>Ga0194125_10014165_pt1 | contig 10247 bp, 5 predicted proteins | sample TA2KigC250mmetaG_FD_148626 | JGI IMG/M metagenome (GOLD analysis project Ga0194125, IMG submission 148626) | Freshwater microbial communities from Lake Tanganyika, Tanzania - TA2015034 Kigoma Deep Cast 250m | ecosystem: Environmental > Aquatic > Freshwater > Lake | place: Tanzania: Lake... | reverse complement strand
GGAACTGCTTAGCCGGCTGAGTAAAAATACTGCTGACATCAGGGAGGTTCGTTTCCGGCTGGGGGCGATTAAATGAAGAAGAAAATTAAACCCGAAAAAACTCATCCTAAGGCAGAGGCAGCGGAAAAAATTAAGGCAGCGCCGCAGCCCGCGGCCAAGGATAAGGTCTATGATGCCACCACCATCCAGGTTTTAGAGGGCACAGAGGCGGTGCGGCGCCGGCCGGCGATGTATATCGGCGACACCTCGGCGCGCGGCCTGCACCATCTGGTCTATGAGGTAGTGGATAATAGCGTGGATGAAAGTCTGGGCGGCTATTGCGATACTATTGAGGTGGTCATCAGGCCGGACAACAGCGTCAGCGTGATTGATAATGGCCGCGGCATTCCCGTGGATATGCATAAAACCGAAAAGAAGCCCGCGGTAGAGGTGGCCTTGACTACTTTGCATGCCGGCGGGAAATTTGACCACCGGGTTTATAAGGTTTCCGGCGGCTTGCACGGCGTGGGCGTAAGCGTGGTGAATGCCTTGTCGGATTGGTTAGAGGTGGAAGTCAAAAGAGACGGCAAGATTTACCACCAGCGTTATGAGCGGGGCAGGACCGTTTCCAAGCTGACCGTAATCGGCAAGAGCAACAGCACCGGCACAAAGGTAACCTTTAAGCCGGATAAAACCATTTTCCCCAAGATAGAATTTTCCTACGATATCTTGTCCCAGCGCTTGCGCGAGCTGGCTTTTTTGAACAAGGGGTTGAAGATTAAGCTCGGCGACGAGCGCACGGATAAGGAGGCGGTATTTGAATTTGGCGGCGGGATTATTTCCTTTGTGGACTACCTGAATAAAAATAAAAACCCCCTGCATAATAAGGTAGTCTATTTCCAGAAGACCCAGGACGACGTGATTTTAGAGGCCGCCCTGCAGTATAATGACGGATACGCGGAAACGATTTTTTCTTTCGCCAATAATATCAATACTGTTGAGGGGGGCACGCACCTGTCCGGCTTTAAATCCGCCCTGACCCGCGCGATTAACCAGTATGCCAAGGCCAAGAACTTGCTCAAGGATGATTTGGGTATTACCGGAGAGGATGTGCGCGAGGGCCTGGCCGCGGTGATTAGCGTCAAGGTGCCTAATCCGCAATTTGAAGGCCAGACCAAGACCAAATTAGGGAATTCCGAGGTAGAAGGGTTGGTGGCCTCGGCTAGTTTAGAGGCGCTGTCCGCCTTTTTTGAAGAAAATCCCAGCGTCGGGAACAAAATTATTGACAAGGTGATTATCGCCTCGCGCGCCCGGGAAGCCGCGCGTAAAGCCAGGGAGTTGACCCGGCGTAAGGGCGCCCTGGAAGGGGCTGGCCTGCCCGGGAAATTAGCGGATTGTTCGGAAAATGACCCGGCATTGTGTGAAGTGTTTCTGGTGGAAGGCGATTCCGCGGGCGGCTCAGGCAAACAAGCGCGCGATAGAAGATTTCAGGCCATTCTGCCGCTTAAAGGAAAAATTTTGAATGTGGAGAAGGCCAGGCTGGACAAGGTGCTTTCTAACGAAGAAATCCGCACGGTGATTACCGCCCTGGGCACGAGCATCAGCACGGAGTTTGACCTGGAGAAATTGCGTTATCACAAGATTATCCTGCTTTGCGATGCGGACGTGGATGGTTCGCATATCCGCACCTTACTTTTGACGCTATTATACCGCCAGATGCCCAAGCTAATTCAGGGGGGCTATGTCTATATTGCCCAGCCGCCGCTATATAAAATTAAACGCGGCACGCGCGAAGAATACATCCAGACTGAAGACCAGATGAATACCCTGCTTTTAGACCTGGGCCGCGAGGGCCTAAAGCTGATGTCTTTAAAAAATAAGGATACCTATACTGATAATCAGTTCAAGGATATTTTGGCCTTATTGGTAGAGCTGGAAGAATATAACCGCATTTTGGGCAAAAAGGGAGTAAAATTTACAGAATACCTCAATTTTAGACACCAAAAGACCAAAAAATTACCTATTTATAGGGCAAAAGTGGAGGGGAAAACCCGTTTTGTCTATAATGACCAGGAGCTGTCTAAATTGCTGGGCGATGAAAAGGTGGAAGATAAGGCAGAAGTTCTGGAGCTTTTTGAGGCTCAGGACATTGAGAAGCTCATCCAGAAATTAGACAAGATGGGCTTGGATATTTCTACTTATTTGCCGCCGGAAGAGAATGAAACTCTCAAAGCCAAAAAAGAAGAGAAAAAGCCCAAGCTTATCTACCGGATTATTGATGAAAAAGAGCGCTTTGATTTCTCCTGCCTGAAAGAAGTCCTGGCGCACGTAAAAAGCCAGGCGCAAAAGGGCATGACTATTCAGCGCTATAAGGGCCTGGGCGAGATGAACCCCCAGCAGCTCTGGGATACGACTATGGACCCGGCAAAGCGCACGCTCTTAAAGGTCGCGCTGGAGGATGCGGTGGAGGCAGACCGGATGTTTACCGTGCTGATGGGCGATGAGGTGGAGCCGCGCCGGGAATTTATTGAGAATTACGCCCACCAGGTTAAAAACCTGGATATATAGCAAAGTTACTAGCAGTTACTAGCAACAAGTAAAACGATACGTTTGTTACTAACAGTTACTACCAGTTACAAAAAACGCAACCGTTAGTAACAAGCAAGTTGTTTTTAACTTGTATTAGTAACAAATAGTAACTGATGGTAACCTATAAAAAGCATGTACACCCAGAACGAAAAAATAGTCCCGATTTATATTGAAGACGAAGTAAAGGACGCTTACCTTAATTACGCGATGAGCGTAATCGTGGGCAGGGCGCTTCCTGATGTGCGCGACGGCTTAAAGCCGGTGCACCGCCGGATTTTGTTTGCCATGCAGGACTTGGGCCTGGAGCATAACAAGCCCTATAAGAAAGCCGCGCGTATCGTGGGAGAGTGCTTGGGCAAATACCATCCGCACGGCGACTTGGCGGTGTATGACGCCCTGATTAGAATGGCCCAGGACTTTTCTTTACGTTATCCTTTGGTAGAGGGCCAGGGAAACGTGGGCAGTATTGACGGAGACGCGCCGGCAGCCATGCGTTATGTGGAGGCGCGCCTGGCGGCGATTTCCGACGAGATGCTGGCCGACCTAGATAAAGAGACGGTGAATTTTATGCCCAATTTTGACGGCTCGCTGGTTGAGCCCACGGTTTTACCCGCGCTTTTACCCAATCTATTGATCAATGGCTCATCAGGTATTGCCGTGGGTATGGCCACGAACATGCCGCCGCATAATTTAAATGAGATTGTGGACGGCATTGTTTATTGCGTGGATAATCCGGCCTGCGAAGTCAAAGACCTGATGCGTTATGTCAAAGGCCCGGATTTTCCCACCGGCGGCTTAATTTGCGGCCGGGAGGGGATTAAAGAGGCGTATTTAAACGGCAAGGGCAAGCTGACTTTGCGCGCGCGCGCCTCTATTGAGCGCCAGAAACAGGGCAAAGACACCATTGTGATTACGGAAATCCCGTACCAAACCAATAAGGCGGCGATCATTGAATCCATCGCCGACCTGGTGGAAGAAAAAAAGATTGAAGGCATCTCGGATATCCGCGACGAGTCGGATAAGGAAGGCCTGCGCGTAGTCATAGATTTGCGCCGGGACAGCGAGCCGCAGATTATCCTGAATCATTTATTCAAGCATACGCAGTTAGAGGTAACTTTCGGTATTATTAATCTGGCCCTGGTGAGCGGCCGGCCGCGGGTGTTAAATTTAAAGCAGCTGATTGAGCAGTATATTTTGCACCGCAAGGAGATTATCCGGCGCCGCACCATCTTTGATTTAGAAAAGGCCAAGCACCGCGCGCATATTTTAGAGGGCTTAAAGATCGCCCTGAAATACCTGGACCGCATCATTAAGACCATCAGGACCAGCAAGACTGTGGCGCTGGCAAAAGAGGCCTTGATGAAGAATTTTGATTTAACCGATATCCAGGCCCAGGCCATTCTGGAGATGCAGCTGCAGCGCCTGACCGCGCTGGAGCGGGATAAAATTGACGCGGAGTACCTGGAGTTAATCAAGAAGATTGAGCTTTATCAGTCAATTTTGGCGTCGGAAAAGAAGGTAGAGGCGATTATTAAGGAAGACCTGGCGGAATTGAAGAAAAAATACGGAGATGAGCGCTTGACCGAGATTGCCGCCGAGGCAGAAGATATTGCCGTGGAGGATTTAATCGCCGAAGAGGATGTGGTGGTAACGATTAGCCATAACGGCTACATTAAGCGGCTGCCGGTCAGCGCCTACCGCAAACAAAAACGCGGCGGCAAAGGTTCAACCGGCGCGGAATTGCGCGAGGAAGATTTTATTGAGCATTTATTTGTCGCCTCCACCAAAGACTACCTTTTGATTTTTACGGACAAGGGCCGGGCGCACTGGCTAAAGGTATATGAAATCCCGCAGGCCAGCCGCGTTGCCAAGGGCAAGGCAATTATTAACCTGGTGCAGATGGCTTCGGATGAAAAAATCAGCTCTACCATCCCGGTCAAGAATTTTAGCGGAGATAATTATCTGGTGATGGCCACCAAGCTCGGCCTGATTAAGAAGACGCGCCTGGATGAATACAGTAATCCCCGCAAAGGCGGGATTATCGGGATTACCCTGGAAAAGGGCGATGAATTGATTGAAGTCAAGCTGACCGACGGCAAGCAGGAATTATTATTGGGCACGCTGCAGGGCAAGGCCATCCGTTTCCCCGAGGCGCAAGTGCGCGATATGGGCAGGGCGGCCAAGGGCGTCAAGGGGGTGGGGCTATTCAAGTCTGACGTGGTGATTGCCATGGAGGTAGTGCAAAAAGAAGATACAGTGCTCACCGTGACTGAGCTGGGTTTTGCCAAGCGCACGCCAGTGGGGCAATACCGCTTGCAGCGCCGCGGCGGCAAAGGCATTATCAATATTAAGGTCACCAAGAAGAACGGCCAGGCCGTCGGCTTAAAGGCCGTTTCTGACCGCGACGAGTTAATGGTGATGACCCAAAATGGGATGTTCCTGCGCTGCCTCATCAAAGACATCCGCGCCACCGGCCGTTCTGCCCAGGGCGTGCGACTGATCAAATTAGCCGAGAAAGACAGAGTTTCTTCGGTTGCCCACGTAGTAGTAGAAGAGGAATAATCCGTCCCCATCGTCTAGCCTGGTCTAGGACAAGAGCTTTTTCCCGACCAGGCTTAATTCAACAGCGGGGCAAAGGCTTGCAAGAATGTATTACATATATGTTTTAAAAAATAATAACGGTAAGCACTATTTAGGAAGTTGCGAAAATTTAGAAGTAAGATTAGAAAGACATAATCAAAACAGCGTCCGCTCTACCAAGAATAAAGGACCTTTTAAGTTAATTTATAAAGAAGAATTTTCTACTCGTACTGAAGCGCGAAAAAGAGAAAGTTGTATTAAGAAGCATAAATCCATTAAGTATTTTTTAAAACAAATAGAAAATAATCTGACCCTGTCGTCTAGCCTGGTCTAGGACAAGAGCTTTTCAAGCTCTCGGCACGGGTTCAAATCCCGTCAGGGTCATTAAATTTTAGGACAAGAGCTTTTTCCCGACGCCCTCATTTACTTCAGGCGTCGGGATCCCGATGGGAAGCTTCGTAAGAAGCGACACCATCGGGACAAGCTCTCGGCACGGGTTCTCCCGCCAAGCATTTTTAAGTCTCGGGCGGGATCCCGCCTGCTACTTAGAAGGAGGGCGGGAAAATCCCGTCAGGGTCATTAAATTTTAGGACAAGAGCTTTTTCCCGACGCCCTCATTTACTTCAGGCGTCGGGATCCCGATGGGAAGCTTCGTAAGAAGCGACACCATCGGGACAAGCTCTCGGCACGGGTTCTCCCGCCAAGCATTTTTAAGTCTCGGGCGGGATCCCGCCTGCTACTTAGAAGGAGGGCGGGAAAATCCGGTTGGGGACAGTAAATTTTCGCAAAGCGAAAATTTACAGAGCAATTGAGCAATGGACAATAGAACAATAGGCAAGCTAAAACTCAAATTGCGGTCTATTTTCAATTGTTCTATTATTCATAAGGTATTCCTACCCCGCTTCGTAAACACACAAAAATTCTCTTGCGATAATTTTTGTGTACTGCGCGGAGTTTCGCTGGATGTCCGCCTGCGGCGGACGTATAGAGGTGCGTGCTCGTATCCCGCCTCGTAAGACATGGTGAAATTCTCTTACGATAATTTCACCATACTCGGCGGGATTTCGCTGGATGTCCGCCTGCGGCGGACGTATAGAGGTGCTCAATGTGCGGGATAATTGGATATATCGGAGACAGACAGGCAGAGCCCATATTGCTCAACGGTTTAAAGCGCCTGGAGTACCGCGGTTATGATTCTGCCGGGGTGTGCGCGCTTTTAGAGAATAAGCGCGCCTTGTCCGTGCGCAAAATTTCCGGCAAGGTCAGGGATTTAGAGGCGTTATTGAAAAAGCGCCCGCTTTCCGGCAGGCTAGCCCTGGGGCATGTGCGCTGGGCTACCCATGGCGCGCCGAACCAGATCAACGCCCACCCGCACCTGGACTGCGCCGGCGAAATCGCCCTGGTCCACAACGGCATTATTGAAAATTACGCCGCCTTAAAAGCTGGCCTCATTAAAGAAGGCCACCATTTTGTCAGCCAGACTGATACCGAAATAATCGCCCACCTGATTGAAAAATTCTATAAAGATATCCCGCTGGAAGAAGCGGTGCGCCAAGCGCTCAAGCTCCTGGTTGGTTCTTTTGCCATCGGGGTGATTTCTAAGAGAGAGCCTGACAAATTGGTAGGCGCGCGCGCCGGCAGCCCTTTGATTATCGGCCTGGGCAAGGAGGAAAATTTTCTGGCCTCGGATGTGCCGGCGATTTTAGAGCACACCCGGGACATTATTTTTTTAGAGGAAAACGAAATAGCGGTTTTGGCTGGGGCGGGATTTAAGATAACAAGCCTGGCCGGCGCAGAGATCACCAGGAAGCCGACACGCGTTAATTGGGATATTGATCAGGCCCAGAAACAGGGCTATAGGCATTTTATGCTTAAAGAAATTAATGAGCAGCCCGGCATTACCGAAAAACTGCTCAAGGCCAGAATAGAAAAAGGTGCTCGCCGCGTTGTCTTTGAAGAACAGCGGATTGACGGGGAAAAATTAAAAAACATCAGGAATATTGCTATGGTTGCCTGCGGCACCGCCTATCACGCCGGTTTAGTGGGAAAATATGTTTTGGAATCTCTCTGCGGCGTGCCTGTGGCGGTAGATGTTTCCAGCGAATTCAGGTACCGCGACCTCCTGGTTGATTCGGATACCCTGGTGATTGCCATTAGCCAGTCCGGAGAGACCGCGGATACCCTGGCGGGGATAAGAGAGGCAAAAAAACACGGCTGCGCGGTATTGGCTATCTGTAATGTATTGGGCTCAACCTTAACCCGCGAAGCAGACGGCGTTATCTACACCCATGCCGGCCCGGAAATCGGGGTGGCCTCTACCAAGGCCTACACCGCCCAGCTGGCGGCGCTTTATTTATTTGCCTTATACCTGGCAGGGATAAAAAATATTTTAAGCGCAGAGGAGATAGTCCGGTATCTCGGCGCGCTGGAAAAAATCCCTAAATTGCAGGAAGCGGTTTTAAAGAGGCAGGACGCCATTGCCAGGCTGAGCCGGCGCCACTCTCATTTCGGCTCATTTTTATTTTTGGGCAGGAACGTTAATTATCCTTCCGCGCTGGAGGGGGCGCTGAAGCTGAAAGAAATTTCTTATATCCCTGCCGAAGGTTATGCCGCCGGAGAGATGAAGCATGGCCCCATTGCTTTAATTGACGAATACCGGGCAGTAGTCTGTATCGCGCCGGAATCCAGGTTTTACGAAAAGATGATTTCCAATATTCAGGAAGTCCTCAGCCGCCGCGGCAAAGTTATTGCCATAGCTACAGAAGGCGATACTAAAATTAAAGAGTTGACCCGGGAAGTAATTTATCTGCCCAAGGTAGAAGAGCTTTTTTCTCCCCTGGTAGTTGCCCTGTCTTTGCAGCTGTTGGCTTATCATATCGCGGTCAAGCGCGGCTGCGACGTGGACCAGCCGCGGAATTTAGCAAAATCAGTAACGGTAGAATAAGATATCAAAAATCACAAATTACAATACACAAATCACAAACAATATGCAATTCCAAAATCCAAATACCAAAACTGGTATTTGCTGATTTGTGATTTTGGTCATTCGGTATTAGAATTTGTTTGTGGTTTGTAATTTGTATATTGGAATTTTTTTGATGCTTTATATAGTTGCTACTCCCATTGGTAATTTGAAGGATATTAGCCTGCGCGCGCTGGAAGTTTTAAAAAGCGCGGACCTGGTTGCCTGCGAAGATACCCGCCACAGCAAAATTTTACTGACGCATTATGGCATAAAAAGGCCTACTGTCAGCTATTACCAGCATAACCGCGTCACTAAGGGGGAATATATTCTGGGCCTGTTGAAACAGGGTAAAGATGTAGCTTTAGTTTCTGACGCCGGAATGCCAGGCATACTTGACCCGGGGTATCATTTGGTTAATCTGGCAATAAAAAATAATATTGAGCTGACAGTGATTCCCGGGCCGGCAGCCTTTGTCAATGCCCTGGTTCTTTCCGGCAAGCCCGCGCACGAATTTTTCTTTGCCGGGTTCCTGCCGAGCAAAAAGATTAGCCGCCGGAATAAGTTACAAGAATTATCCGCATTAGGATGCACAGTGGTTTTTTACGAATCCTGCCACCGGATTTTGGCCGCTTTAGAGGATGTGCAGGAGGTCTGCGGGGACAGGCAGGTTGCGGTTGCCCGGGAGCTGACTAAGAAATTTGAAGAAGTAAGGCGCGGCCCTGCCGAAGAAGTCCTTTTATATTTTAAGAAAGAAAAACCCCGCGGCGAATTTGTGGTAGTTTTATAAAATGCCTTTCAAAAATATGCCCTTTCAAAAATATGCCCTTGACAAGAGATAGCCGGGATGGTATATTTATAAAAATCAATCAGGGCCTTTAAGCCGAGCTCATGAGAAGCTGGCAAGGTAAAATAAAATGCACTACCTTATTTTAAATAATCATTACCCTTGGCAAGAAATGCCAGGGGTATTTTTTTGGCGCAGAAAGCACACCCCGCTCTATGGGGCGAGCGGGTGCGTCCTTTCTGGACAGCACACCGGCCGATCCGCCCACTAAGGGCGCACTTGGCAAACCTTTATGCCAAGGTGCAATAAGGCCGGGTGTTGATTGAATATGATCGAGAAAGCCAAGATATTAGATAAAGAGGCCATCAATAGAAGCCTGATGCGCATTGCCCACGAAATCGTAGAAAAAAATAAGGGCATTGGCGGTTTATGTTTAGTGGGGATTAGGAATCGCGGGGTGTACCTGGCGCAGCGCTTAGCAGGGTGCATTAAAAAAATTGAGAACCAGGAGGTCCCGGTGGGGATATTGGATATTACTTTATACCGCGACGACCTGACGCTGATTTCCAGCCAGCCGGTGGTGCATAAGACCGAAATAGATTTTGATATCCAGGATAAGGTATTAGTGCTAGTGGATGATGTATTGTATACCGGCAGGACAGTGCGGGCTGCGCTGGATGCGCTGATTGACTTTGGCCGGCCCCAGACTATCCAGCTGGCGGTGCTGGTTGACCGCGGCCACCGGGAATTGCCGGTGCGCGCGGATTTTGTGGGCAAGAATATACCGACCAGCCTTAAAGAAACTGTGGAGGTGCGCCTGGAAGAAACTGATGGCGCAGACGAAGTAGTGATTGTAGAAAAATCAAATGAAGACGCAATTTACGGAACAAAGTGAACGTAAATTGCTGTCTGAATTTGACCCAGCACTAATTTTATACAACGCTTTAGTTAGCTCATATGGGCTCATTGGTATCAACCCCTATGAGATAGAGATAAGGCTTTATAAAAATTAGTGCTGGGTTAATTCGCAGACGCCCTACGGGCTACAACTTACGTCGCCAGACGTAAGGATGCATGTTCCGTAAGTTGTCTGCTCATTAAAAATGACCTGGACACGCAAGGATTTATTAGGATTGGAAGACTTAAGTCAAGAGGAGATAGAGCTTATTTTATCCACGGCCGAGTCTTTCAAGGAAGTTTCTACCCGCGAGATTAAAAAGGTTCCGGCGCTGCGCGGCCAGACCGTGGTGAATTTGTTCTATGAGCCCTCTACGCGCACCCGCGTTTCTTTTGAAGTGGCGGCCAAGAGATTATCCGCGGATGTGATTAATATTACCGCCCAGGAGTCCA
>Ga0194125_10014164_pt1 | contig 10247 bp, 10 predicted proteins | sample TA2KigC250mmetaG_FD_148626 | JGI IMG/M metagenome (GOLD analysis project Ga0194125, IMG submission 148626) | Freshwater microbial communities from Lake Tanganyika, Tanzania - TA2015034 Kigoma Deep Cast 250m | ecosystem: Environmental > Aquatic > Freshwater > Lake | place: Tanzania: Lake... | reverse complement strand
TACGAATCGAACAGATCGTGTCCGAGTCCCTTGCGCCGGCCGAGGCGGGTCATTGTGAAGCTGCGGGCCGCCACTGCCTGTGCCTTGGTGGCCTCCAACGTACGGACGTTGATCGGACCGATCTCGCAGGGAACCACCCCGCGCAGGTAGTCTTCAAGCCCGAGAACGTTGACGACAGCGAGGTCACCGTCTGCGGCCCGAAAGACAAGCAGACGTCCACGATAGCTCCGGTCTCCGACCCGAACAAAGCCGCCTTCTCCGGCCGCGACCGCCAGGGTATCGGCAGTCCGCAATGGTGCGGGGCCGCCGGACGCGACCACCAGCCCTCCTTCGAAACCAACCTGTATCAACTGATTGGGGTCCACCGACTGCGGAGATGTGCTAGCGGCCAGCGTCAGTCCCCTGCTTGAACTGAAGAAAGCGACACCTTTGGTCGTCAGCCTCACCCGCACGGAAGGCTCTCCTGTCGGACTGGGCTTCGGAGGGGGAACCGGTCTGGTGGGCGCCATCGGCGCATGGTAGCAACAGCCGGCCAGGCACAGGATTGCGGCGACCAACGCGAGCATACGCATCCGCTGTCAATCTAGCCGACCTCGATTGGATGGTCAACAACTGCCCGGGGCAGCACTTTACAATACCCGCACATACCCTAGAATACAGGAATGCAACACCGGGATAAGCGAGTCGCTGACGCCATCAAAGATTCCGTCGCCAAGATCGTAGTTAGCGAACTCTCCGACCCGAAGATCGGGTTCGTAACCGTGACCCGCTGCCACATCTCGCGCGACCTCAAGAATGCGACGGTCTACTTCTCCATTCTGGGCGACGAGACTACCCAGAAGCAGTCGTTCGAACATCTCCAGGGCGCGCGCGGGTACATCCGGCGCCGGCTCGGCCAGATGGTGGTTTTCCGGGTACTGCCGGAACTCCGCTTCGCTCTCGACGACATGCTAGCCCACGAGATGCACATCAACGAGATAATATCCGACCTCCACAGGAACGAGCCCGGAGAACTGGACTAGCCGGACAGGTTTGATCGGTCCGATGCGCGGGGTGCTGAACGCCAACAAGCCGTCGGGCATATCGTCGTACGATGTCATCCGACACATCAAGTCCATCCTTCGGTCGCCAGTTCCCATTGGACACGCCGGGACGCTGGATCCACTTGCATCGGGTGTGCTCCTCATACTCCTGGGTGAGGCAACCAAGGTCAGCCGTTTCTTACTCAACCTGCCTAAGGAGTATGTGGCCGGCGTGTTGTTCGGGAAACAGACCGACACCGACGACATCACCGGGGCAACGTTGAGTGAGCGGCCCGTGAGCGACCTCACGGCGGATTCGGTACGAACCGGTCTAGAGCGATTCACCGGCGAGATCGAACAGGTGCCGCCCGCATTCTCCGCCCTGAAGCAGGACGGCGAGCCGCTGTACCGACTCGCCCGCAAAGGCCAGGTAGTCTGCCCGAAGCCACGCAAGATCGTGATCTCCAAGCTGGAACTGCTCGACTGGCAGCCTCCGACCGCGACAATCAGGTGCGTGGTGTCGGCAGGGACGTACGTCCGGGCCCTGGCTCGCGATCTGGGCAAGTCGCTGGGCACAGTCGCGACGCTGGCGTCTCTGGTCCGCACTAGAGTGGGGCCGTTCAGCATCGAGGACGCGACCACGCCGGACTCGCTCGACGCGACCTCGCTGATCGAAAGGCTCGCCCCGATCGACGTCGCGCTGTCCTGGATGCCGCGCCTGGCAGTCTCCCCCATTCAGGCGCGGCAACTGCATCAGGGCAAGGTAGTAAGCGAGCTTGGCGGCCCGACTCCGTCCGGGGTTGACGGCTTTGCGTTGGCCGAGACCGAGGATCTCAGATTCCTCGCGGTCGTCGCTCTATTAGGTGGGAGGATGCGAACTGAACGAATAGTCTATGCCGACTGACGCTGGTTCGCCGACCCTGATTCCGGGCCCGGCAGCTCCGCTGGTAGTTGCCCTTGGCTCGTTCGACGGCGTCCACCTCGGACACCAGCAGATCATCCGTCGCGCTTCCGGCATCGCCGCGGGTTTGGGTGGCGTGACCGCAGTCCTAACCTATGACCCTCTTCCCGCTCAACTCATCTACACCGACTTCACCTACGTGCTGACCCCGCTGAACGAGAAGAAGATCCTGCTAACCGAACTGGGCGTACAGTACATCTGCGTACTCCGGTTCGATGCCGGCCTGCGTAGCACCACCGCACCTGACTTCATACAGCGCCACATTGTCGAGTCACTGCGCCCGGTGGCAGTGGTTGTCGGCCACGACCATCGCTTCGGCAGTCACGGAACCGGTGACGCCGGCCTGCTCAGGCGGACCTTGGAGCCGCTTGGCATCAGGGTCGAAGTCGTCCCGGAGATACTGCTCCGCAGCGTACCGGTTCGGAGCACGACGATCCGCGAGCACCTGCTTCTCGGCCACGTCGGCCTGGCGGCCGAACTGCTCGGTCGGTGCTACGCCATGAGCGGCACAGTCGTTCCGGGTACGGGAACCGGGCGCCGACTCGGGTTCCCGACCATCAATCTGCGTCCGTTCGAACGGGAGACTCTGGTTCCAGCGGATGGAGTCTACGCTTGTCGGGTGGATGCGGCCGGCCGCACGTTCGACGCCCTGCTGAACATCGGGCACCGACCCACTTTCGGCGGCGAGACCCGCACCATCGAAGCACACCTGCTCGACGTGCAGCTTGCAGCCCCCCCGCGCACTGCCGTGTTCCGCCTGGTCGACCGTCTCCGCCCGGAACGTCGGTTCGAGAGCCCGCAAGCGCTCGCATCCCAGATTGCCGTTGATGCTGTGACCGCGCGGCGGATGTTCGCCGCCAGCCGCAACCTTGACAGCCAGACGGCGTCCAATAGTCTATAGCCTCTTGCTTCAAACCAACAGAACGCAGGTGATTCCTCGATCCGGACTAGCCCTCCGGCGAGAAGGCAGATTGCCTGCGCGACCCGGAGGTTGAAATGATGATTCCAATTGCACTTTGCGTAGCTGCATTGCTTGGTGCCGGCCCTCTGTCCGCTCCCGACTCGGTGGTTGTTCCGATGTGGGCGGACACAACGGTCGAGATCGAAGCAGTGGTGTTTCCGCCGGCCGAAGCGGCGTTGCCGCTGTTCTACCAGATCGCCTGGGGCGACGGCGACACGGTCGACTGGACCGAGCCACTGCACAGCCTGGTCGACGTCAGTCGCTATCACACCTACGAGATGCCCGGTCAATACCAGATCTCGGTCCGTGCCAAGGACTCGCTGGGTCGGACGTCTGACTGGAGCCGACCTCGAAGTATCTGGGTCATGCCCGAGCCGATACAGAAAGGCTTCTTCCCCACCCTCGACTCGGAAGCGATCGTCGCGTCGCCGACTCTGGACCTGCACGGGAACATCTACGTTGGGGACGAGGGCGGCACCTTCTACTCGCTGAACCCAGTCAACGGTGAACTGAGATGGCTGTTCAAAGCCAAGGATGCCATCTACGGAGCCGCCGCCATCGTCGGCGATCGTGTCTACGTCGGCTCGCTCGACTCGAATCTCTACTGCCTTGACACGACCGGCAAGCAGCGCTGGTCGCGGTATCTGGGAGATGAGATCTACTGCACGCCGGCGATCGGCGTCGACGGCACTGTCTATGTCGGCACCGACAATGGCACCGTCACCGCCATCGCACCTGATGGCAGGAAGAAGTGGAGCTACAAAACCGGCGACGACATCGCCGGCTCGCCAACCGTGGGACCCAAGGGACACATCTACATAACCTCCGACTCGGTCTACTGCCTCGACGCCCGGGGACGCCGGCGCTGGGCGTTCGGCGCGCCCGAGGGCGAGTACTTCTATGCCTCAGCGGTCGTCGATGAGAACGATGTCACGTACGTCGGCAATGTCGACGGCTTTCTCTACTGCCTCGGTCCGGATGGCCGGCAGCAGTGGCGGTCGCCGGTGCCGGACGGCGACGAGGTACGGCCGGAGGTCGTGGTGGGGACCGACAGCTCCCTGTACTTCGGAACCGACGGCGACTACCTGTGCCGCAAGACCCCACAAGGCACCCCGACCGTAGCTTACGAGGCACTCGACGTCCTGGTAGGCACCGCCGCGGTCAGCGACAAGGGCACGGTCTATTTCCTGCCGGACGACGGCACCCTCTACGCCCTGGCTGCGAACGGCCGCCTGCTGTGGTCGCGCGAGGTGGCGTCGGGCGAGAAGCAGGTCTACTACTCATCATCCCCGACCATCGGACCGGACGGCGTTGTCTACGTCGGGTCGTGGGATGGAGGTCTCTACGCGTTCCGCACTGACGGCCCGGCCGCGAGCACGACCTGGCCCCAGTACCGGCACGACCCGCAGCATACCGGCCGAGTGGTCCGTCCGTCGAAGTGAACACGAACCAGGCTCCCGCATCATATCCGCGTCTTGTAGCGTCCGAGTCAGGCAGCGGCCCGAATCACGGGCTGCTGCCGGTAAGGAGTTGACATGCTTGACATCTACCTGGCGCCCGGCCGGGCCTTCGCCCGCCTGAAGGAAAAGCCCACGTGGCTCGTTCCGCTGGTCGTCGTGATTATCTGCAACATGCTGTTCGCCGTTCTCTCCAGTCACTACGTTGACTGGGAGAAACAACGCCAGGTCGCGCTCGAACAGATGCGCGAACGCAACGTCCCGGAGGAACAGATAGAGAAGGCGACCGAGGGCATGGACAAGTTCTATTCCAGTCCGGTCATGCGCTACGGCATGCCCGTTGTCAGCGTGCTCTTCATCAGCGTCATCGCGGCGCTGTTACTCGCCGTCCTTTTCAACGTCAGCCTGCCCCTGTTCGGCGGCACCGGCGACTTCAAACGCATGTGGTCCATCATCTGCAACGCCAGCCTGGTCGTGGTGCCGGCGGTGATAGTGCGCGGTCTACTGGTCCTGCTCAAACGCTCGGCCGAGGTCACGACCAGCCTGCTCGTGGCTGCGCCGGACCTCAAACAGCCCTTCCTCAAAGCCCTGCTGTCCCAGCTTGACATATTCGATTTCTGGAAGTTCCTGTTGATTGCCATCGGGCTCAGGGCTGTGTTCGGGCTGAAGGATTCGAAGGTGTACACGCTTTCCTTCGCCATCTGGCTGGTCGTCATGTTGCTGCTGTCGCTCGTCGGAATGCGCGCGGTCGGGAGGTAGCACGTGCTGCTGCTGCTGTTCGCGTTGGTATCAGCTCCGCCGGATACGATCGCGCTCTCACTCGCAGAGGCCCTCGACCAGGCGCTGCGTGGCAGCCCGGCCTCGACGCAGGCGTCAGCGTCCCGCCTGAGCAGCGGCATAGCGGTCGGCCGGGGTGTCAACGCGCTGCTGCCGGCGGCGACCGGCTCGCTCGCCTACGGCCGTACCGAATCACAGGTCCTCCCCGGCTTCGACTCGACGGTAACCACCAAGAGCTGGGATGGCTCACTCACGCTTAGCCAGGTCATTTTTGACCCACGCGTGTTTGCCGGGGTCGCCAACTCGTTCATCCAGGCCGGATACTACTCCGCCGACGCGCAGGACAAGCAGGCCAGGCTCATCTTCGACGTTACGAGCGGCTACCTGGGACTGCTCGGGGCGCGACTCCTGCGCGATGCCGCCGCGTCGGCCGTGGACCGGGCCGACGACAACGTGAGACTGAACCAGGAGAAGCTCCGGCTGGGGGCCGCCGCGCGGATCGACGTGATGCGCTCAGAGGTCTACAAGTCGCAGGCCGACATCGGCCTGCTGACTGCGGACAAGGCATTGGCGGCGGCCAATGCCGGATTCCTCGCCGTTGCCGGCATCAGCCGGGTCGTGGTCGTGCAGCCGACCGAGCAGCTCACCGAACCCGCCCGGTTCGAGGTAGCCAACCCCGACAGCCTGGCGGCCGAGATCGAACGCCGCAACCCCGGCGCACAACTAGCCACCAAGTCCGGGACCATCGCCACCATAAACACGGTGTCGGCGTTCGGCCAGGTCCTGCCGTCGGTGTCGGCCTTCTGGTCGTCAGACTACTCCGACTCGGCGCCGCCGCAGAGCCTGAAAGACTGGTCCGACAATGACTGCATCACGACCGGCATCAGGTTCTCCCTTCCCCTGCTCGACATCAAGGCCTTCGTCCTGGACGTCTGCGATGCCGTCGCCGGCTCGCGGCGGGCCAGGGCCGCGGCACAGGCCGCCCGCTACCAGGTTCGCGCCGCCGCCAAGACCGCGGTCATCGGCTACGAAGAAGCCAGCCAGCGCTACGACTACGCGCGGAAGAACCTGGAACTCAACCGCGAACTCTACCGCCTCGCGCAGGAGCAGCAGCGGCTCGGGGCCATCTCGCTCATCGACTTCTTCAGCGTCGAGACCGCGCTCGAACAGGCGCACGCCTCCTACATCACGGCGCTGACCGACACCTATATCCAGACGGCGCAGATCAACTACCTGCTCGGCCGCACCCGGCCGGAAACCCGCTAGCTAGGAGACTCGATGAAGAAGCGCACGCGTACAATCGTCATTCTGGCCGCAGTCGTGGTCTTGTTCGGCATCATCGTCGTAGCCAACCTGAAGAGCAAGACCGGCGGCGGGGAAGAAGTCGAGACGCAGAAAGTTAAGTTTGGCTCGATACTGTCCAAGGTATCGGCCACCGGCGGGCTGCGCGCCCAGGCTCAGGTGAACCTGCAGGCGCAGGTGATGGGCGTGGTCGACAAGCTGCCGGTGAAAGAGGGCGATTGGGTCAACCGCGGCGATCTGCTGCTCGAACTCGACCGCCGCAGCTACGAAGCGAACCTCGTCCTCGCCCGGGCGCGGTTTGACCAGGCCCGCGCCAGTCACACCCGCGTCGAGAGCCTCTACTCCGCCAAACTGATCGCGTCTGAAGCCCACGAGGCCTCGCGTGCCGCGCTGGAGATGGCCAGGGCCCAGTACGACCAGGCCCGGGACCAGTACGACAAAACCATCATCCGCGCCCCCATATCGGGTACGGTCGCCCGGCTGAATATCGAGGAAGGCGAAGCCGTGATGATCGGGACTATGAACTACTCCGGAACCGTGCTCATGGTCCTCGCCGACATGTCGCGGATGCAGGCGCTGATCGACGTCGATGAGGCCGATGTCGTGTCGGTGGCGACCGGGCAGGTGGCCAAGGTCTTTGTGGACGCGCTGCCCGATACGTCATTCCCGGGTCACATCACGCGGATCGCGCACATGCCGACCGAGAACGTGCTCAGCGCCACCCAGCAGAGCACCACCTTTGAAGTCGAGGTAACGCTGGACAGCTCGGCCCCGGCCCTGCGCCCGGGTATGAATGTACGCGCCGAAATCACCACCGCCGAACTCGACAGCGTGCTCGTAATACCGGTGCAGGCCGCCGGCCGCCGTGAAGTCAAGGGCAAGGAAACCGAAACCGTGTTCCTGCTCAAAGACGGCAAGGCGGTGCTGACCTCCATCCGCACCGGCAAGACCAGCGAGACTGAAATCCAGGTAACGGACGGCCTCAAACCTGGCGACGAGGTAGTCACCGGCCCCTATAAGAAACTCGCCAAGCTGACCGAAGGACGGCGGCTGACCGGGAAGCCGGCCAAAGACAGCATGCCGGACAAGGCCAGTCCCGAATGACGAATGAAGCTCGAATGACCAGATTTCGGCACTTCGACGATTCGGGTCTTAATCGGGATTCGGGCTTCGAGTCTCGTCATTTGCCCTCATGCTGATCCGCACCGAAGACCTCGGCAAGTCCTATGGTACCGGCTCCATCGAGGTCCACGCTCTCAGCAACGTTACGCTTCAGATCGAGAAGGGCGAGTACGTCGCCCTGATGGGTCCGTCCGGTTCGGGCAAATCCACGCTGATGCATCTCCTCGGCTGCCTCGACACGCCGACATCGGGCCGCTACCTGTTCAACGACCGCGACATTTCGACACTTGACGACACCGAGCTCGCCCACCTGCGAAACCGGGAGATCGGCTTCGTCTTCCAGTCCTTCAACCTCCTGCCGCGCCTCTCGGCCCAGGCGAATGTCCAGCTCCCGATGGTCTATGCCGGCGTCCCGATCCGCGAACGCGCCGCCCGCGCGGCCGAACTGCTCGCAATGGTCGGTTTGAAAGACCGGATGGCCCACAAGCCCAGCGAACTATCCGGCGGCGAAACGCAACGCGTCGCCATCGCGCGCGCTTTCGCCAACCGTCCCTCGATCGTGCTTGCCGACGAACCAACCGGCAACCTCGACTCGAAGACCGGCGTCGAGATAATGCGCCTGTTCGGTTCCCTTGCCGAACAGGGCAACACCATCATCCTCGTCACCCATGACCAGACCGTTGCCGGCCATGCTCGCCGGGTCGTTCGGCTGATTGACGGTCGGATTGCGGACTGAACGATGCCCCTACTCGAACTGGTACGTCTCTCGCTCGACACCTTCCGCACGCACCGCATGCGCTCCTTCCTGACCGCGCTTGGCATCATCATCGGCGTGATGACGGTGATAGCCATCGTTTCTCTTATCCAGGGCATGAACTACGAGGTCGAGAAACAGATATCCTCGCTCGGGTCCAACACCCTCTTCATCCAGAAATTCGCCTTTGGAATGGGCCGGCTCGACTGGGACGAAATCAACAAACGCCCGAACCTGACGATGGACGACGCACTCGCCATCAGCCAGCTACCCAGCATCTACAGGGTGACGGCGTCCCGCAGCCGGACCATCAGCAAGATCACGTGGCGGAGCAACAAAGTGACGGGCGTCGAGGTGAGCGGCTCGACCCCGGCCCTGGCGGAGGTCGGCAACTACCAGGTTGAGACCGGCCGGTTCATCAACTCGGACGACAGCCTGCGCCGCCACTCGGTCTGCGTCATTGGCGGCTACGTCGTCGACAACCTCTTTCCCCACGAGATCCCCCTGGGGAAACGGCTGGTGCTGGACGGCAAGAGCTATGTCGTCGTCGGCGTGCTCGCCCGCAAAGGCAGCTTCCTCGGTCAGAGCCAGGACAATGCCATCATCGTGCCGATCACGACTTTTGAGAAGGATTTCGCGCCCGGCCGCGGCATCGGCGAACTGATGTACAGCATCTCCGTGGCCGCGATGCCTAGGAAGAGCGTCCCCGTGGAGAAAGCCATCGACGAGGTGCGCGAGTTGATGCGCCGCCGCCACCGGCTCGGCTACGACAAGCCCGACGACTTCGGCATCAGCACCCAGGACACCATCCGCGACATCTATCGCAGCATCACACGCGTCGCCTACCTTGTCATGGTCGCGGTGGCCGCGATCTCACTGCTGGTGGGCGGCATCGGCATCATGAACATCATGCTGGTCGCAGTAGCGGAACGTACCCGCGAAATCGGCCTGCGAAAAGCTCTGGGCGCAACGAATCAGGACGTGCTCTGGCAGTTCCTGCTCGAGGCGGTGATGCTCTCGCTTGTCGGCGGGGCAATCGGCGTGGCGCTTGGACTCGGAATCGCAAAAGTGGTTGAACTGGCGGCACATCTAAAAGCCGCGGCGCCGCTTTGGACGGTCCTGGTCGGGGTTGGCTTCTCCGCCGGGGTGGGGATCTTCTTTGGCATCTATCCCGCCTCACGCGCCGCGCGCCTCAACCCGATTGAGGCCCTTCGCTACGAATAGCGCGCGAAGCGGTCCGAGGGCTGTACCCAAAGACCCGGTTCGACCGGGGCCGCTACGGCCAACTACCCACAAGCCTGTAACTTAGCTCAAATGCTGCGCTTGACATGCGAAAGTCGTTGTCCTATAATCGCTTATGCCAATTCGCGAGTTCAGTTGCAACATCTGCAACCACGAATTCGAAGAACTCGTACTGAGCAGGCGTGACGAGGAAGAGATTGTCTGCCCCAAGTGCGGGACACAAAAGCTCACCCGCTGCTTTTCGTCGTTTGCCGTCGCTGGCGCCGAGAAGAGGGTTTCATCTTCGTCAAAGTCTTGTGGTAGCTGCAGTTCGTACAGTTGCAGTACTTGTAGCTAGAGGAGGGCGCACATGACAGTAACCAAAGCCGACCTGGTCGAGACCATCTCCCGCCAGGTTCACCCCAGCATAACCAAACGAGACGTCGGCAAACTCGTGCAGATGTTCCTCGACGAGATGTGCAAGATGCTGTTGGAAGGGAACCGCATCGAAATCCGAGGCTTCGGTGTCTTGTCCACCAAACTGCGCAAGCCCAAGATCGCGCGCAATCCGAAGACCAAGGAACCGGTGAACATCCCGCCCCGCCGCGTGCCGGTGTTCAAAGCCTCGCGGCTTCTGAAAGCAAGTCTCATGAAGGGAGGCCAATAGATG
>Ga0194125_10014157_pt1 | contig 10251 bp, 10 predicted proteins | sample TA2KigC250mmetaG_FD_148626 | JGI IMG/M metagenome (GOLD analysis project Ga0194125, IMG submission 148626) | Freshwater microbial communities from Lake Tanganyika, Tanzania - TA2015034 Kigoma Deep Cast 250m | ecosystem: Environmental > Aquatic > Freshwater > Lake | place: Tanzania: Lake... | reverse complement strand
GATTCACGCCCTCTCCGGCGAGCAGGACATGCGGCGCATGGGAGGCTTGAAGGACAAGATCCCCGCCACCCACTGGACCATGCTGGCGGGGACGCTGGCCATCGCCGGCGTGCCCGGGCTGGCGGGATTCTTCTCGAAGGACGAGATACTGTGGCAGGCCTTCAGCGGTGGCTCGGTGTGGCTGTGGCTGGTGGGAGTGGCCACGGCGGGAATGACGGCCTTTTACATGTGGCGGCTGATGGCGCTGACCTTCTACGGGCAGAGCCGGGTGGAGCCGAAGGCAGCCGCGCACATGCACGAGTCGCCGCGCGTGATGACACTGCCGCTGGTGGCGCTGGCGATGGGCAGCATCGTGGCCGGCTGGATAGGAGTTCCCAAGCTGTGGAGCGCGTTCCCGGAGGCGTTCCGCACCTTCGAACACTGGCTCGAGCCGGTGGTGGGCGGGCACGCCGCGCACGGCGCGGAAGAGCACGCGCACTCGGCCTCGCTGGAGTGGCTGCTCATGCTGCTTTCGGTGGTTGTGGCGGGTGCGGGCATCGCCCTGGCCTGGCGGCTCTACCAGCGCCGCCCGGAGCAGGCTGAAGCGCTGAAGCAGGCCGCCGGGCGGGTCTACACCTGGGCCTACAACAAGTGGTACGTGGACGAGCTGTACGACCTGCTTTTCGTGAACGGCCTGTCCAAGGGCGGCGGCTCGGCCCTGGCCGCCTTCGACAACGCCGTGGTGGACGGCGGGGTGAACGGCACGGGCTGGCTGACGCGCTTCGCCTCGCGGGTGAGCATCTGGTGGGACACCTGGATCGTGGACGGGGCGGTGCGCCTGTCCTCCTTCCTCGTTAAGATGTCTTCCTTCCCGGCGCGGGTGTTACAGACCGGATATGTGCAGGTCTATGCGCTGGTATTTGTGCTGGGCGTGGCGCTGATTTTCGGTTACTATCTGATGCGTTGATTCCATGGGCTCTCACTGGCTGAGTTGGGTTCTGTTCACGCCGCTGGTCGGCATGGCGGTGCTGTTGCTGCTCCCCGCCTCGAAGAAGAACCTGATCCGGTGGTGGGCCAACCTGGCCGCGCTGGCCGGGTTCCTGGTTTCGCTGCCGCTGGTATTCCGTTTCGACAAGCACGCCGACGGCTTCCAGTTTGTCGAGCGCGCGGACTGGATTCCCGCCCTGGGAGTGAAATACTACATCGGCATCGACGGCATCAGCCTGCTGCTGGTGATGCTCACCACGCTGGTGGGCATGCTGGCCATCCTGTCGAGCTGGAGCGCGGTCCAGGAGCGGGTCAAGGAATACTACGCCATGTTCCTGCTCCAGCAGACCGGGATGATCGGGGTGTTCGTGGCCCTGGACTTCTTCATGTTCTTCGTGTTCTGGGAAGTGGTCCTGGTGCCGATGTACTTTATCATCGGGGTGTGGGGCGGGCCGCGGAAGCTGTACGCGGCGATCAAGTTCTTTCTGTACACGCTGGCGGGCGGCACGCTGATGCTGCTGGGCATCCTGACGCTGTACTTGCAGCACTTTCAGCAGCGGGGTTTCTACACTTTCGAGATCTCGGAGCTGATGAAGCTCAACCTCTCGCCCGGCCTGGAGCAGTGGGTCTTCTGGGCCTTCTTCATCGGCTTCGCCATCAAGGTGCCCATGTTCCCCTTCCACACCTGGCTGCCGGACGCGCACGTGGAGGCGCCCACGGCCGGGTCGGTGGTGCTGGCCAGCGTCCTGCTGAAGATGGGGACCTACGGGTTCATCCGCTTCTCGCTGCCGCTGTTGCCTCAGGCTTCCGCCAACGTGGTCATCGTGCAGGTGCTGGCCGCGCTGTCGATCATCGGCATTATCTACGGGGCCTTGGTCAGCCTGATGCAGCAGGACTGGAAGAAACTGGTCGCTTACTCGTCGGTAAGTCACCTGGGTTTCTGCACGCTGGGCATCTTCGCGCTCAACCCCAACGGCCTGGCCGGGAGCGTGATCCAGCAGATCAACCACGGGATCTCGACCGGCATGCTGTTCTTGATCGTGGGCATCATCTACGAGCGGCGGCACACCCGGGAGATCAAGGACTACGGCGGACTGGGCCACGTGATGCCGGTGTACGCGGTGGTCTTCGCCATTGCCATGCTTAGCTCCGCCGGGTTGCCGCTGCTGAACGGGTTCATCGGGGAGTTCACCATCCTGCAAGGGGCCTTCGAGGCCAGCCGGACCTGGGCGGCGCTGGCCGTCACCGGGGTGATCCTGGGCGCGGCCTACTTGCTGTGGCTCTATCAGCGCACGATGCTGGGCGAGGTCACCAACGAGAAGAACCGGCGGCTGCCCGATCTGAACCTGCGCGAGCTGGCGACTTTCCTGCCGCTTATCGCGTGGGCCGTCTGGATCGGCGTGTATCCCAAGCCGTACTTTGACGTGCTGGAGAAGCCGGTGGCGCAGATCGTCGAGCGCGTCCGCCCGGGTTACTTCGCTGGCAGGGCGGCGGCCCTCCACCCGCCCGCCGCCTCTAACCGCGCGCCCGCCATGGAGGCCGCTCGATGAGCCAGTACTACACCTCCCTGGACCACTTCGCGCTGGTGCCCGCCATCATGCTGGCGCTGTTCGGCTGCGCGGTGCTGCTGTTCGACTTCCTGCTGGCGCCCGGCCTCCGTCACCGCCGCTGGCTGCTGGTGTTCGTGGTGATCGGGCAGGCTTTCACCGGACTGGGGCTGTGGCGGCAGCAGAGCTACCTGGCGCAGCAGGGCCTGACCCAGATCAGCGCCTTCCAGGGCGCTCTCACCATCGACGGCTTCTCGCTGTTCTTCAACTGGGTGTTTCTGGCGGCGTCCTTCATCGTGGCGGTGGTGTCCTACCGCTTCCTGGAGATCGAAGGCGAGCACCACGGCGAGTACTACGGGCTGATCCTGCTGGCCAACTGCGGCATGTTCTTCCTGGCCACGGGCACGGACCTGGTGACGGTGTTCGTGGGCCTGGAACTGATGGCCCTGTGCTTCTACGTGCTGGTGGGCTTCCTGCGAGCCGACCGCCGCTCGAACGAAGCGGCCATGAAGTACCTGCTGCTGGGCGCGTTTTCGAGCGGGTTTCTGGCCTACGGTTTCTCGGTGATGTACGGGCTGGCCGGCTCGACGCGGCTGCGGGACGTGGCGCTGGCCATACAGGCGCGCGACCTTTGGGATCCGCTGGTGTTCCTGGCGCTGGCCACCACCATGGTGGGGCTGCTCTTCAAGGTCTCGGCCGTGCCTTTCCACATGTGGGCGCCGGACGCCTACGAGGGCGCGCCCACGCCGGTGACCGCCTACCTGGCGGTGGGCTCCAAGGCGGCCTCCTTCGCGCTGCTGATGAGGCTCTTCACCGGGCCGCTGTGGACGCTGCGGGAGGTGTGGGAGCCGCTGCTGGCCGTCATCGCGGTGGCCACGCTGACGCTGGGCAATCTGGCGGCCATCACTCAGACCAACATCAAGCGGCTGCTGGCCTATAGCTCGATCTCGCACGCGGGCTACATTCTGCTGGGGGTGGTGGCGGGCAATCCCACCGGCCTGAAGGGCGTCGCGGTGTACGTGCTGGTGTACACCTTCATGACGCTCGGGGCGTTCCTGGTGGTGGTGGCGCTGCGGCGCGAGGAGTTGTTGGGGGAGGACCTCGATGATCTGGGCGGGCTGATGAAGAAGAGCCCCATGCACGCGGTGTTGATGCTGATCTTCCTGGTGTCGCTGGCCGGCATCCCGCCCACCGCGGGCTTCCTGGGCAAGTATTACATTTTCCTGGCGCTGATCGAGACCCGGCATTACGTGCTGGCGGTGATCGGGACGCTGTACGCGGCCGTGGCGGTGTACTACTACTTCCGGGTGGTGCGTAGCATGTTCGCCGGCGAGGAGGCCGACCGCGTGCCGGTGGCTTCCAGTTATGGGTTGCGGTTGGCGCTCGGCATAACCGGCATTCTTACATTGGTTATCGGAGTCTATCCGGAACCGTTTCTGCGGCTGGCGCAGACTTCCCTGGCGCGGTAACTTGCTATGCTGAACTTCCTCCTGCATCCGCTGGTGATCGCGCTGGTCCTGTCGGGCGTGATGGTGGTGGCCTTTCCCTTGATCGCCGGCTACATGGTGCTGGCCGAGCGCAAGCTGCTGGGCGACTTCCAGGCGCGGCTGGGGCCCATGCGGGTAGGCCCGCACGGGATTTTGCAACCGCTGGCCGATGCCCTCAAGCTGCTGCTCAAGGAAGACCTGATGCCGGCGGACTCCGACCGCTTCCTGTACTGGATGGCGCCCTGCATCTCGACTTTCACCGCGCTGACCGCGCTCTCGGTGCTGCCCTTCAGCCAGCACGTCCAGGTGGCCGACGTGAACGTGGGGCTGCTGGTGATTTCCTCGATGTCGGCGGTGGGCGTGCTGGGCATCGTGCTGGGGGGCTGGTCGGCCAACAGCCACTATGCGCTGTTGGGGACGCTGCGCGGCGGCGCGCAGTTGATCAGCTACGAAGTGGCCCTGGCGTTTGGCCTGCTCAACGGCGTGATGATGGCGGGCACGCTCAGCCTGGCCGGCATCGTGCGGGCGCAGCAGGAGCGCGGCGTGTGGTTTGCCTTCGAGAACTACGGGCTGATGCTGCTGCCTTTCGTGATCTACCTGATCGCGGCCATCGCCGAGACCAACCGCGCGCCCTTCGATCTGCCCGAGGCCGAGTCCGAGCTGGTGGCCGGCTTCATGACCGAGTACAGCGGGTTCCGCTGGGCGCTGTACTTTTTGGCCGAGTACGTCAACATCTTCGTGGTCTCCGCGGTGGCGGTGACGCTGTTCTGGGGCGGGTGGCTGCGGCCCTTCCCCAGCGTGGGGTGGCTGGAGTATCCGCTCAACTACGGCCTGCCGCTGGCGCTGATGGCAGGCTCCGGGGTGATGTGCTTCCCGCTGGCGGGCCGGCTCAAGAGCCGGCTCAACGCCATGTTCCTGCGCCTGGTGGGGCTGGCCCTGGTGTTCCTGGGACTGGTCTTCGTGGTGCCGGTGGTGAACGCCGCGGTCATCGGCCTGTTCTGGTTCTTCCTCAAGGTGGCGGTGGTGGTTTACGCCATCATCTGGTTCCGGGCGACCTGGCCGCGGTTCCGCTACGACCAGCTCATGAACGTGGGCTGGAAGCGCCTCATCCCCCTGGGCATGGCGGTCATCCTGGTGAACGCCGTGGTGGGGATGCTGAAGGGGTAGTGGGCAGCGCCGCTTCGATCGCGGGCACCAGCCCCTCTCTCGCCGGCCGCTCAGAGCAACCTGTCAGAGGGACTTGCTGTGACGGCCTTCCTGCTCCAGTTCGGCCTCAGTCAAGCGGAAATACGGGACGCCGAGCCGCGAGGCCAGGTCGAGGAAGGACTCCCGTGACAGCCCCAGCAACTCGGCCGCCCTTCCGCTGGAGACCGCTCCCCTTCGGTAGAGTTCCAGCACGATCAGCTCGCGCGCGGTCTCCTGGATCGGACGTTCAAGGCCCTCGAGCAGCGTCACGAGTTCCGGGTCGAGTTCAACAGTCAACGTGCTCATCGCTGGGCCCTCCCTGCCTCAGGCAACCCGCGTGCCTGGGGGTGGTTCTGCACCCAGTATATGCCAGTGGCCCACCTGGCCGCGCCTGCGCTACGGCCAGCTCATGAACGCGGGCTGGAAGCGGCTGATCCCCCTGGGCACGGCGGTGATCCTGGTGAACGGGGCTGCCATGCACATGTGCGCGCCGATGCGAACGGCAGGCGGCTCGGGTCGGCCTGACCACCGTGCAGTTCTCCGCCCCGCTTAAGTTTGCGGGCGGCTCTTGGCCTGCTCCATGGCGATTTGGTTGATGTGGGCGAGCGCCTTGGCGCCGGAGGCGCCCTCGATGGCCTTCAGGGCGATGTCCTGGACCTGCTGCTTGGCCTCATCGAGCTGTTTCTGGAGTGCCGCAATCTGCGTGGCCTGGCGGGCGACCAACTCCTCGAACGTATTAACCCGCAATTCGGCCAGCCGCTTTTCCGACTCGGCGTCTCTCTTGAGAAGCACAATCTCTTGCTGGGACTTTGCTTCGGTCTCCCGTAGGGCCCGCGCCACCGCCTGATCGACCTCGGCCCGCAGACGCGCCGGGAATTCCGCCACCTCCTTGCGCAAAGCGAGCAGCTCTTGTTCCCCTTCGTGGAGAGCCGCCGCGCGCTGCTGCCAGTCCTTCTCGAGAGCTTCCTGCTTCTCCTTATTCTTCCTTTCCAGAAGCCGCAGGTCTTCTTCGTACTTGTCCTGGGCCTTCTTGCGCTCGAGGGTCTTCTTGTACTCGTACTCGTCGATTTCGCGCTGGCGCTGTTTCTTCAGGCTTTCTTCCTGCTCGCGGCGCTCACGCTCCGCAGCGCGGGTTTCCTCCTCCCACGCGGTGCGCCCGGCCGCGATCTCGGCCTCCAGCCGCTCCTTCTCGCGAACGAAATCCTGCACCATCTGATCGAGCGCGGTGGCGGCGACATCGATCTTATGCAGCCGCTCGAGTTCTTTGCGCTCGATGGCGACGGCCTCACGCACGGCGGCCAGACGCTCCACTTCCTCGGCCAGCCGGGAGGAGACTTCCGACAAGGCTCTCGAGATCTCAAGGCCGAGACCGGAGATGCGCTGGACTACGGTTTCGACCGAGAGTCCTTCGACCGCCTGGCGGATTTCAGTCTCGCGGAGGGCGGCTGCTTCCGCGGCCTTGGCGTCCGCAACCAGCCGGGCGCCTTCGACCTCCTTTCGGATGCCGGAGAACTCCTCAGCAACATCGGTCTTAGACCGCCTGGAGCGGGCGGGGGCCTTCACGGTTTTCGCAGCCATACGTATCACCTGCCTAACGGCATAGACTACCAGATTGGGAGCCGCACGGCAGGGGTTCGGGCCCAGCCAGGATCCGCACCCTGGTGGAATCACCGTTTGGAGCGGCCTCAGCAGGGGCCGGCCTGCCCCCAGGGAAGCCCCGAGGGGATGGCGCCGAGAACGATTCAATCCTTCTTGTCCTCCTGATTGCCGCGCCGATGGTCACGTGCGCGGTCAGCGGCTCGTTCCAGGTGGCGAACGTGGGCTGGAAGCGGCTGATCCCCCTGGGCATGGCGGTCATCCTGGTGAACGCCGTGGTGGGGATGCTGAAGGGGTGGTAAGGCCTCAGCCGGCGTGCGCCGCGTGGTAGACTGGAACCACGATGGATGTCGAGCGCACCATGGAGTTCATCCTGGAACAGCAGGCCAAGTTCTGGGCGGGCCTCCAGGAGATGAGAGAGCAGCAGGCGGCCACGCAGAAGGAGCAGGCGGCCTTGCGGCAGGATCACGCCGAGTTGCGTTCTTTGGTGGTGCGCCTGGCCGAGCATCAGCTAGGTTTGGCCCAGCACTTCGATCAGTTCCAGCAGGAGACGAGAGCTGCCCTGCTGACGCTGGCCGAGACGCAACAACACACCGACGAGCGCCTGAACGCGCTGATCACGGTGGTGGATGGGGTGGTGCGGCGTCTTCCACAGCAGTAGCCGAACCGCATCCCGCCAACGTTCCCGAGGGATCTGCTTCCGCGCCGCTTGGCCGCGCCTGCGCTACGACCAGCTCATGAAGGTGGGCTGGAAGCGGCTGATCCCCCTGGGCATGGCGGTCATCCTGGTGAACGCCGTGGTGGGGATGCTGAAGGCGGGGTGAGGCCCACGCCGACCGCGGAGCGGTCCGCGGACCCGGTAAGCAGCGGGGACGAGGCCCCGGTTCATCCGGCGGTCTTCTGCTCCGGTTTTTCCGCTTCCTTGGCGGCGCCGGTGGACATGTTCAGGCCGAGCTGCGCGGCGACGGCGGGGAGGTTGAGTCCCAGGGCCTCCAGTTGCTGGAGCAGGTTGAACACGATGGCCGGACCGGTCTTGGCCAGGCGCGCGGCTCCGCTGCCACCGCCGTCGCCACCGCCCTGGTCGATGACCACCAGCTTGTCGATGTTGCCCAGCGGCGCGGCCACCGCTCCGAAGATGCCTGTGGAAGCCTGCAAGATGGCCGGCAGCTTATCCAGAATGGTCTGGAGCTTGGCGGCCTCGTTGAACTGCTGCCAGGCTTCGGCCTTGCGCAGGATGGCGGCGGCTTCGGCGACGCCCTGAGCTTCGATGGCCTTGGCCTGGGCCAGGCCCACAGCCTCGATCCTGGACGCCTCGGCCTTGCCTTCGACCTCAACGGCGGCGGCCCTTCCGAAGCCTTCCTTGCGCAGTTTCTCCTGTTCGGCCTCGGCCATGGCGATGAGCGCGGAACGGCGGCCTTCGGCCTCGAGGATGGCGGCCTGCTTGGCGGCTTCGGCGCGGACGATGGCGGCCTGCCGCTCGGCGTCGGCGGGCTTGATGACGGTGGCTTCCAGTTCCTTCTGCTTGCGCTGGACCTCCTGCTCCTGCACGGAGATCAATTCCTGCGTGCGAGTGCACTCGACCTTGACCTCCTCGGCCACGACCGCCTGGCGCGCCTGGGCCTCCGACAAGGGACCCGCCTGCTTGGCGCGCGCCTGCTGCGTATCCACTTCCGCTCGATACTGGGCCTGCCGGATCTGGAAATCGCGCTCCGCCTGGGCGATCTCGGCGTCGGCGGCGAACTTGGCGCGCTCACCTTCCTGGAGGGCCTGAGCGGATTTGATTTTGGCGTCGCGGGTGGCCTCGGCCTCGCCGATGGTGGCATCGCGCTTGACCTCGGCGGTGCGGCGCTTGCCCAGCGCGTCCAGGTAGCCTTCCTCGTCGCTGATCTCCTGGATGGTCAGCACGTCCACCCCGATGCCCATCTTCTCCAGATCCACCGCCGCCTCACTGGTCAGCTTCTGCGCGAAGCTCTGCCGGTCGGAGTTGATCTCCTCCACCGTGAGGGTTCCCAGGATGGAGCGCAAGTGGCCTTCCAGCGTCTGGTAGATGACCTTCTGAGTCTGATCGTGGGTCATGCTCAGGAAGCGCTCGGCGGCGGCCTGCAACGAGGTGTCGTCGCTGCGGATCTTGACGTTGGCCACCGCCTTGACCGAGACCGGCACGCCCTTGAGCGTATACGCCCGCTTGATCTCCAGCGGGATGGTCATTACGTTCAGGGAGAGATACTCGACCTTCTCCAGCAGCGGGAACTTCAAGGCCGCTCCGCCCTTGACCATGCGATACCCCACCACCCGCCCGTCCGCCAGCTTGCGCTTGCGGCCGCTCAGCACGGCCACGGCGTTCGGCGATACTTTCAGGTAGTTCCGGCTGAACAGCCAGGCGGCAATGAACAGACCCATCACCACCAGCAGGACCACTACCGGGAGCAACAAGCGGGAAAACTCGGTGAAGAGCGTCTCTTCCATCACGGGCAACCCTCCTTTGAGAACCACAACCGCACGCTAAGGTCTACGGACAATCACGGTTTCCCCCAGCACCTCTTCGATGCGCACCACAGCGTTCTCCGGAATGGCCTCGTCGGCCTGAGCCCGGGCCAGTTTGTCGATGAGCCCCTCGCCCAGCCGGCAACGCACCTGGCCGATTCCGCCCGCCGGGATGCCCACCACCACCCGGGCGGTCTGCCCCACCAGGTCCGCGGTGCGCACCTCGGTGCTGGCCTGCTGGCCCCACAGGAAGCGCGCAAAGGCATAAATGATGGACGCGAAGACCACGCCGCTGCCGAATCCCAGGCCCGAGGCAGGCAGCGGGCCCATTCCGTAATGCGTTCCGATGGCCCCGAAGCCTCCGAACGCGGTCACGAAAACGGCCAGGATGCGGGTGCTGAAGATGCCCGGACCCCCGTGGTCCAGGGCGTGATCCAGCCCGCCGTCGTGATCGAATCCGCCTCCCAGGTGCTCGAAGATCTCGCCGAACACCAGCGAGATCAGCAGGAACAGAAAGCCGATGGCGGCGATCCCCAGGAAGATGCTCAGGGCGGAGAACTGCGTGAAGAATCCAGCCATCGGCGGCACCTCCGCGCGCGCAGTCTAGCGGGCCGGCATGCGGCTTCGCGGCCCTTCACAGTATACACCCTCGGGCACACGCCGCGATTACACATCCATACCTGGAGTGTTCGACAATGGTGAACCGGTTCCCAATGACCATGAAGACCAGCACATTCACTCTGCTCCTGACGGCGGCCCTTTCTGGCAGCCCTCCCCCGGCGCCGGCCAGCGGCGCGGATGTGATCCGGGCCATGTACCAGCGTTACCAGGGCAAGTGGTACTCCAACCTCGAGCTGGTCCAGAAGGTCAGGGTGTTTGGGGGCGGCAAGCAGATCCGCGAGGAGGTATGGAAGGAGACGATCCAGTTGCCCGGCAAGGTCCGCAGCGAGATCGGCGAGGCCGCCGCCGGCAACGCCGAGATCTAC
>Ga0194125_10014152_pt1 | contig 10254 bp, 9 predicted proteins | sample TA2KigC250mmetaG_FD_148626 | JGI IMG/M metagenome (GOLD analysis project Ga0194125, IMG submission 148626) | Freshwater microbial communities from Lake Tanganyika, Tanzania - TA2015034 Kigoma Deep Cast 250m | ecosystem: Environmental > Aquatic > Freshwater > Lake | place: Tanzania: Lake... | reverse complement strand
GCTGCGGAATCCCACCCCAACCAGTTCTCGATCCTGTTCCCCGCGTGGGTCACTTCAACCGAGCACCAGCGGGTCATTTCTGGTGAGCGCCGAGGCCGGACCCCAGTTCGGCCTAGCGATGTGGGCAAGTCGCAGCTATGACTCCGTAGTAATGCGTATTCCGGGGCATGCAGATAGCCGTTCCGGGGGAATGGCGATTGGGGTTCCGGGAGGATGTCGATAGTGATTCCGGGATGATGGCGATAAGGATTCCGGGGTTACCGATAATCGGGGGGCCGGTAAGTTTGTTACTAGGCCCGGGACGGCTTGGCAAAGCCGGCTTCACCAAGCCCGCTGGAGTCACCTCAAGACCGGCCATCGGTGCCCTCAGAGGACATTGTGCACGACGGGAGCCTTGGTCTCGGTGGATATGAGCAACGTCTTGGCCCCCGCCGGGCGACTCGGGCGCAGCATGCAGCTCTCCGAGTTCGGGTCGGCGGCGGCCGCTACCGTACCGTTTCGGCATCTTCCACTGTGATTTCAATAAGATATAGACCAGCCGATTTCCACAGAGATCCACAGCCACATCCCAGTCAAGAACTCGATTTGCCGTGGTTTCAGAGGCTTGGGCTGTGGAAGTTTCTTCGCCATGTGTTCGCCATAGTAAGATCGCTGATGTTGTGCTTCGGGATCACCCAGCCGCAGGGTTTCGACGGGTTTCAACCTGCATCTGCTGGCTTCCTATTTCATGGAGGTTTCTGAAGATGGCGGTCAGACGCAAAGGCGTTTCCCAGCCCGACGTGCTGCCGCAGATCCCCCTTAAAGCCGATCCGGCCCTGGCGGACCGGCCCGCGGCCTTGGTCCATTCCCAATACCCATGAACGGAGAACACATCCATGAAACAGCTCGTTTTTCCATGCGGCGCCCGCTATGATCTGCGCCAGAACGTGACCTTCCCTCTGGCAGGCGCACATGTCCACAAGGATGGTTCGGTGCGAATGGCGGTCGCGGGTAAGGGGTGCACCCCGCCCAAACTGCCGGACGGCAGCCGGGCCAGTTGCCTCTTTGGTTGTTTGAAGCCCGGGCGTCACGCGAAACAGCAGCGCGTTTTCGAAGGAGTCGATGGCGATAGACTCGGCTGGCTGGCGACCTGTCACGGACGGCTGTACGAAGACGGCGTGGATGTGACGCCACCGCAGACTGGTCCCTGCCAGCATTGCCAGGAACAGCGAGCTTACGTAGCGGCATGCCGCCGGGCTGCCCGGGCGGGCAAGCCAATTCCGGACCGCATGCAATTCCGCGCGCCAAGCAACCACTGACGATTCAACAGGTTCAGAACATGCCCCGGAGACTCAACCTGCAAGGCTTCGCACGGCCGGACATCCTCCGGCGAATCGAGGCCGGCAACATGCTGGAACTGCTCGCCCCCTACCGGGAGTACTTCGCGGACCGCGGTGTCCCGCTCGCGGAACGCCCCAAGGAGGTGGACTATCGGAAGCTGGCGGTGATTCTGCTGGCCAGCGACGAGGAGACACCCCCGCATCTGGTGGAGGCCCTGCATGTGATCGGCAACACCGGCGTCGAGGAGCGGATCGACGAGCTCCTGCAGACCGCAGCGTCACACGGCGTGGACACCGGCGACGGGGGGATCACGCCGATCGACCTGGCCGTGCGGATCTGGCTGAAGGCACCGCAGGCCCTGGAGAAGCTCGAGCGCGAGGCGCACTCGCACCGGAAGCTCAAGTTCGAGCACTTCCCGGCGCGGGACCCGGCGGCGCCGATGCTGCTGGAGCAGCTACCTGAGGACCTCTCCCCGCTCGAAGCCGATCTGGACGGATGGTTTCAGGAACACAAGCGGGGCGCGGGCTGCATCATCGACCGGCTCGTCTGTGGTACGGAGGTGCGGTTCATCATCGACCACGGCCTGCCCTGTAAGCGCGAGCGGAACCGGAAGGGCCGCGAGTCCTCACCGCTCTATTACCGCCCCGAGACGAGCGACCTCGTCGTCTGCGATGCCGTCGCCAACGAGCTGCGGGTGCACGCCTCGACGCTGGGCGAGATGCGGCTCTATGTCGCCGCCTTTGGCCGGCATCTGTTCGGAGACGAGAACCACTTCACCTTCGCGACGAAGTACACGCTCGAGCCCTTGCAGCTCCGGGGTCGCGATGCCCTGAACTGCCGCAACATCTACGGGCTGGAGACGATCCGGCTGCGCGAGATTCAATGGGCTTGGGACGGCGCCTTCCAGCACGTCGAGACGCATCGCGCGGCCGACCTGTTCCTGGCCTTCGCCGTCCGGGACCTCGCGATTCCGAGGGAAGCCACCATCACAAAAGCTGTCTTTGAGGTCAGACTCACCGGGATCGAGAAACCGCGCAAGCTGTCCATCCGGCCTCCCAACACCGCCTCGTTCGAGAGGGGCGAAGAAGCCGCACTGATCGAACAGTGGCTGCGTGACCAGGAGTTCATTCTGGTGGGGGCGAAGGCTGGCAATGAGGAAGCTGACGCGGTTATGGCAGACGTTTGAACGGGTTCCAGGGCTGGCGGCGATACCTGCCGCCTGGGAGCATCACTGCGGCTCCGACTACCCGGTGATTCAGCCGTTTCTGCGGCCGACAGACATGACCGGGGCCGCGTATCCCTGCGCGGACTGTCCCGCCAAGGGGTGTTCCCGCGAAATCATCGACTACGGCGGCGGCGGGCTGCTGGCGGTGTGCCGGGAGCGGTGGAATCGCGGTGCCGATATCGCTGTGAAACACAGCGACGCCGTCTTGCAGGCGGTGGAGCTTGTCAGCTTCACCAAGGCCATCGCAGGCCCGCTGGGGCTCCGGTGGCAACACCCCGTCGCTCGGGGGCACGGCACGTGGGGCATCGGCTTTCTGCCTGTGGGTTACGGGGTCGAACAGCAGGTCATCCTGATGGTGCACACCGAGCAGGAACGCTTCCGGCACGCCCTCAACGCGCTGCTCACCGAGACCACGGGCCACTTCGTTCTGCTGTCCCCCACGGTGCTCCGTAGAGATCTCGGGGTCCATGAAACCCTGGCCCGCCGCGAAGTCCGCTTTCGCACCCTCGACGATCATGTGGGCGCCAGCGAGGCCGCCGCGTTGGTGGCGCTCCGGCCCCTCTTTCCGGAGGCTGCCACGACCACGGTGACTCCCGTGCCGTTGAGGGCCGAGACGGTCAAGTTGTTCTTGGCAAAGCACAAACTCACGATCAAGGAAGTCGTGGCCGCACTGGGCTTGGACTACCGGGACTTCAAGCGGTGGCGCAAGGGTGAGTTGGAGGACACCTCGTCGAAGTCCCGACGGATCGAAGCCTACCTGCAGTCCGGGCCCGGCACCGCAAAATAGTCGGTCGCCCCCAATTTCACCCCCATCGCCCCCATTGATTCACCCCCACGGGGCCGCCTGATCATTGCCTTGTACCAACCGCGCAGACTGCGGAACGGACAGGCAAGATGAGCGACCGACCTTCGGAAAACCCGGCCCGGCCCACATCGACCAGAGACCTGACCCTCTCGGAACGGCGCTTCCTCGAGGCCATGCAAGACTTGGGCTTCGGGCATTTCGAGTTCCTCCAGCTCCGCCACGGCGAACTGGTTCTTCACCCTTGGCCGACTGCGGTCCGCGACGTGAAGTTTGGCAGCCAGGAGGCCCCCGAGCCCAAGCCCCGCTCTGCCGAGTTCGAACTCAAGCGCCAGGTGGCCGAGTTCTTCGCGTACTGCCGGAGCGTTGAAGCCGGTGAGATCCGCACGCTTGAGGTGCGCCACGGCATTCCCCTCTCGATGGAGATCGAGACGGCGCCGGGAGGCCGCCGTGCATAAGCCGACGTTCGAGGAGGCATACCCGGTAGCCCGTGAACTCGCGCGCTTAAAGGCGCTTGCTGTGATCGGCCACTGCGGCTTCACCGGAGGAGATTGTGAGGACATCGAGGGGGACCTGCTCCTGGACTTCTACACCCGGTTCCCTCACTACGATAACCGGCGCGCCTCTGTGCGTACCTTCGCGGTGCGGGTCATGGACCGGAAGCTGACCTCCATCCTGCGCCGCAAGCAGGCGCAGTGCCGGACGCATCAGAACCTATGCCAGTCGCTGCGCGATTTCCCTCTTGACCGCAATGGCGATGCCTTCGAATCCGACGGCGACGTCTGCGATGCGGACCCGAACGACGGCGCGGAGCTCCCAGGTTCCGGCCTCGAGAGGCAGGAGTTCCACATCGACCTTGAACGCGTTCTTGCTCCCCTGCCTCCCGTGCTGATCGAGATCGCCGCCATCCTGTCCATGGGCTCGGTGACCGATGCAGGCAGGCTTCTCGGGCGGTCGCGCCCGTGGGTCTACGAGCAGATCGCCCGGCTACGTGGAGCGTTTCTCGCGGCTGGTATCGGCCCCCACTACTTCATCCAGAAGGCTGCTGGGCCCTCTGCGGCTCCAAGACCCAATTGAGGCCGCTCATGGAACCCCTCCAGCACTACCGGACGACGCCCTGGCGGCATCAGCGCGAGGCGGTGGAGTTTGTCCGGCGTCTCTGGGCCAACGGGAAGCGCGGCGCCATGATTTCGGCCGCCATGGGCACGGGCAAAACCGCCATGGCCATCTACATCGCCGTCGAACTCGGCTTCCAAAAGATCCTGGTCGCCTGCCCGCTGCGAGTGGTGCAGGTCTGGAAGCCACAGTTTGAGATGCACGCGGCGGTGCCTTACGTCGTGGTAGCCCTCAACGACTCGCTCGCCGGCGTGCGCGCCAAACGTGAGGAAGCGGAGCGGCAGACGCAGCTTGCTCGGGCGCGGGGTGTCCCCATCGTCATGGTGATCAACTACGACAGCGTATGGCGTACGCCGTTTGCCGAATGGGCGCTCAGGCAGCGATGGGACCTGGTGGTGGCCGATGAATGCGTTCCCGCCGGCACCTGCATTGCCACACCAGACGGTGACAGGCCTATCGAATCGCTGGAGACTGGCGCCGAAGTTCTCGGCTTTGACCACGGCAGGAATGCACTGGTGGCGGTCAGGGTTACGAGTACGTTCCGCCGCGTGACGGCGACACCCCTGATCAGGTTAGGCCCCCTCTCTCTCACTCCGGACCACCCGGTGTGGGTGGAAGCCCGCGGCTATGTGCCAGCGGGGGGCGTGTCCGAGACAGACCCAGTGAGGTGGTTCAACCCCCATGGTTCAACTGAAGTGCGAATGGTGCGGAATGCCGTTTCAGCGGGAGAAAGCTCAGAGGTTTTGCGGCCAGTCCTGTTCCGCGAAGTGGCGCATGTCGAGGCCGGATTTCGTCGCCCGGCTCCACACTCCGAAACGGGCGGAAGCATGCCGGCAAGTGATGCTGCGCCTTCACCGCGATCCGGAGGCGATGAAGAAGCTCCGGCAGTATCTGCTGTCCGACCGGAATCCTTTTCGCAATCCGGCCACCCGGCCCGAAATCCGACGCAGAGCCATTCAGCGGTTGGCCGCCTCGGGCTTTGCCACCCTGACGGGCGGCAACGGGAAGGGCCCCACGAGGCCGCAGCTTCTGCTAGCGAGCTCCCTGGGTTGGCCCATGGAACATTGCGTGCCGACCGGGGGACTTCGCGGCTACCCGTCCCACTACAAGCTGGATATCGCCAACCCGGAACAACGGATTGCCATCGAGGTGGACGGGCACAGTCATCACAGCAAGAAGGTTCAAGCCAAGGACCTGAAGAAGACTCGACTTCTGGAATCGCAGGGATGGACTGTCCTGCGCTTCTGGAACGAGGAGATTCTGAGGGATCTCCCGAGCGTTCTGTCGAGGATCCGACGGGCACGGTGGTCTACAACATCGAAACAACCTCTGGCAACTACTTCGCCAACGGCCTCCTGGTCCACAACTGCCACCGCCTGAAAGCCCCGGGGGGCAAAGCCAGCCGATACGTTGCCCGGCTCGGTCGGGTGGCGCGGTTCAGGCTGGGCCTGTCTGGTACGCCGATGCCGCACTCGCCGCTCGACGTCTATGCGTACTACCGCTTCATTGACCCCGCCATCTTCGGCTGGAGCTTCCACAAGTTCCGCCAGCACTACGCCGTGATGGGCGGGTTTCAGAACCACCAGGTTGTGGGCTACCGCAACCTGGAGGAGCTGAACCGCAAGTTCTACTCGATTACTTTTCCTTGCAGCAAGGACGTTTTGGATCTCCCGCCCGAGGTCCATGTGACCTACACCTGCCGCCTCGGGCCGGAGGCTCTGCGCGTGTACCGGTCGCTGGAGCACGATCTAATCGCCGAGGTCCAGGCCGGCGTGATCACGGCCACCAACGCCCTGGTGAAGCTGCTGCGACTCCAGCAGATCACCGGCGGCTTCCTTCGCACCGACGGCGGTGAGCAGATCCAAATCGACGCGGCCAAGATGAACCTGCTGCGCGATGTGCTGGAGGACATCGACGCCGCTGAAGCCGTCATTGTCCTTTGCAGATTTCACAAAGACCTCGACGCGGTCCACCGCGCTGCCAGCGAGCTGGGGCGGAAGTCGCTCGAGCTCTCCGGGCGCCGCGATGAGCTGCGGCCGTGGCAGGCGGGCAGCGCTCCCGTGCTCGCCGTACAGATCGATTCGGGCGGACTCGGCGTGGACCTCACCCGCGCACGGTACGCCATTTACTACTCGCTCGGGTTCTCGCTCGGCTCCTACGAGCAGAGCCTGGCCCGCATCCACCGGCCTGGCCAAACCCGGCCGGTCGAGTACGTCCACCTGCTCGCCGAGGGCACGGTGGACCAGAAGGTCATGGCCGCCCTCGCGGCCCGAGCAGATGTCGTCAATGCAGTCTTACAGCAATTGAAAGGAACCGCATGAACACCGATGAACTGAAACGATTTGTAGCGCTCGAGGAGCGCCGCCGGCAATTGGAAGCGGAAATCGACACCCTCAAGGCCGAAGCCGCCGAGCTGGAGCAAGCCCTGATGCCCCAGTTCGAACAGGCGGGCATCGAGCGCGTCTCGGTTGACGGCCGCACGGTCTACGTCGAGCGCAAGCTGTGGGCCAAGGCTAGGGACGGCGACAAGGCCGCGGTCTGCAAGGCTCTCAAGCGCTGCCGGCTGGGGGACTACGTGGAGGAGACGTTCAACACCAATAGCGTGAGCGCGTACATCAGGGAACTGGACCGCGAGGGACGCCCCCTGCCGGCCAGCCTGCGCGAAGTCTTGGAAGTCAGTGAAGTCTTCAAACTCAGAACCAGGAGAAGCTAACCATGGCAAAGGAACTCGTGAAGAGAGAAAAGGAGACCGCGATCAGCCCATTCGTGGTCTTCAAGACGCCGCTCGCGGAAATCCGTGAGGCGGTAACCGCCAATCTCGGCGACGACAGCGCCAGCGTCTCGGACCTCGAGCGCATCAAGATCCCCGCCGGCGGCGGCACCGCCTGGGCCATCCAGGGGCTCGACGGCGAGGAACTGCTGAAGGAGCTGGCCGGCATCATCGTGGCCTGGCGTGATACCCGGGCCTACTGGAGCGTGCCGATGGAGCAATCCGACGGCAACATGCCCCCGGACTGCCACTCGCTGGACGCTCGCACCGGCGACGGCAAGCCCGGCGGTAGCTGCCTGGCGTGCCCGTTCGCGCGGTTCGGCTCCGACCAGCGCGGAGAAGGCCAGGCCTGTAAGCTCGTGCGGCAGTTGTTCTTCCTGCGGGAGGAGAACATGCTGCCGGAGGTGGTCAGCCTGCCGCCCAGTTCCCTCAAGCCGGCGCGGCAGTTCTTCATGCGCCTGGCCTCCAAGGCGGTGCCCTGCTACAGCCTGATCACCAAGATCGGCCTGGAGAAAACCAAGAACGCCCAGGGCATCGTCTACTCGCGGGCCGCCTTCACCTCCGGCGGCCGGCTGACACCGGAGCAGGCGGCGCGCATGAAGGAGTACGCGAAGATGATCGAGCCGTACCTCAAAGCGGCACCCGCCATCCCGTCCCAGAAGGAGGTGGTGGAGCCGCAAGGCGAGGTGGTCTGAACGAGGCCGAGGAATGGAAGCGGACGCCCAGGCCATCCGGCAGTTTCTCGAGCGCCTCCACGGCCCCGAGCCTGCCGGCTGGCTGATTGTCTGGACCCGGCAGGACAAGGCCACGCGGGCCTTCGAGCTTACCCGCGAAGGCGAGCTCGAGCGCGCGGTTGAATACTGCCGGCAGTGCGCCGGTGAGGCCGACGTCTACGCCGCGGTAGGCCTCCAAGCTGCGCGGCCCGCAAAGGGCCGTGGCACCGAGCAGGGCGTCCGCTCCATCCCTGGTCTCTGGGTGGACGTCGACATCAGCAGCGCGGCACACAAGGCGGGTAACTTGCCGCCCTCCGAAGAAGCGGCGCTGAGCCTCATCGCGGCCGTCGGGCTCCGTCCGTCGATTGTGGTCCGCAGCGGCTTCGGACTCCAGGTGTACTGGCTGTTCAAGGAGCCGCTCCTTATCGAGTCCGATCAGGAGCGCAAGCAAGCGAAGTCGCTCTCCGCGCGCTTCCAGGTCATGCTGCGTCAGATGGCGAAGGCCCGCGGCTGGACGATTGACCCCACGGCAGACCTCTGCCGCGTGCTGCGCCTGCCAGGGACCTCGAACCGGAAACTCCCCAACGACGTGCGCCTTGTCACGGCCGAGCACTCAGATGCAGCGTACTGCTCGGAGGATTTCGAGGAAATCCTGGCGGGGATCGAAGAGCCGGTCGAGCGTCCTCCACCGTCAGGCGCTCGGGATCTCCCTCCGGCAAAGCTACCCGCCATCCTGGAAGGCTGCACCTGGATGCGCCACTGCCGTGATGACGCCGCGACACTTCCGGAACCCGAGTGGTACCGCATGCTCACCGTGGTGGCCCGCTGCGAGGACGCTGAGCGCTGGGCGCACGAACTGGGCAAGCCGTACCCGAAGTACACGCGCAGGGAGACCCAGCAAAAGCTGAGGCAGGCCTCCGGCGAGAAGATCGCCCCGGTGACCTGCACCTACGTCCAGTCGGACCTGGGCGGCGAGCGCTTCTGTTCGCAGTGCCTGTTTCGCGGCAACGTGAACTCGCCCGTCGCTGTCGGCCGCATTGACCTTGGTGACGAACCCGCTGCCGATCCTGATGAACCGGCGGGGGCCGGCCAGGAGGATACGGCAGAGGCACCGCCTACACCGGCCACCACAGCGGGGATCACCGGTGTTGCCAGCAAGGTGGAGAGGTTCACTGACCTTGGCAACGCGCGCCGTTTCGTCGCCCGGTACCGTGGCACGGCTCTTTACTGCGAGGCCTGGGGCCGCTGGTTTCTGTGGGACAGCATGCGGTGGGCGGAAGACGAACGACTCGAGGTCTTCGCTCGGGCCACAGACCTGATCCGCAGCCTGTACGGGATCGCCAAGAAGATTAAGGATGAAGACGAGCGGAAGGCGTTCCTGAGCCACCTCATCAGGTCCGAGTCGCACCGGGCTATCCATGCGATGGTCACGCTGGCCAAAGCGGACCGAGCCATGGCACGTCATCCCGATGACTTCGACACCGATCCCTGGCTGTTGACGGTGACCAACGGAACCCTCGATCTGCGCACCGGGAGGATCCGCCCGCAGAATCCAAGGGACATGATCACCAAGCTGGCGCCCGTCGTCTACGACCCTTCGGCCCGCTGCCCCAACTGGCTTGCCTTTCTCGACATGATCATGCTCGGCCGCAAAAGCCTCGTCGACTTCCTGAAACGCGCTCTGGGGGCGAGCCTCACGGGCATCACCAGTGACAAGGCCATGTTCATTCTCTACGGCCCAGGTGGCGACAACGGCAAGTCCACCATGGTCGAAGTAATCGAGATGCTGCTGGGCAACTACGCCAGGCGCACCCCCGTGGAGACGCTCCTTAAGAAGCGCGAAGGCAGTATCCCCAACGACGTCGCCCGGCTCCGCGGAGCGCGGTTTGTATGGGCGACGGAAAACGATCGCGGGGTACGCCTGGCCGAGTCGCTGATCAAGGAGATGACCGGCGGCGACCGGATGGCGGCACGGTTTCTGCACCGGGAGTTCTTCGAGTTCATGCCCGCCTTCAAGATCTGGTTTGCGACCAACCACAAACCGACTATTCGAGGCGACGCGGCCATCTGGCGGCGCCTGAAGCTGGTCCCGTTTGACTACACCATCCCCAAGGACCGGCAGATCCCGCGGCACCTGGTGATGGCCATGTTCCAGGCCGAACTGCCGGGCATCCTGAACTGGGCCATCGAAGGATGTCTGGAATGGCAGCGTAATGGCCTGGGCGTGCCGGACGAGGTGATCACGGCAACCCGGGAATACGAGGCCGAACAGGACACCTTCGCGATGTTCATGGAGGAGAGGTGCGTC
>Ga0194125_10014149_pt1 | contig 10254 bp, 10 predicted proteins | sample TA2KigC250mmetaG_FD_148626 | JGI IMG/M metagenome (GOLD analysis project Ga0194125, IMG submission 148626) | Freshwater microbial communities from Lake Tanganyika, Tanzania - TA2015034 Kigoma Deep Cast 250m | ecosystem: Environmental > Aquatic > Freshwater > Lake | place: Tanzania: Lake... | reverse complement strand
CGGGTGGACAGCGTGGTGAAGCACGGAAAGCGGAGGATGGAAAGTGGATGATGGACTATTCCCATCAGAGATTCCGAACTGGATTGCTGGTGAGGAACGGTTGGCCGTTTCGGGTGAGTTGTTTGACAAGCTGAATCCCGCTAACGGCAAGCTGTTGTGCCGTGTGGCTCGGTCGCGGGCCGAAGATGTGCGGCAGGCGGTTGAAGCCGCGAAACGGGCGCAGTCTGCCTGGGCCGATACACCACCGGTCCAGCGCGGGATGATACTGCACGAAGTTGTTCTTGGGATGCAGGCACGCCAGAAAGAGATTGCAGAAATCGTAGCGGCGGAAACCGGTAAATCCTATAAGGATGCATATGGCGAGACCGGAGGCGCCATTGCTTTAGGGCTGTTCTACGCCAGTGAAGGTCAACGCCTCTATGGCCGCACCACGACCAGTGCCGTGCCGAACAAATATGCGATGACCGTTCGCCAGCCCATCGGCGTGGCCGGGCTGATCATTGCTGCGAACACCCCGATTGCGAACGCGGCTTGGAAGATCTTTCCGGCACTGATTTGCGGCAACGCCGCCGTTTTGAAAGCAGCCGAAGATACCCCAGTGACTGCCTGGATCGTCGGCCGGATTGCGCATGAGGCCGGCTTGCCGGCAGGTATGCTCAATATCATCCAGGGCTACGGCGAAGAAGCTGGCGCACCGCTGGTTGAGCATCCGGATGTGGGTGTGATCAGCTTTACCGGCTCGACGGAGGTGGGGCGATACGTCCAGCGCGCTGCAGGTGAGCGCCTCGCCAAAGTGTCCCTGGAGCTGGGCGGCAAGAATCCATTGATAGTGTGTGACGATGCCGACCTGGAGAACGCAGCCAAATGGGTAGTGCTTTCGGCGTTCAGCAACGCCGGGCAGCGTTGCGCTTCGGGGAGTCGGATCATCGTCTTTGACGCGGTGTATGAGCAATTCCGCGACATGCTGGTGGAACGCACAAAGAAGCTCAAGGTGGGACCAACCGATGAGGACGACTTTGGCCCCGTGATCAACGAGCAGCAACTGACCTGTATGCTCAATGCCGTGGAACGAGCACGTCGAAAGGGCGCGGTGATCCTCACCGGTGGGCACAGGCTAACCGATCCGGAACATCGCGACGGCTTCTATATGGCACCCACACTGATCGAGAACGTGGATCCGCACGATGAGATCTCGACGACGGAGCTATTTGGCCCCATCGCCTGCCTGTACCGCGTCAAAGACTTCGAGGAGGCTTTGGCTTTGGCCAACGATTCGCCGTATGGGCTGACAGCCTGCATCCACACCCGCAGCCTGCATCGGGCCATCCAGTTCACCCAAAAAGTTCAGGCCGGGGTAGCCGTGGTGAACGCCGGGACCTACGGGAGTGAACCCCACATGCCATTTGGCGGCCTGAAGCAATCCGGAAACGGCTGGCGTGAGCCCGGGACAGAGGCGTTGGACGTATACTCAGAGCTGAAAGATATCTACATCAACATTGATCCGAACCAACTATAGCGTTGAACGTTAGACGTTGAACGTGGGACGTGCAAACGTGGAACCTGAAACGCATCCTAGTATTATCGCCCTGATCCCGGCACGGTCAGGTTCAAAGCGCGTGCCGGACAAGAATATTCGTCCGCTGGCCGGTCATCCCCTGATTGCCTATAGCATCGCGGCTGCCCTGCAAAGCGGGATTTTCGATGCCGTGGTGGTATCCACCGATTCTGAACGCTACGCTGACATTGCGCGGTACTATGGCGCCGAAGTTCCATTTCTGAGGCCGGCTGAGTTCGCGACGGAAACTTCCCCTGACATTGAGTTTGTGGAGCATGCCTTGCAGTGGCTCAAAGATCGTGGGCGGATTTATGATTGCTTCAGCATTCTGCGCCCCACCAGTCCGTTTCGCCAGGCGGAGACCATCCGGCGGGCCTGGGAGGAGTTCCTTGCGGAGGAAGGGATAGATTCGTTGCGGGCGGTGGAGAAGTGCAAGCAGCATCCTGGTAAGATGTGGGTAGTGCGCGGCAATAGGATGTTGCCGCTCCTGCCACTGAGCCCGCCCGAGCAGCCGTGGCACAGCAGCCAGTATCAGTCATTGCCGGAAGTATACGTCCAGAATGCCAGCCTGGAGATTGCCTGGGCGCGGGTCGTCTTTGAGGGACGCACCATCGCGGGAAATGTGTTGATGCCTTTTTTCACTCAAGATTACGAAGGGTTTGATGTGAACCAACCGATTGACTGGCAGATTGCTGAAGAGTTGGTACGGAGCGGTCAGGCTCGTTTGCCCTCTGTCTCTCAAGCCCCATACCCGGGTGCATTGAACGTTGAGGAGTGTTCAAAGTAATGGTCAAGATCATGCTCGTTCCAGTAGAAGAGTTTCAACGTGTCCGTCAAGCACCTGTCGACAAATACGACAAACTAGCATTACTGGCTGATATGTGCAGGGCTAATGCACTGGCTTCTGTGAAGCGTGCAGGGTCCGGTCATCTCGGCTCCAGTTTCAGCGCCATGGACATCGTGGTCTGGCTTTACTACGAGGAGATGAACACCGCTAAACTGGGGATCAAACACCTGGACCGAGACATCTACTTCTCATCCAAGGGGCATGATTGTCCCGGTTTATATGCGGTCCTGTTTTCCTTGGGTATTCTCACGAAGGATAAGTTCATAAGGCTAAGGAGGCTTGGGGGGACATGCGGACATCCAGATGTCAGCACGCCGGGTATCGAAGCGAACTCGGGTTCACTAGGGATGGGCATCTCCAAGGCTAAAGGGATGGCCTTTGCCAAGCGTTTGCGTGGTCAGCAGGGGCGCGTTTTTGTGATGACCGGCGACGGGGAACTACAGGAAGGGCAGATCTATGAGGCGTTGCAAACAGCGGTCCATCAGGGGATTACCAACCTGAACGTGATTGTTGACCACAACAAGGTGCAGTCGGACAAGCCCGTCAGCGAGATCACCGATCTGGGCAACCTGGAAGCCAAGTTTCGTGCCTTTGGCTGGCAAGTAGCGCGTTGTAATGGGCACGACTTCAGGCAGTTGGAGAGCGTGTTTGCCGAGTTCCGAGCGATCACGGACAAGCCCAAGATACTGATCGCCGACACCATCAAGGGGCGCGGTGTGTCGTTTATGGAGCATCCGGCGGCACTGAAAGCCGGCAAAGGGTTGTACCGATGGCACGCTGGAGCCCCAGATGATCAGTCATTCACAACTGCCTACGAAGAGATCATCATGCGCATTAATGATCGCCTGGCTGGCCAAGGGTTATCGCTGCTGGTGCTGGAAGAAGTTCCGTCAGAAGACAAGAGACTGAACAGCGTCTCCCGCGAATACGTCTCCGATGCCTTTGGGGAGGCACTGGTGGCTGCTGCTGCTGAGAGGGATGATCTGATAGTGCTGGACGCCGACCTGTCTGCCGATTGTCGTCTTCGCGCCTTTGAAACCAAGTACCCCGAACGTTTCATCGAGAATGGTATTGCCGAGCAGGACATGGTCTCCATGGCCGGCGGGCTGGCGCTCCAGGGTCTGTTGCCCGTAGTGAATACCTTTGCCGCCTTCCTGGCCGCCCGTGCCAACGAGCAGATTTACACCAATGCCTGTGAGCAGACCAGGATCATCTACGTCTGTCACTACGCTGGTTTGATCCCGGCCGGGCCTGGGCAGTCGCACCAGAGCATCCGCGATATCTCACTGCTAGGAACATTACCGAATTTTGTGATCATTCAGCCATGCAATGCCGCCGAGACCCGTATGGCTGTCGAGTATTGTGTCAAAGAGGCCACGGATAATTGTGTCTTGCGGCTTGTCATTGGTCCCTCTCCACGCCTCATCGAACTGCCACCAGACTATCGGCTAAAGCCTGGTTGCGGCGTCACATTGACGAACGGAGGCGACGCCGTACTGTTCGCTTATGGCCCGGTCATGCTTCACGAGGCGTTGTTGGCGGCTGAAATCTTGCGGGAGAGTGACTTCCACCTGAAAGTGGTCAACCTGCCCTGGCTCAACCGTGTTGACACTCGCTGGTTGGCAGAGACAATGGGTACCTGTACTGCTATCTACGTCCTCGAAGACCATGCGCCGGTTGGAGGTTTGGCGGATAGCATTCTGAACGTGCTCGTCGCTTCTCGGTTGCTGGCTGGGCGGCGTTTCAAGAAGTTCTCTGTGGAGGGGTACCCTGCCTGGGGCACGCCGTCGGAGGTGCTCCAGTACCACGGACTGGACGGTAATTCCCTTGCCTCGAGGATCTTACGAGCTCGAGATGAGAAATGAAAGCAGGAGATGCACCAGGAATGTCTGAGAAGCGCGCTGGTATTGTTCTGTTTGTCGAACATGTGGTACGAGAACTGGACGTGGCCTGCGCAGTTAAATATCTGGCCGGCAGACGCCATGGCCTGGCAGTCGAGATTGCTTCGATCGCCATGTATCTGCCACGCACCCTCGAGAGGTATCAGCCACGTGTGGTAGTCGTTCCTTACTGCTATGCAGCCAGCAATTTTGGCCTACGCGATATCTTGCCAGTGTGGCCCGAGGCTGTTTACGTGAACCTGGCTTATGAACAGATTTTTCGGAAACACCAGCAGGCCCCCAAAGCGCCGAGCGATGCCTTCGCCCGACGACACGTTCTGCACCAGGCCTGGGGCGATTTCTATGCTCAATACTTACAGGAGCATGGGGTCCTTAGGGATAACATCTTTGTCAACGGAAATCTGAGCTATGCGTTATACCAGGCACCCTACCGCTCATTTTTCGACCCGAGAAGCAAACTGGCCGAGAGATTTCGGCTTGACCCGAACAAGCGCTGGGTCTTGGTACCCGAGAACTATGGTGCTGCATTCCACTCGGATGCAATCGTGCAGGGCTTCATCCAAAAAGGCCACAACGAGGCAGAAGCACTGCGTGATTTCGCATTGGCTTCTCTTCGCCAGGCAGTGCAATGGTGGAGCCGCGCTGCAGAACAGGGGGGTGCTGAGGTCATTGTCCGTCCTCGCCCGGCGACACCAACAGCAAGCTTCATGCAGGTATGTAGAGATGTGCTGGGACAGTTTCCTCAGCACCTGCACATTATCAAGGATGGCACGGTTCGGGAGTGGATACTGGCGAGTGACGTGGTTGCTTCTTCTTACAGCACTACATTAATCGAAGCCTCTATCGCCAGCAAGCCAATCTGCATGTTTGTGCCGATCCCCTTCCCTGACTTCTTATACGCTGAATGGTACGATTTGGTACCCAGAGCAGAGAGCCTCTCTGAGTTTCTGGAAATGGTGATTGGTCCAGCATCAGCGACTAACTCGCAGCCGCTGCGCGCATGGGCTGTGCGGACCATGATGAACCATGGCGATCCCATCTCTAACTTGGTAGACTACCTGGCGGCCGTATATCGGGGAGAAAGACCGATCCCTGACCGGCCAAGCATTTCTGATTTTGCAATCCCTGCGCCACAGCGAACCCCAAGAGTGAGCAGGGTATCGAGGTGGCCAGGTTGGGTTCGGAAGACATGGGCCTGGATGCGCAGGGCGATGGGGCGGCAGCGGCTGAGCGCACACGAGCAGGACGAGTTTGGTGAGCACGACGTTGCTCAGCGAGTGTCAAAGTGGGCACAGGTGCTTGGGAAAGATCTCGAAAAGAAGGTTCAGAGCGGCATCTCAGATGCCTGAGTTGTTGGCCTACCAGGCATAGGTCCGATGAGAGCGCTGGTTACTGGTGCTAACGGTTTTGTAGGGACTCACCTACTAGCATTGCTATTGCAGGTCAATGCCCAAGTTGCCGCTCTTTCAAGAGACCGTGGCTTGGCATCTCAGGGACCTCTGCAATGGCTCGCGGTAGACGTTCGGGATGCGGACGGCCTTTCGCACGCTATTGGGCAGAGCAGGCCGAGTGTGGTCATTCACCTGGCTGGCCAGTCCAATGCAGCCCCTCTAGCCGATATGTTTAGCACCAATGTACAGGGTACATTGAACCTGCTGGAAGCCGTTCGCTGTCACGTCCCAGAGGCGATGGTGTTGATTGCCGGTTCCAGCGCGGAGTACGGCACCGTCCCACCGGAGCACCAGCCAATCAGCGAAGACGTGCCGTTGCATCCCATCACGCCCTATGGGGTGAGTAAGATGGCGGCTGACTTGCTTGGCTACCACTATTCCAGAACCTATGGCCTGCGCATCGTGCGTGTACGTCCCTTTAACCTCATTGGCCCTGGACAGAGCGAGCAGTTTGTGTGCGCAGCGTTCGCTCGCCAGTTGGCGGAGATCAAGTGTGACCTGCGAGAGCCGGTGTTGCGGGTTGGCAACCTGCATACCAGCCGGGATTTGCTGGACGCGCGGGATGCGGCCCGGGGTTTTGTTCTGCTGGCGGAACATGGTGGATCGGGTGAAGCTTACAACCTCTGCTCAGGTCGCGAGACCGTGTCGAGGACATGCTCAGGCAACTGATCGAGATCTCCGGACTAAGGGTAGATGTCAGCGTGGACCCAGCTCGCTTACAGCAAGCTGATGTGCCCGCTCAGATCGGCAGTTATGCCAAGATCCACCGGAGAACCGGGTGGACCCCCCAGATCTCACTGGAACAAACGCTGGCTGATGTGTGGGCTGATTGGTGTGCGCGTATCGCGGCAGAAAGGGGCCATTCATGAACTGGTCTGGCGTTGCCGTTCTGGTCACGGGTGCAGGAGGGTTTATCGGCAGCCACCTTACCGAGCGATTGGTCGAGTTGGGAGCGTCTGTTTCTGCTTTTGTACGCTATAATTCGCGCGGCGACTGGGGCCACCTCAAACGTCTCCGCCCTGAAGTGCAACGCTGTTTGCACGTGATCAGCGGGGATCTACGCGATCTGGCTGCAGTCGTTGAAGCGGCTCGTGGGATAAATGTCATCTTCCACCTGGGGGCCTTGATCGGGATCCCGTATTCTTACGTACATCCCCATGAGGTGGTCGAAACCAATGTCATGGGAACGTTGAACGTGCTCCTGGCGGCCCGACAGAGCCGTGTTGTGCGCGTGGTCCACACCTCTACCAGCGAAGTCTACGGCACGGCGCGATATATTCCCATTGACGAGCGCCATCCCCTCCAGGGCCAGTCGCCCTATTCGGCCAGTAAAATCGGCGCCGACAAGTTGTGCGAGAGTTTCTCGCGCTCTTTTGACCTGCCTGTGGTCACAGTTCGGCCGTTCAACACTTACGGACCTCGCCAGTCGGAGCGGGCGGTCATCCCGACGATCATCACCCAGGCACTGACCCAAACCGAGGTGCGAATTGGCTCGCTCACGCCAAAACGGGATCTCACGTTTGTAGATGACACGGTCACGGGTTTTATCCGGGCAGCAGAAGTGCCTGAAGCAGTCGGCCAGGTGATCAACCTGGGCAGCGGCTGCGAAGTGTCGGTCGGGCAACTGCTCGAACTGATTCTGCAGATTGTGGGACGTCCCTGTACCATCGTAAGCGATCCAGAGCGAGTGCGCCCTGTTAACAGCGAAGTTGAGCGGCTGTTAGCAGACTGCTCGTTGGCCCAGCAGTTACTGGGTTGGGCACCTGTGGTACCGTTGGAAGAGGGATTACAACGGACAGTACAATGGATTTCAACACATCTGTCGGACTTTCGGGTGGGGGAATATGCAATTTAGCGCGGCTGACAGGCAAGCTGTGATTCTGGCCGGGGGGCGTGGCACGCGCCTGCGTCCCTATACCACGATTTTCCCAAAACCGCTGGTTCCAGTTGGCGAGCACCCCATCCTGGAGTTGGTAATTCGGCAACTTGCCGGACATGGTTTCAGGGACATCACGCTGGCCGTGGGGTTTCTGGCTGAGCTCATCATGGCTTACTTCGGTGACGGTTCGCGCTGGGGCGTGCGTCTCGCTTACTCGCGCGAGGAACAGCCCCTGGGAACCGCTGGCCCTCTGGCGCTGATCAAGGAACGTCTCCACCGGCCCTTCCTGGTTATGAATGGTGACCTGCTTACCGATTTGAACTTCGGCGACGTGATGCGCTATCACGTCGCGCGGGGAGGCATCGCAACGGTCGCACTGGCGCGCCGGAGTGTGCAGATTGATTTTGGAGTGGTTCAGGTGGATGCCGAGTATCGGTTAACGGGTTGGTCAGAAAAACCTGAACTGACCTACCTGGTGAGCGCTGGCATATACATCTTCGACCCTGCCGTGCTGACGTTCATACCGGCAGGGCAGTACTTTGACTTGCCACAACTGGTGATGAGCCTGGTGAAGGATGGGCAGTCAGTCAACACCTATGTCCATGAGGGCTACTGGCTGGACATCGGCCGGCCCGAGGATCTACAGCGCGCCAACGAGGAGTTTCAGGCTAATCACAACCTGCGCTCGGCAGCGGGTCTTGAGAAGGTAGATCGACATGATATGGAACTCTAGTGCGGGAAGGCCTCGGTTAGTCGGCCTTGCCAACATCAAGAATGAGGCCTGGATCATTAAGCGTTGGTTAGAGCGCACTTCAAAGATCGTTGACTGCATCATTGTTGTGGATGGCGGCTCGACAGATGGTACAGTCGAGATTCTTGAGCGGCATCCCGCCGTGCATGAGATCATTCGCATCCCCAAGGGCCACGACGATCGCGAGTTGCTTAACTTGAATCGCCTGCTGGCGGCTGTGCGCCCGCTCAATCCCGAATGGGTACTTCTCCTGGATGCCGACGAGATCATGGATGCGCGTCTGCCGGGCATGCTTGACGATCTGTTGAGCCGACCGGGCGTTGGCCGCTATCTGTTCAGAGAGATCACGCTGTGGCGCAGCAATCAGTACTACCGGGTGGACAAGCCTGAGCGGTACATGCGCATCCATTCAGGCTTTCCCAGCCTGCTACGTTACACACCAGCGTTGAAGTGGGTTTATCCGGTCTCACTGAAAGGATACGTTTACCTGCTCTTGACTCAGCGGCTCTGGCCGCCTCGATTTCCTTTGGGACATCGGGAATTGGTGGGCATTGCCGGGAGCACCGTCGAGCTGGGTGACGTGGTCAAGATTCATTACCACTATGCGGATTGGGACCGGGCATGGTGCAGGCGCACGCGCTATGCGGTCTGGCAGGCAATCAACTATCGCAAACCCATGAGCGAGCTCGATGACATCGTTGCCTGGGCTACGAGAAGCCTGGACGAAGAAGGACTCAAGTTGGCACCTGTGAAACCGGAGTGGGGTGTGCTATAACATGGTTGATATTGAAAGTCACTTGAGTGGGGAAGTTCACTCTTGTCTAGTGGTCGGAGAGGTGGCCCAAACCCACGACGGTAGTCTGGGCATGGCTCATGCTTTCATTGACGCTATCGCTAATGCCGGGGCCGATGCGGTGAAGTTTCAGACCCACATTGCTGCCGTCGAGAGCACGCTAGGCGAGCCCTGGCGGGTGAAGTTCAGCCCACAGGACACCACTCGTTACGACTACTGGAAGCGCATGGAGTTCACGGAAGAGCAATGGCACGGCTTGAAGCGCCATGCTGAGGAGCGGGGACTGAAGTTTCTCAGCTCGCCCTTCTCCGTCGAAGCGATGGAACTGCTTACTCGGGTGGGTGTGGCGGCCTGGAAGGTAGCCTCAGGCGAGGTGAGCAACGTACCGATGTTCGAACGTATGGCCGCCACAGGACTGCCCATATTGCTTTCTACGGGCATGAGCCCGCTGAGCGAGATTGACGCTGCGGTGGAGCAGGTCAAGGCTAGAGAGCTACCGTTAACAGTGTTGCAGTGTACCTCAGCTTACCCTTGTCCGCCAGAAAAGGTAGGCCTCAATCTGATTCCCTTTTTCCGGGAACGCTATAGATGTGCCGTTGGTCTTTCTGACCACTCCGGCACCATCTACCCTGGCTTGGCAGCAGCCACTTTGGGCATCGAGGTGGTGGAAGTTCACGTCACCCTCAGCCGGGAGATGTTCGGCCCTGATGTGCCGGCCTCGGTCACCACCTCGGAACTGCGCCAATTGGTTGAAGGGGTCAGGTTCATTGAGAGGATGAAGGCCCATCCAGTAGATAAGGATGCCATGGCCCAGGAAATGGCTCCCTTGAGAGACCTGTTCACCAAGAGCGTTGTAGCACGGGTGGACCTGCCCGCTGGGACGGTGCTGGGGGAAGAGCACCTGACGGTCAAAAAGCCCGGCACAGGTATTCCGGCAAACCGCCTGCACAAGGTGGTAGGAAAGCGGCTGCAGCGACCTGTCAAGGCAAACGAGCTGTTGCAAGAACAGGATCTGGAGGAGGTGACAGACTGATGCCTCGTAAGGTATGTGTGGTGGTGACCGCCCGTCCCAGCTAC
>Ga0194125_10014144_pt1 | contig 10259 bp, 6 predicted proteins | sample TA2KigC250mmetaG_FD_148626 | JGI IMG/M metagenome (GOLD analysis project Ga0194125, IMG submission 148626) | Freshwater microbial communities from Lake Tanganyika, Tanzania - TA2015034 Kigoma Deep Cast 250m | ecosystem: Environmental > Aquatic > Freshwater > Lake | place: Tanzania: Lake... | reverse complement strand
GCGATGATGGCTTTGGCCTGTGTTTACCGCAGTGGCTTATGGGATATCTACTGGAAATCCGAGCGGGCAGCGGCATAACGCCGCCAGGATCTTTCCTCACACACTTCCGCAGGCCATTTTGCAGAACTCCAACTGGTAATTTAGGAGAGAATCAGCCATGAAAAACGCGGGACTTGCCGGCCTCCTGGCCGTTCTGGTGGTCTTGGTCCTTCTGCTGCTCGTGGGCGGGGCGATCTTCCTGAGCTTCTATATCCCCGGCTACAATCGGGCGATCCACCTTGAGCAGGCCGCCCAAGAGGCCTGGGCCAACGTGGACGCCCAGCTTCAGCGGCGGCTCGACCTCGTCCCGAACCTCGTCGAGACCGTTCGCGGGTACGCCACGCAGGAACGCGAGCTGTTCGAGAGCATCGCCCAGGCCCGCACCCGGTACTTCCAGACCGACAGCATCGCCGGACGGATCGACGCCTCCAACGAGCTCGGCGGCCTGCTCTCGCGGCTCTTGATGCTCCAGGAGGCCTATCCCGAGCTCAAGGCCAGCCAGAACTTCCGCGACCTCCAGGTCGCCCTGGAAGGCACCGAGAACCGCATCGCCGTCGCCCGCACACGCTACAACCAGGCGGCCCGCGCGCTCAATACGTACACGCGGGAGTTCGTCGGCTCGTTCTTCGCCCGGCGGGCGGGCGGGCAGCCCAAACCGTTCTTCGAGACCACCGAGGAAGCCCGCGCCGCCCCGCCGCGGGTGGACTTCTCACCCCGGCCCCCGCCGCCGCAACCGACTCCCTAGTACCGCATTTCGCAAGTCCCGGCACAACAGGATGGAGATTGCTTCGTCGCTGAAGCTCCTCGCAATGACATAATGGGGCGCCCTATGTCATTGCGAGTACGGCTCGCCGAGCGCGGCAATCATGTCATTGCGAGGCCCGACGCACAGCGGCGCTGCGCGCCGAGGGCGACGAAGCAACCTCCTCCCCATAGTCACGGTACGTGTGAAACGCGACGGGTGGCAGCGGCAAGCGGAGTCTTCGGAGCTTGCCGATGGTTTCGTCCATCCGCCATCGGCAAAAGGGTTACCTGGTCTTGAACCAAGGCCAAAATTCCGCGTTGGGGGTCCCCTTCCAGCCCATGGATCATCGGCAGGACGCCGATGCGACGAGCCCCCACGGGCAGGATGCCCGTGCCAGTTCTCACACACACCCTCTCAGGAAACCGACGGCTCGGGTTCGAGCGGATCGCGAAAGACCCGGGTCAGCAGGGTGTCGCCCGGGCCCGGTGCGATGGAAACGATCCGGCCGGGGGCGCCGACGACGGTGGCGAAATCGGGGACATCGGCAAGGACCACCGTGTTGGCCCCGATCTGGACGTGATGGCCGATCGTGACCGGGCCGATGATCACGGCGCCGGCGCCGATCGTGACGAAATCGCCGATTTGGGGCATGGTTTGGCGGCTGCCGTCGGGCCGCGTGCGGACCTTGCCGGTCCGGGCCCCGATCGTCACATTGGACAGGATCAGAGCGTAGCGCCCGAGTACCGCGTCGCCCCCGATGGTGATGCCCAGCGGGTGCGGTATCTTCAAGCCTTTGCCGATCCGCGTCCGCGGCAGAATATCGACCCCGCGTTTGAGATTCGACCAGTACAGCAGTTTGGCGGCCTTGCGCAGGAGGCCGCCGCGATGGTACAGCAGGTGCGACAGCCGCAGCCGCAGGACCACCCGATAGGAGGCGTCGGTGCACAACACCCACAAGGCGGTGGACCATTTGGCGCTCTGCCGCAGGGCCGCGGCCCGGCAGTCGACGATGAGGAGGCTGTCCGTCATCCGAACCCCACGAATCTTGCCTGTCGTTTCCGGAACCCATCTTCCCCCGCGTCCGCCAGGACTGCCGTCCTTCGCTCACGGCGGATGCTTCCAGGCGCAGCGGTCACATCATGCGACAGAGAGCCCGCCGCGTCAACTCGGGGAAACCCCCCGTTCTGCCGTCAGGCAAAGGGCGCACGCCCATGGCGGAAACACCGCATCTGCTGAAGCCGGTTAGAACTGGACCGTATGGGAATCTGTTCTTGTGGATAACTCCTGGGCTTCGGGAGAGCCTGGGGTTGTGGGTAATCAAGCCCGGAGGGCGAAAGAGGGACCCCAAACGCGAAGTTTCGCGTTTGGGGACCCAGACAAGAGCCCAGCCATTCATGGCTGGGTAACCCGGGCAAGTGCCGAAACAAGTCCCGTCAGGGACGGAAGAACACCCTCGGCCGAGCAGTGGCTTTCTTTCGCCCCTACGGGGCTTGGTGTCGTTTTGGACCTTGGTACCCACCGTTGAAACAGCCATTTTCTGGGCCCTGTTTACTTTTAAGGGACAGGGATCGTGGGGCTTCGAGGGGAAGGAAAGAGCCGTGCCCGTAGGAGATCATGCCTGCAAAGGATGCTCCCGGGAGAGACTCTGATTCCTGGGAAGTCATCGGGACGATCGATGCTACTAACCGGCCCGCCGCTTTTTCGTATGTTTGCCCGAATGACGTTCGGCAATTCGGATGGGTGAACGCAAGGCCCTGTTCACCGCTTCCTGGTTTGTACTCGGGACGCAATTCATCCTTGTCTGTCGCCTCAGCGTTCTTCCTATCACAGGCAGAAGGTGTGTAGGCCGGCGACGGGGGTGACCTCTTCGACAGCGGCCGGGCCGCCGCGGGCGCGGTAGTATTGCTCGGTGAAGTTCTCTAAGAGCCGGGGCACGTGTTCGGCCTGGACGACCGCGACGATGCAGCCGCCCATGCCGGCGCCGACGAGGCCCGCGCCCAGCACGCCGGGCGTGTCCAGGGCGATATCGACCAGTTTATCCACCTCGGGGACGCTGACGCCGTAACCGCCGGGCTGGCGCCACAGGCGGGCCTGCTCCACCCGCTGGGGCACGCCCGATTCGAGATCGCGGATCAGCGCCTCCAGGCGGGCGTCCGGACAACTGTTGTCGATCGGCAGGCGCTTGTCGGCGATGCACCGGGTCACGCGGTCGCCGTCGTGCGAGATGTTCATCAACTCGCCGAAGCGTTTCATGTCGCCGGCCTTGAGGCATTGGGGGACCATGTCCGCCCGCAAGCACTCGGCAATGCCGTAAAGGCAGACTTGGCGAATCCGGTACCCGTCCACCGATTCATCGTGCGTCTGAAAGATCCGGTGCAGCTCGCGCTCGTGACCGGGCAGCAAGCGTAGGACTTCCGAGCGCCGGGCGGAGCCGGGCAGTGTCTTGAGGATCTCGTAGATCCGGCTCTCCGGCACGCCTAGCCGGTCGGGGTGGACGTCCCGCAGGTGCTCGAGTTTGGCGGCGTACTCCGGGAAGTTCCGGCGAATCATCAGCAGGCCGATCTCGTAGGCCGCGATGCGGCTGTTGAAGATGTTGCGGGCGGCCTCCCGTTTCTCCGCGGCCACGAGACTATTGGCCAGCACGAGCCGGTAGCCCTGCGGCAGCGTGCCGCCGTCCACGGTCAGGGGAAACGCGGTCAGGTGGGTGATCGCGTCGCGCCGGCCGAAGACGATGGCGGCGTGATCGCTGCACCCGCCGTGCGTGCCGACGTAGCGCTCGGCGTACCCGCAGTGGGTGACCAGGTCCTCCCGCGCGATCGGCAGCGCGTTGAGCTGGACGACCGCTTCCGCTGTCGCGACCACGACCGCCGAGGAGGAGCTCAGACCCACCGCCGGCGGGATGTTCCCGTAGAACATCAGGTCCATGCCCCGGATCGGCACGTCCACGGCGCCGTCGGGCCGCGTGCAGAGGTGTTGCAGGTACACGACGGCCGCCCGGACGTAGTTCGACCACGTGATGGCGGGATCGCCTCGGCGCTTGCGGAACTCCTCCAGGCACCACGGACCCCAGTCTTCGACCTTCCTGCCCCAGGGCAGGCATTCCCGGATGCGGAAGCGTTCCTCGGGAAAGCGGTCGGCCTGCACGTTGCGGGCCACCACCCAGTCGTCGTCGCGCGGTGCGGCCACCAGCCACATGTGACGGATGGCGACCGGATTGACCGAGCCGCCCCGGTGGTCGATGTGCGTGCCCAGGACGTTGACCCGGCCCGCGGATCGGGTCACGAGCACGGGGCGCTCCGGGCCGTACAGGGCGCCGAAGGCCGTCAGCGCCTCGGCGCACATGCGCGCCGCCTCGGCCCGCAGCGACTCCTGATCCGCGCAAATCCCCTGGAGGGTGCGCTGAAAAGGGCTGTCCCTCATCTCCACAGCGCACAGCCAGTCCACCACGGGGCGCAGGTACTGCTCACATGACATGACGCATCTCTCCTCTCACAGAAGTTGATCTCGCCCGAGTCGGCGACCGCTCAATATCCGTCCGTGACTATCTATTATACAGAATACCCCGTCTTCATGCAATGATTTCCGTCCGACACGCCGCCGGGATGTGCGGAACCGGTTCCGCACGGCCGGCCCGGCCCGGTCCTGCCCCCCGCCGGAAAAGGGGACATTCTGATTTTCCATGGCGGAACGGGAAAAGCAGAATGTCCCCTTTTCCACGGCACTCCAACTGTACCGACCGTGGGCGAACGCCCCATAATCCAAATCCGCAATAAAGGATGGCAACTTGCCGTCTACCGTAGTACCTTCGTGGACGTCACGATAAAATGTCAGTGGCCCGCTCAAAGGCTGGTACCGCGTTTCACAAGTACCGCGACTATGGTGAGGTTGCTTCGTCGCCCTCGGCGCGCAGCGCCGCTGCGCGTCGGGCCTCGCAATGACATGATTGCCGCGCTCGGCGAGCCTCGCTCGCAATGACATAGGGTGCCCACGTATGTCATTGCGAGGAGCTTCAGCGACGAAGCAATCTCTACTCTATCGTCTCAGGACTTGCGAAACTAGGAAGAAGCTTCCGGGTGGCAGGGGCCCCAAACGCGACACGATGCGTTGGGGGACCCCGACGTCAAGGCCGGAAGGCCTGGTTGGTAGTGGCGTCGTCAGACGCTATCTTTATGCTCTTACGAGCACACTACAAACGCGTAGCCGTTACCGAAGTTGTCTGTCGAAGTTCATCAGGACCGAGGAGTTTGTTATGAATCGATGCTGTGTCCTCATTTTGTATGCTGTCCTCTTACTGGCGTTCAGCGGCTGCGGCTCTTCGAACAGCCGAGCCGCCGAGACCGGAACGAACGTGTCTGACGCCAACGCACGCCCGACGCGCCCGGTAGCCGGGGTCGAGCTGCTGCGGGACCGCTGGGGCGTACCGCACGTGTTCGCGGCGACCGACGCCGGCGCGATGTACGGCCTGGGGTACGCGGCGGCCGAGGACCGGGCCTTTCAGATGTACTACAATCTGCGGATCATTCAGGGCCGGCTGGCCGAATTGGTCGGCGATCTGAAGGTGGGCGTCACCCGCCAACTGCCGCAGGGCCGCACGTCGGCCTTGCGCCACGATGTCGAGATGCGCACGATCGGCTACTGGCACGCGGCCCAGGAGGCCGCGGCGCAGCTCGATCCCGAGGTCCGCACGCTGCTGGAGGCGTACAGCCGGGGTGTCAACGATTATATCGACGGTCATCGCAGCGAGCTGCTGTACCTGTTCGGCAAGTACGATCTGAAGCCGGAGCCGTGGACGCCGGCGGCCTGCCTCGCCTCCTGGTGGCGGCTGAGCCTGTTCTTCGCGGGCGACGGGCTGCGCGAGATGGAGGCGTACTACCAGATCAAGGACGGCGCCCGCCAGGTGCAGCGCTTCGCCGCCACCGACGCCGCGGGGGCCAACCGCGGCCTGCCGGTCCGCGACGACGCCTCCGTGATCCAGCGCGGCGACGTCAGCGACGCCTGGGTGCAGCGCGTGATCGAGTACGCCCGCCAGCATAACCTGACGCGCACGGTGGATGTCCCGGCGGCGGAGGGCCGGCCCGGGCCGCGGTTCAGCCACGCCTGGGTCGTCGGCGGCAAGCGGACCACGACCGGCTCGGCCGTGCTGGTCAGCGACCCGCAGACTCCCGTCCGCAATCCGTCCCTGTGGTACGAGTTCCACATCAGCGGCCAGACCTTCAACGCTCGCGGCTTGGGCGTGGCGGGCAGCCCGGGCCTGCTGATCGGTTTCACGCCGAACGTCGCCTGGGGCCTGACCGCCCTGGGCGCCGACCAGGCGGACCTGTTTGTTCTCAAGACCGACCCGAACCGCCCCAACCAGTATCTCCTCGACGGCCAATGGCGCGACATGGAGGTCCGGACCGAGACCATCCAGGTCAAGGGTGGCCAGCCGCAGACGCTGGTCTACCGGCGCACACACCTCGGCCCGGTGGTGACCAACCTCGCGATGGGCATCCGCCGGGGTGATGAGGTCGCGCTGAAGCGCGTGCCCCTCTGCCAGCCGCAGGACACGTCCCGGGCCGTGCTGGACATGATCCGGGCCAAAGATGTGTACGAGTTTCAGAAGGCCCTCGGCGGCTGGACGTTCCCCAGCGCCAACTGCGTCTTCGGCGACCGGCGGGGCAACATCGGCTACAAGACCGTTCTGAGCCTGCCGATCCGCTCGGCCCACGCGCTGCTCGGCGAGCGGGCCGCCCACGAGGGCTGGGACAGCGCCAACGACTGGCAGGGCTTCCTGCCCCATGAGCTGCTGCCCCAGGTGATCAATCCCCGGCAGGGCCTGCTCATCAGCGCCAACCACCGGCCGATCGCCTCGTTCTACCCGATCTCCATGGGCATCTCGACCGGCAGCCTCGGCGACACCGACCGCTCCTGGCGGCTCAAGGAACGCGTCCAGGGCAAGGACAAGTTCACGCCCGAGGACGTGCTCGACCTCCATTACGACACGGTCGCCTCGATCAAGCGGGACCTCGTCAAGTTCGGTTACCATCTGCGTAACGTTCAGGAGGATTCTCTGGAGGAGGAGACCCTCCTGGCGCTCGAATACCTCGAAAGCTGGCAGGCCGCGGGCTCGAAGCTGGAGATGTCGATCAAAGGCACCGAGATCCTCAACCTGATGCCGCTGGCGTTCCGGCAGAACTTCGCCGCGGCGGTCACCTACGGCGGGGGCCTCTCCGGCCTGTGCAACATGTGCCAGACGATCAACGCCCGGCTCGCCGCCGATCCCAAAGCCGCTCTGCTCGAAGAAGAGGCCGAGTACGTCAACCTGATCCTGCGGGCCGCCTGGCGCTACGGCAAAGGCAACTACGGCGACGACCCCACCCAGTGGCACGAGCGGGGCAAGCAGGCCCTGCTCGAAACGAAGCTGCCCTACATGTCCACCCTCGACGGCTTCGAGTCCCTGGACCCCGAGAAGGACCTCACCTTCCCCGCCCTGCGCTGCACGGACGGCGGCACGATCCTCTCGCAGAAGGCCCAGTCCTACACGCAATACGTCCGCCTGGACGACGTGGACCGGTCGATGTCGATCCTGCCCATCGGCCCGTCCGAGCACCCGGACAGCCCGTATCGCCTGTCCACCTACGAGCTCTGGGGCCGGGGCGAGCTTCACCCGGCCCCCCTCTCGCGCCGAGCCGTGGACAAGCTGGCCAAATCCCGCGCGGTCCTGACGCCCCGTGCGGACTGAGAACGTGTATGAAAAGCGGCACAAGCATCTTGCCCGGGGCACTTGATGCCAGCGACGGGTGGCAGCGGCAAGGCCGTAGGCTTTGCGCGGGCCTTGCCGATGGCGGATGGACGAAACCATCGGCAAGCTCCGAAGAGGGTTCCCAATCGCGATACATCGCGATTGGGAGCCCAGACTCCGCTTGCCGCTGCCACCCATTACGGAGCTGGGTTCTCACACACGTTCTGACAAAGAACTTGTGACAGAAGGGGAAGAATATGTCACTGCCAAGAGCACACCAAGCCCGTAGGAACACCCCCATCAACTCGCTGCCGACTCTCGCGTGTCTCACGCTCGCCGTCCTGAGCCTCGCCCCGCGTGCGCTCGGTTGGGGCGGACCGCACATAGCCATTACCGAGGCGGCTCTCACCACGTTGCCCGAGTGGCAGAAGGCCTTGTTGGGCGAGGAGTTGTCGCGTTTGGGCCGGCAGTATTGTCTGATTCCCGACCGGGTCTTTGAGGACAAGGTCCTGGCGAAGTTCGCCATGATGGACTCGAAGCCGGGAGTGACCTACCTGGTGAACCTGCACCTGCCCGCGTCGCAAGCGGAGAACCTCGAGGTGCTGCGCTACTTCATCGCCCAGGCGGTCGCCGCGTTCGAGCAGGGACGCATCGCCGAGGGAGCGCGCTTTGCCGGGACGCTCGTCCACGCGCTGGAGGATTGGGGCTGCCCCGCCCACGCGGTGCCGGGCGACAACATGTTCACGCTCTTCCAACAGTTGCTCCCGCCGCCGGACCATTTCCGCGATGTCTTGCTGCACAGTCCGGTGGAGAGCGGCCATCTCGAAGTACCGCTCCCGAACTACTCACCGCGCCTGCTGGGCACGTCCGTGGACGAGATGGCGTTTCGACTGCTCCGGCGGGTGCACGAGGCCATCCTCAACGCCCGCGCCCAGGTCATCCCGATCATCCAGGCCCTCTACGCCGGCGATTCCGGCGCGGTCATGGCCGCGCAGGTGAAGGCGGCGACGCTGGATGCCACGATCGTGGCCGATGCGCTGCACACGCTGCTGTGCCTGGCGCGCAAGCAGTTCGCCGCCGACGCGGAGGCGGGATTGCAGGAGTTCGACTTGTCCGCCGCCACGGTGCTCGAAGCGACGAACCTCTTCATGCCGCAGGACGCGTTCTTCAGCAGACCCTACTGGGGCCACGCGAAACGCGGCGTCATCCTCCGCGACGGCAAGCAAGCCGTGCCGCTGAAGCTGCGCTTCCAGGAGGCCGACCAGGTCGTGGAGAAGGAATTCCCCGCCGGGATGGGCACGGGCACGCGCAGCTCGCTCACCTATCTCGTGCCGCCGGGCGTGTTCCGTCGCTTCGAAGTCTGGGCGGGCCTCCACAGTGAGCTGGGCGCGACCGGGAACGTCGAATTCGAGGTGAGGAGCAACGGCGCTCTGCTGGCGAGTACCGGTCCCTTGGCCGGCGAGGCGCCCGCGGTGCGGCTATCGGTGCCGCTGGCCGGGGTCACGAGCCTGCAATTGCTCGCCAAGTCCGCCGGCGGCGACGGCAAGGGAAACTATGCGGTCTGGGGCGCCCCGCGGTTGCTGAAGTAGCGCGCGGCGGAACTTGCGAGTGGTCTGCCAGCGATGCTCGGCTCGGGCGCAGGCCTTGGACACCGCCGAAGAGGTCAGCCCGACGCCCCGAGTCGTGCAGGGTGTGCTGTGCACACCAGCCCCAGGGAATCCTTGATGATCTCCACCGAACAACCCGCAGGTGCGGAAATATTGCCGCGAGGACACCGTCTTTACAGGTGAGAAGACTGTGCCAGGCCGGCAGACCCGTCATACCGGCCGGGTTTGGGATGAAATCGCGAAAGGAGACCGCACGTGAAAGCGACGTTGCCGTTGGTCGTATGTCTCGCCGTGCTTGTCCCGGCGGCCGGGTGCCGGCGGGCCGCCAGGTGCACCGTCACCGCCTACGGTCCCGAGTACCTGACCTACACCGGCTCCGGCGAGCAGTTCAACAACGCCTGTCGCCAGGTCCTCCATGCGCTCGGCTACACGGAGCAACTGGGCGAGAACCGCTTCCGGCATCCCTACCACGCGGAGGGAGGGTCTACCCACAAGGACCACGACAGGCTCATCGCCGCCAGAAGCTATCTGCAAACCAAGGACGAAGCGGGCGCGGAATACAAGATTACCATCATCACCCTGGGCCGGCGCGATCCGATCGTGATCCTCGAATCCACCGCGCCCGACCGCTACCAGCTCATCAACGCCCTTTACGCCGAGTTCGCCAAACAGGGCATCCGCGTCAAACCGTATTAGCGCGCCTTGCCGATTCCTAGTACCGCATTTCGCAAGTCCTGAGACTGTAGGGTAGAGATTGCTTCGTCGCTGAAGCTCCTCGCAATGACATACTTGGGCACTCCATGTCATTGCGAGCGAGGCTCGCCGAGCGCGGCAATCATGTCATTGCGAGGAGCGCAGCGACGAAGCAACCTCACCATAGTCGCGGTACTTGTGAAATGCGGTACTAGAGTCTTTGTCAGGAACTTCTACCACACATTCGGACATCTTTTTCGTTGCGGCCGAAGGCCGCGCTAGGAACACGGAAGAAAAGGAAGGTCGGACTGTTTGACCCGCCTGATGAGTTTGGACGAGCAAGTTCGGTAATGTGTAGGGTGGGGCTTGCCCCACCGCTTTCCTTGGGTCCGGCTTCCCGGTGGGGCAAGCCCCACCCTACAACCACACGTTGCCCGGCGCGAGGCACATCGGC
>Ga0194125_10014142_pt1 | contig 10260 bp, 6 predicted proteins | sample TA2KigC250mmetaG_FD_148626 | JGI IMG/M metagenome (GOLD analysis project Ga0194125, IMG submission 148626) | Freshwater microbial communities from Lake Tanganyika, Tanzania - TA2015034 Kigoma Deep Cast 250m | ecosystem: Environmental > Aquatic > Freshwater > Lake | place: Tanzania: Lake... | reverse complement strand
TCGGTTCCCAGTTCAGCCATTGTTCCGAGCATGTCGGCTACCCAGAGCGCGTTGACGACCTGCAGCGTTTGCGGGCCCGGAGAGTGGTTGACAGAGTTGTAGCCGACGTTAGCGTAGAGAATGGAATCAGCTTTCTCCCTGCCAACGACCCGTTCGACGTCGCGTCGGAGCTGGTGCACAAGCTCTTTGAATCTGGGCACGCTGGCGAACAGCGTGTCGTCATTCTCCTTCCCCCACTGCTGGGGGAAAAACGTGTAGGTGAGCATATCGATATAGTCGCCGGCTGCGCGGAACACACGCTCGGTCCAGTTTTCCGGATGCGGGCCGAGCGGGACGTTGGTGGCAACCTTGATGGTCGGGTCCACGGCTCGCATCGCTTTCACGAACGAGATGTACTTCTTCGCGTACGCTTCAGGAGGCGCGTGCCCCTTCGCCCACGTTCCCCATTGCTCGTCTCCCACCTCCCAGAGCTTCACGTTGTATCCACGGACGATGTTACAGTAGCGAACCCATTCCGCTGCGAGAGCGGGCGGTTCATTGAAGTTGACGGTGATGAAGGGTTCAGCTCCAACGGCACGGCAGAACGCGATGTACTCGTCCGTGTCCATCTCTGTGGCATTGTTCAAAGGCGAGTTCCAGATGTAGGCGTCGGCGTCGTTACCTCCCGGATACTTGAGCAGCTTTAGACCGGAAGCTCTGACCTTGGCGATCGCGTCACGATCCGCTGTGAGCAACATCTCGTCGGCAGGGCCCGGGAAGAGCGATTCGTCCCAGCGGGCAGTGTTGATGCCATACAACCACGGACTGATCGTCTGTGTGACTCTCCCGGCATCGATTTCAACCCGTACCGGCTGGGCAGCTGCGATCGATGCGAGGAACAAGAAAAGCACGTAGTGAGTTCGCATTGTCGTCGAAATCGTCGCAGTGCAACGGTTAGTCGAATACTTTCTTCATGATTTCGTGTCGCCGAAGTACTTTCAGGCCCACCTTGTGGTAGAAATCTTTCGCGCGGCCGGTCGTCCAGGCAAGCCAGAGATTATGCTTGCCTTTCTTCCGCATCTGTTCGACGGTGTGGTAGTACAGCATCGGTCCGAGGCCACGGCCTCCGTAAACCTCGTCGATGCCGAAGGGTCCGAAGCGCTCTTCCTCGAAGTGGCTGAAGCCGACGACTTTGTCGTCCCTGAGCGCTACGAGGATTTCATCGCACTCAGGGTTTTCTCGGAGCCGGTCGAGTGCAACCCGGTAGAGATCTCCCGGATAGTTCGTACGGAGAAATTCAAGCAACCGGAGGGTGTACCGTGGTTCAAACACGGTGACGCTGAATCCCCCCCTCTCCAGTTGCCGGAAGCGGTCCATCATCTCCTTGGAAACGGAAAAATCGATGAGCGAGCGGCCCATGCTGTAAACGTTCCGGAGCTTGACGTACCCCCGTGCCCGCAAGAACCGATGTGCTTCCGCGTGGGCATCCAGATCGATGCCGGGGATGAAGTAGTTCGGCGTATAGTCGGAGATGTGTATCTCTCTCACGCCATTCTGAGCGAGGAATCGCTCCGACTTCTCGATTATTGTCGTTGCGATCCCTTGTCGGCGCCAATCGGGGTGGACGAAAAATACCGTGATCCACCCCAGACCGCGTTCCATACCAACGTCGAAATATGGATAATGCCTGCAGAGGCTCAGCAGGAAGGCCACAATCTTCTTCTTCCCTACAGCGACGTAGCAGCCGCGGGAGTCAAAGTTGGGATCCAGCACAACCTTTCGACGGAACGTGTTCAGCGAGATCTCGTCCCGCGGCAGACACAGATTCCACAACGCGACGACATCGTGCTCATCCTCCGCCTGGTATTGTCGAATGCTGTATGACATGCCACAATCCGCTTCTTACGGCGACTTGAACCATGAGGTTGCTGAAAAACTGCTCGTCGACTCAAGTCGATGCCTACGAGAGCGCGAAACCCTTCGGGTTTTGTCAGAATCCAGCCGTCCCCGCCTGACCTGATTGTTCAACCGAGGCGGGCAGGCGATTCATCGGATGGCGTGAAGAAGCAGTCCTTCAACAGCCAGGGGAGCAAATCCACAATCCGTTTCTTCCCCAACAGGTCCACAGCGAAAACCACCGCGTGCAGTGTGCCCGCCTCAGCCCGATCGCCTTTGCTGCCGCCAACGCTTCGCGCCGTCTTTGTTCAGCATATCTCTGAGCCGATATTCGCTCGCTTTACCGGCCCCGGACTCCTATCGCTTCAGAGCGTCAACCGTGCTTCGCCCTTCTCTCCCTATTCAACTACAGCGCTTTCTTCAGAAGCGCAAATCGTCGGGTCTCCGTGAATCCGAATTTCGCGTACACTTTGGCAGCGACATCGTCCGTCCACATCACCCACGCATTATGGAAACCTTCCTGGCGCATCCGCTCGAGCGTTCGCGCAAGCAGCACGGTGCCGATTCCCCTTCCCTGGTACTGATCGCTCACTCCGAATGGCCCGAAATGCGAGCCTTCGAACTGGCAATAGCCGATGATCTCCTCTCCTTGCGTCACTAGCATGACCTGTTCAGGATGGAATCCCCCTTCCACGATTTTCCTCAGGTTGCGTCGTTCGACGCGCACCCAGTCGGAAGGCATCGACTTCTCCAGGAAGGCCATAAACCGTACAAGATCATCCCGCCGATACGAGCGAATTTCGATCCCTTCGGTCCGGAGACGCCTCTGTATCTCCTCGGTGCTCTCCGGAACCGTAAAGAGAACGATCGAAGCATCCATACTGAGAGCTTCGTGGAAGGTCTCGTACTTGTGTGCAAGGAAGAGGTCCAGAATGTGTTTGTACGCTCTCTTGTCGATGCCCGGCGTGAAGTACCCCGGAGGATAGCCGGATAAACGACATTCCTTCTTACCGAGTGATCTAAACCGACCTTCAACCTCCTCAAGTAACAAAGTCCCAACGTCATCTATGTCTTCACGCGGGTCGACACCCAGCGCGGTGATCCAGCAACGATCACCTAGAGGGTCGGCATCACCGAGCGGTATTCGTTTGGCGTGTGTGCCGAGGACGAAGCCGGCGAGCTTCCCGCCTCGCCTGGCGAGCAGAAAGGTGTCCGGATCGAAGTTCTCGTCGAGAAGAACGCGCGTTTCGAGCGTGTCAACTGTGATGGCGTCCAGCGGCAGTGCGGAACTCCAGAGCTCGAGGAGCTCTTCTCGCGCACGGTCTCTGTACGGCGTGATGGTGATGGACATAGGCCGGGTAGGGGATTGTTTCAGTAACTGACTCCAAGTGAGATGTCGTGGACAACTCCGAAAACGCCGAACGCTTGATAGGCGTGGCCTGCACGCATGGGGAACCGGCAACCTTGTAGCGGAATCCGACGCCGGCCATCAAGCCGCGTTCATCATAGTTCGTGGCGTAGCTCACCCGAGCGATAAACGTCTTGAGGTAATAGTACTCGGCTCCCAGCTTCAACTTCTCGTTGAAATCGCAGTGGCGACGCGACTCAAAGCTGAGGGTGAAAACATCATCCGGCTGTTCGGTGAAGAATCGAAGGGGCTCAACGGTGGCGCCGAAACAGACGGCGAACGGCATGGGAAAGGCTTCGTTCTCATAGCGAATCTCGCGTGAGATATTCCGCAAACACGCCCCGAACCGGATCCCGTTGAAGAGGAAATCATGGTACCCGCCGACATCCAGGGCGAGGCCGTATTGGGCGTAACGACGGGCCGAGATCGAAAGGTTTGGATCGGTCAGATCCGAGCCGGCGGGGGCAACCCACGCGTCTCCCAGGTCCTGGCGGGCATGTTTGAGGTGTACGCCGTACGAGAACCGGTCGCTTACCTTCTGAGAAAACGCAATGCCGACGGCGTAGGCTGTCGGGGAGAACGTCCCGGTCTCGATGTAGCCTTGCTCGTTCGGCGCACGACGTGTGCCGTAGAACGTCCCGTAGTCCATGGCAATGAGGCTTAAGCCTGCAACACCGATGTTGCCGAGGCGGACGGTCGCTGCGGCAGCATTATAATTGATGTCGGCAATTCCCTGCGTGTGGTGGATGCTCAAGTCGGCGTCACCCGGGATCCAGCTGATGAGGCCTGGATTCCAGAAGATCCCGCTTGACGAGAGCGTCGTTGCAACGCCGACCATCCCTCTGCCGACGACCTCAGCGGACACCGGATTCTCCAGGAACCGGAATCCGACCTGCGCCTTCTTGACGATTTGTGAGTTCGATTCGTGAAGTACGAGACACGCAGCGAGGATCGCTGTCGCCACCAATAATCTCACTATTCTCATTGCAGCCTCCTTGAGTCACGCTGAGTGAAGTCTGTCGAATTTACCGCACAAGGACAAACTTCACAAACTGGTTGTCGAGCGCCTCACCGTTGAGCCCCTCACAATTGGTAACAGCAAGGACATAGATCCCGCTCGTGACGTACTGGTTTTCGTCGGTCCGTTGATCCCACTCATGATCTGCGGTTCCGTAATGCTCGATGGTTTTCACGTGATCGCCCGTCTCGGTGTAGATTTGTATCGTGCACTTGACCGGGAGGTTCACGAACAGGATCTTGTTGGGTGTGCCAGCGAATCCCAGGCCCCCCGCAGCAACCGTGGCTGGATTGGGAACAACGCGAATCATATTGCTTTCGTTCAAGCCCGGTTTGAAAGAGGTCGCCGGGAGCTGTGAGCGCGTCGCAAAGCGGGAACTCTCCAGCTTCACGCCGACGTCGAGCCCTGTGTTGTTCTGCGTTCCGTTGTCGAGAGCCGTCACGGCATAGTAGTAATCCACTCCCCGCTGAACCGATTTGTCGACGAACGTGGTCTGATTCCGATCCGTCGTCTCAAACACGAGCTCCCATCGGGCTGCGCTCCGCTGATCGAGAGGATCATTGACAAAATACGCTCCCTGCTTTCGGTACACTCTCCACGCAGACCAATCGTCCGTTCCCGTCTCAGGGTCTTTGAAGTAGCCCGGGTCCGGATAAGACCATGAGACTGTCACCCGGTCGGGGCCGCATGTCACCGTGATATCAGGCGCGGGAGGGGGAGAAGGAATTGATAACCCGCGGCTCAGGCGATCCCAGGCCCAGTTTGCGCGATCCAGCACCTTCCAGAGAGAATCCGTTCCCTTGAGCACCCAGGCGTTCTTTTCGGCATCGGTGATCTGTTTGTTCATCCATGCGCGCCCGATCGAGTCCGCAGCTTGCCAGCCAATGCTCCCAACGCCGACGGCGTACACAAATGTCAGTGAGTCATACCGGTTCTGGGACTTGTTCTTGGTGAGCTCGTATGGTCCTACGGTGATGAAACGCATCGGGCCCTTCTGCGGACGGGTCGCGAGTCCCGCCGTTATGGGATCGAGGGGAAATCGTCCGCGAATGTCATCCCCTCGGTATGTCTGCTTCAGGCCCACATCCCGACGTCCCCAGAGATCCTCCACGATGCTCGCATGAGCCAGCGCGTACGGCTGCGCAGGGTCATCTGTTCTGTTGCTGTATGACGTGCTGGCATAGAGCAAGGTGTAGCCCGGGATCTGAGTAGAATGTAGAAACCCTGTCATGCGGTCGGGATCCCCTGTATCGTCCGACCGGCCGTTAGCAAAAATTGCGGCTTGGGGATTGTCAGAGTCCCAATAGTACGCAACGTAGAGTTCGCGCCTGGGCTTGGTTGGGAGCAGCTCCGACTGTCGCTTGAACCAGCTATCCAGGTCATCTTCGCCCTCGTAGCCGAAGTAACCGTTGGTGTTGTACTCACCCATCTTTGAAGGGCCGAAGCTGAAAGCGATGGGCCACCAGAATCGTATCGTTTGGTCGGGCAAGGTATCTGTCGGGGCAGAGGCCTCAAGTGGCCGCTTGATCTCGCCTGTAAATCTGTGCGTTGCTTTCCAGATGAAGAAATCATCAAAATTGGGATTGCTGAAGGCATACACTTCGACGTGGCTGCGCAAACCGAACTGGCCGAGCACATCTTCAAACTCAATCTTGATGTCCGACTTCAGCGTGGGATCTACATACCATCGATAGGGTGGATTGAGTGGGATGCCATCGACAACGATGATCGGCGGACGATATCGCCGGACCTCCATGGCCCAGTCGGTCTTGCCGGGGTTCGTCAGCGCGTCTCCGCGCGTGTACATTGGCCGGCGCTGCCCGAATTCATCGAGGATCCCGTTATCATCGAGGACCAGAGGATTGAAGATCTGATAGAGAAGGTTCGACTGCCACCGGTCCTGCGGCCAGTAAAAGATCTCGGTCCTCTGCGGGTTCGAGCCGGTCAGCATCCAGCTGAACTGAGACTGCAATCCTCCCTCGCCGTTGAGCTTGTTCATGCTCATGTTGTAGCTGCCGACGTCAATCATCATGGGAAAAGGATCGTAATTCCGTTCCTGCCCGAACCCCGCCGCAGTTGCAGCTAGGAGCCCGATGAGCGTCTTGTGCAACGCCGATAGATAGTTCATGATGATTCCTCGTAAGGATGATGCGCAGGCAGTCCGCAATTGCCTCTCACCGTCATTCCGAGGGAGTCCGCCAGAGGCGGACGACCTGAGCCATAGGCTCATCAGCCTCTGGCTGAGAAGAATCTCTTTTCCGTGCCTCGGATTTGAGATTCTTCGCGGAGTCTACCCGCCGTAGGCGGGCTCAGATTGACATTGGCCTCTTTCGAGACAACCTTGCATGTCTATAAGTTCACTCTCAATCCCAACAAAACCCTCCGGGGATTCAGGAAAATTGGAGCATCCCACCAACCGGTATTGATATGTTTGTCGTCGGATTTCCATTGACCCCACTTATCGTTTCCGCCCTGATGCGGCAGCTTCAGCGACGCCTTATAATCATCGTATTGCGTGCGCAGCATGTTCTCAGGGATGAGCCATTTGTTGTTGGTGAGATTTTGGATCGTCACGACGAATTCGATATCGGTGAATCCCAGATTGAAGTTCTTCGATCCACGGAAATCGATATTCCAGTAGTCCATGGCATCGACGTAGATGCGGTTCTTGATGTCCGCCTCCGCCGGGTTCCAGAGGATGCGGCCGCCGTCACGCCACTCGAAGAAGAAATTCAGATAAATGCTGCCCAACAAGTTGATTCCGGCGAAGCTTGGACCGAAGTCGGCCGGTGAGTGAATGTTGAGATTGATGTTCGCTCGCGGGCGCGGCTCGGTGGTGGATAGGTTTGCCGAGCGCAGTTCGTCTTTTGCATCCAATCGGTTTTCGTAAACGCGGGCAAGTCCACTTTGTCCGGCGCTCTGCAGCATGTAGTCTAGCATGCTGCTGAAGGTTACCCAGCTCCCCAGCGGCCTTTCCAGCCGGAGCTCTATGCCGCGAACGTCCCGGTATGCGTCCGGGAAGTACGAGCGGACGATGTTGTCACCGTAGTAGTTGATGAACTGGCGGCTGAGCGGCTCGTTGCGGATATCCTTGTAGTATGCCGTAACGTTGAACAGGAAATCGTCCAGGAAGACCTGCTCATACCCGAATTCGTACGATACGGTTCGTCCCATGGCCAGATCCGGCGTAGGGAGCAGAGTGGCTGCCAGATCCGCGGTGAGATTGTACATAAAGGAAACAGCCGGGCGCTGGTAGAAATGTCCGTAATTAAAATAGAGCTTGCTGTTATCGGTGATCGGAAACGAGACACCAAGGCGCGGCGAGACATGCACCTGAACCTTGTTATTCGTACGGGGCCATCCCGGCGGATCATCCAGCATGTCCCTGAAAAGAAGCCACCGGTCATAAGCTCCCCAGGCGCCATCGAGATTCTGATAAATGTCGTTATATAGTTTTCTGTAGTTATCGTCCGGTGGAATGCCGACCGCGAATCCTTTCTTCATCGGATTCAGATAGTCCAGCCGGACACCCGCGTTCAGGATCATCCCCTCGAATTCAAGTTTGTCCTGTACGTACAGACCTATCTCCAGGGGTGTCTCCGTGAAGTATTGCCACAGGTCGGGCGTGAAGGACATCTGCGCTTGCAGCCAGGTACCGGTATACACGAACAGTTTCTGAAAACGCGCGGAGAAACCAGCCTCAACCTGATGATGCCGTCCAAGTTGTGCTGTGAGATCGCCCTTGAGTTGCGCGACAAAGGAATACGACGAATCGACACGCTGCAATCCGCCGTAGAGCCGGAACATGTTGAGGGCATCGCTCCCGGGGTTGGTGGAGGCGTTCGGACTGCCGCCGACCGGCACGTTCAGGTATCGTATCGGCTGTCCGTTCGTGCCGATCAGGGTGAACCACGAATCGGCCCGGGAGGTGTCGAGGGAGAACGGATTCAATTGCTGATCGGTATAGCCGACCTGCAAATCCAACGTATAGAACGCGCTTGCACCAAGCGTGTGGGTGATTTTGGCACCGCCCACCACATAGCGCTGGTCGTAGTACTGCAACCGGCTCTTGTTGAACATTTGCCAGAGATTATCGGCGGCAAGCAGTCGCGCCTGCTGGCGGACGGAGGTCTGGGTGCTGTTCAGGAAGTTGAAGCTGGAGGACGCGTCGACGAGGGCCCCGCCGTAGCTGGTCGTCTGACCGCCACTCACCGTCTCCAGCTCTGCGTAGAGGCCGTTAATCGAGAGCCGGAGCTCGTTGCTGAGGGTTGAGGTCAGTTTCAGTTGCGTGTTCCAGTCCTTGTAGCTGTTGCGAGGACCGAGCGGAAATGCCAACTGGGAGTCCTCGTACTTAAAGCCGAACAGGAACGTTGTTCGTCCGGTGTAGAGGCCGAGGAGTGGAATGTCGGCGCCCGGAACGGGACCCGTGATGCTCCCTTCAACGTATATATCGGCCTGTTGCCGAAATCGTACTGGGGATGCTGACGTTTCCAGAGCTCCAGCTTCTGCAGGGAATCGAGCCGCCTGTCCTGTGTGAATCGATAGGCCCAGCCGCGAAAGTTCCGGAACTTGATCGGGACAGTGGTGTCTCCCGGGGTGACACCACTCATCGCGTACTCGCCTGCGAAGATGCGATAGATCCATGACTCACTGCTCCAGGGATTGGTGCCGAAGAATTTCTGCTGCGCAGGTGCCATATCGACTTTCAGGGCAAGCGTGTACCTGTCCCGGCTACCGTCCTTCGTGACGACGTTCAGCAAGCCGGAGCGGATGCCGCCATACTTTGCCTGAAATCCTCCGGTAAGAATCTGAATTTCTTCAACAGTCGTGGAGTTCAGGGCAAGGTAGGAGTTCTCCGAACGGGGATCCTGCAGCGAGATTCCGTCGAGGCGGACATCGGTCTCGCGGATCGCGCCGCCGCGAACGCTCAATCCGTTCCCCTCCGCCGAGCTGACGAGCTCGACGCCTTTCACGCGATTGACGAACTCGTCGAGCCGCGTGACGGGCATCTGCTCCAGTCGGGAGGTCATGATCACTTCCTGCGTTCCCGCGACGTCCGGCTTGATAACCTCCTGTCGCGCCTCGATGACTACCTGTTCCATCTGGATTTCAGAGGGAGTCAACTCAAAATCGACTGTAACTGTCCGGTCGAGATCGACGCGCACGGATTTCTGAATGACAGATGAATAGCCAATCATGCTGGCTTTGACGGCATAAGTTCCGGGCGGAACGTTGAGGATGAAGAAGTAACCGTCGGGATCAGTTGACGAACCCATCCGTCGGTCAAACGGCGCTTCGCTGCCGTCGGGAAGGACGTACGTGATGACCACGTTTGCTCCCGGAAGCGGTTCGCCGGTTTGCCGGTCAATCACACGACCGGTGATCTTCCCGCTGGCGGCGAACAGGGTGCTCGTGCAGAGGCAAAGCTGCAGGAGAATCCGAGCGAATCGTGAAATGAGAGTGGTGAGCGAGGTGGGGTGGTTCATGATTGACCTCGGCGGTGCAAGGAGTGGTTCAAGCAGAATCTTTTCATCTCTGCGACCCTTGCGCCTTCTTTGGGCACTTTGCGTTTTCACACTGGAGTGTAACCGCAAAGGACGCAAAGGAGGCGCGGAGCCCGCAAACAAATATGAGTTATCTTTTCTTTCGCGTTCTTTGGGCCTTCTTTGGGAGCTTTGCGTTTTCACACTGGAGTGTAACCGCAAAGTGGACTCAAGCCACCATGGTGGCCCGGCGCTTCAGACAACTTGGACGGAACGAGAGGGAAGGATCGGGTGGACCAATGCTCGCCCAACAGTGGCACAGCCTGGCGTCTGAACAGCGCTTTCGGGGATGTTCTACGAGAAGAAACGGCGTTGTTACAGTCAAGAGCATGGAACACCCATCACTCGACTCGCTCGTCTTGGCACGCCGCCAATATAGGGAAGGATCGAGCTTCTGTCAAGAGCAACGTGATAGG
>Ga0194125_10014136_pt1 | contig 10264 bp, 3 predicted proteins | sample TA2KigC250mmetaG_FD_148626 | JGI IMG/M metagenome (GOLD analysis project Ga0194125, IMG submission 148626) | Freshwater microbial communities from Lake Tanganyika, Tanzania - TA2015034 Kigoma Deep Cast 250m | ecosystem: Environmental > Aquatic > Freshwater > Lake | place: Tanzania: Lake... | reverse complement strand
ATGTCGGCCGACCGGAGACGACTACGCTCACGGTTGTTGTGCAAGATGCGCGCCGCCAGCCGGTTCCGGACGGCAGCCGAATAACCTTGCGGGCGCAGCCGGCAGGAATGGGTATTACTTTCTCTGAAGGCGTTGACAGCCTGGTCGGGGCGACCGAAGGCGGAAACATCCGAACCACTGTTCGCGCTGGCGATTATTCCGGCAGCGTTCACTTTACAGCAACTTATGAGGGACGCTTGCTTGCCGCCGGCGGCAATCTCTCTATTCTAGCCGGTCCTCCCGCGCAAGCGACTGTCAGGCCGGATTTGTGGACAATCTACCGCCCCGGCGGCGGCGTAACCGCCTTCCCCGTAACTGCCTTCGTCGATGACCGTTTCGGCAATCCGGTCGAAGATTCAACTATCGCGCATTTCTACCTTAATCCCGATACCTTAGGGCAAATCACGGGGATAGGCTACACGCTCGGCGGAATAGTCTTGACGCCGCTCAATCCAATCGACTATCCGACCGGCGTCTGGCTGACTTACCCGAACAACCACGCCGGTTATCCGGTTTGGATACGGGTCATTTCCGGCAATGCGTTGGATTCGACGCGGGTCGTGTTGCCGGGCGCGCTACAAGGCGGCGAGCCGGCGCGGATGGAAATCGCCATCGATTCAGCTTCTTTAGTCGCTGATGGGAATTCTGCGGCTGACATCACCGTTCGGTTGTTAGACCGCGAGGCGCGGCCGGTCGCCGATATGACCGAAGTGCGCTTGTCAGCGCGACTCGGCACGGTCGTTTCGCCGCGTTTCAGCGCGGCTGGCGAAGTCAGCGCAACATACCGCTCCGGCCGTGTGGCGGGCATCGATACCGTGCGCGTCAGCGCAGGAAATGTGAATGATTTTGTTATAATCCGATTGCGCTCTGGTCGGCCGGCTTACATCCAATTGAGCGCACAGCGCGATACGCTGCGCGCCGACAGCCTCGATTTCACAACTATCACTGCCCGTTTGTTCGACCGGTTCGACAATCCGGTGGCAGCCGGTTATCCGGTGTCTTTCAGCGCTTCGCTAGGCTCAATTACGGAGTCGGCACAAACCGACACCGCCGGACGGGCTGTCGCGCGCTTGACCAGCGCGCGGCGCACCGGCGTCGCTCTAATCGGCGCCGCCGCCGGCGAAGCCTATGCGCAAACCGTCGTGCTATATGTCAGCGGCGCGGCGAACGGAATTGAGTTCATTTCGGGCGATAGGTCGGCTGTCGGCGTGCGCGGCTCAGGCTCGCCGGAAACCGCGACTTTAGTCTTTCAAGTGAACGATGACCGCGGGGCGCCGATCGATTCGCTGCATCCAGCCTGGGTGCGCTTCACTTTGGAGGGACCTTCCAAGACCATCGACCCGGATAGTTCGAGCGCCGATTCGGTGGCTTTTCTGCAGCCTGATTCAGTTCGCACCGACGCGGCTGGACAGGTTTCAGCGGCGCTGCGGTCGGGCTATTTTGCCGGCGCGGTGCAGATTACGGCTCTGACCGGCGCCAATATCCACGGCCGGGCGATAGCCATAGCGATTCATGGTGGACCTCCGGATGCGGCGCATTTCACCGTCCTGCCCAGCCGCTGCTCTTTAACCGGCATATTTGGCACACCGCCGGATACGACCTCGATTATTGTCACCCTTGGCGACCGCTTCTCCAATCCGGTAACACCGGGGACAATTACGCGTTTCAGCGCGACCGGCGGCGTCATAGAAGGATCAGCCCGCACCGACAGCGCCGGACGCGCCTCCGTCCGCCTCATAACTACCCTGCCCTGGCCTGTTGGGGGTTCCGACACTATCACCGCCCAGACAATCGATTGGCAAAACCGAACCCTATCGGCTCAAACCGGCGTCTTCGTAACCGGTCCGACCATCGCTCGTTTCGATACGGTCAACGGCTGGAGCATTCCTTTCGGAAGTTATCGCGATTTCGCCTTAACAGTCGCTGACTCGTTCGGACATCCATTGACAGCCGGCACGACAGTTCAAATAAGCGCGGCGGGACAAAATCCACAGGGTGAAGAAGTTGAAGGATTGATTCTATCCGGCGATGCGGTCGCCGAACCGGTCGAAATTACCGAATGCGAGTTTCGCACGACTTTTTATGTGAGGTTATTCAACTATGTAAGCGGTCTTGACCGCACCGAGATTCTACTTCGAGCGGTCATCACATCGGATAACGGTAATCGAGAAGTCATATCGCGCGGCTCAGGCCTGTCGCAATCGCTCTCGACGCAGCGCTCGCGGGTCGCCCTCTCGCCGCCGGCGATTGTCGCCGATGGCGTCGAAGAAAGCAGGGTTACCATAACCATCTATGATGTTCTCGGTGTAGCGATTAAGGATGTTTCGCCGGACCGGATTTTGATTTCGGTCGTCGGCGCTAATGGAATAGTAACACAACCCGAAACACCGTCGGACGCGCTGGGGCGCATAACCGGTATCATCGTAGGACGGGCGGTTGGAGAGGGACGCGTTCAAGTGCGGATTATGGGGCAGTTATTAGACGAACAACCTGCAATAGCCTTCATACCAGGGCCGCCGGCATCCATCAGCGCTTTACTTGGCCGCAGGCAATTAGTAGTCGGCGGAGACACCACGCGGGTAGTTGTATCAGTGGTCGATGAAAACGGCAATCCTGCCGAAGATGGCGCTGTAGTATCGTTCGAAGCGCCGGATGGAGCGTTCAATCCGGCGGCGACTACGACCATCGATGGTCAAGCCGTGACGATATTCTCCAGCGGCATCACCGCCGGCGCCGCTGAATTTACGGCGCGTGCAACCAGGCGCGGCGCCACAGTCGAATTGACCGTCCAGAACATCGCCTTCCTGCCCGGACCTCCGGCGCGCCTCGCGATCACGGCGCCGAGTTATAATCCTACAGTCGGCAGCCAAACCGAATTGACGCTCAGCGCGCTGGATGCTTACAGCAATATCGTCGCGCAAAATACGCCTATCGCGCTGTCCGTCGAGCCGGTCGGACGCGGAACTGTTGCGCCGGACACTGTTCTAACAGACGCCGAAGGCGGCGCGCAGGCGATATTCAGCGCCGGCTTCGTCGCCGGTCAGACAGCGCGCGTCATCGCCACCGGCGGTATCACGACCGTCCGTTCCTCCCAGTTCACCTTTATGCCGGGTCCGCCGGGCCGGGTAACTTTGAACGTCGTGCCGCAAGCCGTCGAAGTCGGTGGCAGCATCGACCTAACCGCCAACATTCTGGATGCTTATAACAACCCGGTCAGCGATACCACTCAGGTTACTTTCTCGTCCAATCCTGAAATCGGCACATTGACGCCCAATATCATCCGCACTTCCGGCGGCCGGGCGGCCAGCGTTTATTCGGGCGTCACGCAAGCCGGCGATGTGCGGGTCAGCGCGGCAGCCGGTGGAATGAGTGCGGCGACGATTGTAACATTTAGGGTCGGGGCGTTGACGAGCCTGTCGCTGCAAGCCGTGCCGCAAATGGTCGTCGTTCAACGTTCGACGACGATAACTGCCACCGCTGCCGACAGACACGGCAACCGCGTCGCCGGCGCAACGCTCGACCTCGCCATAATTGTCAATCCCGGCGGCGGCTGCTCGCTGCAGCACAATCAGCGCGTCACCGGTGACAACGGTCAAGCCGCGACGGTCTTCACCGCCGGCGTCACAGTCGGCTCGGCTATCATTACAGTTACTTACGACGCCAACGGCGACGGCCGGCCTGAAGCCGAAGCCTCGACTTTCGTCGATATCGCCGCCCAGTGAATTTGGAATGACTAATGCTAATTGCTGTCAATCGAACACAAAACTGCTCAAACAAATTAACAGCAGATTCAGCGCATATTACGCAGATGCTGCAGTGAGAACAATCTACTGAATTCCGCGTAATCTGCTGTTAATCTACTCGGGAAATAGACGCCCTTTATCCCCCCGCATGCAGCTGTTGCTTGCTTATCCCCCCGCATGCAGCTGTTGCTTGCTTATCCCCCCGCTTGCGGGGGGATAAAGGGGGGTGTATTTTCATCTTACGTTGCACCGCGATACGGGATGATGATTCTTCTGAAAGGAATGGTGTTATTAAATGCAACTTAGGATAATTTGTCAACAAGGTTATATCTGAAGTGCGAAAAGAGTGTTCAATATTCTGAAAAGAACCTTAATTCTTCATTCTGCATTATTCATTTTGCATTCGGCTTCTGCCGCGCCTTTGCCGATGCTGCCGTTTGCGGCGGCGCCTTACACGCAATGGGGCGGAGCGGCGCAGGGTGAATTTCAACGGCGTTACCTCGGCGCGGACTTGACTTACATCCGCCGCGGCGCGCTGACTTTGGGCTGGACGCCGACGCGGGATTTTTCGGTCTGGAGTGAATTGGGGCTGACTTCGCTGCAAATTCTCGCCGGCGCCGAACCGACCGGAGCGCTGGGACCTTCGTTCGGTTTGGGCGGGACATTAGCCGCGAAGAAACCGCTCTGGCGTTACTGGACGCCGCTTATCGCGGCGCGCGCGACGCAAAACCAGTCCAAACTCTCCGACGACCAGTATCCGACCGGCCGGCCGGCGACCTCGCGGCGCAGCTGCTTCGATTGGCTGGAAGGCTGGGGATGTATCGGCGCCTATAAATATCTCAAACACGGTCTATTCTTCAGCGGTCTCACCTTGCGATTTATGATGCTCGATGAACGCCGTATGCAGCGCACCGGCAGCGCCGTGCAAACTTTGAATTATAATTACAACAGTGGAATTAAGCCCGGCTTGGGACTAGGTATGCGCTTCAATATGCCGCACAGGCTGAATCTGTGGTTGTTTGCGGAAGTCTTCGACGGTGGCGCAAGGCTGTCTGTCAATGTCGGACAGTGGGGAACAAGTTGAATATAATACCAAGTCGCAATCAATCGGATGATAAATGAGCTAATTGTAAAAGTGATGATTAGTCCAGAAAACTCAGACCATGGCAAGGCGGACGCCTTCGTCCGCCGAAAACCAAGCATAGAATGCGGCGGACGAGGGCGTCCGCCTTGCCATCAGTTAATAAATCCAACACTTTTACAATTACCTCAAATGTCAAAACAAATTCACCACAGATTAAACGGATGAAACGGATAATCCTGTAAAGCCGCTAGGTTAATCCGTTCTATCCGTTTAATCCGTTGTTAATCTAGTGTTATGTCAATTGTGCAATGTCGCATTTATCCTGAACGAAGTGAAGAATCTCGTCCTAAAGACTTACTTATCCAGACGAGATCCTTCACTTCGTTCAGGATGACGACATCTTACGCTTGACATAGCGCTAGGGTTGCGTCAACAATGCCCTGTCATATGTTATGCCTCCCCCTGCCTGAGCAGGAGGCAGCATAACGCCCCTTTTCCATCACTATATCATCACCATCAGCATTATCATCGTCATCGCCATTTCTTCTTCCGCTCGCCCTGCATAATCCATTCTTCATACAATTGGTCGATTTTCATATTTATTTCGGCGATGCGGCAGCGGCGGCGCTCGGCGAAGGTCTCCTTACCCTTATCGATGAAGGTCTTCAGTTCCGCTTCGACTTCGCTGCGCACATTTTCGAGCCGTACGATTTCGGCTTCTAATTGCTTGAACCTCTGCGGATCGAACCTTTGGCGCTCAACCTTGCGCTTGGAGGCTTTGACTGGGATTGTTTCAGCAATAGTGGAAGCAGTAAGTGTCTCAAAGGCGCCAGACTTGAGTTTAACCCAGAACTCGCTGAAATTGCCGTCGAACTGGCGCACCGAAGGCGGTTGAAAGTAAATCACCCGGTCGGTAAGTTTGTCGAGGAAGTAGCGGTCGTGCGAGACGACAATCAATGTGCCGGAGAACTCTTCGAGGGCGTCTTCGACGGCTTCGCGGGCGTAGATGTCGAGGTGATTAGTCGGCTCATCGAGGAGCAGCATATCGGCGCCGGAGGCGATGAGTGCTGCTAATTGCAGCCGCGCTTTCTCGCCGCCGGACAACACAGCGACCGGCTTTTCGAGGTCGTCGCGCGTGAACAGAAAGCGGTGCAATAACTCCGCCGCGCTGCCGGGAGATAGTCCGGTCAGACGTATCGCTTCGCTCTGCAGATTGTTTCGGGCTTCCAAGTTCTCTGCTAACTGCGCGTAATAGCCTGTCCGCACCGACGCCCCGACTCGCAGCATCGGATTCTCCCAGCGTCCTTTCTGCACGACATCTTTCAGCAGCGACGACTTGCCTGTGCCGTTGTTGCCTATGAATGCTACCCGCTCGCCCTGCGTAATCAAAAACGATACCCTATCGAGCAAGATGAAGCCATCCTCAAATTCCTTTTTATAATTTCTGGCTTCCAGCGCAATTGTGCCTTTAGGCGGTTTGGCGAGCAGGCGGAATTGCAGTTTCTTGCCTTCGGTCGGACGTTCGACCTTGTCCATCTTTTCAATACGGCGCTCCATCGCTTTGGCGCGCTTGGACAGCCCCGGATTGTCATGAACCTGTCCCCAGGCTTTGAGGCGACGGATTTGGAATTCAAGGCGCTCGATTTGGGCTTGCCGACGCTTGAAAGCCGCTTCCTGCCGCAAGGCGCGCGTTAGTTTTTCGCTACGATAGACGCTGTAGTTCCCACCGAACTGTTCCAATTTCGCGCCTGTATGCCCGTATCCTTCCAACTCCCATATCTTCGTGCAAACACGGTCGAGCAGGTAGCGGTTGTGCGACACAACAATGAAGGCTTTCTTTAAATTCGACAGATAGTTTTCAAGCCATTCGAGTCCGCTGAAGTCGAGGTGGTTGCCAGGTTCATCGAACAAAGCCAGGTCGTATTCGCTGATTAGGATGCGCGCCAGGGCGACGATGTTGCGCTCACCGCCGGACAGACTATTCAGCGACGCGTTCCACAGCCGTTCTTGAACGCCCAATCCAGCGAGCGTCGATATCGCCAGGCTCTCTGCTGCCGCACCGCCCAATGCCGTGAACCTGTCCAACAACTCTGCATACTTCTTCGCCGCCTTTTCTTTCGAGGTAATTGCAAAAGTGTTGGATTTATTAAATGATGGCAAGGCGGACACCCTCGTCCGCCGCATTCTATGTTTGGCTTGGTTTTCGGCGGACGAGGGTGTCCGCCTTGCCATGTCTGAATTTTCTGGATTAATCATCACTTTTGCAATTAGCTCTTTCGTTTTCTCTTTTTCATCGTCATCATCACTCATCATCATCTCATATTGGTTCATCTCTTTTTCAATTTCCCACACTTCAAACAGTCCGCTGCGGACATTTTCGAGCGCGGTCTGACCGGGCTGATAGACAGGATTTTGCAGCAGGTAAGCGATACGCAAACCCTGCAGCCGACTGATATACCCCTCGGCCGGGGTAAGTTCACCCACTATCAAGCGCAGCAGAGTTGTCTTACCGACGCCGTTCGGACCAACTAGTCCGATGTGGTCGCCGGCGTTGATTTGAGCGTTCAGTTTGGCGAACAATTCCTGCCCACCGAAGGACATTGCGAGGTTGTTGAAACGGATGAGGGACATATAGGCTTTAGGCTTTGGGCTTTAGGTGGTTAATTTAGCGCCTTGGCGTCTTTACGTGAGATTTCATCCTTAGAGGACAGACTTGCCAACGCCATTGCGGTCAGTATTACTCCGGCGCCTGCAAATCCGCGTGGCGTCCACCTGTCGCCCATTATCAGCGCAGCAAATAAAGCCGCGAAGACCGGCTCCAGACTGAAGACCAATGCCGCGTGCCCGGCAGGCACCAGCGGCTGGTAGCGCGTCTGCAAATACACCGCCATCAGCGCTCCAAATACGACATTATAGCCCAAGCCGGCTAAACCTTCCGGCGCGATACGCAAAGGTCTGCCGGCGATAAAACTCCAAACAGCCGCGCCTAAGGCGACCACCACTATTTGTATATAAACTAAAAGTAAGGTCGAATTGTGAATTTGAAATCTGGATTTTGGAGTTTTAAGCATCCACTCCAGGGCTATCATTTGCAGTGCGAATGCGAAGGCGCAAAGTATGCTCAACACATCGCCTTTATTCAATCCGCCAGATTGAGGTTCAGCCAGCAGCCATACACCAAACAGCGACACCGGCGCAGCGGCATAAGTCCCCCAGCCAGCGCGGCTTGTCCGGAACAGCAATACCAGCAGCGGAACGATGATGACCAACAAGCCTGTCAGGAAAGCGCTGCGCGAAGCCGTCGTCATCCCTAATCCAACCGTCTGAAATACATAACTTACAAACAATAAAACGCCAACCGATAGAGATTGCAGATAGAATGAATGACGGTGATGGTGATGGTGATAGTGATGGAATATAAATGGTGTTAATAGAATTGATGCCAGACCGAAGCGCAAGGCGAGAAAGTGCAGAGGGTCGGTAACTGCCAGAGCAGTCTTAGTTGCGGAAAATGTCAATCCCCAGATGGCAGTGAGAAGGATTAACATCGATGTGGCTCGAAGCATATTTCGATGATGATTATGATGTAATGACGGTAATCTTACTATTCCTTATTATCACCATCACTATCACTATCACCATCAGCATCAGCATCGATTATCACATCCAGCCTCAACGATGGTGGGACGACCAGTCCTTCACATCTGTAAAGCGCCTTTTCGTTTTCCATCACCGTGAGCGCCCACTCAGCGGCAGCCAAATTTGGAAATGTGTAATGTCCATATTGTCCGACAATTTTCGATTGTAATGTCTCCCCATCGGTCGAGGTTAATGTAAGCGAATATTGCGCTAAATACAGCGATCCACTAAATTTCTTAGGTATGTGAATTATTCCCGACAGCATCGGATAATCTATCGCGCTGATACAATCGACAATTCCCCAGCCGTAGTCGTTGGCAGGTCGGACGGCTTTCGAGGCGGTTTCCCGCAAAGCCTCAATGACTTTGGTCGGCGGCCAATCCGGATGGGCTTCGACGACCAGCGCTGCAGCGCCGGCGGCTAAAGGACACGCCAAGGATGTGCCGTTCCACCGCGCATATCTATCCCAAGTCATCGGACTGACACAGACAACGCCGCGGCCTTTCGCCGCCAAGTCAGGCTTGATGCGCCCATCGGAAGCCGGTCCCCGTGAAGAGAAATTAGTTAAAATCCCGTTCGAATCGACAGCCGCGATCGCCAGAACATCGACTGCATCCGCCGGCGCGCCGATAGTCACAGCGCCAGGGCCGCCATTCCCGGCGGAGACGCATATTACAACGCCTAACTCGACCGCTCTTTGCGCAGCGCGTGTAGCCGGCGATTGCATTCCGTCATAACAGTATTCGTCATACCAATCGCGATAAGTAAGCGAACTAGAAACCACATCCGCACCCAACCATTCGAGCCATTCGATGCCTGCCACCCAATAATCCTCCTCGACCGCTGTCTCAGAGCCGGTCAATTCGGTTTTTGCCAAAGCGAAGGACGCACGCGGCGCGATGCCCATCAACCAGCCGGGGTCATAGCCGGCGATGACCGACAGGCAGGCTGTGCCGTGATGTGCTTGCCCGCGCGGGTCGCTGCGCGGGTCCCAACTCGGGTCGTCATCGTTAAAAATAAAATCGTATTGTGCAACTAAACTCAATCCTGCCAGCGCCCGATGCCGTAAATCGAAACCTGTATCCAACATTCCTATCAACACTCCGGCGCCGCTCAGTCCGCGCAAATGCGCCTCATCCGCGCCTATCTGCGCGGCTTGCTGCCAGGACGCGCCATAACCTCCAGCCGGAAGTCCGACAGCCGCGCATTTCTCGCTGAATAATTGGGCTTCAGCGCTTGAAATCTCCGTCCATAAGCCTGTTGCTTCCACACCAGCGGATTGCAAACTCGCTACATATCGAATGTCGGCGATAAAAGGCAGGGAATTAAGCGATGGTAAGTCTTTGGCTTCAGCCTCAATGCTGACAGCATTTAACCAGCGCGATTGCTGAACAATGTTATGTCCTTTTTTTATAAGCGCGTCGATGTAATCCTTGTTCACCGGCAAGTCAGCCGCGTCGACCTCTTTTCCGGCTTTGCTCCGCCGCTGAAACGAATTCTCCGGCCATTCCGCCCGCAAACTCACTATCCGCTCATTTACATCTATTCCTTTATCTTGGAAATAGACCCAATATCTTTGCGGCGTTGCAGCCCAAACTTGAACTATTAATGCCAATGTCAATGTCGGTAGGGTCATAAGATAATTGTTAATTGTATACCTAAATCCGTAAACACACTTTATTAACAAAAGGCTGTTTACGCTTGTTTTTGTTGTTCTTTGAGCGTATTTTATAGCGTTGTCCAACTTCACCCGACAGGT
>Ga0194125_10014129_pt1 | contig 10267 bp, 7 predicted proteins | sample TA2KigC250mmetaG_FD_148626 | JGI IMG/M metagenome (GOLD analysis project Ga0194125, IMG submission 148626) | Freshwater microbial communities from Lake Tanganyika, Tanzania - TA2015034 Kigoma Deep Cast 250m | ecosystem: Environmental > Aquatic > Freshwater > Lake | place: Tanzania: Lake... | reverse complement strand
CTCAGCACTTCAATATCTGCTGCCTGATTTTCTGCACCTATAAATTCAAGCCCAGCCTGCTCTAAAACCCTTTTTTCGCCTTTTTGAAAACCTGACTGCCTGAATGAATTTGCAAAATAATAAAATCTTGCCGGGAGTTGATTGCCTTTTAATCTCATACCTGAAAGTCTTGCAATTGGAATGGTCATATCTGCTCTCAGTGAAACAAGATTTCCATCATTGTCAAAAAAGCTTATAAGTTTATCTTTCCAGTTTTTTCCAACCCCTGTAGAAATATTTTTAGTATATTCCAGAACCGGGGTTTTAACTTCTCCATAACCCCATTGCACAAATTCATTCCTGATTATTTCCTCAATACACCTTCTTTCCCTGGCTTCTAAAGGAAAAATATCCCTGAAACCAAATGGAAGTCTCAGTATTAAATTTTCATCTCTACCCTTAAACATAGAAAAGTATTATATAAGTTTTTTAAACTTTTATCGAGTATTATGATATATTAATTTATATCAGGAAGAGTCTCCCAGGTTATCTTATCTTCAAAACTTTTTTTTATCTGTTCAAAAAAAGAACTTGTCAAACTTATGCCATACTTTCCGGGGAAGCTGTAAATCTTCTCAACAGCAGAGGTGTCCCCGTTAAATACATTTAATTCAATAACTATCTCACCTGGATTTCTCCTGATTATTTCATAAAGCTTATTTATAGTTTCTTTGCTTATACCACTTTTTTCAATTTTTATTATAATTTTTCTAAAGTCAGAATCTTTTTTTGTTTCTGCATCTACAATATGCCCCTTATTTCTTACCAGATTTTTACTATAAAAATCACCGCTTCTATTGTCATGATTATTTACATAATCTGTATCCATGTGATTTTTAAAACTGATCTCTCCATTTCCAGTATTTTCTTCATTCAAACTTTCTTTTAAAATTTTATTTTCTGCCGAATAGTAAGGTTCGTTAATAACACCTTCACGCAATATCTTACTTTTATGATCCTTAATATCTTCAATTTCAGTTGCAATAAGCTTTATCTGGTCTTCTTTCTTGTCCAGTTTCCCCTTTATTTTAACTATCCCGTCTTCAATTATTATTGACCCATATTTCTCAAGTACAGTTGGAAAAACAATCACTTCTATTTTATCTGTAAGGTCTTCAAGTGTTAAAAAATACATTGGTTGATTGCTTTTTGTTAATATTTGCTTAACAGTAGAAATAACACCTGCAATTAATTGAGTTGACTTATCTTCTTCTTCAGATAGACTTTCTATGGTCTTAAATCCGCTTAAAATCTCCTGGTATTCTGCAAGTGGATGCCCCGATATGTACAGACCGAGCATTTCTTTCTCAAAATTTAAAAGTTCTTTTGTGGAAAATTCATTAAAAATATCTTCAGCTTGCCCGCCCTCTTTATATAAAATACTTCCTGAAATTACATCTTCCTGAAATACTTCACTTTCATCAAAAAGAGAAAACTGACCTGATTCCTTACTTCGCTTAACCTTAGCTGCTTCTTCTGTTATCCTTTCGGAATTCTCAAAAAGGTATTTTCTGCTCTGATTTAGTGAATCAAATACTCCTGCTTTTATCAGACTTTCAATTGTTTTCTTATTCAGGACACTGCTGCTTACCCTGCTGCAGAAATCCTCAAAACTATTAAACCTTCCATTTTTCCTCTCCTGTGCTATTGAAGATATTACATTTAAACCAACATTTTTAATTGCCGAAAGTCCAAATCTTATAGAATTCCCAACAACTGTAAAATCTGCATAACTCTCGTTTATATCAGGTGGAAGTACCATAATCCCCATTCGCCTTGCTTCATTTATATACTGCGCAACTTTTTCCTGACTACCCATCCTTATACTTAAGAGTGCTGCCATAAACTCAACTGGAAAGTTAGCCTTAAGATAGGCAGTCTGGTAAGAAATCATTGCGTAAGCCGCACTATGAGATTTATTAAAGCCATATTCTGCAAAATGAGTAATAAGCTCAAATAATTTACTAGCAGTTGCTTCATCAATTATTCCTGCCTTTTTTGCACCATCAAAAAATTTGTTTTTCTGCTTTTTCATAACATCCCGTTTTTTCTTGCTTATTGCATCCCTTAATATATCAGCCTCAGACATTGAAAACCCTGCAAGTTCTGAGGCAATAAGCATTATTTGCTCCTGGTAGAGTATTATTCCATAAGTCTCTTTTAAAATTGGTTCCAGGCTGGAATGAAGATATGCAATTTTTTTATTCTTATTTTTTGCTTCAATAAAGTCTTTTACCATGCCGCTTTGAAGGGGACCGGGCCTGAATAATGCAAGGGTGGCAATTATATCTTCGAATCTTGAGGGTTTCAAATTAATAATTAGCTCCCTCATCCCTGAACTTTCAAGCTGAAATACTCCAAGACAATCTCCACTGCAAAGCATCCTGAATGTTTTTTTATCATCTAGATTTACATTATCAATGCTTATATCAATACCTTTTGTTTTGTTAACAAGAAATACAGTCCTGTCTATTAGCGAAAGGGTCTTGAGTCCCAAAAAATCCATCTTAAGAAGACCTATATCCTGTATATCTTCCATCTTGTACTGGGTTTTTATTTCTCCACTCTTCTCATCCCTTTGAATTGGAGTGTAATTGAAAAGCTCTTCAGCAGAAATTACAACACCCGCAGCATGGATAGAGTGCTGTCTTGCTTTACCCTCTAATGATTTTGCCGTGTCAATAATTTCTTTAACTTTTTTATTAGTATTGTAAAGTTCCTGAAGTTCAGGGACTATTGAAAGTGAATTATTAATTGTTATATTAAGTTCCATGGGAACAAGTTTGGCAATCCTGTCTACCTCAGAATAAGAAACTTCAAGAACCCTTCCTGCATCTCTTATTGCCTGTCTTGCAGCCATAGTTCCAAAGGTTATCAGCTGAGCAACACGATTTACACCATACTTTTCATTAACATATTTAATTATCCGGTCTCTTTTTTCATCGCAAAAATCGATATCAATATCAGGCAAATTTTTTCTCTCATCATTTAAGAATCTCTCAAAAAGAAGATTATATTTTAATGGCTCGATGTCTGTGATATCCAGAAGATATGATATTATGCTTCCTGCAGCAGATCCTCTTCCCGGCCCTACCCTTATATTATTGTTTTTTGCAAACTTAACTAAATCCCAAACTATTAGAAAATATTCAGCAAAACCCATTTTTTTGATAACTTCAAGCTCCTTTTTAACCCTGTTTTCTATCTCTTCGTCTATTTGTTTATATTTTTTCTTTGCCCCTTCAAGGCATAATTTCTCTAAATAATCATCAGGATTAAAATTATTGCCAACTTTGAAAGGTGGTATTAGACCTAAATTGAAATCAATATCTAAATTGCATCTTTCTGCTATTTCAATTGTATTTTGTATAGCTCCCGGATAATTAACAAATAACTCTGACATCTGGTCAAAGTCCTTAAAATAATACTCTGTTGTTCTTGGGAAAAAGCCACTTTTTTCAGACCTTTCCAGCTCAATTTCCCTGTTCTGAAGTTCATGCTCTGCAAGCTTTAAAATAATTTTATTGATTGTTTCTTCCACATCAGCTTCCGAAGAGAAGTCATCGCAATATTTCCTGAAATCTCCAATTGTTGCACCTGCCTGTATACAGAGAAGAATAAAGTGATATTTAAAATCCTCCCTGTTTAAATAATGAACATCATTAGTGCATACAACAGGAACATTGTAAGATTTGGAAAGTTCATAAATAGCCTTATTTATATCCCTGTGCTTTTTTATACCAAAGTCAGTTAATTCCAGATAAAAATTATCCCTGTCAAATATATCCAGATATTCTTCAAGTGCTTTTTTAGCTTCGTCAGTTTTTCCTGCCTGTATTAAACTCGGTATTTTTCCGCTACAGCATCCACTCAATGCTATTAAGCCTTCACTGTACTTCCTTAAAAGCTCTGAGTCAATGCGTGGTTTATAATAAAATCCCTCAAGAAAGCCAAGGCTTACAAGCCTCATTAAATTCTGATAACCCTTTTTATTCTTTACAAGAAGTGTAAGGTGATTGTAAATATCTTCTTTTGTATCCTTATTTACTTTTTTATTCCATCTGCTTTGAGGAGCCTGGTATACTTCACAGCCAATTATAGGTTTTATTCCCGCCTTTTTTGCCAGCCTGTAAAACTCTATAACACCATACATGTTTCCATGATCTGTTATTGCTACTGCAGGCATTTCAAATTCAAGAGCCTTCTGAATCAAATCTTCAATCTTTAACAGACCATCTAACAGAGAGTATTCGCTATGAACATGCAGGTGAATGAAATTCTTTTTCATGGTGCCATCGTACTTAAAATTTTGCAAAAAAATCAGGTTTTAATTGTCTATATTATAACTTAAAAGAAGTGAGACTTGTATGGAAAACATAATTTATTTTTCAAAGGGATAAAATTATTTAACCAATTTTTTATAGAAACAGTTAAATTATTTGGATAATCTGTTTAAGTAGCTGGCCTTTTATACAGGTAAAAACAAATCTGAAAAAATATATTTAAAGTTAAAGGACAGAAAAGAATTTGCCCAGGAGGTAAGAAATCATATGAAGCACCGCTGGAATCCCGACAATTTTGAAACCATTGGAAAAATAATGAGGGAATTTGCTAAACTTAGAAGTAATATTGGACCGAGGATAAAGGATATTGACCCCACAAAACTTGAACATATATACGAAGTTATAAAACAAGTCTGCCAGGAAATAGAAGCAATTGTTCAGGAAAAACCGAGTTTTTAAAGAAAATCAGGTTAATAAATTATATTATTCAATTACATTTAATACTTAAATTTTTTTCTTGCTAAAAAACCTTTCTTCCTGTATTCCTGCTATTGGACAGTATAGGTACAATAACTCCTAAAAACAATTCATATATAACTGTTATTTCCCCGGCAATATTGCATCAGTGAGGCGTCCTCCCAGCCTTCCAAGCATTGTGCCACATGTTGCAGAAAGAAAACATAAGATGAGAAGTATAATATTTATGTATAAATAATCAAATTCAAAAAGCTGCACTATTACAAGTATTGCAATAGCAGTTATTATGAAAACAATACTTAAGAAAATTTTTCTTAAAAGCATCGGCCTTTTGATTTTTTTAAATCTTGCAATACCATCAATAATTCCTGAAATCAAACCTGCTATTATAAAAAATGGAAGCGCTATTGTTATAACTGTAGATGTACCATATAAGACTGTGCTGACTTTACCTGCAGTGAAAACGGAAACCAGTATTACTAGGAACAAAAAAATAGACATAGCCACTGAGAAATGAACGATTACTGGATGTAAATGCAGTTCCAGGACGGAACGTCTAATTGGTGAAATATTATCAGTAAAAAGTACAAAGAATTTTTTATCAACCCCACATGCTGGACAGATATTTTTAAGGTTTTTAGATTTTATTTTATAGCCGCATGCTTTGCAAACCAGCAGATCATAATTTTTTTTGACTTCCATAATATTTCTTTCCTCCCGAATTTTTTCTGGCACTAAAATTCAATATAGTATATTATAATATTTGATAATAATTATGAAGAAAATATATATATCCCTGAAAATACAGGGAATAAAGTATTTATATTAATTCTAAGTTTAGTCAGTAGGATATTCAATGGCAGTAAGGAAAGCTAAAGCAGCATGGGAAGGAAGCTTGGTAAAGGGCAGAGGAACAGTTGAGGTTGAAAGCGGCTTATTTAAATCACCTTATTCATTTAATACAAGGTTTGGAGATGAAAAAGGCACAAATCCAGAGGAACTTATTGGAGCAGCACATGCAGCCTGCTATTCAATGGCGCTATCTTTTATGTTAGAGCAGAATGGATTTATACCTGAAAGGGTATCTACTGAAGCAAATGTTAGCATAGACAAAGTCGGAGACGGATTCAAGATAACAAAAATACTTCTTATTACTCGTGGAGAGGTGCCTGGAATAGATTCTGAAACTTTCCTTAAATTTGCCAGCGATGCTAAGGTAGGATGCCCTGTTTCCCAGGCTCTTGCAGCAACAACAATAGAGCTTGACGCAGCACTGGTGTGATTTACTCATACCAGATTTCAAACCAGTTTTTAGGGCAGCTAGTCATTTTTTAAGATTTTCTTAAATAAATTTGATAATTTTTATACAAATATTATAATTATATTAAATAAGTGCTTGTCACCAAATCAATATAAAAAACAATTTAGTGGCATTAAGGTTTTTCCTGTTACAGTTGGTCGCCGATTGTGTAGAAAAGCTTAAAGCTAATAGCGAAACCGACTAAATATAGTCGGTTTTTTATTTTGGTAAAAAACTAAGGGTAGACAAATATAGTGACTGAAGAAGACATTAAAAACACTCTACGCAGCTTTGTTGGTTCCTTGGAAAAGAAGGATACAGAAAGGTCTGCTTCCTTCTTTGCTGATGATGTCACATGGTTTACTAATCAGGGCAAATTTAAAGGAAAAGAAGAATAGGAGGTGAATAAATTGGGTGCCTATATTTTAATTACAACAGATATGGGAAAAGTGATTGATGTTCTTGCTGCGATTAAAGCAATACCAGAAGTAAAAAGTGCACATGGGGTAATTGGCCCTTATGATATTATTGCATTTATTGAATTTTCTGATCCAGAAGCTCTTAAAAGCATAATAATTGATAAGATTCAAAAAGTTCCAGGAATATCAAGAACACTCACATGTATTGCAGCATAATAAAATTTATTATCTTATTATACGAGGAGGTTTTATGAAAGAAAAATGGATTGATACCTCAATTATCCAAGACCGTTTTTCTTATCTCTGGCTGATAATTGGAGCTATACTGCTTATGTTATCTACAGGACAGTTTAATGTAGCTTTTGGGGCATGAGTAGCGCCAATATTTCTTATCCGATTCTTCCGTACACGTAGAGTTGTGGTCGGATATTTTCTTATATTACTTGGCCTCTATATAGCATATGGGATATCCTGGTGCAGCATTTTATCCTTTGCTATTTTTGAGCATGTCTTCAAAAATATAATTGGAGGTCCTCTATTTTAAAATTATCATATGAAAACCTTCGTAAAGGCAAAAAAATTTGTAAATAATCCTGAATACTTCACAAGGCGGCAGCAAATACTTAAAAGCTTTGATGTAAATTTAATTGATACGCCAGTTGCAGAAATAATAGAAAAATTCCTTGCACTGCCATTCTGTTTTACCCTTCAGAGCTGCTATGGGCATTTCCTATATAAAGGCCAGAGCAATCCTTACAGTATTGAAGCTTTACCAAAATCAAATAATATAAAAACTGTCAAATACAGGATTGCATATATTGCAATTTGTATACAGGAATGCAGTAAGGGAAAGCAATTATCTGAAAAATTATATGATATGTCTCAGATAGATAAAAAATACATTCAGTTTGGATGTGCCGGCTGGTTCTGGAAAAGATTTCTCAATTCATTTGTACTGCAGGTCGGGCCTGAAAGGTTCTCAACAGAGGATAAAATATTTGTTGAATATAAAGAAGCATTACATATAGAAAATGTAAGAAATGAATTTTTTAAAAAGTTAAATATTTTAATAGATAATATAGCTCTAAAATAACGCAAATGAAGTTTTTGCCAATTCGGCAAAAAAATTATTCCGAGCAGAAAGGCTGCAAAAAAAATTATTGGAGGAACCAGATAAAATATAAACCTGATAACCAAGAAAAAGAAATACTGGATGACTATGAAAATGAAGAGTATATTGAAGTACCTGATATGGACAAAACTATAGAAAAACACACAGGATATGCCAAGGCAACATTTCTTAAAAATAAAAGAATAAATATACGAATATCTCAAAGAGATCTTGAAAAAGGAATTCCATATCAGACTTTAATAGCAAGTCTTATTCATAGTTATATATCAGGAAAACTTGTTGAAAAAGATAAAGTATTGATGAATCAATAAACTCTGATTTAAATAATTAAAAAATAATCAGATTTACAAGACATGCATGCCTGAATGGCTGGCCATAACGAACGATGTAACCAGAATTGCAAGTTCAGATAAGATTATTTTTAATACCAGAATTGAATTTTACTCCATTTTTAACATCTCTTCCCTGATGGTTATCCTTGCCTTATAAAAAGCAGAGATATTGTAATCATTGCTATAATATCCCAGACAATCCTGAAAATTTGCCTGTAAGCCGTCTTTTTACTACCTTATATATTTCCATTACTATAATTATTGAAAAAGCAAGTCCGGTAATAATGCCCCACCATTGTATATCTACAGGTCTGACTGACAGCAGTTCTTGCATAAATGGTGTATACATGGCAGCTATATGCAAGCTGAACGCACCTAACACTCCAAGACTAAGGAAATAATTTCGGCTTATTGGAACCCTGAAAGCTGATTTTTTTTCAGACCTGCAGTTAAAGACATGCATATTCTGGAAAATTACCATTAAAAGAAGAAGCAGATTTCTTGCCTCATTTATAGCCCACCCGTTATTTATGAGATATACCCATAACCCGAATGTAACTCCTGTCATTACCAGCGCAGAAAGGACTGTTTCCTCCAGCATAAGCCTGTTAAAAATACCTTCAGAAGGAGGCCTTGGTTTTCGTTTCATTGCCTCTGGCTCTCCTTTTTCAAAAGCAAGTGCAGCACCCTGTATCCCATTTGTCACCATATTCAACCAGAGCAACTGTATCGCTATAAGTGCAATCGGTAATCCCAAAGAAATTGCAAGAATAAAAAGCAGCAGTTCAGCTATACCTGTAGATACCAGCAGGTAGATGACTTTTCTTATATTATCATATGCAAACCTGCCTTCTTCCACTCCGGCAATTATAGACGAAAAACTGTCGTCTACTACTATTATGGATGCTGTATCTTTTGTAACATCAGTTCCTGAGCCCATTGCAACACCTATGTTTGCTGCCTTAAGCGCTGGCGCATCATTTACCCCATCACCAGTAACTGCTACAAAATTTCCTATTTTCCTGAAAATCTCAACTATCCTCAATTTCTGGCGTGGGACAACTCTTGCAAAGACTTTTTTGTTTTTTAATTTTTCCCCTGCTTCTTTTTCCATAATATCTCTTTTGCGTTTACTAACTGCAGAATCAATATCTAATACCAGCTCTTCAATTTCATGTCCTGTTATCAATTCTTCTTTTTCACTGGCTATCCCTATAGCTGAAGCGATAGTAAAAGCTGTATCAGGATTATCGCCAGTTATCATCAATACTTTTATTCCTGCTTCAATTGCTTTCTGCACAGATTCTTTTACATCAGGCCTTACAGGATCAATAAAACCCACTACTGCTATCAGTGTCATTTCAGGAAGATCTTCAATTCCTGGATTCTTTTTTAGTTCAATCCTGCCATCAAAATCATCTGCTCCGGCTACAGCTATTACCCTGTACCCTTCTGAAGACAGCTGTTTTGCCCTTGACAATGCTTCTGAACTGTCAAGTCCAACAATTTTACCTTTTACTGTCATTGCCCTGCTGCAGACAGGTATTATTACTTCCGCAGCACCTTTTGCAGCAACCTTTTTATGCCCTTTTTCCCGGTAAAATTTTGCTGAGAATTTGATATCTGATTCAAAAGGTATTTCTGCAGTGATTTCCACTTCTTCCTTCCGCTTTTCCGTAATAACTCCTGCCTTATATGCCATTGCCAGAAATGCAATATCTATAGGGTCTCCTGTATATGACCATTCTTCTCCATTACTTTCTTCCTTCATTGATAACTGTGCCTCATTATCTATGGAAACAACATTTGCAAGCTCTTTCAAATATTGCCTTTCATCATCTCCAAGATCATTTTCTTCTTCTTTGAATATTGAACCCACAGGCTTATATCCCTCTCCTGAAATTTCCAGTGAACTATCCAGCGCAAGTATTTTTTTTGCTGTTTGCTTATTTACAGTAAGTGTTCCTGTCTTATCGCTTGCTATAAGTGTACAGCTTCCAAGGCTTTCAACTGCAGCAAGCCTCCTTATAATAACATTTCTTTGGGCCATACGGTTTGCAGCAAGTGATAATGCAACTGTTACAGAAACGGGAAGCCCTTCGGGAATTGCTGAAACTGCAAGAGCAATTGACAGGAAAAATACTTCAAAAAAACTGTAACCTTGAAAAAAAGTAATAATCCCAAGTACTGCTGCACCTGCAAGCACTATAAAGCCTATTTTTGTAGAAAACTGGTCTATCCTTATAAGCAGCGGAGGCTTTATTTCTTTTGACTCATAAACGTCC
>Ga0194125_10014125_pt1 | contig 10269 bp, 5 predicted proteins | sample TA2KigC250mmetaG_FD_148626 | JGI IMG/M metagenome (GOLD analysis project Ga0194125, IMG submission 148626) | Freshwater microbial communities from Lake Tanganyika, Tanzania - TA2015034 Kigoma Deep Cast 250m | ecosystem: Environmental > Aquatic > Freshwater > Lake | place: Tanzania: Lake... | reverse complement strand
CAGGATAACTTGGAAGGTGTTTTCCGAGCTGCCATTAGCACCGCTTTTCATATTATACCATTCGACGATGAAACGGCTGTTGGGACGGTCGAAATAATAGTAGATACCACTGCCTGTACCGGTTGCCAGGTCATCCCAAAATGGAGCGATCATCGGGCTGGGTCCCATCGCACCCGGTAAGCGGTAGTTTCTAAACTCACCGTTTTCGGTTACGCCCAAAGCAATAAATCCATTCGAACAAACCGTGATCTGGTTGTAATCCTCACCATAAAAGCGGAAGGTAAAAGGAAGATTGACCACCGCCAGTGATGAAGCTCCGACCATATCACCCTCAGTGCTGGTGTATGGGTCGTTGATAGTGGTCAATTGGGTGCCGGATCCACCTTCAGCCGGTGCTATACCAACCCATTGATAGGTTGGGCATTGCTCAAAAGCGGTATCGGTGTCATCATAGATCACATAGCCATATTGATCAGGTCCAAGCGGGCTGTTAACATTCACGACACCAATACTCAGGCTGAAGTGTACATATTGCTCAACGCCTTCTGAGTTATACATCTTTAGCATCATGGGGATGACCATGCCAGGCAGGATGGTCGGTCTGGCAAAAATAGTAAAATTGGTTGTTGGAACCGTGTTTGATGCCGGTATGGCATTACCATAATATGCGGTGTGATTGGGAACTGTGATCAGATCATTTAGTGAATACAGCCTGCCAAAGAGGTCATTGGCTACAACCGTACCATTGTTTTTTACGGTGAGTAGCATCTCGATCGTTTCACCCGGGTCGATTGCGGAGTTGTTGGTATCGATGATCTGGTAGGAAACAAATCCCATCTTTGCCGTACGTATCTGGATAAACTCGGAAATATCATAGTCGTTGCCTTGATTATCAGTCAGGATCAGGTGCATCCTGATCATCATCTGATCAGGGCAATTAAGCTCGATTTGCATATGTACCGGGTTGATATTGTGTGCGACCTGGCCGTTTGTGATCGGAGGGTACGTCACCAATGAATCGATCAATGTGACATATGGGCTGGTAGTGGTTAGGTAACCGCTGATACCTGCCACTGAATTGGCAAAGGAATTCTGGATGGAAAACTGGAGGGCAACTGTTTCACCGCTATTGGCAATGCTGTCACCATTACCGGATGTATTACCGCTGTTGTCATCGGTGACCAGTATCGTACCTGGGATCAGGTAACCGGAGTTATCGAAGTTAATAGTGTGTTGCAGCGGTTTATAGTTATGTCCGGAGACTGTGATGGTCGCCGAACCCGGTAGTGGATTCACGGGCAGATCCATGATCACTTGACCGTTTTGATCGCTGAAACCACGTGATATGATAGTAGTGCCCTGTGAAATGGTCAGGCAAGCATCCTGTGCCGGTGTACCATCCATATTCATCACTTGGACATCTAACAAACTAGTACCTATGTGAACTGTGGATTGGACATCAATCTGGTACTGAAACGGGATAGCGGTGAATACTTCCATGGTCGGGTCACCCATCAGATTACACCAGAGAATGTTGTTTGCAACAGCCGAGGGATTGGAAATCCCGAAGATGCGATGGAAGTAATGCTTGCTAAAAAGCAGAGCTTCACCCATCGTTCTCATCTTAAAGGAGAATATCCCCGCGAATATGGCTCCACTCAAGCAGTTGTTATATGCTGTGTGAGTCGATGCAGTTGCCATCCCTATTGCCGTTACCGCTCCTTTGGGCTGAGCGGTCGATCCAAGTCGTATGAACGATTCTGTGGTGGCTAATCCATCAGCAAAATTACCGGTGCTGCAGGTCAAGATCACTGCATGAAGAAGTTTAGCACCATTTACCAGATTATCAGAAGGGCTCCAACTGCTCATACCAATGTAGCCTCGATAATTGAAAAAACCTACTCCCTGACTGATCGCTTGATTCATAGCTGCAGGGGATGGGTCTCCGGAATAGAGTTCTGTAAAAGTAAAATTGGGATTCAAGTGAAGGGCAAGTTCCTTGATGTATTTGTTGTTATAGACGGTGGATTGTCCAGAAGGAGATGTGTCACCCACCAGGAGCATCTTCTCGAGCCAGTTTGCCTGCGCGACATTGATTGTTTTCTCATAGAGGTAGACCTTGTTGAATACATTGCCAAGCTGGTCATTGCTCTCCGCCGAGATGCGTCCGATAAAGCAATCACCTAAAGTATCGGTACCTACCAGATGTGTGTATTGATAATCACCACTGGCTTGGCCTGAACCCCATGAAGGGACCGGAAAACTGCCTCCAGTGTCGCCGACAATCACTATAAAATCTGGACGGGTGGCTGGACTGTTATATTGGGTTTGAAGATAGTTCTTGATTTGGGTATTACTCGTTCCTGTCGTGGTCGTGCTGACTACCGTTACATTGGCTCCCTTCTGTCGTTTCCAGAAAGCATAATTATTAACCAGATCATTGAAAATGGTATTGTTATAGTTACCATGAATGATAATGAATCTGGGAGGAGAATTGGCGATGATGATATCCCGGTAATCATCAAAATTGAGGATCAGGGCTTCATACATGCTAACCCAAACAGAAGATATGCCGGTCAATGGCTCATAGATCTCGTTTACGCCGGGATGATCGTTGAAAGTGATATCAAAATCCAACTGTTCATAGACCGAAAGGACACCACTTTGAGCATCCCAGGAAAATGGGTTGATCTGCACGGTGATGATCCTGAAGTCTCGGAAGATCATTGGCTGACCCGCTTCCAACAGCTGTCCGGGATAGTTACCGGTACCGCTGTAAAAAGCGTCATTAACCGTCAAGGACTTGGGGCTGTAGCTATCTGAATAATTTTGAACAGGATAAGGAGTTATTTGGGCGTATGTCTTGACCCGGGTATTCCGAACCTGGATCTGATAACTGCCTGTAAAGGGAATGGCTATCGTGGTTGCCAGGATCGGTAATTCCGGCATTCCGGGTTCGAGCAGTTGTCCGGCTCCATCAATATTGATGCGATGGTAGGTATTGCCACCAGCGTATTCCTCACCAATGGTGAAATCAGGAATCTGGAAGCTGATCTGCATCTTATTGACGGATTTCGAATCTATGCGAAAGGCATTCATATTGGCTGAGACCATATCGGTCATGGCAACCATGGAACCAATCAAACTGCACAGCAGCAAGACGATGAATAGCTTATTCATGTTCATACCTCATTTATCTAATGGGTTTTTTGTGTGATTAGAGCAATAAGCGTTCCTTAAATGCAACAATTCAACCTGAATAGACAAGCCAGCCGATCCTATGAATCAGATTCATCTCTGATCATTACTCAAGCTCAGGTTGTTGGTCTTATCAATAGTGATAAGACCTTTTCGGCTACAGGTTGTAATAAGTGATCATCTCGTAAGGATGAGGACGATTCTGGACTGCATGGTATTCTCTGAGTTTCATTCGGATGTGGGACTGGATCAATTCTTCATTGAACACATTGCCAGCCAGCAGGAATTCGTGGTCTTCAGCCAGGCACTGCATAGCATCCTTGAGATCGGTCGGAATGGAAAGGAGTTTACTTCGTTGTTCATCAGTCCAATCAAAGATGTTGTCGTCAAAGGGTCCCAGGTTATACTCAGAGGGATCGATCTGGTGTTTGATGCCGTCGAGACCAGCCATCAGCAGTGCACTCATAGCCAGATACGGATTACAGGTAGCATCGCCGGTCCTGAATTCGAAGCGTTTAGTTTCAGGATCGGTGGCATACTTCGGAATGCGGATGGCGGCACTGCGGTTAGCCAAGCCGTAAAATAGTTTTACCGGTGCTTCAAAACCGGGTAACAAACGCTTGTAGGAATTGGTGCTGGGATTGGTGAACGCCACAATTGCCTTCCCGTGCTTGAGGATGCCACCTATAAACCAGATTGCTTCATCCGACAGATCGGAGTAACCACCCTTCTTGTAAAAGATGTTTACACCATTCTTGAGGAGCATGATATGAAAGTGCATCCCATTACCGGCGAGATTGTAGATGGGTTTGGGCATAAAAGTGGCAGTGATGCCATTCTGCAATGCGGTGCGGCGGATTATATCCTTCATGGTCATTGTGTCATCACAAATCTTGGGAAAGGACATAAGCTCCGTTTCGATCTCCTGCTGGGAGGAAAGTCCCACCTCATGATGATGATAGCGGATATCGATCCCCATCTCTTCCATAACGCTGACCATTTCCTGCCGGATCTCAAAGAAGCGGTCGAAGGGCGTATCCATATGGTAGCCCTTGATATCCTGTTGCGAAACAGCATCACCATCATCCAGATCTTCAGGCAGACATTCCTTGTTTTCCGAGGAAGTAATGGTATATCCGGCTGAGAAATCGCCCGATTCATATTCAACCGAATCAAACAGATAAAACTCCAGTTCCGGTATCCAGACGGAACTATCCGCAATTCCGGTGGTGAGCAAGTAATCCTGAGCTCTTTTCGCCACGCTGCGGGGATCTTTCTTGACACCATTGCGGGTGGCGGGGTCGCAGATGGAACAGATCATTCTGAGCGTAGGAACGTCGTAAAAGGGATCAACCGTGGCGGTGGACAGATCCGGCATCAATACCATGTCTCCCGACTCCACCGAACTCATCTCAGGGATGCTGGAGCCATCGATGGGGACGCCATATTTGAGCACCGAGTCCAACCTGCCGTGCGGTAAAGTGATATGATACCATTTGCCATTCAATCCACAATACTTGAGATCAATCGCTTCGATTTCGTGTTCCTCAATAATCTCCTGAATGCGTGCGTATTCCATTATTATCTCCGTATATTACTTATTTTATTTGGTATTAAAACAAACCCAACATGCCCATACAGTATTGCACGGGCGGAAGGATAACTCTACCGATCAGATTCCAGCCCATCAGATTGGAAACAATAATCACTCCAAATAGGATAATCATGCCGTTCCTTTCTTGCATCGTCCATTTGTAATACAGATCGTCCGGTAGGAAGATGCCCAAAACCTTTGATCCATCAAGGGGAGGAAAGGGCAGAAAATTGAAAAAGGCAAGCAGTAGATTCAGAAACACGACGTAAGTGCAGATGTATTGGATCACTATATTGGGCGAAAAAACATGATAAATCGCAGCAAAACCAAATGCGATCAGGATGTTGCAGACAGGTCCCGCCAGCGCCGATAAACCTACATCCCGCTTATAGTTGGAAAAGTTGTACGGATTGAGCGGAACCGGCCGGGCATAGCCATAGATGAAACCAGCGGTAAGATAGAGGAGAAGAGGCAGGATCACAGTCCCAAACCAGTCGATGTGCACCAAAGGGTTCAAGCTCAAACGTCCATATCGCTTGGCGGTGTCGTCACCCAGCCAGTGCGAGACCAGGGCATGACTCACTTCATGCAGGATGATGGAATAGAACACCACGCCGACGATGATGGCGGTCAGGATAGGTTTAATGAATTCGCCCGGCACTATCTTTGTGTCCTCAACCGGAGAAATTTCCGCTTACCTACCCGTAACAGCATACCATCCTTGATGATTATGCTGACGTCAATGGTTTCAATGCGTTCATTGTCAATGGACACGGCTTTCTGGACGATCATCCGTTTGGCTTCGGACTTTGACTCGCAGAGAGCGCTATCGGTCAGAAGTTCGATGATCGGGTAATCAGATCGATCGGTGTGCCATTCCGACACTTCATCCGGCATTTCCTTTTTGGAAAACACTTTCTCAAATGCTGTCTGGGCAGCCAGTGCTGTTTCCCGACCATGATAGAGACCCACGATCTCCCTTGCCAGACGCTTTTTGATCAGCATCGGGTTGGTTCCAGTGTCCAGTTCTTGTTTGATCCGGGTAATCTCTGCCGGATCGAGGGTGGTGGCATAATTGAAGTAGTTGATTATAATGGCATCCGGTATGGACATCACCTTGCCAAATTTCTCGTTGGGCGGATCAAGCACGGCAATATAGTTGTTGAACGACTTGCTCATCTTCTGGCTGCCGTTGGTACCGATCAGGATGGGGGAGAGGATCGCCACTTGTTGCTCCATCCCGAAATAGCGCTGCATATCTCTACCGCAGAGGATATTGAATTTTTGTTCGGTCGCGCCGAGTTCCACATCGGCTTGGATCGCTACCGAATCATATGCCTGCAGGATTGGATACATGATCTCATGCATTCCCAGCGGCAAGCCTTGTTCCCAGCGATTACGGAATGTGTCATGTGCCATGAATTGTGCCAGAGTGAACTTGCCCAGCAGTTTGAGGACATCGGTCAGGTGCATTTTACCAAACCACTCGCTTTGCAGACGGACTTCGGTTTTGGTGGGGTCAAGCACTGTAACCAGTTGTTCCATATATTTTTCGCTATTTGCTTTCACCTCCTCAGCGGTCAAGGGAGGTCTGGATTCGTCACGTCCGGTGGGGTCGCCGATCTGGGCAGTATAGTCCCCAATGATGATCACGCCGGTGTGACCCAGATCCTGAAATTCTCTCATCTTCCTGATTGGTACCAGATGACCGATATGAACATCGTAACCGGTGGGATCGATCCCATATTTTATACGCAGGGGGCTGCCGGTTTTCTCCGCTTTTTCCAGTTTTTTGATCATTTCAGGCAGGGGGATGATCTCATCCACACCTTTGTTGATGATCGCCAGTTCTTTTTCGAAGGGCATTTTTTATCTATCCTCTGTGATTTGACGTCTATCACCAAAACACCATTAGTTTCATCTACTTACGTACCGTTCACCAAGCTTTGAGCAGGCATCATTTGTCAAGTAGATTATCACTACCAGGTGATCTCAGGTAGTCCAACACGACCAAAGAACGATCCCAGGTAATCACTTCCGGATCAATCCTCCATCCTTTATGTCGAGATTGCCTCGAGATTCCCTCGAGATTCCCTCGAGTACTCGAGAGGATCTCGAAGCCAACCTGTCAGAAACATGGGGTAATGAATCATGAGAGCAGTAAGAGAAAAAGCGATGTATTTACCAAGTCGGATTATGGTCAATTGTTTGAAGTGCTGCTGACCCATTTGCGTACTGATTCCAGGAGGCGATCGGACTTGACCGGCTTTTCGATAAAATCATCTACACCAGCAGCATAACATTGATCAATGTCATTTTGCAGGACTGATGCGGTAAGGGCGATTATCGGGATATGTTTCAATTTATTATCGGCTTTGATCCGGGATGTGGCTTCCAATCCACTGATAACCGGCATATGAACATCCATAAGGACAAGATCGATACTAGGATCAAGGTTCAATATTTCAAGAACTTCGGCGCCATTAACGGCTTGCAGCACCGTCCACTGCAACGGTTCTATCAACTTGACGATCAGCATCCGGTTGATACTGTTGTCCTCAGCCAGAAGGATCTTGATATCAGACCTGCTCTTCCGGGCTGTAGCGGTCAGTTCAGCATCACTCATGGTTTTTACGGTCGCAAAGGTGAACCGGAGGTGAAAGGCTGAACCTATAGCCACTTCGCTATTTACCGTGATCTCTCCGCCCAGGGTCTTTACAATTCTGGCGGTCAAACCCAATCCCAGTCCCATTCCGCTATAACGACGGGTTATGGTATTATCCGCCTGTTCAAAGATATCAAATATCGCCTCTATCTTGTCGGGGTTGATCCCGATCCCCGAATCGATCACATCAATTACTACTTCAATCACCCCCTTTCTAAGGTTGTGATAGTTGAGTCGCAGCTCGATAAAACCGGCATCGGTGAATTTAACAGCGTTGGACAGCAAGCTGTTCAATATCCGTTCGATTTTATCGCTGTCAGTATAAACCGTCGGTATGTCGGTTCTGATGTTTATGATCGGTGTGATACCCTTGGCGATGATGATCGGTTTGAATTGTAACCACAGCTTATCCAAGACTTGGGATAGAGAACATTGATTGGTGCTCGTCTTGGTTTTACCGATCTCCAGGTTTGCCAGATTCAGGACGTCATTGATGATGGAGAGCAGCTTGTGCCCGCTATCGAGGATGACCGATGTATAATCCCGCTGTTCCTCGGTCTGACTGGTATGTTTGAGCATCTGGGCAAATCCCATGATCGCATTCATAGGCGTCCTGATCTCATGGCTCATATTGGCGAGGAATGCGCTTTTGGATCGATTTGCTTTTTCGGCTGCTTCCTTGGCTTGGATCAGATTGACCTGGGTATTATTCCGGATGATGGCATTACCGATGCTGTCGGCGATCGGCGCCAGGGCAGGGATATGTTGTGATTTGAGGTGATGTCCGTATGTATTGCTGATCAGGGAGAGTACTCCCCACAGCTTTTTACCGAAAAAGACCGGGAAATTTACGCTCTGGACAAATCCAGGAACGGGATCAAGATCGTGATAATCATTTGGGTTCTTTGCCTCCACGACCAAAACTGTCCCATCCTTTAGTTTCTGATCCCAGAGAGATACATTCCGTTTCCATAGCGCTGTGACATCACAATGGCTACTTTCTTCAGCAAGCAGGTGGGTGGTGTGATAGACGGGATGTTGATGTGATGACTCATGCCTGGTCAGAATCGTAACACAAGCATATTCAGAGGTTGACTTCAGCCTATCCAGGATGGTGGTTATCGCTTTCTCATAATCATCTTCCGAGAGAAGAGTTTGAGAGACCCAAGCAGCAAGTTTGAGGATCCTGTCCTGCTTTTCCCGCTCGATCTGCTGTTTCATTTGGGCAAGGTACTGGGCGAGAACACCGATCAGGGTCGATAACAACAGTTTCAGGGAACGGATCTGGGGCTTTTTTGACCGGGGAAACAGGAGATTGACGATTCCAAAGCGCTGATTATCAATAATCAGAGGTATTGAGTAATTACAGTATCTGTCTGTCAGGGCTTTGTTAAACAGATCATGATAACTGAGTTTTCCACTATCAAGCTTGGGGAGAAGAATGGCTTGTGTCCCTCCGGTCAATTGCTGATCCAGAAGATTCAGTTCACCTTTGGTGCTTTGAACCATCACACTGACCAGCGAACCCTTTTCAGTATGGGGCGGTATCCGATGGAAAATCTGGATATAATGAGCCTTAGTTATGAGGAGAATGCACTTGAGTGCTGCATCCAGGTGATTATCTTGGAACAGGTTCTTGGTGAAATCATATAGACACTGTTTTATTACAGAGGTATCAGAGCGATTACGCATCCCAACGTGGGCTTGATTAGTAGGTTTGGATTGATCATCAAGGGAGGGGGTAGTGTTTTTCTTCATTGATTATTGTTTGTCCTCAAGTATTACGGATGCGGTCATACCGATATTTGAAGCGTTTAATGCCTTCAAAGATTGTTCGGGCTAAACGGTCTTTATATTCAGCATTGAGGAGCAACTTCTCTTCATTAGCATTGGATAAAAAGCCGAGTTCGATCAATACCGCTGGCATAAAAGCACCTCTCAGGACGTAGAAATTTGCCTGGTGAACGCCTCGGTCGAGTGCTTTGGTACCAAACACCAGATTCTGTTGTATCTGAGTGGCAAGAGTATTGCTTGCTTCGAGATACTCGGACTGGAGTATGTCGGACAGGATGAAAGCCAGATCATCATATCGCTGGACCGCTTCCCGCCCTCCTTCATACAACTCCACCACCTGATTTTCCAATGCTTCGACGGCTCTGGCTTCACTGGTTGTGGCGGTTGCCAGATAATAGGTCTCTATGCCATGACTGGTAGTGTTCTGTGATGCATTAGTATGGATGGAGACAAAGAGGTCTGCCTTGTTGTCATTAGCATATTTGGTCCGCTCGGACAAAGAGATAAACCTATCATCACTTCGCGTAAGGATGATTTTCAGCCCAAGTTCGTTTTCCAGTAGTGTTTTTATCTTAATAGCCACTTCGAGGTTAATGTCCTTTTCCAGTGTTTTCAGCTTGCGTCCGACCGCACCTGGATCTTTTCCGCCATGGCCGGGATCGATGACGATCGTGCGGATACTGCTATCACGGGGATTGGTGAATTGGAGCTTACCGCCGACGAGGCTAACTTGCTTGCCAGCATTGAAACGGGCGGGAAGATGCTCGGTCACAAAAACTGCCGGCACATAAAATCCGTCATCGATCCGTCGTAAGGGATAAATCATATTGTAGTTAGTTTGCTTGTAAGTATACAAGGATGTATTGATCAGAAAAATGATCTGTTCGCCCAAGATATTGAAGTAGACGCGGTTCTCTTCCCGGTCTTCCTTGATGATGGACTTGAACACCTGATTTAAGCTATGGAAACTGACATATTCGATGCCATCAACGGTCTGGGTATTCAGGCTCACATTTTG
>Ga0194125_10014120_pt1 | contig 10272 bp, 8 predicted proteins | sample TA2KigC250mmetaG_FD_148626 | JGI IMG/M metagenome (GOLD analysis project Ga0194125, IMG submission 148626) | Freshwater microbial communities from Lake Tanganyika, Tanzania - TA2015034 Kigoma Deep Cast 250m | ecosystem: Environmental > Aquatic > Freshwater > Lake | place: Tanzania: Lake... | reverse complement strand
GGATACCGTGGGGGCGTGTCAGATGCGTGCTTGCGTGTCGATCCCGATGACGCCGAGACCGCGGAGGACCTTTTTGCCGAGATAGCCGGCTTCGTTGCCGGCGGCGGAGGAAGCCAGGAAGCCGAAAGTCGGCCAGCGGTTGACGGTCACGCCGGCGTCGTTCTTCTCGACGAAGTTGGCGTCGCGGTCGGCCTTCATGTGCTTGGCGATGCGCTCGATGGCCTCGTCCCACGAGATGCGCTTCCACTCGTTGCTGCCGGGCTCGCGCACTTCGGGATACTTGAGCCGGTTGGGGCTCTTGACCATGTCGAGCAGGCCCGCGCCTTTCGGGCACAGTGTGCCGCGGCTGACGGGGTTGTCGGGATCGCCCTCGATGTGGAAGATGTCCGCCTTCGAATTCTTGGACTTGTCTCCCGTGCTGTAGATCAACACGCCGCAGCTGACCGAGCAATACGGACACATGTTCCGCGTTTCGGTGGCTTTGGCGAGCTTGAAGGCTCTGACTTCCGCCAGGGCTGCCGTGGGGGAGTAGCCCAGCATGGCGATGCTGGATCCCCCTAGCCCGGCGGAGCAGATCTTGCTGCCGCCTGGTGACTTGCACGTCGTTCCCTCCTCTTGTGGTGGCCTCGCGGGCCGGTTTGCTGAATAGCATTCCGAAACTTACGTCGCGGAATACCCATTCATTTTTTGTAATTCATTATGACACACTTTTCGATGCCGGACTGGGCTAGGGTTTTCCCCTACCGCCCCATCGGGATGCAATACCCCTCCTCCCGTCAATGGAAAAGTCAGCCGCCATGATGCGGCGCACTATGCCCATGTAAATCAGAGGGTTTCGTTTTTGACGGCGACGCTTGCATAAGCCCGCGAATTATCGGAAAGTGGAAGCCTGCGACCCGAGTCAGACATGCGCAACGAATCCCTCAACCACGAATCGGTTCCGGCCGGCCTCGAACAGTTCGTGCCGCCAACCTCGCCCGCCACGTCCGGCCATGCCGCGGGCACGCTGGTGGACAAGTACGGCCGCCACATCACCTACATCCGCCTGTCTATCACCGACCGCTGCGACTTCCGCTGCTTCTACTGCATGGCGGAGGAGATGGAATTTTTGCCGCGGGACCACCTGCTCAGCCTGGAGGAATGCCTGCGCGTCATTCGCACCTTCGTCGCCATGGGCGTCACCAAGGTGCGCATCACCGGCGGCGAACCGCTGGTGCGACGCAACGCCCTCTGGCTGCTGCGCGAGGCGGCCCGACTGGAAGGCCTCAAGGAACTGGTGGTCACCAGCAACGGCTCGCAACTCGAGCGCTACGCCGCGGAGATGGTCGAAGCCGGCGTCAAGCGGGTGAACATCAGCCTCGACACGCTGCGCGCCGACCGCTTCAAGGCCATCACCCGCGTCGGCGAACTCGACAAGGTGCTGCGCGGCATCGACGCGGCCGTCGCCGCCGGCTTCAGGGGCATCAAGATCAACACGGTGATGATGCGCGGCGTGAACGACGACGAGTTCATCGACCTCACGCGCTTCGCCGTGGCCAAGGGCATCGACCTCTCCTTCATTGAGGAAATGCCGCTCGGCGACATCGACCGCTCGCGTGCCGACACCTATTTCGGCTCGGACGAAGCCCTCGCCCTGCTCCGCCCCCATTTCGAGCTGGTCGGCTCGTCCGAAAGCACGGGCGGCCCGGCACGCTACTGGCGCATCCCCGGCACGCGGACGAAGGTCGGCTTCATCTCGCCCCACTCGCACAATTTCTGCGACAGCTGCAACCGCGTGCGCATCACCTGCAAGGGGGAGCTGTATCCCTGCCTCGGCCAGAACGACGCCCTGCCCCTCGTGCCGCTGCTGCGCGCCCACCCCGACGACGACGCGCCGCTGCGCCAGGCCATCGTCGACAGCATGGGCATCAAGCCGAAGGGGCACGACTTCAACGAGCAGATGCACGACCCCAAAGTCGTCCGCTTCATGTCGATGACCGGCGGTTAGGCTGCCGTGCCCTACCGTCCGCAACTCAGCCGGGCCGCCCGCCCGGCCACCGTCACCATCGCCGCCGTCAACGAGCGCGGCGAAACCGTGCCGACGCAGATTGCGGGCGAACATCCCCTCACCCTCTATCTCGACAAGCGCGAGATCGTCACCCTGATGACCCTGGGCGGGGCGCCCGAGGCGCTCGCCCTCGGCTACCTGCGCAACCAGCGCCTGGTCGAGCGGCTGGAGGACATCGCCGCCGTCCAGGTCGACTGGGAGACCGATTCGGTGGCCGTGACGACGACGCGCCCCGCCGAGGATCTCGAAACGCGCATCGGCAGGCGCACCGTGACCACCGGCTGCGGCCAGGGCACGATGTTCGGCGACGTCATGGAGGAACTCGACAAGGTCGCATTGCCGGCAGCGGCCCGTCTCGATGTGGCCACGCTCCACGCCCTGCTCGAGGCCGTGCGCCACCACGAGTCGATCTACAAGCAGGCCGGCGCGGTGCACGGCTGCGCCCTGGCCCGCGGCTCGGACATCCTCATGTTCGTCGAGGACGTCGGCCGACACAACGCCGTGGATGCCATCGCCGGCCGGATGTGGCTGGAGAACCTGCCGGGCGGCGACAAGATCTTCTACACCACCGGCCGGCTCACTTCGGAGATGGTCATCAAGACGGCGCAGATGGGCATCCCCTTCCTCGTCTCGCGCTCGGGACTGACACAGATGGGCTACGACCTGGCCCGGCGCGTCGGCATGACCATGATCGGGCGCGCCCAGGGCCGGCACTACCTGCTGTTCACCGGCGCCGAGCGCTTCGACCGTCCGGCGGAAATCGCATGAAAGTCACCGGCCTCGTCCTCGCCGGCGGCCTCGGCCGGCGCATGGGCGGACGCGACAAGGGCCTGCAGGCCTTTCGAGGCAAGCCGATGGTCAGCTGGGCCATCGAGCGGCTGACGCCGCAGGTGGATTCCCTGCTCATCAATGCCAACCAGAACCTCGAGGCCTATCGCGCCTTCGGCCACCCGGTCATCCCCGACCGCATCGGCGGCTTCGCCGGGCCGCTGGCCGGCCTGCACGCCGGCCTCTCCGCCTGCGAGACGCCGCTGATCGTCACCGTCCCCTGCGATTCGCCCTTCCTGCCCGCAGATCTGGTGGCGCGCCTGCGCGCGGCCCTGGAGGCCGACGGCGCCGACCTCGTCGTGGCGAAAACCGGCGATCAGCCGCATCCGGTATTCTCCCTGGTGCGGCGCGAGGTGCTCGACGGCCTGGCCGCCTTCCTCGAAGGCGGCGGCCGCAAGGTGGACGCCTGGTACGCGGCACTCAAGGTGGCCGAGGTGCCCTTCCCCGACGAGCGCGCTTTCGCCAACATCAACACGCTGCATGAATTGAACGAACTGGAACCATGACTTCGCTGCTGAAAACGCTGTCCTGCGCCGACGGCTACGACCCGGAGTCGCTCAACGCCGAACGCGCCCGCCAGATCATCCTCGATCTGGTGGAGCCCGTGGCGGACGTCGAGCGGGTCGGCGTGCGCGAGGCGCTCGGCCGCGTGCTCGCCGAGGACGTCATCTCGCCCATGAACGTGCCGGGTCACGACAACTCGGCCATGGACGGCTATGCCGTGCGCTTCGCCGATCTGCGCGCCGAAGGCGAAAGCGCGCTGCGCCTGGCCGGCACGGCTTTCGCCGGGCGTGCCTTCGAAGGCCGCCTCGGCGCCGGCGAGTGCGTGCGCATCATGACCGGCGGCGTCATCCCCGCAGGCGCCGACACGGTGGTGATCCAGGAGGTCGTCCGCGCCGAAGGGGATCGCATCGTCGTGCCGGCGCACCAGCGGCCGGGACAGAACGTGCGCCGCGCCGGGGAGGATTTGCGCGCCGGCACGCCGGCCATCCGCGCCGGAAAGTGGCTGCGCCCGGCCGAGCTGGGACTCATCGCCTCGCTTGGACTGGGCGAGGTCGCGGTGCGGCGCCGGCCGCGCATCGCCTTCTTCTCCACCGGCGACGAGCTCGCCTCGATCGGCACGCCGCTCGGGGAGGGCGAGGTCTACGACAGCAACCGCTACACGATCCACGGCATGCTGGCGCGCCTCGGCTGCGAGATCGTCGACCTCGGCGTGGTGCGCGACGATCCGGCGGCGATCGAAGCCGCTTTCCGCCTGGCGGCGGCGCAAGCCGATGCCATCGTCACCAGCGGCGGCGTCTCGGTCGGCGAGGCCGACTTCATCCGCGAGCTGATGGCCAGACTGGGCGAGGTCGCCTTCTGGAAGATCGCCATGCGTCCCGGCCGGCCGATGGCCTTCGGGCGAATCGAGGGGGCCTGGCTGTTCGGCCTGCCCGGCAACCCGGTGGCCGTGATGGTGACCTTCTACGAGTTCGTCCGCGATGCCCTGCTCAAGCTCTCCGGCGTGTCGCCGGTGGAGCCGCTGCCGCGCTTCCGCGTGCCCTGCGTCACGCCGCTGAAGAAGCGGCCCGGCCGCAGCGAATTCCAGCGCGGCATCCTGTTCCGCGAAGACGGCGAATGGAAGGTGCGCGCCACCGGCGCGCAGGGCTCCGGCGTGCTGCGCTCGATGTCCGAGGCGAACTGCATCGTCGTCGTCGAGCACGCGCGCGGCAACGTCGAGCCGGGCGAACTCGTGGACGTGCAGCCTTTCGACGGGCTGATCTGAACTAGGGAACGTCTGAACAAGTAGCGATTGCGCGAGGCGATGAACGCATTTGCACCTCAATGGCGAAGAATTTGCGGAGAATCGGGCGAATTTGCCCGGAGTGGCTCGATCCCTTGGGCTCTTTTCCGCTTACTGGACACACCGATCCCCTTGGACTCTGAACAGGTGATGGCGGGCCATGAAGAGATTGGCCAAGGCGGCCACCACGAACAGGCGGTTGCCGTTCTTCGCCAAGCCTCGATAGGCCACCTTGGCAAAGCCGAATACGCGCTTGATGACGAGAAAGGCATGCTCGACCCTGGCCCGCACCCGCGACTTGCGACGGTTCTTCTCGCGCTCCCGCTCGGTCAGCGGCTTGTGCCGGCTGGCCTTCTGGTTGGTGAAGTCCTTCGCGCGCGGCGCGGCCTGGCCGATCAATGCCTTCTGGCTGGCGTAGGCCGAGTCGCCATAGACCCGGTTCTCGTTGCCATGCAGCAGTTGCGGAATCGGGTGCTTGTCATGGACGTTGGCCGAGGTGGCGACGACGGAGTGAATCAGCTTGGTCTTGCTATCGACGCCGATGTGGGCTTTCATGCCGAAGTACCATTGGTTGCCTTTCTTGGTCTGGTGCATCTCGGGGTCGCGGGCCTTGTCCTGGTTCTTGGTCGAGGACGGGGCGTTGATGATCGTCGCATCGACGATCGTGCCGGTGGCCACCTTCAGGCCCTTGTCCTGGAGATGGCGCCCGACCTCCTCGAACAGCCGCTTGCCCAGATCATGTGCTTCCAGCAGGTGGCGAAACTTGCATACGGTGGTTTCATCCGGGGCGCCCTCCCGGCCCAGATCGATGCCGACGAAGCTGCGCATCGACAGGGAATCGTAGAGGGCTTCTTCCACCGCCGGGTCGGAGAGGTTGAACCAGTTCTGCAGGAAATAGATGCGCAGCATCCGCTCCAGGCCGATCGGTGGCCGGCCATTGCCGGCCTTCGGATACACCGGCTCGATCAGGGCGCACAGCGCCCCCCACGGCACCACCCGGTCCATCTCGGCCAGAAACGTCGCGCGTCGCGTCGTCTTGCCGTACCGCTCAAAGCCACCTGTCGTGAGCGTCATCTGTTTCATCGTTTCCACCCCTGTGCACGATCCTTCAGTCAGACCCAGTGACAGAGAAATCGTTCACACCTTATTCAGACCTTCCCTAGGTGAAGAAGAACGGCCGCCCGACGGCGTGGCCCTGGGCGTAGTCCACGCCCATCTCGCGCAGCCGGTTGAACGAGCCCTCGGTCTCGACGAACTCGGCGATGGTCTTCATGCCGAGCGAATGGGCGATGTTGTTGATGGCGCTCACCAACTCGCGGTTCATCGGCTCGGCGAACATGTCGCGCACGAAGGCGCCGTCGATCTTGACGTAGTCCACCGGCAGGTGCTTGAGGTAGGCGAAGGAGCACATGCCGGCGCCGAAGTCGTCTAGCGCAAAGCGCAGCCCCAGTTCCTTCAGTTCGCGGATCAGTTCCGCCGCCTTGCTCAGGTTGGCCACGGCCAGCGTCTCGGTGATCTCGAAGCAGACGGCCTGCGGCGGCACCTTGTGCAGGGCGAGCTGATCGCGCACGAAAGCGGGGAAGCGGCTGTCGTTGATGCTCTCGGCCGAGAGGTTGATGTCGAACACCGGCAGGCTGCCCGGCGTCGCCTCGCATTCGCGCCGGATCGCCGGCAGGGCATGGGAAAGCACCCAGCGGTCGATGGCCTGCATCATGTTGTGGCGCTCGGCCGAGGAGATGAACACCATGGGCGGCACGATCTTGCCCTCGCGGTCGACCAGGCGCAGCAGCAGCTCGAAGTGGCGCATGCCGGCGTTGGCCTCGTCGAGGCCGGCGATGCGCTGGCGGAAAAGGCGGAAGCCGTCGCGCTCGAGGGCGTCGTGGATGGTCTCGACGATGTTCATGTCGGCGCGCGGCTGGTGGCTGGCCGCCCTGGCGTGATAGACGCGAATCTGGTCGCGCCCGGCCTCCTTGGCGGCATAGCAGGCGCTGTCGGCCTGCTCCATCACGTCTTCCGCGCTGGCGGCCGGGTCGGACAGCACGACGAGGCCGATGCTGGCGCCGACGTGGAAGACCTTCTCGCGCCAGACGAAGCGGAAATTCGAGACGTCCATGCGGATGGCGTTGGCGATGCGCAGCGCCTGCTCCACCGGGCAGGCGCGCAGCAGCACGGCGAACTCGTCGCCGCCCATGCGCGCCAGCACGTCGGTGGTGCGCACGCGGTGGCGCAGCACGGTGGCGATCTGGCGCAGGAACTCGTCGCCGGCGGCGTGCCCGCCGCTGTCGTTGATCAGCTTGAAGCGGTCGAGGTCGATGAAGAGCAGCGTGTGCTGCTTGTCCGGCTCGCCGCCCGCGGCAATGGCCTTGTGCAGCCGCTCCTCGAAGCCGCGCCGGTTCATCAGCGTCGTCAGCGCATCGTGGTTGGCCTGCCAGAAGAGCTCCAGCGAGATGTCGTGCGGGATGGAGACGTCCTCCATGGCGACGAAGCTCACCCGGCGCCGGCCGCCCTCCTCGCAGGCGCAGCTGATGTCGAGCACGTGCTCGCTGTCGTTCGCGTCGCGCAACACGGCGCGCAGCGCCTGGGCCTGCTCGCCGCAGGACGACTGGAGCGTCTCGAGCAGGACGGGCGCGCCGTCGGCGGCGCCGTGCAGCGGGAAGGCCTCGTCGAAGTCGCGCCCGGCAAGATCGCCCTGCTCCACGCCCGTCAGCCTGCCCGCCGCCGCATTGGCGAAGAAGATGACGCCCCGGTCGTCGACGCCGACCACGGCGATATCGACCGCCCTGAAGGCGGTATCGATGAGGGACAACTGGTCGCGCAGGCGGCTCGTCGAAGTGATCGAATTCCAGGCCAGCCAGCCGCCGAAGACGCTGGCGCCGCCCAGTCCGGCGAACCAGAAGACGGAGAGGGCCGGGCTCTGCTCGCCGGGACCCAGGGCCAGGGCCGCTCCGCAGGAGAACAGCACGGCCAGCGCCGTCAGCGCGCGGCTTGCCGTGTGCCGCCGCTCGTGGCCCGCGTTCATTGCTCGCCCGCCTTGCGCAGGGGGACGGCGGCCACCGACGGCGGCGACTCGATGCCGTCCAGCTCGACGCCCTCGATGCGGGCGAAGTGGCCGGTGATCTTCCTGCTGCTGATCTGCACGTCCTGCACGTCCTTCTGCGCCAGGTCGATGTGCGCCGCCAGCTTCTGCATGCGCTCGTCGAAGCGGGCGAAGTCCTTGGAGAGCTTGCCCAATGCATCCTTGATGATGTGGATCTGACGCCGCGTCTCGACGTCCTTGAGCACGGCGCGCGCCGTGTTGAGCACGGCCATCAGGGTGGTCGGCGAGACGATCCAGACGCGCTTCAGCATGGCGTGGTTCACCACCTCGGCATGGTAGGCATGGATCTCGGCGAACACCGCCTCGGCCGGCACGAACATCACGGCGCCGTCGGAGGTTTCGTTGGGGATGATGTACTTCGAGGCGATGGCCTCGACGTGCCTCTTCAGGTCGGCGCGAAAGTCAGTCTGCGCGGCACGGCGCTCGAACTCGGAGGTTTCCGGCGCGAACATGCGGTGGTAGTTCTCCAGCGGAAACTTCGAATCCACCGCCACCAGGCCGGTCGGCTCGGGCAGCTTCAGCACGCAGTCGGCGCGCGTGCCGTTGCTGAGGGTGTACTGGAACTCGAAGCTGCCCGGCGGCAGGATGTTGCGCACCAGAGCCTCGAGCTGCACCTCGCCGAAGGCGCCGCGCGCCTTCTTGTCGCCGAGCAATTCCTGCAGGCCGACGACGTTGGTAGTGAGGCCGTCGATCTTCTTCTGCGCCTCGTCGATGGTGGCCAGCCGCGCCATGACGTTGGCGAAGGTCTCGTTGGTCTTCTTGAAGCCCTCGTCGAGGCGCTCGCTGACGCGGCCGCTGATCTGATCGAGACGCTCGTTGATGCTGCGGGTGAGGCTTTCCATGCTGGCGGAGAGCTGGGCCGTCGCCTGGACCAGGCCGCCCTGCAGCAGTTCGCGGTCGGCGCGCGCCTGCTCGGCCAGCTTGATCAGGATCTGCTCGATGACCTCGGCGCGCAACTGGTCTTGCCGCGCCTGGAAGGAAGCGTTCAGTTCGGCCAGCGTCCGTTGCAGGCGTTCGCCGGATTCGGCGCCCTGGGCAAGCAGGCGGTCGCCGAGGCGCTCGAGCCCTCCGTGCAAATCGGAGAGCATCGCGCGATGCCGCTCCGCCAGAGTCGATTCGATACCGGAAGGGAGATCCTTCGTCGCCGCATGGAGCGCGGCGATTCGCCAAAGAATGAAGCCTGCTGCCGCAACCCCAAGCAGCAGTCCTGCAGCCGTCCAAAGCTCGGGCATGACCCCCTCTAGTTCCCCTGCTGAGCCCCGGCCTGGAAATCCATGCCATCACAGGGGGTTACGTTATATTTTTAATGGCGAGTATAACAGCGCCGATTTTGCTTGCCTATCCTTTTGGTGATAACCGGCAGAAAAAGGTTCAGGCGAGGGCGCGCAGGCTCTGCAGGGCCGGGGCGCGCAAGGTGCGCGCGGTGCCGGCCAGACCGGCCAGGGTGATGCCGAGCACACCGGCCAGGACTCCGGCCGGCAGCACCAGCCAGGCCGGTTCATAGGGCATCTGGAAGACGAAACGGCCGAGCAGCCAGCCGATGACCGCCGCGCCCACCCCGGCCACCACGCCGGCGATGGCGCCGAGCGCGGCGAACTCCGCCGCCAGGGCGGCGCGCAACTGGCGGTCGCGTGCGCCGAGCGTGCGCAGCACGGCGACCTCGTACTCGCGCTCGTCGTGGGTGGCCTCCAGCGCGGCGTAGAGCACGGCCAGGCCGGCCACCAGCGAGAAGGCGAAGACGAACTGCACGGCCAGCGCCAGCTGCTCCATCACCGTCTGGAACTGGCGCAGGACGGCGGCGACGTCGATCACCGTCAGGTTGGGGTGCGCCGCCACCAGTTCGCCGACGAAGCCGGCCTTCTCCTGCGGCAGGTGAAAACTGGTGATGTGGCTGGCCGGGAACGGGTCCAGCACGCCGGGCGGCGTGACGACGAAAAAGTTCACCCGCATCGAATCCCAGTCGAGCTTGCGCAGCGAGGTGATTTTCGCCTCCAGCCGCTGCCCGGCGATCTCGTAGGTCAGCAGGTCGTCCATCTTCAGCTTGAGCGTCTCGGCCAGGCCCTGCTCCACCGAGAACTGCGCCCGGCCGGCGTCCGCGGCGGAGAACCAGCGCCCCGCCGTGAGCGAGTTGCCCTCCGGCAGTTCGGCCGTCCACGACAGGTTGAACTCGCGCTCGATCAGGCGCTGCGCCCGCTCCTCGGCGTAGTCCGCCGCGGATACGGCGCGCCCGTTCACCGCCACGAGACGGCCGCGCACCATGGGTAGCAGTTCGGGCTTCTCCAGGCCCCGCGCGGCGAACAGCGCGCGCACCGGCTCGCGCTGTTCGGGCTGGACGTTGATGACGAAGCGGTTGGGCGCATCCGGCGGCACGCTGCGCTTCCACGAGGCGAGCAGGTCGTCGCGCGCCAGCGTCAGCAACAGCAGCGCCGTCATGCCCAGGCCGAGCGCCACGGCCTGGATCACGCTGGTGCCGAGGCGGCGGGCGAGCGAGGCGACGCCGTAGCGCCAGCCGGCGCC
>Ga0194125_10014116_pt1 | contig 10274 bp, 1 predicted proteins | sample TA2KigC250mmetaG_FD_148626 | JGI IMG/M metagenome (GOLD analysis project Ga0194125, IMG submission 148626) | Freshwater microbial communities from Lake Tanganyika, Tanzania - TA2015034 Kigoma Deep Cast 250m | ecosystem: Environmental > Aquatic > Freshwater > Lake | place: Tanzania: Lake... | reverse complement strand
TAAGGTAGCTGAGCCAGCTGTATCCACTGCACTGCCGTCCCCGGTCCCAGTCAGAACCACTCCACCAGCATCACCTATGGTCTTAACAGGAGCTGAAGAAGGTGCTGCTATAACTGCAGAGATGCCAAGAGGACCAACCTTAGCTGAACATGCCGCCGAAGTATCAGCCCCAGTTATAGCACCACCACAAGTTGCTATGCAAGTAAGCACATCTCCCCTTGCTGATGGAAGGGTCTTAGTTAATGCCCAGATAAACCAAACCAACCCAGCCAAACCTGTGCCAGTTAAAAAGGTAACAGCTATTCTAACAGATGATAAAGGAGGACACCTTGGAAAAGATGGACAACCATTTGAATTTGAGTTGGCTGATTCAGGTGATGGTATTCATTATAGAGCTATTCTTAATGGCTTAGCACCAGCAAAAGCTTGCAAAGTTACTGTTAAAGCAGGATTTAGTGCTGATGGTGTTCCAGCGACAGAACAGGCAACCACAAGCTTTACAGCCCCTGCAGCACCAGCCCCGACACCAGCTGCTAAGCCAGTTGCATCCCCAGCCACCCCAGCACCAACTGCAGGAGCGACATCTGATATGGACCCAACCGTAGCCCAGATTGTAACTTTGATGAACTGTCTAATACCACGGGCGCATGGAGTAGAGGCACAACTGACAAGTAAGTTTATAGCATTGTCTCAAAAGATGAAATCTGCCGATTTAGCTAAGATGCTTCAAAACCTTGAATTACTAAAAGGACTATATGATGGGGCAGATGGTTTGGTTGAGGCGCTTTCTAGCCTCCCAGCAACCATCCAGCAAACCACAGCTCAAGGCACAACCTTCATTGTAAGCAAGGAGGCATATGAGGCATTAAAGGCTGAATTACAAAGACTGAGGGCTTTAGACGCCAGGATAAAGGGTGATTTTAAGGGACAGAAGTCTAAAGCAGAGGGTGTTGGAAGGGCAGATACTCCTGACATACGTTTTTATCAAGACACAAAGATTTTCCATCCATGGCTTTTGTATAAACATCTAATTCCAAATGTAGATGTTAGATTACAGACAGCAGAGGATATTATTAAGGCGATTGATGCCCTATCCCCAACTCCAGCGCAAGGCCTTAAGGTAGCCGAGGGTGCCCAGCCGCTAGCTATACCATATGTTATAAAAGGAGCAGATTTAAAAGCTATCAACGATAGACTTGCTAAGCTTGCAAGAGAGGGAAAGAGCCTTATTAGAAACGTAAGAGGCGCAGAGTTTGTTGATACTGCCCTGCGTAGGCATATAGGCCTGCAGCAGATTATGGCTATGATAAACAAGTTAAGGTTTGTAAGGGAAGAGGAAAGGCTCAGAAGGCAGAGGGAGGCCCAAGAAGCCAAAAGACAGATAAAAGAGGCATTGCGTAGAATCATAGAGCTGCCTGTAGGCATATTAGGCGCCTTATCTGAATTTATATGGCATTATATCTTAGCAGGAAGGCATATAAAGATAGGGGCAAGAGCGACGGTTCATGATGATGGCCGTATAACACAAGCAGATATTTTTAAGTACTTTGAAAGCCTTTTACATACCCTGGCCACTACAACAGATAATGTAGCCAAGGGAATAGGCTCTGCCCTAAGAAGCAGTGAGGGCCCAACCCGATTCAGTGCTGTCAGAGGTGTCTTAGGTGAAGCCCTTGCGAGCATTTTAACCTTCGCCCTAGGCGGTGCAATAACCCTACTTATAGCTACACAACTACCTATGGCATTACTTCCCGCCCTAACCCAAGCTATGACAGTAGCAGGTATGTTTACCCTATTCAGATGGCTAAGAAAGATTTACCGTAGCCGGCTTGGTAGGGGCTCCAGTGATGCCATCAGTCGTATGATGAGAGATGCTGCAAGGCGTAGGCGTGCCGCACATAGGGGAAGAGAAGCTGATAAGGAGTTCTACAATGCGTGGCTTGAGGAATTAATAAGGTATCAGACAGGGCTTTGGAATGAGATGTTAGCCTCGCTTGAGCGCCTCAGGGCAATGGACCTAGAGAGGCAGAGGATAATGCAGCGGGCTGAGGAGGTATTTGCCCGCGTTAAGAGAGCCTACGAGCAATACAACGCCCTACACGACAGGCTATCTCAGCAGATTGATACAGACTTAAGGCGTGCCCGCGCTGATGCAAGAATAGTAGAGCAAGGAAGAATAGATATGGAGCGACTCTTTGAGAAAAACCTTGCTAAGGCAAGGGATATTATGAGCCGTATGCGTAAGGATAGGGAAACCGTTGAGGAGGGTCTTGAAGAACTAAAAGGCCTCCTAGCCGAGGCTCAAGGCTCAGTTGCTACAGAGTCAGAGACTATCCGTGACCTTAGAGCAGAGGGCTGGGAATTATACGCCTTAGCGATGAGCCATATCCACAGGGCAGTAGAGCTTAGTGAGAATTTCGCTGCCTTAAGCTCCCAGGCCGCCTCTGCAGGAAATTTAGGAGAGCTTATTAGGCTTTTAAACAGCTCAGGAGAGGTAGAAGGTAGAATTGAGGCTGAGATACAGACAGCCTTAGGCGACTTAGACGCCTTTGATGACCTAATTAGGAAGGCAGAGCAGCAAGCAGCCCATTTTAGATTAGATGTAGTCAAGCCGATTATGGATGCCACAGCCAGGATTGCCAAGGCCTTAGACGCAGCCAGAGCCAGTATCTTAAGGAACTATCCAGAGCTTCTTAGGTTAAGAGACTCTACAGAACAAGAAGCAGACCAAATAGCCACCAGATCAGAGAGCGCCTACCAGGACCTGCTAGAGGTTGCAGGAAATATCTCCACCTGGGAGGCTATGTTAGATAAGCTTAATCAGTTACGCCTTGAGGTTGTAAGTGGAGCAGATGAGTTAAAGGACCTCCAGAGGCAGCTTAGGGAGCTAAAGGAAAGGATGCGCAACGAGCTTAATCACTACAGGAGCCTCTCCCGCCAATTGGAGGCCTCAATCCGAAAGCACGGCTGTCATATAGAGGGAGGCATTACTGAACAGAATATAGCCCAGGCTAATAAAGAGGCTGAGGGGTATTGGCAAAAGATGCTTGAATCCGAACAGAGAATGGACTATATGGTAAGGGAATCTCAGAGGATGGCAAACGAAATTAATGCAAAGCATCCAAGGATTACAGAAAAAGTAAATAACGCCAAGCAAGAGATGAGACAGCTTGTTAGCACCTCTAGGGCTAACATTGAGGCTATGCACAGGAGAAGGGATACAGGCATAGCCGAGTTAGATACATTCATACGTGAGGCCGAGGCTATTGTAGCCTTGGTTGAGAATGCACCCTGGGAAGCTACCATTGAAGAGATTGATTCAATATTAAAGGACGTTGTTAGTCAGTGGAAGGACCTGATAGGTGAACTTAAGAATATGAAGAGCGAGTTAAGGCAAGAGGTAATTAGTGGAGCAAAAAGGGCGCGCAAGACTTATGAAGAGGCTGTAGGTTTAATTGAGAGAACAATAGAGCTGTTAAAGGAAAGATTAGCCGCGGAAAGAGAGGCTGCATATAAGGCTGAAGAGACACTACAAGGGGTTCCAGGTCGTGGCGTTAGGGCCTCAGGTCTTGCCCGAGGAGCTACCCCTGCAATAAGAGGCACATTCACAGGCACTCCTATTAGCGTAAGCGGGGCAGGAGATTCTGTAAGCGCAGATATCTTTGCAGATAAGGTAGTGGCTCCACCTGCACGTCCAGCAGCTATGGATGAAAACCCAGAAAATATAACCGACTTTGGCGAAGATATTGCGACAATAAGTGCTTATACAGCCGCGGTATTAGGAGCAGCCGCAGAGGCAGAGGCTGGTGTTAGCGCCTTAGCAACTCAGGCGGAATCTGACATAGTTAGTATTAACTATGGTTATGCTGTTCAAGAGGCTCAAGAGCAAGCAGGCAGGCAAGGAGAATCTGGCGGCGAGGCTGCACCAGTAAACATACCCGAGCCAACAATAGAAACATATGCCCTCGGTCCAAGCGGGCCAACGCCCTTAGAACCTGCCTCAGTTGAAACTATTGACGCCCATGGAATGGCTGAGCAGACCTACGAACAAGCTATGGGTGGTGATACAGCTGGCTTGGATAGCATTGGCCTTCCAGCGCTTCCAGCACCTGCTACTATGGATCCCGGCCATATGCTTGGTCCTGGTCCAGCAACACCATTCCTGTTACCTGCTCCATCATCAGATAGAATTTACCAACCTACAATGGAGGTTGGTGATATAGCACCTGTATTTGATAGCGGTAGTGGTCACAGGTACGATGGTCCTGTTGACCTTGGCCCAGCCCCAGGTCCAAGCTCAGGCGATGTTCTTATTGACAGTGCCTCAGGTGTGCTTAAGCTATTCCTTCCACCCAGTTTTACTCAAGATGCGTCATTATTAGAGGATTACGTGGAAATAGTAAACGAGATATTTAGAAACAGGACATCCCCACAGAACCTGCGCAGGCTCGTAGGGTATTCGCTATTTGATATGTTCCGCGCTCAAGCGCCTCGCATCATAGGAGGAAGACAAACAGAAAACCTTGGACCCAGCATAGCTGCCCATTGGTTCTATAACCTGCTAAAGGGACAAGGGCTTCAATGGGGTGCCACACCCCAGGCAACTGGCGAACCATGGCAAGTGGAGGTTCCTCGTTATCCCAGCGAGAAAGCTAAGGTCCATATGAGCCCTGAATTGCTATATCTGCTTGACCAATTCCCAGAGGAACGAGTAGCAGACAGGCTAAATCCATTTAAGGGAGAATCACGGCTTAATCATAAAGCGCGCCAGGGGGTTTTAGCAATGATAGACGGTCAGGTTGACCATGAGTTGCACCATATCGTAGGTAAAAATGGCATATCTGATGAGGCAGGCGCATTGGTTGCTGAGGCAAATGCACTTAAAAGACATATAGGAGACCTTGAGGCATTAGAGAAGGCCCTATTAAGAAGAAGGGGAATTACCACAGAGCTTCCTGACCAGATAGCCAATTACCGCCATATGATAGAAAGCATATTGAGCGGAAAGAGCCGCCTTGAGCAGAGGGGCATAGCCTATGCTTGGCTTAATAAGGACAAAACCTATGATGATTTAATTGACGACCTCAATCTTCACCTTAACTTCCTTAAATACGGCTTTATTCTATATAACCTGCTCCTTCCCTGGGTCTTAAGGCCTAATTATGATGACATAGATAGAGACCAGATGGCAGAATATCTTGATAGGCTTGCCTTTATTTATAGAACACCATTTTTTAGAGACTTTAGGAATGCAATGTATGGAGAAGGGGCTGTTATCCCTGAGACTGGGCTAACAAGAGCAATGGATGATGCTACTATGGATAAAGGTGTAGATACATATTTACAAGAGACAGGCGGGATACCTTATGATATTAAAGCTGGTGATGAGCAGGGGCTTAGAGACTTCAAGGTTTTACAATCCCGAGAGCGCGCCCGCTGGGAGGCCTTACAGCTATTAGGAGGTAAAGAGCGTTATGACGATTTAGTGCTCTTGGCTGATGTCTTCCAAACGGGGAATATAGAGGATTTTCTAAATACAAGGAGAGACAAAGATGTAAAAGAGGCCTTAAGGCGCGTCTTAGATTCGCTTATAGGCGTATCTGAAAGGGATCAGGCAGGCTTTGATATGAAGGTTAGAAGTATTATGAATAATCTGCGCGTTCCCAAGTATCATGATAAATTTAAAGATAAGCTAAGGAGATTTTTCATTACAGAAACTCAGTTTGAAGATGTTGCCCAGCAGCTTGTAAACCCCTCTGAAAAGGGCCCTGATTTTAAGAGGATGTTTAAAGATTTGGATTCTCTTTTAAGCAGGCTCCTTAAAGATATTGACGCAGCAGAATACGATGCTGTTATGTTGCGTATGGCCTCAGATGATCTCGCCAGGAAAAAGAAAGGAGAAGACCTACAGGGAAGCCAAGCCCTGGCTAATCTACAATCCAATGACCAGCCGGCCGCCCGCAACTTCACCGAGAACTTCAAAGAGGCCTGCAGAGAATCAAAGGGGATAGTCCAGGGTTGTGCCCATCTTCTTAATGAGAGGATGAAAAAGATGGCAGCCAATGAACTCGCTAAAACAAAGGAAAAGATGAAGGACTTAGAGAAATTAGGCCCAAGATTAGGACCTGCCTTAAGCACCTTGGGAAGGATATTTAAGCCGATAAAGCGTATAGCAAAAGCCATTGGCTCAGCCCTAAGTCTTCCGATACGCCTTGGAAGGGGTATACACAATAAGTGGAAGGGCTTTGAGGGGACAAAAGCCGGACAGCTCATAACTAAGAGTCCAATAAAGCATATGGGCTTAGGCTCACTGCTTGGAATACCCTTAGCCCTATCTGGTATATTGCCTGCTTCGATTGCACTGCCCTTAGGTGCTATTGGCGGGCTTTTAGCTTATCTTTTAGGTAAGGTTAAAGGTGGCGAGAAAAAGGGTGCACCTGCTAAGACAAAAGCATTAGAGAAAGAAAAAGAAGGAGGAGCACCAGCTAAAGGAAAAGGAGAAGGTGGAGCACCTAAACCAGCACCAAGATCTTCAGGTAGAGCGGCTCAGCCCATACCAAGACCTACTGCAAAGCCTGCAGCAGCAGCCGGACCTAAGGGTAGTGACGCAGTAGAAAAACCTGCAGCAGCAGCCGGACCCAAAGGTGGTGGCGCAGTAGAAAAACCTCAGCCTAAACCAGAGACAGGTGGAACTGGGGCAAAACCTCCATCAAAAAGACCTGAAGGGAAGAAAGCAATAGAAAAGAAGAAGGAAGGAAAAGGACTCTCTATTCCTAAGGCAATAAAGATAGGAGTACCTGCTGTAGGTATTATTAGCTTAGCACTATTGATAGCAGGTAAGACTTTACTTCCTATAACTGCAGGAGCAGGTGTTGCTTTAGGAGCAAGCCTTTTAGGAGGAATAGGTTTGCTTGCAGCAGGACTGTTTAGTGCCCTTACAGTTTTACCTTACATATTATCAAAATGGAGACTTGCACATAGGGGAAGAGAGGAAGTTCCGCTGTTATCTCCACCGTCAAAAGGTGTAACAACAACACCTCCAGGTACACCTCAACCAGGAGGACCTATTGTTCCAGGAGGACCATCAGCACCCGCACCACCTACACAACCACCTACACCAACTCCATCTGAAGGGCCTGTTACTCCAGGTGGTCCAGTAGCACCTCAACCGCTAGTTCCACCACCAACACCAGCTGCTCCAGGAGTTGCTCCAACAGTACCGCCTGCAACTAAACCACCAACCCCTGGCACAAAAGGAGAGGGTTTAGCCATACCTCTTCCAACTGTAGGAGCGCCTACTCCACCACCAGCAGCAAAGCCACCTGCAAGTGGTGCACATACTGGCCCACTAAGAGTGGCTGGGGCAACACCTGCACCTATAAGGCCTTTACCTGCACAACCATCTACTCTAAGGTCAGCAGCGCCTACTCCACCTGTTGACATTCAATCAACAATAAGAGATGCAAAAACCAGCCTGCACAATTTAGCCCAAGCACTGGTAAGTAAGGGTCTTGATGGAATAGCCCAGATGCTTGGAATTTCATCATTGTCTGGAGGGGCAGAGGTTAAGGACAAGCGTTTCCCATGGCTACTTCCTGGTGAAAAAATAGAGAAGCTTATGCGTAGGCATTGGTATTATGTCCTTAAGCACACGATGAGCCCTGCTATCCTTACATCCGCCGGCGTTTCTCTTCTATGGGCACTTTCAAGTATGGGCATTCTTAGCGGTATTGGACTAGTTCCTTCTGTTATAATTGGCTTTTTGGCCATTGTCCCGGCCCTTGCCTACTACATCTGGAGATTTATTGATGCTACCGATGATTACTTTGCACTTACTAATTACAGGGTCGTCCATAGGGAGCGCACAATTCTGCGCGCTAAAGGAGTTATGAGTATATATAGAATGGATATTCAGGATGTGAAGATAAAAAGAGGTGTTGTAGATAGTATTGTTGGGATGGGTATTAAGGGCGGGGTAGGGACTTTAACGGTAGAATCTACAGGCACATTTGGTGAGATGAGGTTTGGACCTATTTATGACCCTGAGGCTATAAGAGACCAGTTGCTCCAAGTTAAGGGCTTAGGAGAAACGACAAAAAAGCAGCATAGGCTTGATTTATTGACAATAAACTCTTTAGTAAAACAGAATCAACCAATACCGCAGGAGGTTTTGACGAGGGCTATTAGGGTTATGGCTGAGAAGAGGTTTATGGACGAGGCTATTAAAAGAGATATTAAAAGAAACATCATCTTATTCCGTTATCCCTTATTACCAGCGGTTTGCTGGCAGACTCCAAATGGAGACATCTACTGGCGTAAGCATCCATTTACAATCATAGGTGATTTATTTAAACCAGGGGTATATTCGGTTGTTTATGGCGCCTTGACCGCCGTGACTATTGGGACAGTTTTGGGGGCATTTCCTTTTACGTGGCTTGGGGGTGCAGCAGCCGCAGGGGTAGTTTTATTACTCGTACGTATTTTTGGGCTTAAAGACGCAGACGCCATAAAAAGCCGATTGACCATATTCAGCTTAGTTACCCTTGGCCAGGCCATATTTGCTTATGTAGCGCTTGGTAGCACAGCCCTAGGCCCATTATCATTTGTAATACCATTTATACCCCTGGCTGTCCCCTTGGCCTTTTTATTGTATCGGTATATAGACTGGGTTAATGACCTGTATATATTGCATAAAGACTCTATTGATCATGTTGACAGATTGCCTTTTGGAATAAGCGAAAAGAAAACAACTATATTGTTTAAAAATATTCAGGATACCTTTGCTCATGTAGGGTCTTGGATATGGTATGTATTAAAGATAGGAGAGCTTTTAGTAGAATCTGCGGGCGAGAAGGGAAGTATAAAGCTTGCAGATGTGGCAGATCCTGAAAGGCTAAAGGACACGATTGATAAAAGAATAAAACAATATGAGGAAGCCAGAGAAGAAGAGGAGGAAAAAAGACAACTTGAGGCAAATCTCGAACTTATAGATTATCAAAATGAGTTCATATCCGCCTTAATCATTAGCAAAATGACTGGTCAGCCAATTGACCTTAGTCAGATAAAAGCGGGAGGTTCTAAGCCACTGTCTGCTGTAGAATTAGAAAAAGCAATTTTAGCATCACAGTATGACTTATTGATTCAGGCAGCGGACAGATGGTGTGATGGGGTTAAGGGAGAATTAACAGCTATTCAGGATGCGTTTAGCAAAGGCACTGAGGATGACTTAAAAGGAGTAATGAGGCACTACAATGCCATAAGAGACTCAGGCAGGCATATGGTTGATTATGGCTTGCCCCTTAATTTTATTCAGCAGCCAGAAGTAGCTAAGATACTGCTTAAGATATCTGAAGACGCAAGAAACCTTATTATCCAGGAGTTTAACCGCATCATTACTGATGCTAAGAGTTCTTATGACCCACAGAAGGATACAGGTGACTATAACCGTAGTCTGGAATTGTACAATAAGGCCCTATTCCTGTTTAGCCCAGAACACCCCGAGGCTCTTACAGACATTTTTGGAAAGCAAGAAGACATAGCCCCTCGTATCAAGAGCATACTTGAGGCGTTAATTCAGGCTATAGAAATCATCAGGGAATTAGATAAACAAGGGCCTCCTGCAACTCCTGCTTACGCTTTACGTAATCAACAGATGAGAACAAATGCCAGAGATGTCGTGCGTGTTTGTCGGCAGGCATTGGATACGGTGTTATAATTCTGGAAAAGACCCGATTCTTGTTATAACGGAAGACAAAATATATGCTAGACCAGAGGTAATAGAAACACTAAGTCGTATGGAGAAAGCTCAGCTTAAAGAACAGATTAAGGCAAGGCTTAACGAAGCTATAACTTCTTACCAGCAGAGACTGCCAGGTTATATAGAAATAGCGTTAAGTAATAATGGGGTGTAACCGTATCATTTTTGGTATAACATTAATCTTATAATGTTCTTACAAATATATTCTAATATTTTTTAGAATAACATTTAGATTGCAATATATAATATAGTTTCCTCAAATCGTTAAGTAAAAGTAAACAAAATTTAGTTATTTTGGTATTGAAGAAAGTGTTTTCGTTATATATACTTATTGTATATTTATAGCAAACGCTACCTTTGTAGGACAAGGGACGTTTTTTATCTTCACTTAAGATTAATATTTAAAATTAATTTAAAATGTTTTAATCCCTCGCAGAAATCCCTGGCCTGTGGCAAAGGGATGAATGCTATATTGCTTTTTCTGCTCGGGAGGGAGCCCCAGATTTTAGCCCGAGTG
>Ga0194125_10014115_pt1 | contig 10274 bp, 8 predicted proteins | sample TA2KigC250mmetaG_FD_148626 | JGI IMG/M metagenome (GOLD analysis project Ga0194125, IMG submission 148626) | Freshwater microbial communities from Lake Tanganyika, Tanzania - TA2015034 Kigoma Deep Cast 250m | ecosystem: Environmental > Aquatic > Freshwater > Lake | place: Tanzania: Lake... | reverse complement strand
TCGGTGACCATGGGCTCGCCCGGGGCGGCCTCGCACTGGAAGCAGCTCGCGATGTCCAGCGCGTCACCCGGCGCTGTGTAGTCGTCGCAGCTGATCGGACCCACCGCGCCGGTCGGTGCGACGCCGGTACTGGTTCCGATACCCACTTGCAGCAGGCGTTCGCCACCGGCGCGGGCACCGATCTCGGGGATCATCCCTTGGACTACCGCCGCACGGACTGCCAGCAGGCCGTGATCGGGTGGGGTCGCCCGGGCTCCCAGTGGACCTCTCACTTGTTGCAGACGTTCGGATTCTTGGTGCTGCGCTTTTGGCCGAGCGGGACCACATGCGCCCCCTGATTCCATTGAAGTGCATCAAGCGATCGAGGGCGGACATCGGTATCAGCAGACACTCCCGGAACGCGCGCGATCCGGTTGGCAACTCTTCTGAGAGGTAGCCGGCTATTCAGTGATCTGGGAGGCGCCGGTGCTGGGTCATGCTTACTCCCTGACAGGCCTGCATGGCCGGAAGCTCCGGACGAAGAGCAAGGTGATATCGCTCAGGCGCGCGCCGGGACGGGTTTCGCCCGCGTCGGCCAGCGCTGCACCAGCGCTGCGCCGATCATCACGAACAGCGCGCCGACCCACAGCATGGGCGTCAGTGGCTCGCCGAGGATCAGCCAGGCGGCGAGGATCGCAAAGATCGGCTGAGTAAGGTTCAGGACGCTGACCTGTGACGGGAAGAATCGCTGGATCAGCCACAGGTTGCTGATGAATCCGAAGCCGGCGATCACCACGCCCTGGTACAAGACAGCAAGGCCCAGGCGGTTGCTCCAGACATAGCCGTCCGATTCGAAGAGGAGGCTGGCCACGACGAACGTGACCGTCCCGATCAACGCCTGGGCGAGGAGCAGCTTGGCGGGATGAATGTTCTGCGAAGCCTTGGCGATGTAGACCTGGCGTTCCGCCAGCAGGAACCCCGAGGCCAGCATGAAGGCGTCGCCCATGAGTCTCCCTGGATCGAACTGGAAGCTCTGCGCCAGCAGGGCGACGATGCCGCCGTAGGCTATCAACACGCCGGCGAGCTTGCGCTTGGTGAGGCGGTCGCCGGCGATCTGGAAATGCGCCAGGATTGCGACCCAGATGGGGAACGTGATGGTCAGCACGCCGCCGTTGCCGGCGGTTGTCAGGCTGAGCCCGATGTTCATGAATGCCAGCTGAACGGAGAAGATGCCGCCCAGCACGATCAGGGGTAACCATTCATTACGCTTGACGCGCAGGTCGGCCTTCACGGCGATCGCCCAGATCAAGACGACCAGCCCGCCGAGGACGAACCGGTACCAGCCAAGCCGTAGCGGTGGCGCATCCTCCAGCCCTGCCTTGATCGAGATCGGGTTACCGGCCCACAGGATCGACAGGAACAGGGAGAACAGACCTGCCGGGAGGGTCAGGTTGCGATGTGAGGTTTGGGTCGGGCCGGGCCGGTCGCGCCGGGCCTCATCGTGAAGCGCCTTCGACAGGGTTTAGCCTTCCAGGCGCTTGAGGTGTTGACCTACAAAGTCGTAGCTGACGAGCTCGATGTAGGCGTCAGTGAGGGCCTTGGTGACCGGGCCGGGAGGCGCCCCGTTGCCGACCTGCGCGCCGTTGAGCGAGCGCACGCCGCAGATGCAAAGGCTGGTCGAGGTCAGGAAGATCTCGTCGGCAGTGGCCGCGTCGTACAGGTCCAGGTCGGCCTCTTTGAGCGGGATGTCGAGCTTCTGAGCGAGTTCGAAAACGGTCTCGCGACTTATGCCGCCAAGAACGTACTGGTTGCGCGGTGTGTAAACGGCGCCGTCTTTCACCGTGAAGATGTTGCTGCCGGTGCCCTCGGCCAGGAAACCACGCGTGTCGAGAAGTACTGCCCACGCTTCGGGATCGCGCGCCTTGGCTTCCATGTCACCGAGGGTAAGGTTCAGGTAGTTGTGCGTCTTCGCGCGCGGGCTGACCGACTCCGGAGGAGTGCGACGTGTGCTCGGCACAATGACGTCGATCCCGTCTCTGAACAAGCGCGCGCGTGCCCTGAGCGAAAGTGGCATGCATTCAACGATGACCGTGGGCCCCTCGAACAGCGGGGGGTCGCCTTCGGGGGTCCGGTAGCCGCGCGAGATGCGCTGACTTACCCAGTAGTCGTCGTCCGGTCCGATCAGTTTCAGGTTGGCCTCGGTCACCTGCATCGTGATGTCTTTAAGTTGTTTGGCCGAAAGGCCCGGATCGATCTGCACGTACTTCAACGACCGGAAGAAGCGGTCGATGTGCTCGTCGAGCTTGAAGATCCGATGCCCGAACGTGCGGGTAGTGTCGAAGACGGCGTCGCCGTACAGGAAGCCGCGGTCTCTGAAGGAGACGCGGGCCTGGCTTTCAGGGACGATCTTTCCGTTGAAGTAGGCGACGCGCTCACGGGCTGCTTCTCGAGCTGGCATCTGGTCCCCCCTGGCCGGGCGTTCTGGTGGGCGACGGTCCCTCGGTGCCCGGCTGATGTTATGCCGTACCGCGCACGCCGGCAACGCGGCGCCCTCAGAAAACAAATCTCTTGAAAGGCGTCGCGCTTTCCCCGTGCCAGCCGGCATGCGCGACCGCTACATACATATATTGCGCGGCATGTCGACTCGACCGCCGCAGATTCCAAACGCGTGACGGAGGCTCGAAATGGTCCAGATGGCCGACCTGGAGATCGCCGACGAAACCGGGCACCTGCTTGCCAGCGTCGCCCGCAAGCGCGGGGAGTCGGTGGACGACGTCGTTCGTTCGATGCTTGGAGCCCGGGAAGCTGTGCCATGTAAGGCCGACAGGAGCGACGATTCGTTCCACGCGGTCTGGACACAGATCTGCGAGCTGGCCGGCACGGAGTTCCGAACTCGGAACGGCCAACGGTTTAGCTACCGGATCGAGGGCGATTATGTTGAGCCAAGCACCAGCGACGTTCGAATTCCCGTAAGCCAGTTCAAGAAAGGCCTGGCGATGGGCCCGGTGCGGGGCCCGTCATCCCTCAGGGGTGTATTCGCTCCCAGCCTGGTCTGGGCGATTCTCAATGACAATCGGATCATGGAGGCGGTCGAGGCGTCGACCGCAGGGTCGGCCGTTTCCAACGGCGCACACCCACGCGGCAGACCCGCAGAAGCAAGGGGCGAATCGTTACCACCGGTGGACGCCCAGATCTCCAGGGTCCATCAGACGTGGCCCGACGACAGCGCCTATGACGAAGGGGACATGCCGTTCAAGACAATCGAGCCGCTTCGCAAGCCGGCTGAACCGGCCGGCGTCCCGCTCTACCCGGAGAACGCCCACGTGTGGGCGATTGGCCCGGCGTCGATCGCCAGTAGTCCGGACCCTGAGGAGGAAGCTACGCCGGAAGAGCCAGCCGTCGAGGAAACCCGGGCCGCGATGGCGTTCCCGGTGAGCCGCGTGAACGCCGCTGCAATGGCCGCTCTGACGCAGGCCGGAGTGGCCGAGCTTCAGCGCGCGCAGTCGAGGGGGTCGGGTCATCTCGCCCGCCCTGAAAGCGGGACGGACCAGCCGTTCCCGGTGACCGCGCTCGCCGACCTGATGGTCGCCGAGGTCTTTCCGAGCAACGGGCAAGCAGAGCGCGGGACCGAGTGGCAGGCACCAGTAGAGGCCGCTGCGTCCGGCGGGGACCGGGCACCTGACCTTACGTCGGAGGACGCCACCACGCCTCCCCACGCAGACGACGCGGATCGACCCGAGCATGCCCTGCGCGCGTCGCCACTGGAGGCCCAGGCGGCCCCGAAGCTACGAGGACTGATCAGGAAGCTGTTCTCCAGCGCATAGGCGCTCATCAACCTGAGCGCAGGCGGCGTTGCTGAATCAGCCGCGCCTCGCGAGGTACGCCGAACGGCGCCACCGGCGCGATCCGCACCCGGCTGCCGATTGCACCATGGCCAGGCGTGATCTGGTGAAATCGCCAACCGGGGCAGGGAACGGTCGCGCAACGGTTGCCGAGAGGCTGAGATCGCGTGATGAACAGTGTTGTTTTGGGTAGCAGGACGGTGGGATGGCGCGGATCAGTCCCACGAGGACTTTCAGGGGCTGAAGCTCCTCGCCGCGCTCGCGGCCCCAGGCCTTGGCCAGCAACCTGCGGTGCTCAAGTGGTGTCAGCGGTACCTGTTTGTCGTCGAAAAATACAGCATGAGCAGCGAAGCCATCTTGAATGGCCCGATGACAGACGGCGGCCCGGCGCCGCCTGGGGGCTACCGCCGGCCCGCCGCATGACCGCACGAACTCGGGCAAGCAATTTGAGTTGATAGAACGGCCTGTTGTTGTGGTCGTCGGCGCCAGGCTCAAGGCCTCCTGCAACGTCGACGTGGCCCCCTCTTCAGGTCAACAGACGATCGGTACCCGGGACGTCACGCGGATCGCCTTGCACACTTCGAAACCAGTGACGTCCGGAAGGTCCAGGTGGAGGATAACCAGGTCCGAATCCTCTGCGCGAAACTTCCGGACGGCAGTCTGGCCCTCCGGGGCTTCGACTTTTACGGCGTCTGGCCAACGTATCGTGAACCCTGGCTGGACCGCCTCGAGGGTGATGGGATCGTCGTTAAGCCAGAAGGACTTTCATCGTTCCCCTGGGCAGGTAGCGACACGAAGAGCCAGCGGTCCTGCCGTGAGGTGGTCGGTATCCAGCAGGTCCGAGATCTGCCGCGCCAGCCGCTCGACGCTCTTGCCAGAGCTCTCGATCAGGTGCCTGAAACGGTCCGGGTGCGCCTGCAGTGACTTGAACGGGGAGGGGGCGCGCAGGAGGTCGCAAGCGCTGCGGATCGATGACAGCGGGCTCCGGACTCATGCGCCCCCCGGGCCACGCGATCGAGGATGGCCTTCTCGGTTTCGGCCGAATATTCAGGCCGGACAGGGTCTGATTGAGGCATCGAAGCCAGAAGTTCAGGCAACGGTCATGACTTCCGGACTCCGCGGAATCGCGTACTTCAAGCTGAGATTCGGTGGACTACCGAGGACCAGATCGCTCGCCGGGCCTGTTCGATGGCGTCAGAGCGCGGTCGGTCGACGGGCACGCGGCGGGCGATTTCGCGATCCCGTAGTCTCGCCAGCGCCGGGCAGTGGACGAGGAACCGGCCCAGTACGATGCGGTCTCCGCCGAGCGCGAGGTGATCGAGCCTCCCGGCAAGCGGCCCGCACGATTCTTGCCAGGCCGAGCAGGCGCGGTCGAACAGGGCTTCGATCCACTGGTCCCGGTTGCGTTCCCAGCGCCGCTGCGACTGACCGCCCGCCCTGTGGCGTCCGTGTACATATCGGCTACCGCCCCTGGCAACTTCGACTGCCCCGTTGTTGACCACGCCGACCGCGAAATAGCCGAGTCGCAAGAGGACGACGCCGATTCGGCGCGGCTCGGACAGGGTGCGCCGAAGATCAGCCTTCCAATCGGTGTAGGGGGGGGCGGGCGCGAACGGGGGGACAATGGCCAATTGCATTGCCGGTCCTGATATCAGGTACACACCAGTGCGGCTGGTGCGGGCACTGCCCGGCAACCACTCCCAATCGTCGGCCAGCACGCTGCTTTCCGGGCAGTATGTCCCCTCTTCCGTTCGAATTCCGGCCAGCAGCTCATCGATCCGACCGACCGACCACGTCTCGTTCAGGACGCGGCCGTTCATGGTGTCGCGTCAGGACCGACCGGCAGGAAACAACGATGGGCGGGCATGTCACGATGCGGGGGGCTTTGTCCGGTATTTTGCGTACTGTGGGCTATTCGAGAAGGCGTCTATTGAGACGCGCTCACCTTTGCGCTCGTCCGAGACGTTTGCCGCCAGGACCGCAGCCAGCGAGTTCAGCCCGCCACGAAAATCGGTCTTGAGCAGACCCTGGTCCTGCTGGGACACGGCCCTGACAAACGCCTGGTCGAGCTTGAGCGTGTTGTGCTGGCCCATCGCATCCTGGTGAGGTCCCCTTGCGAGGATGTGGCGTAGCTCTGCGTCGGTAGGACGCTTCGCGGGCCTGAACTCCTTGCCTTCGTACCAGTAGCCGACGAGGTCGTCCTCGAACTTCACCAGGCTGCGCGACGACAGGATGTAGTCGTAGCGCTCGTTGGCCATCACGCGCCCCGGGCGGGTGAAGATGAGGCTGGCGACCCAGCCTTTCTTGAACCCGTACGTGACGTGGTAGGCGATCGGATTGTCGCCCTGCTCTTCGACGTCGGCGGCAGGCCGCGGGACGTACGCCGACTGCACCCAGGCGACGTCGTCATGTCCCCAGAAGCGCATCAGGTCCGTCTGGTGGATGCCGGCCTCGACGACCGTTGTCCCTGACCAGGCGCGGTGGGCGGTCCAGATCCGGCTTTTCGGCCCGCCGAGCTTCTCGGCCGCCGTGTGTTTCACGCCGTGGCTTTCCACTGGTGCGATTACGACCATCGAGACGCTGGCCATGGTCTTGTCCGCGAGGTGCTCGCGCAGCACCCCGTACCAGTTGTCGTAGCGCATCTGGAATCCGACTGTCGAGATCACTCCGGCCTTCTCGATCTCGTCGGCCATTTCCTTCGCCTCGTCGAAGAAGAGCGTCATCGGCTTTTCCGCCAGGACATGTATGCCGTTCCGGACAGCCCGGACGATTTCTCGCTTGTGCAGGTTCGGCGGGATCACGAACAGGACGGCGTCCGGCCGGGCCTCCTTGATGAGGTCGTCGACGTCGTCGAAAAGGCCGATATCGCGCTGGCGATAGGCGGGAACCTTCTGCTTGATGTTGGTTTCGACCAGGTTGTCCGGGTTAGGGTCGGCGAGGGCGACAAGCCGCGCCTCTTCGTGTTCCTGCAGCGCCACCAGCGCTGCGACGTGCTGGAGGCCGCGCTGGCCAACGCCGGCTACGGCAACCTTGACAGGCGTGCTCATGTAAGGGCCTTTCTTTTTACGTGGATGGGGGACGGCTTTGAGAGCCGCCACGTGGGCAGTTTAGCAGCCACCAATTGCATTCCCGGGTTGGCAGGCGTTCAATACCGCGCTGTTGCAGACGATCAGTGCCTGGCTGTGCGATTGGAGTTTCCGTCCCAATGAAGATCACGAAAGTCGAAACGCTGCGAGCGAGCCGTTTTACCTGGGTCAAGGTCCACACCGATGAAGGCCTGCACGGCATCGGGGAGGCCCACCCGGCGAGCGGTACGTCAGGGTGGCCGAAGGCGGTGTATGGCGGCATCGAGTACTGCGCCGACTACGTGGTCGGGAAGAACCCGCTCGAGGTCGAGAAGCACTGGCAGCACATGTTTCGCCGGCAGCTGTTCAGGGGCGGGTCCGACATCATGTCCGCCATGTCTGCGATCGACCAGGCGCTGTGGGACATCGCGGGCAAGGCCGCCGGCCTTTCGGTGAGCCGCATGCTGGGCGGTCCGGTCCGGGACCGTGTCAAGGTCTATGTGCACATCAACGGCGAAACGCCGGAGGCGCTGGCTGACGACGCTCGCCGCAGGGCGGATGAGGGGTACAAGGCGCTCCGCTTCTATCCGCTGGCGTCGCTCAGGCAGGGGATGCCAGACAGCTACCAGGGCATCGTGAGGACTGCGGTGGCGTTCACGAAGGCCGTGCGGGAGGCCGCAGGCCCGGACATCGACATCATGATCGACGTCGTCAACCGCCTGTCGCCCCCGGAGGCCATCGCCATCGGCCGCGCCCTCGAGGAGTTCGGGCTGTACTTTTTCGAGGACCCGATCGAGCCCGACAACATCGAAGCCATGGCGGACGTCGCACGGGCCATGCCTGTTCCGGTAGCGACCGGTGAACGCATGTACACGCTCTACCAGTTCAGGGAACTGCTGGCCAGGAAGGGCGCCGCCTACATTCGGCCCGACCCGGCCCTGGCCGGCGGAATCAGCCAGATCAAGAAGATCGCGGGTCTGGCGGAGGCTGACTACGTCGGCGTCGTACCCCACAACCCGCTCAGCCCCGTCTCAACCGCGGTCTGCGCGCAGCTGTGCGCGGCGATCCACAACGTCCCGGTGCAGGAGTACACCGGAACCGAGCACGAGCCGCAGAAGCGCGATCTGGTCAACGACGTGCTGGAGGTGGAGGACGGCTTTCTGAAGATCCCGGATCGACCCGGGATCGGCATCGACCTCAACATCGAGGCCTTCAAGCATCACCCCCCTGTGCCGTACGAGCGCCCGATTGCCTACCATCCGGACGGGTCGCTCAGGGAATACTAGACGTGAAAGTCACGCGCCTCGAGGTGCTCAGGGCGTCATGGTTCATGTGGGTCAAGGTCCACACCGACGAAGGGATAAGCGGGATCGGGGATCTTCATGGCGGGAGCGGCGGGGTAGGTGACCCTGCTGCGGTCCGGGCCGGCGTCGAAATGTGCGGCGACTATCTCGTCGGGAAGGACCCGCTCCAGGTCGAGAACCACTGGCAGCACATGTTCCGCATGTGCCTGTTCCGGGGCGGCGCTGACCTGATGGCGGCAATCGGGTCGGTCGACATGGCCCTCTGGGACATCGCGGGCAAGGCGGCGGGACTCCCGGTCCACCGTCTGCTCGGAGGCCCGGTCAGGGATCGGGTCAAGGTGTACGGCCACCTGGTGGGCGACTCCCCGGAAGCCATGGCTGAAAACGCGCTGTCGATGAAGGAAAAAGGTTTCAAGGCCCTGCGGTTTTACCCGCTCGGCCCGTTCTCGGAAGGCGTCCCGGATTCGTACACCGGTATCGTGCGCCGCGTTGTGTCGTTCGTCGAAGCGGTGAGGGAGGCGGTCGGTCCGGACCTTGACCTCATGATCGATGTGGTCTGCAGGCTGACTCCCCCCGAGGCGATCGCGGTCGGCAGGGCGATCGAGCCATACGGGCTGTTCTTCTTCGAAGATCCGATCGAGCCCGACAACATCGACGTAATGGCAATGGTGGCGGAGCGCCAGCCGGTGCCGATCGCGACCGGCGAAAGGCTCTACACGATCTACCAGTTCAGGGAGCTGCTGAACAAGAAGGCCGCGGCGTACATAAGGCCCGACCCGAGCGTTTCTGGCGGGATCACGAACCTGAAGAAGATGGCTGCGCAGGCCGAGGCTCAGTACGTCGGGATCGTCCCGCACAACCCGTGCACACCGGTCATGACTGCTGCGAATCTGCAGATCTGCGGGGCCGTGCACAATGTCCCGGTGCTGGAGTACACCGCCAACGAACACCGGTCGCCAAAGTGCGACGTGGTGAACCGGCTGCCGGAGTTCCGGGACGGATTCTTGATGGTCCCAAAGGGGCCTGGGCTCGGGATCGAACTGGACGAAAAGGCCCTCAAACGGTTCCCGCCGGAGCGGCATTCTCGCGCCCCGGTCATGGCGGGCGACGGGTCGCTGCGGGACTATTAGTGACGGTCTTGGACCGCCTGCTGAGGAGCCATAAATGACCACGGCGCAGTCTTTCGAGCTCGTAGTAAAGGGCGGCCGGGTCTTCGACCCCGCCCGGCGTATCGACGACATCCAGGACATTGGAATTTCCGGCGGCAAGATCGTCCGAGTCGCAAGATCGCTGGACACCGGCAAGGCGGCGCGCGTCGTCGAGGCGGGCGGCCGCCTGGTGGTGCCAGGCTTGATCGACCTGCACACCCATGTCGCGGGGTCGCTGCGCAAGGCCGTTGGCGAAGACGCCTTCGTAGAGCCCGATGTCGCCGGCGTGCATGGCGGCGTGACCACGGTCGTCGACGCCGGATCCGTGGGCGCCTATACGTTCGGTGGCTTCAGCAGGTTTGTCATTCCGAACGCCCGCACGCGGATCATCTCGTTCCTGAACGCCGGGGCGGTAGGCATCTTCCAGGCCCCGGAGATACGTGACCGGGCGAGCATGGACGTTGAGTCGACGGTCGCTACCATCAAGGCGCACCCACAGGTTGTGAAGGGTGTGAAGTTCCGGATGGTCAGCCCGGCGATCGTGGACCTGGGCCTGGACCTGCCTAAGCTGGCCAAGCAGATGGCGGTGGAAGGCGGAGTCAGGGTGATGGTTCACGTCGGCGACATCATTGCCGACAACCCGAAGGGCGCCGAGCTTGCGCCGAAGCTGCTCTCGGAGGTCCTGACCGCGGGCGATATCGTCACCCACACGACCAGCCACCGTGTCGGTGCGCTGCTGGGCCGGGACGGCAGACTCCTCCCGGAGGCGCTCGATGCCCGTAAGCGCGGGGTGAACTTCGACGTCGGCCACGGCATGGCGAATTTCACGTTCAAGAGCGCGCGCACAGTACTGGACCAGGGGTTCATTCCGGACACCCTCAGTTCCGACCTGACGGTGCGTGGCCGATTTGGACCCTTGAAGAGCCTCACCGAGGT
>Ga0194125_10014112_pt1 | contig 10276 bp, 7 predicted proteins | sample TA2KigC250mmetaG_FD_148626 | JGI IMG/M metagenome (GOLD analysis project Ga0194125, IMG submission 148626) | Freshwater microbial communities from Lake Tanganyika, Tanzania - TA2015034 Kigoma Deep Cast 250m | ecosystem: Environmental > Aquatic > Freshwater > Lake | place: Tanzania: Lake... | reverse complement strand
AGGTGCGGTGTAAGGACCAGGCACCCCACTGGGTGCTGCTGCCGGCTCTGACCCTCCACCGATACTCGGCACCGTCATTTATGAAAGCATACTGGGTTGTGCTGGTGAAGTTGCCAAGATCAACGGTTCTGAAAACAGTTCCGTCGCTGATTTTGGTGATTTCCAACTGGTACCGGGTTGCCCCGGTGACCGCTCCCCACTGGAAGCTGACCATCGAGCCATCAATAGAAGTACCTTCAACCGGCGAGATCAATATCGGAGCATGCAGATGATGGGTCGGAAAACTTTGGATGTGCCCCTGTATGTACTGCATCAGCAGGTTTGCATCAACCACATTGACCACACCATCACTATTGACATCAGCAGCCGTTAACTGCGCGGCAGTAAGCGGTGGCTGATAGCCAAGGATGTGTCTCTGAACCAGGACAACATCGCGGATATCGACAACGCCGTCAAAGTTAACGTCACCGAGCATTTGAGACGAAACAGTTGAGACAAGCAAGATTAGCAAAATAAAAACTGAAAGCAAAGCTAATGTTACTTTCGCTCCAACTCTTCTCCTGTGCGTATTATTCATTTTAAAAACCTCTCTTTGTTTTTTTCTCCCTGATATTCATTATTTATATCTTACTCGTATGAAGACAAACTTTATTCTCCCTGAAATCTTCAAATACCAAGCATCTCTATTTCTTTTGCCCTTTATTTCCTGACTTTTTAATCAAATAGTAAATCACACCCAGAGCAATGATAACAATGATCGGGATAACGACCAGGATGGGGTTAATACCTGTCCGCCTATCAAGAATAGTAGATTCGCCTTCTTCATCGTCTTCGCCGATCACCTCTTCTGCGGGATCATCTTCGCCGGGTTCCGGGTCGCTTGCTTCGGGTTCCGTTCCCTGACCGGGGTCAGTCTCAGTTTCCTCACCCGGTACCGCCGGGGTAATTTTTATCCGGCCGGCAACTGAGCTGGCTGCATCACCGGTTTCGGCAACAATGATCAGATCTTTGAAACCGATTTCCGCTGTTCCTGCTTTTAGCAAATCGAACTTTACCTTGCAGATTACACCGCTGTCTTTTGTATCGGCCTTAGCGGTAACCCACATGAAAATCAGCTCTCCCGGAGCATATTCAAGATTTGCCATATGTAGGCTGTTCTCCGCCGATAGGACCAGGTCACCCGGTTCGATTAACACCGGTTTAACCAGGCTCTGATCAAAGGTAAGGGTAAACTGCCCCCCCTCGGATCCCGCTACTTTTTCGGCAGTAACATTTAGGACAACCTGACTGCCTGCACCGCCTTCAACTGAGGCAGCTGAGATTTTTAAACCCTCGGCTGCTGTAGCGCTGCCTGCAAATACGAGGCTGATCATTAACGCTGCTAATACTGCAATTAAGAGTGCTTTATTTTTTATGATATCCATAGCTCCAAACCTTTTAGGTAATATATTTTGGTTACGGCGACGGCATCTGGCCGCCGCCGCAACCTGTCGGATTAGTTTACTTTCTTTCTACTTCAACTAAGCGAGTATTTGTTTTCTTTTAAGTATAACAGCTACCCCGGCAATCAGGATCAGTGAGCCGCTTAAAAGCAGATAATATGCCCCGCCGGTCGGTGGAGTAGGCTTTTGGCCTTCAAGCTCTTTAATCCGGTTCTCAGCGGCAACCAATCTGGTCAGGTAAACAAAATCGCTGTCTACCGCACCATGCTGGGTCTTTGCCCTGTTAACCAGGAAGCGGGCTTCTTCCACCTTGCTCTTGTCGTTTAGAGTTAATTTCTCCACCGACGGTAGGGCAAAAATCGCATCATCAGCAGCTCTGATTGCATCACACTTGGCGATTACCTTCTCGGCATCCTCGAGTTTTCTTAAATTACTAAAATCACTATCCACTGCACCGTGCTGGGTCTTAGCCCTGCTGACTAAAAAGCGGGCTTCTTCGACTTCTTCCTTGTCGGCACAGGTGATCGTGGCCGGAAGTGCATCAATTGCTTCTTCCGCCAGTCGTACGGCATGGTGCTTGTCGTTCTCGCTCAAACCGGTAACTTTACCGGATGTGGGGGTAGCAACAAAGCGACCGATTAGTGGATCGACAATTACCCAGTCGCTAAAGATTAAATCGGTTTCTCCGGCACCAGTAACTTTAAAGACAATGGTACAAACCACACCGGAATCTTTGGTTGAGCCTTGGGCATTAACCCAGAGAACGCGCAGTTTATTACCACCAACACTACGGTTGGAGTCAAAAAGGTTACCCGAGACATCCGGCACAAAATCACCACGAGTGGCTGATACCGGCTCTAACATCAGGCTCCCACCGGCCAGCGTCGGCCCGAAAGACAGGTCAAACTGTCCCCCCTCGGTTTGAAGGGCGTTGGTAATCGAAACCTTCACCGTCACCGTATCACCGACATAACCGGTTTCCTGACTGGCGCTCAGGCGGATCTCCTGGGCAAAAGCAGCCTGGGCAAAAAACAAGACAAACAGCAAGCTCAAGACCAAAGCAATCATCAAACTCTTACTATTTCTCGGAATTTTCATCATCTTTCCTCCCCTTTGTTTTTCCTTAAATCTCCGACATATATATACCTGGTTAAGGTCTGTTGCTATCCTCCTTTTAAACTGACTTTAATACCTTAGCATCGGGACAAAAAATCCGGGCTAATTAGTGTTTCCCAATTTTCTCCCTATTTCTGCGGTTTCTGATAAAGGCAGCACCGGCAACACAAAGCGCCAGGCCGGCAGTAACCGACATCAATACGCCACCCGTTGGTGGAGTAGGGGTTGGTTTCGGCTTCGGTTTAGGTTCCGGCACCGGTGCCGGTTCGGGTTCATCCTCAACCTTTTCTTCAGCCTCTTTTAGCTTGTCGTAACGCCAGCAGATATCAAACTCTGTCGCCCCGTAAACTTCCATGGCGATTCTCACCAAACGCCTGGCTTCTAAAATCAGGGGCCAGTGTTCCTGGGTAATCTGATCGGCAGGCGGTATCCTGTCTATAGCATCCTGGGCCTCTTTTATGGCCAACATCTTGTAAACCCGCTGTTCAGCAGCGTAAAGCTTTGCCAATTCAGGAAAATCGGCATCGACAGCGCCGTACTCTTCCTTCGCTTTATGCACAAGAACAAAAGCTCTTGCTGCGTCATTTATGTAGGCTTGTTCGTAAGCAACAATCATTTCAGGGTTGGGAAGGCGCCGAATGGCATCATTGGCGGCCGCAATGGCAGCAGCTTTTTCTGCGGGGGTATAACCTAACTCTATTGTTGCTTCGTCAACATTGGCGTAGCTGATCTCGGAACTTAACATTAAAATCGAGAAGCCGACCAGCGATACGACAAGGAGAAGCAATCCGTATCTGACTAGCTTTTTCATACTACTCTCTCCCTTTTTAAATAATAATCTGCGCCCTCTTTCTCTCTATCTATTTCTCTATCTATTGTGGACGCTCCATATACTGCGAAACTTTACCTGCTGATTCACCTCCACTGCATAAGACCTGATAGCTCAGCAGTCTGAAAAACTTGTTCACTGAAAATAAAAATACTTTACCTAATTCTAACATATCCCAGACAGAAATGCTATAATTTTGTAAAAGATCCTTCTTTTCCGTGTAAATATTTTTCTATTCTGGTTTATTATTATGGTTATTCTATATCTTTCTTTTCTATAAATCAAGCGTTTATTATCGAATAGACGAATAAAACTTCCATTTTATATTTCTATAATTGGCATAAGCTGCCTGAAGTCACCTTTTTCTTCCACTAACTACACCCCGTTTACTATTGGCGCTTGCTGTTAAAATACGCTTCAATACCAAGATAGAGGGCAGTTGCTACCCTCTCCTGGTTTTCAGGATCAAGCAGGATTCTCTCTTCAGCAGGATTGCTGATGAAGGCCAGTTCAACCAGAGCAGCCGGAATCCTGACGTTTTTCAACACAAAGAAGCTGCTTTCTTTTACGCCCCTGTTGCGTAAACCAAGTGCTGTGATCAGCTCTCTTTGCAGTTGCAAAGCCAAAATTCTGCTGGCGGCAGCATTAGCTGCACTGACGTGATAAAAAGTTTCTGTACCATTTGATTCACTGTTGTTGTAAGCATTGGCGTGAATGCTAACCATAATATCAGACTTTGAACTGTTGATTAAATCAACCCGCTGCTGATGGATAACGGTCTGGTCGCCGCTGCGGGTTATCACTACGGTGGCTCCGGCTTCGTGTAACAGCTTGATTAATTTTTCGGCAATGATAAGGTTGATTACCTTCTCCCTCACCCCGCTTGCTCCGATTGCCCCGGGATCTGAACCGCCGTGTCCCGGATCAATACCAATTATTCTACCTACAAGTGAATTAGAAGTTATAGTAATTGCACGCACATACTCTCCATGCACCCAACCATGTTTTCCATCTGGTGTAATGACCTTGAGCCACTCATTTTGGTTCCCCTCTACCTGTAGCATCGTGCCAAGGAAAAGGCGATCGAGAATCTCGTGATCAGTGCTCGGCCCACCTCGCAAACGAAGGACATCAACATCCACAACAACCTTGTCTGTATTGATTGCAGGAACACTCTCGGCAGGTGGTGATGCAGGCTGCTGACTGTCCGCTGGCGGAATCTGCTGTTCCGCAGGGGGAGTAGACCTCATCTGCTCGATTAGATCAGTAATGTAAACATGATAGTCAGCGGACGGATTCCAGGTGGAGCTTAAATCTTCAACGTACTGAACAGTGCCCGCCCAGGGTTGGGTAATGGCAACAAAGTAAAGACCGTGAGGCTCGCCAACCGGTTGAAGACCGATATAGGCAGCCAGATGATTGTAATGAGCCCGTACCCCATCTTCGGGTGTGGCAAATTTTTCGAGATCTTCAGCACTATTACCGTCGGCTTCAGCGATTTTAATCCCGGCCCAGTTGTTAAAGTCTGCCGGAACCTGGTTATCAAAGCGCCCAAAGTTAGTTTCCACCGCAGCCTGGGCATAGAGCACCTCTGGCCGCATGACGCAAAGCAGGCCGTAGTCCCAGTAGAGTGGAGCAATATCTACAAAACACTGCTCCGCCCCCCTACTTTTAGCCCAGGTCTGGGCCTGCTCAACAGTTACCAGCGCCAGCCCAACAATCGGTATATCCTTTGGTGGCTGCTCTTCTGTTGTTGGCGGACCGGAGTTACCTGTTGCGGTTGTTTTCGGGCCCAGAATTAGTTCTCCGCCTTTAATGCTGACTGTTACGATTGAAAGCGGCACAGCTGCTTGTTTCGCTTCCGGCAAGGAAAAATAATCCTGTAGATTAAAAGGTTTTTTGTTGATCAGCGAATTGGCATAAAAGCTGATTAACGCCTGGTAATCAAAATAATTCCCTGCTGAATCAAGAAAAGCATAGATTTGTTTGGTAGAAAAATTTTCGTAGAGGCCGTTTGGTTGACCGATTATCTTTTGCGCATAGGAATCGATTAACTCAGCGTAGGAGTATTCATAGTAACTGCCGTTAGAATCCCGGGCAATAAAACCCTTAATAGCCGCCTCTGCCGTGGGAGCAATCAGCAGCAGACAACATAATAGTGTCACAAAAGCAAGGGGCAGTGTCTTTTTTGTATCTGACGACACCGTTACACCTCCAAAACATTTCTCCCTGATTCTTAGCGTATTACCTCAACATTTTTACGTTCTGCCAGGCTGGTTTCAACCTCACCCCAGAAACGTTTGGCATCAGGATTATAGCCCAAAGTAGTACCGCTGACGCGAACGGTATAATTTTGCGGATCTGACACCGATAATGTTACAATAACCAACTTCTTGCCCGGTGTTAAACCTTCTTCGACAATAAACTCGCGTATCGGATCCGGCTCTGGTACTGGTTCAGGCGCAGGCTCCGGCGCTGGGACTGGTTCGGGTTCGGGAGCAGGCTCCGGCTTAGGGGCCGGTGCTGGTGCTGGTGCCGGTTTTGGAGCCGGGGTGGGTGTTTCCTGATTTCCGCTCGATGAATCAGCATAAAGAGGATCACCCTGTTCGATTAAGGCCGCCAGCATATCCGGGGTGGTAATCTCGTGCCCGGCAATTGTTACCACAAAATCTCCGCCAAAAAATATTTCACCAGGAATTTGCTCCAGTGTTGAACCGGCTGCATTAATGAACAGCTTTTCGATTAAACCTTCACCTTTAATTTCGGTCGCTTCGTTTAAGGTCAACTCGGCAATAAGAGTGTCATCTTCCATCGTAATGCTGTTATTTAAGGCTTCTCTTTCAATCGTCAACTCAGAAATTATAGTGCCCGACATTATTTTAAACTGGCCGGCTTCGGCCGTTACTTTCGCTTGATTATAAGAACCTTTTAGCTCAGTCATTCCCGGCGCAGAGAGGTACGCTCTTTCAATTGTACTTTCGCCACTCAGGTAAGTTGCCCCATCAAGATAAAGATTTTTAATGGTGGCTGCAGTGGGGAAAACAATCATAGCGCCTGAAGCCTGACGGTTGATAACCAGTTTGTTGATTTCAGCGTTATTGATCTCAACTTTGGCATCAGGAACATTAAAGATTACCGTGTCAAAACTGCCGTTTAGCTTAAGTTCTTCGGTTGTCATAACCTCGACTTGCTTAAACCCTTCAAAACCCGGTGCCGGATTGTCAAGCAAGCTACCACTAGTTTCAATAACCGCATGATCAATTGCTGTATCCCCTGAGGCAACAATTCTAACTTCGCCGCCCGGTCTGTTCAGTTTGAGTTCAATCATGATGCAATCGCGGATGTAAATGGTGTTCAACCCACCGCCCTGAACCAGTACAGATCCGACAACAGTAACATTGCTCAGCTCCACACTGCCGTCACCAATGCCCGGCCCCAGGTAAAGGTTGCCACTGATCTGCGTATCTTCGAGTTTTTGATCGGGTTCATCGATCGTATAATCGCCGGTGATCTGGCGGATCCCGAACTCATCGATTATTTCAACTTGGCTGGCTGTCAGGAGGTTTCGGACAGAGGAGGCTACATCGAAAAAGTCTGTAAAAAATAACGCAGCAGACCCAATCAACGCTAAAGTCAGGATGAGAAGCATAACCTGAAGCGCGCCGATCTTAGTCCGCTGTTTCTTTTTACGCCGACTAGATTTGGTCAAAACTCTTTCTCCCTTTTAAAACCAGAGTCCTATGGCTAAGGACACAAACAACAACATAAATTTCAAAAATTCATAATTATATTATCAAGGCTTTCAAGATTTGTCAACCATTTCTAAGGGAAAAATATACTGTTTCCTAAAAAATAGGCAATAAAGGTTCTATTTACAAGTTACCTAAACGTTTTATTGGCCCATTTCAGAAAGAAAAAGAACGATACGCTGATGGTAAGTTGCCGAAGGGGCCCACTTGCCACTTAACTGCTCCACAGTCTTTACTGTTCCAGACCAGGGCATGCGCTTTACAACAAAATAGCGGCTGTGCGGCTCACCGATTGGGTTCAGGCCAATATAGGCGGTCATGTGATTAAAGTGAGCCCTGACCCCATCCTCGGGAGTAGCAAACTGCTGATGATCTTCGGGCTTATCCCCGGCAGCATTAGCTGTTTTGATCCCCGCCCAGTTATGATAAGAAGGCGGCACCTGGCCGGTAAAGTGCCCAAACCTGGTTTCGTGTGCAGACTGAGCATAGAGCACTTCAGGGCAAATTCCGGTATGTTGGCCATACTCCCAGTAGGTAGGGGCAATCGCTATAAAGCGGGGATGAGCGTTTTTACTGGTAGCCCATTCTATTGCTCTATCTAATGAAACCTGGGAATCAGCGACCAGAGGTATTCCTTCAATCTTTTCATCCTGTTTGGAAGAAGAGAGATTCCCGGCCGCAGTTTCTGCAATCGTACCCGGAGGGCTGGCAGTATTAATTAAGGCGGGAGGAACATTGTTATTATTGATCTTTTGACTGGTCAACTGCCCATGCGAAACAGAAACACAAAAGAGGTCAAGCGGCTCGTCAAGTTTTTTACACTCGGCACTAAGAGCAAAACTATTAAAATCAAACTTCTGGCCATTGATGACCATTTTGGCATAAGAATCAAGCATATCGTTATAATCAATATATGCCCCACTGCTATGCAAAAAAGCGATCGGAGACTTGCTGCAGTAATCCTCGAATAAACCATTAGGTTTGCCGATTAACTTAAGAGCATAGGAATCCAGAAGATCTTGATAGCGGTAGAGATTGTAGCTGCCATCAGCCGACCTGGCAAGCAAACCCTCAACAGCAGCCGCAGCAGGCGCTGCGGCGCTGACTACGATGCTGATTGCAATTATTAAGATGACCAGTTTTCTCATCGCAGTTCCTCTTTTTTCACAGGTTACATGAGTAGAGACAAAAAAACCCTGTAACGGTGGCCTGGCTGTCTTTGCCTTTTTAAAGACTTTAGACCCTTGGGCTTTGCGCCCCTGTCTTTCGGCAGGTTTGCCCTTTCGATCAGGTAATATATCACTCTCTTGTTATGTAGGAGAAATAATACAGTAATCTAACTATTTTGTCAACTATTTACTGCACGCTACCTGTTTACGGCAATTTTCACCTATTAATTGTTAACGAGGTTTAAAGTTTATTAGGCAGCAAAGAAACAAAAAGTTCCACCAGTTTAGGATCGAACTGGGTTCCGGCACAACGCTTAAGCTCACTGATTGCCACCGCGGGGGCCATAGCTCTGCGGTATGGTCGGCCGCTGGTCATTACCTCATAAGCATCGGCGATCGCCATAATCCTTGCTAAAAGCGGAATCTCTTCGCCTTTAAGACCGCGGGGGTAACCGGATCCATCCCAGCGTTCATGATGACTTAAGATATCATCGGCTACATGGGCAAATTCTTCGGTAGCCCTCGCAATCCTGCTGCCTGCCTCGGGGTGCATCTTAATTGTCTCCCACTCTTCGTTATTGAGTAGCCCTTTTTTGGTAAGAATTTCTTCTAATATTTTGACTTTGCCAATGTCGTGCAGCAAGACTAAAACAGCCAGCCGGTTAAGTTCCAATTGCGGCAGCTCCAAAATTTGTCCGATTTTTAAAGATATATCTCTGACTCGCCGAATGTGATCTTCTGTTTCGAAGCTTTTCTCCTGCAGTTTACGGTAAACGGACTTTAGCAAGGCCCCTTTTGTCTCCCTGTAATCTTGCAGTTTTTGGCGGTACATTCTATCTTCCGCTACTTTTTGAACTTTAGCCAGGGTTTCTTCTGCTTTGACTTTAGTAGCGGTTCCGATTGATACGGTGAAGGGAACACTGTTTACATCATACTGCTGACATTTAGCCTTGATTCGCTCGCTGATTTCAAGGGCTTTCTCAGCCGGCGTCTGCGGCAAAAGCACGATGAACTCATCACCACCCCAGCGGGCTATGATATCCTCCTTGCGGCAGATTTCTTTTAAGACGGTTGCAGCATTTCTAATCAGCTTATCTCCTTCATTATAACCATAGGCATCATTAATTAATTTTAAGCCGTTGATATCAGCTACGATCATGCTGATTGGCAGTTGCCTTGAGGTATCAAGGCGCTGCATCTCAGTCTCTAAAAAATAACGGTTATACAAGCCTGTGAGGCTATCATGGAAGCTTAGGTAACGGTTTCTCAGCTCTTCTGTTTTTGTGGTAGTAATATCACGTAATATCGCGGCAATTCGTTGCGGCTCGAAGCGATAAGCAATAATATCAAACCAGCATTGATAAGTTTCAGAATAATAATCGAATCTTGATGGTTCTCCACTGGCCGCTACCTGACCCAAAGATTCGATTAGTTCTGCATATTTATCCTCTTTTTCAGGCATAATATCATACAAATTTTGCCCAAGCAGCTGTTTTCTACGGCGACCGGTCATCTTTTCGAAGGAATTATTAACTCCACGACAAAAACAATCAACTGCCCGACCTTCGCCATCGGTAATAATATCAAAATAAGCAAAAGCGTCAGGCAGACTCTCAATAATTAGACGATACTTTTCAGAGGTTTCAAGCACTAGTTAAACCTCCCCTAAGAGTTTTGTAAATCATAAGTTTTTCCTCAAGGTGCATGTGTCTTTTCACTAACATCCCCCTAAAATAATAAGGACGACTTTCATTTCTCATTCCGAGCGGTAGATAGTAAAAAGATAGCTTCATATAAACCGCATAGTAATTCACCTATCATATTTTAAGGTCGAGTATTCATGAAAGACTAACAAAATGATCAAGTCCTTAATTTTGTGTAAAAACGATTTCGGTTAGAAACATTAGCATCACATGATCCTTGTCACCTTTTTTGCATTAGCTGGCCGATCTTGCAACCATGATTCAAACT
>Ga0194125_10014108_pt1 | contig 10278 bp, 9 predicted proteins | sample TA2KigC250mmetaG_FD_148626 | JGI IMG/M metagenome (GOLD analysis project Ga0194125, IMG submission 148626) | Freshwater microbial communities from Lake Tanganyika, Tanzania - TA2015034 Kigoma Deep Cast 250m | ecosystem: Environmental > Aquatic > Freshwater > Lake | place: Tanzania: Lake... | reverse complement strand
CGAGGCAAAAAGTGAAGCATTTATTTCCTAACGACTACTTACCTCGAACCCCCTAAGAAGTGAGGTGGTCCGCATGGCACATCTCCAACGCACCATCAAAGCCGTGATCCGGCCTGGGGAGGAGTCCGGCTATGTGGCCGAATGCCTGGAGATCGCGGTTGTGACCCAGGGCGCCACGCTCGACGAGGTGGTCGCCAACCTCAAAGAAGCGGTTGAGCTTCACCTCGAAGGCGAGGACCTTGCGGAGCTTGGCCTGGCGCCGAATCCTGCGGTCGTAGTCACCATGGAGATGGAACCGCAGTATGCCTAAGCTGCGTCGGCTCTCGGGCGATGAGGTGGTGCGCATCCTCGCACGTTTTGGGTTCAGGGTGCTCACCCAGACAGGAAGCCACGCCAAACTCCGCCGCCTTTCTGCAAGCGGCAGAAAGGGGACGCTGACCGTCCCCAGGCACCGCGAACTCGATACCGGGACCTGCCGAGCCATTCTCAGGCAGGCCACCCGCTTCATTCCTGAAGCCCATCTCGAGCCCTTCTTTTACTCTGAGTAGCGACGGAGCAATGCCATGTGCGCGCCCGGTCAGCTAATGTCCCGCCTTCTCGGTGCGCTGGCGGTCGGCGTCGCCTTGCCTGTGATCACCCTGGCCGACAGCTTCACGGTCCGCTGCGACTGGTTTGATCGTGGGAACGTGACCTCGACGGGGATCGCGGCCGGCTACTCGGATAAGTACCCCTGCATCGTGAACGGCGGGGTGGTGCCCAACGAGGCGGAATATGACATCGAGTTCCCCGTCGAGGCCGAATACACGATCTCGGCGCTCTATGCTGCGCACGACGCCAGGCCGGTGGACATTCTCCTGGACGGCAAGGTGCTGGTCCGCGGGTTCACCGGCTCGACGGGGAGTTGGCAGACGAGCAGTGCGAAGTGGGAGAAGCAGTGCGTTGCGAAGATTGCGGCGGGGAAGCACACGGTGAAGCTCCTCTGCCCAGGCCCCTGCATCCCGCACATCTGCGCCCTGAGGTTCGAGACCGAGGCGGCGTTCCCGAAGGACTGGAAGCTTGCTCGCCGCGTCCCCAAGTCGCCGGCCGCGAGGCCCCAGCCCCAGCAGGTAACCCTGGCAGATCGCGAGGGCTTCGTGGGCTTTTACCCCCTGAATCCGCCCGACGCCTACGACTATCTTCAGGCCTACGACCGCATCCCGCTGCCCAACCCCCGCGCCCATCGCCTGCTCGAATACGCGGTTCTCGGCAAGGAGGTCAAGGCGGAGATCATTGGGAAGGATGCGCCTGCGAGCAGCGGCCCGGCTAAGCCCGGGCAAGACGACCCCGCACGCAACGAACTCCTCCAGGCAGCCCCGCTCCCGGCCGACGAGGCGACCGACTGGGTGGCCAACCTCTCCGTGAAGCTCAGCGAGACTGCAACCGAGCGGGACACCCTGCCCCTCTCGCCGGCCCACCTGCGCAAGATGCTGGAGCACGCGGCGAAGCTCATCGCCGACTTCCGCGCGATGCCGGGAAAGTCCCGCGACCTCCTTGCCGCCGAGCACGGCGAGGCGGCAAAGCTCATCGCGAGCCTTGACGCACTCCTGGCCGAGCCTGAGACCAAGGCCAAGTGGGAACGCTTCTATGCCCTCCACGTCCAGGCGTTCAGGCTCAAGCACCGCGTGGCCCTGAGCAACCCGCTGCTCGACTTCGACAAGCTCGTGGTCGCCAAGCGCCTCACGACCAACACCTCGCACATCTACACCATCTACTATGACGGCTCCGACCGCTACAAGGCGGGGAGCGGGGTCTTCGTCCTCAGTCCGGTAAGGCCGGAGGGCAAGCTGACGAATCTCACACCGGAGCTGAAGAGCGATGGCATCTACCGCGACCCCGACGTCTCGTGGGACGGCTCGAAGCTGCTCTTCGCCTACAAGGCCGACAGGCCAACCGCGACCAGCATCTATGAGGTCGGGGCTGATGGCAAGGGGCTACGACAGGTCACCAAGGGCCTCTACGACGACGTGGACCCCTGCTACCTGCCCGACGACCGCATCGCCTTCATCTCCACCCGCACCGAGCGCGTCACCCTCTGCCACAACGCCTTCACGGTCTCCAATCTCTTCACGGTGAACGGCGACGGGAGCGATATTCGCTGCATCTCGACGAACACGATCCACGACTTCACGCCAAGCGTGCTCAACGACGGCCAGCTCGCCGTGAGTCAGTGGCGCTATGTGGACCGCCACGTGGGCAACAACCAGAGCCTCTGGCGCTGCAACCCCGACGGCACCCGCACGGTGCACGTCTCGGGGGAGCACTTCGGCCCGGTGACATTCTGGGGCGCCCGCGCCGTGCCCGGCTCGCAGCTCATTGCCTGCATCCTCGGCCCCCACATGCCCTACGCCGTCGGGCCGGTCGCTCTCGTTGACCCCGCCTACACCTACTCCAGCCCCGCGGTTTTCACCAACGTCACGCCGGAGGTCCCGCCCCCCAGCCACGCCACCTACCAGCGGAAGGAGGCGGGCTTCTATGCCGACGTCTTCCCGCTCTCCGAGAGCTACTTCCTTGTCTCCTACTGCTACGGCCCAGACCAGCAGCACCCGACCGGCTACGGAGTCTACCTGCTCGACAAGTGGAACAACCGCGACCTCATCTACCGCGACCCCGAGCTTTCGACGTTCGAGGCCTTCCCGCTCAAGCCCCGGCCGCGCCCGAGCCTCGTCGCGCCCCGCGAGCACGGCGTCGCCGCCGTCCCAAGCCACAACGACCCCGCGAAGACCGAGTGGGGCACCTTCTTCTGCCTCAACGTCTACGAGGGGCTGACGGGCATCCAGCCCGGCGAGGTCAAGTGGCTGCGCGTCCTCGAAGAGGTCCCCAAGCCCGTCTCCTCCCACACGCACGGCTACGGCCTCCAGAACCCCGCCATCAGCTACAGCGGCCAGTTCGCCCTCAAACGCCTCTGGGGCGTTGTGCCCGTCGAGGCCGACGGCTCGATCCACTTCAAAGCCCCCGCCAACCGCATGCTCTACTTCTCGGCCCTCGACGCGAACATGATGGAGGTGCAGCGCATGCGCACCTTCACCACCGTGGCCCCCGGCGAAGCCTACGGCTGCATCGGCTGCCACGAGCGCAAGACCTCTTCGCCGCCGCCAACGTTCCCCACCGCCCTTCATCGCCCGCCGTCCGAAATCATCCCGCCGAAGTGGGCGGGCGTCCACGGGCCGGACTTCTACAAGACCGCCCAGCCCGTCCTCAACAAGCACTGCGTCAAGTGCCACAGCGGCGATAAAGGGGAAAAGCCGAAGGGCGGGGTTGACCTCTCGCCCGACTTCACCCCCATCTTCAACGTCGCCTACGAAACCCTCTGTTCCAAGCGGCTCGTCAGCTACGCCGATCTCTACCACGTCTCCACCCTCATCACCCGCCCGCCCAAGTACTACGGCTCGCACGCCAGCAAGATGATGCAGGTCGTCCTCACCACCCACAAGGACCGCGTGAGCCTTTCGCCCGAGGACCTGGAGCGGCTGGCCACCTGGATTGACACCAACGCGCCCTACTACGGCACCTACGTCTATGATCGCCCCGGCACCACGGGCGGGCGCGACATCTTCGCCAAGGGCAAGGCCGTGCTGGAGGACATCCACAAGCGCCGCTGCGCCTCCTGCCACGGCGGGAGCGCCGCGGCGACCGTCCTCCGCATGCGCCTCCCCGCCGAGTCCACCCGCGCTCTCCTCGCCCCCCTCGCCAAGGCCGCCGGCGGCGACGCCATCTGCAAGGGCAAGGGCGCGAAGGCAGACGAGCTCACCGGCCAACCACTGCCCATCTTCGCCGACAAAGCCGACCCCGACTACCGGAAGCTCCTGGGCGTCTACGCCGACATTGCTGCCAACCCCCGCGTCGACATGCTCCCCGAGCGTCCGCCGCTGAGCGACCCCGGCTGCCGCTACGTCTACCGCCCCGGCGTCGTCCGCGACGCGCCGAGGTGAGCTGTCACGTATAGCGAGGAAAGGACCGGGCTAATGACGCGCGCAGACGAGCGACCACTGGTGACCTTGGTGGTCCTGGGTGTATGCCTGCTTCTTGGCTTCGTCTGCTGGAGAGTATTGGGCTGGAGGTGGTACTGGGCTGCGGGCGCGGCGGTGTTGGCCGCCGGCGGCGTACTTGAGCTGGTTCTGTCGCGATCCGGGCCAACCAAGCCGGCATCGCGCAGACCTGAAGAGGTAGTTCGTGGACCCGACACGCGACCGACGCGCAGCGGCCGCCTCATCCCGCTGGCGGAGACCCGCCACTTCGACCAACTCCTAGGGGCCTATGAAAGAGGGATCGCCGAGTCGCAATGCCCCGGCCTCACTGAGCTTGAAGCTGAACTCCTTGCTTGCTCTGAGCGCTGGTTCGGGAGCACTATCTATGCCGAGCACGAGATGGCCAGGGCCCAGGAACGAGCTGTGGATGCTCTGCGCCAACAGGGTCAGACCGGTGCGGCAATCCGTGTTTGCGACGGTACCATCCAGCGTCTGGTAAAGCTCGTACGAAAGGTCGAGCGCGCCGGCGCAGCACAGGGCTCCTTCTACGCAGACGAGGCCGAGAGGCAAAGGGACCTCACCTTGTACAGGCTTGATCTTGCTCACATGCTCGGCTCCTTGGCCTATCTGAAGAGTCAGGAGCGCAGCACGGCGCTCGACCAACACCTGAGGTCACGTCACGGCGTGTCGCTGGAACAGGTCACCCGAGGCGAGAGGGGTGCTGTGGAGGCCTTCAGGAGTATCGCGACTGAGATCCGCGCCGCGTTCCCGATGGACGAGGAGCTCAAGCTGTACGGCAGGAGCATAGACATATCTGAGCAGGTCTGCGACTTGTCACTGGCGAGGCCCATACATCTCAGGGGCATCGCCAGCACGTACGAGAACGTGGCGAACTGGCTATCTTCCTACGAGGCAGTCAAGTTCAGGTCGCAGGCGATCCAGTCGTACGAGAAGGCGGAGCGGTTCTACTTGGAAACAGGCCTGCTCGACTGCGCTCACAGAGTCAGGCAAGAGATCGAACGTCTCAGGCGCAGTCAGTGACAGTCACGTAAGGAAGAGGCACATGCGGTTTCTCCGCAACGGAACGCGACGCTGGTGTTTCTCCATCCGCGCAGTTGCCTTCAGGAGCTTGAGGTGATCCAAAAGGAACTCCCCGGCGAGATCGGAGCGGTCGCCTCCCGCCACGACGAGGCGGCATGCACGCTGATCGCGGTGCACTCCTTCGCCGCCGCCGCCGAGGCTATCTGTCTGGCCATCGAAACCCTCGCCGGCTACCTCACGGGCAGCTCCGCCTGCACGCCCTCGAAGGACAGCTTCCTCGCCTTCTGCCACCGATACCTGCCCGAGTTGGGGAGGACCGACCCCGGCGTTTCGCTCGCCGCCCCGACGCGCCGGCGCCTCACGTCGTGCGCCGAAGCCGTCTACGCCGCGTTTCGGAGAGGGCTCTTCCACGACGGCGAGCGGGCGACAGGCATCCGTTGCGTGGACGACAAGGGGCGCTGGATGCTGAGCTTCGAGGCCGATGGCTCGGCTCGCCTCAACATCGTCCCGCTCCAGGCGCAATTCGAGCGCGGCTTCAACGCCTACCTTGCAGACCTCGCCCGCGACAAGGGCCTCGCCTCCAAGGCCGCCCGCCGAGCCGCCTTCCTCGCCAGGCCCGTGTTCCTGAGTCGTCTCCCCGCCATTCGTGCTCAAGTCACTGCTTGCCCGCGAGGGGGGCGCAGTAACTGATCTGCGCGGCTGGGCACACCTTGTTGAACCGAGCGGTTCTGCGGTCGGTTCAATGAGGGCTTCGTCTGCCCGCGCCCTGGCCGGCGGCGCCCAGAGGAAACCAAACCCAGGCGGGCTGGGTTTGGTTTCTAGTGTGCCCAGCCGCGCAAATCCGCTACTGCACCCCCGCGAGGGTGAGGCGGGCGGCGCGGACCGAGAAGCAGTCGTCACCCGAAAAGACAAGGTGGACGGTCCTGCCGTCGGCGCTCATCCACTTGGTCGGGAGGCTTGATGTCTCGCCCGGCCCGGCGTCCCACTCCTCGGTGAAGAAGGCCGTCGTCCACGGCCCCCAGGGCTCTGGGGCGTCGAAGATGGCGAAGCCGCCCTTGATGACGGGGCTGGGCGGATAGGGCGGCGCGGTCGCCGCCACCGCGATTGTAGCCGGCAGCCAGAGGAACGCGCCCGATGTGTGCACCGACGGCTTCTCCTTCATCAGCCTATATAACTCGCCACGATTGTCGCTCGCTGTAGCCACAAGCCTCCCGGCCGCAAGCCGGGCCACGCCGCCAGCAGCCGCCCGGCGCCGCCGCAGGTGGATGGGGCCCCGCGATGGCCGCGGGGGATGGCCTGCGTCCCTAGCCTCCGCATTCGCGCTTTCGCGCGAAAGCGCGAATGACGTTGGGCCGCCCTGTCAGCGCGAGTCACCTTGCCACTGAAAATCGCCTTGACACGCCGCCGCAGTGTCATATAATGCTTCTTATAATGGACTCGTACCTGCCTGAGAAGCAGAAGCCACAGCACTTAGAGCGCGGCTCGCGCCCCACGAAACCCAACATTATATTCAACTCAGGCCCCGAACAAGCCTTCGCGCCCCCACTCGAGCGCCTCCTCGACGAGTTCCTCACCGACCTCGAGAACGCCGGACGCTCCCGCCACACCCTCGTAAACTACCGCTGCGACCTGCGCCGCCTGATCGAGTTCGCACCCGAGGGCCTCCACGCCCTCGGCCCCGCACGCCTCCGCCTCTTCTTCTCCTCGCTCGCCGGCAAGTCGCCCGCCACACGTGCCCGGGCGCAGGCATCCGCCAACGCCTTCCTCACCTGGTGCTACAAGCACGACCTGGTCCCCGCCAACCCGATGCAGAAGCTCGACCGCGTCAAGCTGCCGGAATACCATCCCCGCCCCCTTGAGTCCCGCACCATCCGCAAGGTGCTCGACGCCATCCCGAAGCCGAACCTCCGCGACCGGTTGCTCTTCACACTCATCGCCGAAACCGGCCTCCGCGTCTCCGAAGCCTTGGGCGTCTACTTCGAGGACCTCATCCTCACGCCCGACGACGAGCAGATCGTCGTGCGCGGCAAGGGCGGCCGCACCCGCACCGTCATGCTCTACGCCGCCCCCGAAAGCCTTCAACTCCTCCGCCGCTACCTGCGCGAGAGCCGCATCACCTCCGGCGCCCTCTTCCGCGGCGACCCTGCCCGGCGTGGCTCCAGCCGCCCCCTCCACTACCGCACCGCCCACCACGCCTGGCTCCGCTACTGCGAGAAGGCCAGGGTCAACGCCGGCATCCACGCCCTCCGCCACAGCTTCGCCACCCGGCTCCTCAACGAAGGCGTCAGCCTCGGCGTCGTCCGAAAACTCCTAGGCCACCGCAACATGCAAACCACCCTCCGCTACGCCGAGGTCACCGACGCCACCGTCAAGCGCGAGTTGATGGCCCACCATCGCCGCTCCCTCTGACCCTCCCCGTCTCACCCCATAGGTCGCCGACCGCGACGACCATTCGCGTCGCGGCAAGGCCCGCCACTCCCCCTGCCCCCCGCCCTCCGCACAGGCCCGGATCTCTGCGTCAAGCGTCCCGGTCACATATCTCGATATAGTGGCTCGCGCGAGAATGCCTCCTCATGCCACCCACGCGGCCCTCTTCCCACCCATCCGGACGCCCTCCCCCAGGGGGGTTAGGAGACGTTGATTGCAGACGTGTACACGTCCGCGACTACGCCATCCACCTACGCTGGAGCCCGCAGAAAGCGACTATGGCTCCCCCTCGCGGCTGCCTCGGGCGTTAGCTGCGCGGGAGCCCTTGTGCGGCATCGAGACGCCCCCGGGGCTGGCAGTCGGAACGGCCTACCCCCAGATGGCATGCGCAGTCGAGCGCGCCCGCCGGACCGCCTCCAGGGCTGCGCATGGCCTCTGCACCATCGTATATGGGGGATTGTGATAATGCGTATGTACTATGTGACGACATAACCATACGGACAGTCAATAGTTACAGCTACTCATCGCCGCCTGCGACCGCTCCGGGCGGCCTGGCCGGACCGCATGTGGCAGGGCATGGCGGAGCGTCCGCCGGCCGAAGACGGCGTGGCCGCGCCAAACGCGTCGAGGGTGAAGGGCTCCGTCCCAGCAGTCCGCCGTTCTGTGGCATGTCAGGTCAGTGCTCGGGTGCCGTGTGGCGCGCCCCTCTCGGCGCTGGCGGCCCGCCAGGGGCCCACGCCAATGGCGCGGACCTGTCTCTGGCCCGTCGTTTCCGGCAGCATGTAGCTCGCACACTCACTCGCGCGCTCCCCCTTGCGCGCTGAGGCCACCGGGCCTGCGGCTCGGCCTCGGGCCAGAGGGCGGGCCGGGCGGAATGGGCCATGCCGACACAGGACCATCAGCGCTCTGCGCGCGAGCGCGACGCCGTTGGGCGCGCCCCAGCCCTCGCGTGGCTCTCTCACCCAGTGGAGTCTCCCGACGCGAGCGGGCGAGCGACGCGCGGGGCTCCCCTCCACTCGGGTCGCCGGCGCCATGGGCCGCTCGAGCTCTGTCTGTCTGCTGCATTGCGAGACGGGATGCGGCACACCGGGTCTGGCGGTGCGACCGACGGCCGCGGGTGCGTGGAGGAGTCGAGCCGCTGGGTCTGTCCCGAGGAGATGCGATGGCCACGCGTGACTCCTCTCAGCGCGCGTGACCGTTGCGTCCCGCGTGAGGGGCCGCACAGCGCGGCTCAGTCGCGCGCCGCGGGCGGCGCGCCGATCTGCGTTCTACCACTCGATCGCGCGCAGGCGCGCGTGGAGACGCGTGGCAGTCCATCCCTCCCCGAGCTGGCGCGCGAAGAGGCGGAGGACGTTCATCGCGATCGTCGCGAGGCGCAGGAACGCAGCGTTCCCGCGCGGGTCGCCCGACGGCAGCTTGCCATCTCCGAAGGGCCACCGCGGATGTCCGAAGAATGGCCCGATTCGGCACATCGAGGCCGCTAGACGCACGAGAACGGGCATTGGCTCCCTCAGGAGCGAGGTCACGATGGCGAGGCGTTCGCGGCGCGCGCCGGGGGTTGGCGCGGGGCGCTCGACGAGGAGAGTCCGCAGCCATTGGCGCGTGCCGGGCACACTCAGAGCGGAGCCGAGGTCGAGGACGCGTGTGGCGTCGGGCAGCGTGGCCCAGCGCTGCCCGGCGCGCGCGTCGGGGTGGTCCGCCAGCGCAGCAGCCCACGTGACAGCGGCGAGGAACGGGAGCCGTCGGCGCGCGAGGGCACGGAACACCTCGCGCGAGGCGCAGGCGCCTGTTATGCGCACGAGGCGCGGCTTCGCGCGGAGCAGTTGGCGCGCTCGCGCGAGGAGGTCATTCAAGAGTGAGGAGGGATCGCCAGGGTCGAGGTGGAGCTCCTGTGCGAGCGCCTCGCCGGCGCAGAACGCGACGGCCCAGCGGTAGGTGCGGTCGTGGCGGCGACCGGCGCGGCGGACGCGCCGCTCGGTCGCGTCGAGATCGAGGATCGGCGCGCGCTGCGAGAGCGCGCTGCCGTGCTCGCGCAGGAGGTGCTCGTTGGCTGCGTCGAGCTGGCGCAGGTGCGTCACGTGGAAGGCGTTGAGGAAGTTGTGTGCCGTCGTGTGGTCGCAGAAGCGCGGGAGGCCGAGCGTTCGGGCCAGGTCGCGGCGGCCCTTGAGGAGCGGCTCGATCTGTGAGAGGCGCGTGGCGCCGAGCCATGCCATGGCGAGGAAGTCGTAGCAGAGCACCGGGTCGCGGAAGGCGCTCCTGCGTCGCTTCACGGGACGCGCGAGATTGCGTCGCCGCTTCACCGTGACGCGGCTAAGGAGGCCCTCGATGCGGAGGACGTCGCGCGCGTACCACGCGAGCGTGCCGAGCATGTCGGGAGATGTCTGAGCCGCGGCCGGCATGGTGGGAACCCTATTCCTGCTCGGCACCTCACGTGCTCACATGCATTTTATTTATCTTACCATAGAGAGCAGAACCTGTCAAGTGCTTGTCAGACAGATGGTTAGATAGGAATAAGCACTGTCACGGTCAGACGGTTGCAGGCGTATCCACCACCATTTTCGCCTCTTACGACTATATCAAGAATATGCAGCATTGCTTCGACATCGAATGGCGGGGGAGCGTCCGGCAGCGCGGTAAGGGGAGGCAGGGCGGTGGGGGCGAGGCAGCGGGGGCAGTGGGTGGGGGGCATTGGGATGACGGAGGTCTAGAGGTCCCTAATCGCATTCAGCCGTGGCATGAGGTCCTGTGGAGGGGCAGAGGGGAGGCTTGGGGCCGGGCTACTCGGTGCGTTCGGGCTTGGGGGTGG
>Ga0194125_10014107_pt1 | contig 10278 bp, 8 predicted proteins | sample TA2KigC250mmetaG_FD_148626 | JGI IMG/M metagenome (GOLD analysis project Ga0194125, IMG submission 148626) | Freshwater microbial communities from Lake Tanganyika, Tanzania - TA2015034 Kigoma Deep Cast 250m | ecosystem: Environmental > Aquatic > Freshwater > Lake | place: Tanzania: Lake... | reverse complement strand
CGGCGGGGGCGCTGTCGCCCGTCTCGTGCGCGAGCTCCTGCTCGCCCGAGGCGGGGTTGAGGGGCACGAGCTCGACCCCTGCGACGATCGCGCCGGCGGCGCCGAGCGCCGTCTCGATGCGCGGCTCGCACCACAGGGCGACGCGGTCGGTAGCGGCCAGGTCGCGTGCGACGGCGCCCACGGCCCGGGCCAGCTCGTCGCCGTCGAGGCGGGAGCCCGCCACCTCGAGCGAGGCGCGCGCGAGGCCGGGGAGGAGCGCGGTCACGGAGCGGCAGTCTAGTCGCCGGGCTAGAGTGGCCACGATGATCCGCCGCCCGACCGATGCCGGCTGGGAGCTCGTCGCGCAGCCCGACCACGGGCGGCTGTCGGCCGACATCCTCAGCTGCCTCGCGGAGCGCCCGCGGGGTCCCGAGGAGGGGTTCCGGGCGGCCGTGGCGCACCACGACGACGGCTGGGTGGAGCGCGACGCCGCGCCCCGGCCGGGTCCCGACGGCGGCCCGGAGACCTTCCTCGACCTCGCCCTCGTCGACCACCTCGCGCTGTCCGACGCGTCGGTGCGGATCGCGGGCGAGCACCACCCGTACGCGGAGGCGGTGGTGGCCCGGCACGTGGCCTGGCTCCACGGCGCGCGACCCGTCGCCGACCCCGACCTCGCCGACGAGCGCGACCGCGCCGTCGGCCGCTGGCGCGTCACCGCCGACCGGCAGGCCGCGGCGGTCGGCGTCGCCCCGGCCGACCTCGAGCGCGACCAGCGGCTGTGCGCGCTCGTCGACCTCCTGTCGTTGTGGGTCGCGGGCTGGCCGGAGTCCGACGCCCTTCCCCTGGAGGGGCCCGACGGCGACGAGCTCGACGCCGAGCGGGCGGCCGACGGGTCCGTGCGGCTGCCCGTATCGCTCCTGCCCGTGCCCCGGCGGGTCGCCGTGCCCGTCGTGTGCGTCGCGCGCGTCGAGCCGTACGCGCCGTGCGAGCGCGGCACCCGCGAGATCGAGCTGGTGCCCGCCCCGTGAGCGGCCTCGCCGACGACCTCGCCCGGCTCGTCGGGCCCGAGTGGGTCGAGGCGCCGGTCGTCGACCGCGACTGGCTGCAGGACGGCACCGAGAGCGCCGCGGTCACGGGCGCCGCGGAGGCGGTGGCCCGCCCCGGATCTCCCGACGAGGTGCGCGGGCTCGCGCGCTGGGCCGGGGCGAACGGGGTGCCGCTCGTGCCGCGCGGCGGCGGCACCGGCTACGCCGCGGGCGCCGTGCCCGTCACCGGGTCCGTGGTCGTCTCGCTCGATCGCCTGTGCGCCGTGCGTGAGCGGCGCCCCGAGACCTGGTCGATCGGGGTGGAGGCCGGCGTCACCACGGCGGAGGTGCGGCGGCTGGCCCGCGAGGACGCGCTCTGGTACCCGCCGGATCCGGGCGCCGGCGAGCAGTCGCAGATCGGCGGCAACGTCGCCACGAACGCCGGCGGGCCGCACTGCTTCAAGTACGGCGTGACGGGGCACTGGGTGACGGCGCTCGAGGCCGTGCTCGGCACGGGCGAGCTCGTGCGCACCGGCGCGGGCCTCCCAAAGGACGTCTCGACGCTCGACCTGCGCTCGCTCCTCGTCGGCTCGGAGGGCGCGCTCGGGATCATCACGGCGGTCTGGCTGCGCCTGATCCCCGAGCCCGAGGCGCGGCTGCCCGTCCTCGCCGTGTTCGGGTCCGCGCAGGACGGGGCCGACGCGGTCTCCCTGGCGATGGCCAGCGGGGTCGTCCCGGCGGCGCTTGAGTTCCTCGACCGCGGCGCCATCGAGGCGGCCCGCGCGACCTACCCGGGCGACCTGCCGGCCGACGCCGAGTTCGCGGTGATCGCGGAGGCCGACGGCACCCTCGCCGGGGCGACGGCGGAGCGCGACCTGATCGCCGCGATGCTGCGGCCCACCGCGACCGACCTGATCGCCCCCGGCGCCGACGAGGCGGCGCGCATCTGGGCGTGGCGGGACGGCGTCTCCCTCGGCGTCCTCGCGCGCCGGGGCGGCAAGCTCAGCGAGGACATCGCGGTGCCCGTCGACCGCCTCGCCGAGGCCGTCATCGCGGTGCGCGCGCTCGGCGAGGAGGTCGGGCTGGAGACGACCAGCTGGGGCCACGCCGGCGACGGCAACCTGCACGCCTCGTTCATGTTCGACCGCGCCGACCCCGACCAGCTCGCGCGGGCCACGGCGGCCGCGCCGCGCCTCTTCGCGCTCGCCCGGTCGCTCGGCGGCGCGATCTCGGGCGAGCACGGCGTCGGCCGCTTCAAGGTCGAGGCCGCGGCCGAGCAGGACCCCGCGCTGCTCGCGGTCCAGCGGCGCCTGAAGGACGCCCTCGACCCGCACGGGATCATGAACCCGGGCGCGAAGGTGCCGCCGGCCTAGGTCCGCCAGCTGCCGGGGCGGCCGGCGAGGGCGTCCGCGAGCCGGTCGCGCACGTGGCCGGCGGTCGCCGGGTCCGCGGCCCGCGCCGCGAGCCACGCCACGGACAGGATCTCGCGCGTCCCGATCGCGGCGGCGAGCGCCGCCGCGTCGACCGCGCCCGCGAGGTCCTCGTAGCCGGCGCGGTGGGACGGGAAGCGTGACGGGCCCGTGCCCAGCCGCCGCTCGACGACCTCGAGCGGGGCGAGATCGTAGACGGCGGGCCCGATCGAGAGGTACTCGGGGTCGATCATCAGCCACGGCCCGGCCTCGTCGGCGAACCAGTTCGCGGGGTGGGCGTCGGCGTGGAGGACGGCCGGCTCGCCCGTGACGAGCGCCCAGCGCTCGTCGACGGCGCCGAGGAGGGCGGAGCGCTGATCGCGGTCGAGGACGTCGGGCGCGCGGTCCAGCCAGTGCTCCGCCAGGCGCACGGGGTCGAACACGGGGAGGTCGACCGCGTCCTGCCGCAGGAGCAGCAGGCCCTGCGCGTGGTGGGCGGCGAGGCTCGCGCCGGCCGGCGCGAGGTCCGCGATGCCGTCGAGGCCGGGGGTCGTGCGCGGGTAGGCGACGACGAGGGCGCCGTCGCGCTCGACCGGGTCGTCGAGGCGCTGGAGCAGGCGCGGCAGCAGCATGGCCGCGGCGAGGGCGCGACGGTCGTCGTCGGTCGGCGCGGGGATGACGCGGGCCACGTGGTCCTCGTCGAGGGCGACCGTGACGTGGTCGGCGGCCCGCAGCACCGCGGCTCGGCCCGGGTCGAGGCCGAACGCCGCGCAGGCGACCGCGACCGCCTCCTCGGGGCTCACGACTCGAGCGTCTGCAGCGCGTCGGACACCAGAGATAGCGCGTCCTCGACCGTCTCCGGCACGTCGTCGCCGCCCTGCCTGAGCAGGGTCAGGCACTGGCGCAGGGCGTGGTCGGCGCCGCGCAGGTGCTGCACGGCGGTGACCAGCTCCTGGGCCGCAGGGGTCATCCCGTCGCTCATCGGCCTACCACTCCTCGTCGTTCTCGGCGATCGCCGCGGCCTCGCGCCACGCCTCCTCCTCCCGGCGGATCAGGTCCGGGTAGGTGCCGCGCGCGTGCACGAGCTCGAGCGTCAGGACCTGCAGTGCGATCGCGCTCGCGGTCAGCGCGCTCGTGGTCGGCGACAGCTTGGCGGCGTGGGGGAGGAGCATCCGCCCGGCGCTGGTCAGCTCACGGCCCCAGACGCCCTCGACGGCCGGCACCATGATCGCGGCGCAGGGCATCCCGACCCGCCGGGCCGCGCGCAGCGCGAGCCGGCCGCGGTCCGAGCGCCGCGCCCGCCCGCGGTGCTCCGTGGCGAACACCACGAGACCCGTCTTGTCGTCGCAGGCGGGCAGGTGCCCGTGCAGGAACGTCTCGAGGTCGCGGGCGGCGGACGGAAGGTACAGGCCCTCCTCGACCTTCAGCACCAGCTCGTCGGCGCTGATCCGGTCGTAGCCGCCGCCGATTGCGATCAGACGCTCGACGCCGGCGAAGGCGCCTGCGATCTCCGCCGCCTGCTGGCGCAGGGCGAGGCACTCGCGCAGGTGCGTGCGCAGCGCGTTGGCGTCGACCGGCCGCCCCGACAGGAGCCCGGCGATCACCGCGCCGGCGGTCATCGGCGAGAGGTAGCCGACCGTGTGGCACCAGCTGCGGTCCTGCATCGGCGTCAGCGCGACGGCGTTCGCGGCCCCCTTCAGCGCGCCGTCCGGGTTCGCCGTGATCAGCCCGACCCAGGCACCCGCCTCCTCGGCCGCGGTCATCGCGTGCAGGGTGCCGCGCGTGCCGCCGTCGTGCGAGATCGCGATCACCGCGCCGCCTTCCGGCATGTCGAGGGCGGCCTCGAGGGCCTGGCGCCCGACCGGGCGGACCCCGCGGTGGCCGAACGCCTCGTCGAGCTGGGCGGCGACGGCGCGCGCCGCGTGCTCGCTGGTGCCGCAGCCGACGACGGTGATCGGCTCGCCCGCCGCGTGGACCTCGGCGAGCCGCTTGGCGAAGCGCTCGAACGACTTCGCGAGCGCCTTCAGGGAGGCGATCCGCTCGGCCAGCTCGGGCTCCGCGTCGATCATCTCCTCCATCGTCCAGGGGCGCTCGTCGCGCAGTTCGGGGAACCAGTCCTCGTGCCAGGCGGGCCGCGTCATCTCCGCGAGTCTATCGCCGGCGGTCGCGGGCGCCAAGCGCCCTCCCCACGGCGCGGCGAGGTGCCGTACCCTAGGCGTCATGCAGCGCACGCGACCGACCCTCCGCCTCACCCTCCTCGCCGCCGCGCTCCTCGTGCTCGGCGCCCTCGCCGGCCCCGCGGCCGCCCAGCGCACCGCGACCGTCAACGTCGGCGCCGCGCTCACGCTGACGGGCACGAACCAGGCGTACGGCCTGTCCTCGCGGCGCGGCATCGACATGGCCGTGAAGGAGATCAACGCGGGCGCGGTCCCGGGCGTCAGGATCAACGTCAAGACCGTCGACGACCTCGGCACGGCGCAGGGCGCCGCGGCGGCCTACGGCATCTTCTTCCGCGACGGGGTCACCGCGATCATGGGTCCGACCCTCTCGAGCGTCGCGCTGACCGTGGACCACTTCGCGCAGGGCGCGCGGATCCCCGTCCTCGGCATCTCGAACACGCAGCCCGGCATCACGGAGATCGGCACCTTCATCTTCCGGCCGACGCTGACCGAGAACGTGCTGCTCCCCGCCCTCGTCAAGACCGTCGCGACGTCGTCGCTCGCGCCGAAGACCGCCGTCCTGATCCAGGGCAGCGATGAGTTCGCGGTCACGAGCGCGCCGATCTTCGCGGGCGCTCTCGAGGCCAACCAGATCGCCGTTATCAAGACGATCGTGGTGCCGCCGGCGACGACGGACTTCACCGCGATCGCCGCCGAGGTCAAGGCCGCCGACCCCGACGCCGTCGCGATCACCGCCCTGCCCGCCGAGGGCGTGCCGCTCCTGAAGGCGCTGCGCGCCGCCGGGGTGCGCAAGAAGGTGCTGGGCTCCAACGCCTTCAACACGCAGGAGATCATCAAGGGCGCCGGTCGCGCCGCGAACGGCCTGATCGTCGCCACCCCGTGGACGGTGGCCGACACGTCGGAGCGCAACGTCGAGTGGGTCAAGGCGTTCAAGAAGGAGTACAGGCGGACGCCGGACCAGTTCGCCGCCACCGCCTACGCCTACACCTACGTCGTCGCGCAGGCCGCGAAGGGCGGCGGTGCCGCCTCGCAGGCCGCGATGCAGACGAAGCTCGCCGCCATCACGGGGACCAACGGCGTGCCCACGCTGCTCGGGAAGTTCCGGTTCGACGCGAACCGCAACGGCATCACCCCGGTGCGCGTCCAGCAGGTCCTCGGAGGAAGGTTCACGCTGTTCGAGGCCGAGTAGCCGGGCACAGCTGTGAACGACCATCCTGCTACGGTCCTCCCGGAGAACGACCCCCGCCCCCGCAGCGGCGGCCACTGGGCCGCCGTCATCGTCCTCCTGGTCGTCGCCTGGCTGTTCGTGCTGCTCGGCGCCGTCGGGGTCTACCTGCACCGCACGATCTACGACGAGCAGGTCTTCGCGAAGCGCGTGACCGCGATCCTCGAGCAGCCCGGCGTGCAGGCCGCGGTCGCCACCGAGCTGACCGACGCGATCGTCAAGGAGGTCCCGAGGGCCGTCGTCGCGCGCCCGCTGATCCAGTCGGCCGCGCAGACCGTCATCGCGGAGCCGGCCTTCACGAAGATCGTCACCGCGGCGCTGGTCAAGTTCCATGCGCTCCTGCTCGACCCCGGCACCGCCAAGATCGTCTTCACGATCGAGGGCGCGCCGCAGCTGATCCAGAACACGATCGCGCCGTACGACGAGCAGCTCGCGGTCGAGGTCGGCAACGCCGCCTCCGCGGAGCTTGCGAAGCTGCCCGATCCGGGTCCGGCCTTCCGGCTCCTGCAGCTCGGCGCCGAGCTCGGGCCCGTCGCGTGGATCATCCTCTTCCTCGGCCTCGGGCTGGGGGTGCTCGCCGCCCTGATCGCCCCGAACCGCCGGCGCGGCGCCATCAGCGCGTCGATCGCCCTGGTCGCCGTCGGCCTCGGGATCGCCCTGATCCTCGGCGCGGTCCGCATCGGCCTCGGCTCCGCCACCGCCGCCGACCCGGTCCTCAGCGAGGCCGCCACGGGCGTCTTCAACGGCCTCTTCGGCGACCTCCGCCAGATCGCCCGCATCACCGCGATCGTCGGCGCCATCGCCGCCGTCCTGATCTGGTCCCTGCGCTGGACCGCCCCGATCGCGGCCGGCGCCGCCGGGCACGCCCGCGACGCGGCGGGCGACGCCGCCCACGCGGCCGGCGACCGTCGGATCGAGGTCGCGGACGTCACCGCGATCCTGCGCCGCGGCGCCGACCGCGCGCTGACCCCCGCCGCCACCACCTGGGGCCGCATCCTGCAGGGCGTCGGCGCCCTCGCGATCGCCCTGCTCGTCCTGTTCCAGTGGCACCTCGTCGTCGACGTGGTCGTCCTCGCCATCGCGATCGCCCTGATCGCCCTGGCGCTGAACCGCCTCCTGTACGTCGTGCTCGAGCGGCGCGGCGGCCACGCCGCCGACCCCGGCGCCTGACCCCCCGGCCGGGCCGCTGGTGTAGTCTCGCCCCGTCCGCGACGGGGAGGACCGCGACATGACGAGGCCGATCACCACGCGCGACCGGTTGCGCTACCGCTTCGACGCCACGCTCGCGCGCGGCACGATCGGCGTGATCGCGTGGCTCGGCCTGATCACCCTGGTCGTGGTCGTGCTGGCCGGGATCCTCGTCGCGCTGATCGGCCTGCGCACGAACGGCACCGACCGCACCGGCCTGATCGAGGGCGTCTGGGTCAACCTCATGCACGCGCTCGACCCGGGCGCGCTCGGCGCCGACGTCGGCTGGACCTGGCGGATCGTCGCGCTCGTCGTGACGATCGCCGGCATCTTCGTCCTGTCGATCCTGATCGGCATCATCTCCTCCGGCATCGAGGCCCGCCTCGACGAGCTGCGCAAGGGCCGCTCGCTCGTCGTCGAGTCGGGCCACACGCTCGTCCTCGGCTGGTCGCCGAAGCTGCACCAGATCCTCACGGAGCTCGAGGTCGCGAACGCGAACCAGCGCGACCCCGTCGTCGTGGTGCTCGCCGACCGCGACAAGGTCGAGATGGAGGACGAGGTGCGCACGCGCGCCGACGGCGACCGCCGCACCCGGATCATCTGCCGGTCCGGCAACCCCGCCAACCCGGCCGACCTCGAGATCGTGCGGCCGGAGGCCGCGAAGGCCATCCTCGTCCTGCTCGACGAGGAGACGGGCGATCCCGGCGTCGTCAAGTCGGTGCTCGCGCTGCTCGCGATCGACCCGTCCCTCGAGCGCCTGCGCGTGACGGCCGAGTTCGGCAGCGAGGACTCGGCCGAGGCGATCGACCGGGCCACCGGCGGCCGCATGGCGATCGTCGTCTCGAGCGACGTGATCGCGCGCGTCACCGCGCAGGTCTGCCGGCAGTCCGGGATCAGCGCCGCCTTCCAGGAGCTGCTCGACTTCGACGGCGACGAGGTCTACTTCCAGGAGGAGCCGGGCCTCGTGGGCGCCACCTTCGGGGCGAGCCTGACGGCCTACGCCGAGTCGAGCGTGATCGGGGTGCGCAGCGCCGACGGCGCCGTGACGCTGTCGCCGCCGATGGGGCGCGTGTACGCCGCGGGCGACCGGGTGATCGCGATCTCGGCCGACGACGACACGATCCGGCTCAGCGGACCCGTCGAGGCGGCCGACGTCGGCGGCCAGGTCGAGCCGGCCGTCGAGCCCGTCTGCGAGCACACGCTCCTGATCGGCTGGAACGGCCTCGCCGACACGATCCTCGCCGAGCTCGACCGCTACGTGCTGCCCGGCTCGACTGTCCGGGTCCTCGTCGACCCGACGCGCCTCGAGGACCCGCTCGAGCTGCCCCCGCTCGAGAACACCGCGGTCGAGGTCGTCGAGGCCGACACGGTCGACGGCCGCCAGCTGGCGGCGCACGTCGGCGCCCGCGCCTACGACCAGGTGATCATCCTCTGCTACCGCACCGGCGACGAGGCCGTCGACGACGCGCACGCGCTCCTCACCCTTCTGCAGGTGCGGCAGGCCACGCAGGACGAGGGCAGCCCGAACGCCGGGGTGCGGCTCGTCACGGAGCTGCTCGACGTGCGCGACGTCGACCTCGCCCGCGTCGCCAACCCCGACGACTTCGTGGTCAGCGAGCGGCTGACCAGCCTGATGCTCGCGCAGCTCGTCGAGAACAACGACCTGCGCGGCGTCTTCTCCGACCTGTTCGATGCCGAGGGCGTCGAGCTGGTGCTCGTGCCCGCCTCGCGCTACTGCCCGGCCGGGGAGGAGGTGGCGTACGGCGACGTCGTGGCCGCCGCCCGCGCCCGCGGGCACGTGGCCGTCGGCCTGCGGGTCGTGTCCGCGGTCCTCGCGGACGGCCTCGGCGGGGGCACCATGCTGGTCAACCCGGCGAAGTCCCGGCGCGTCGTGCTCGGCGCCGAGGACCAGGTGCTCGTGCTCGCGTAGATGGGACGGCAGGGAATCGAACCCTGGCCGGAGGATTAAAAGTCCTCTGCTCGACCTTCGAGCTACCGTCCCGCGGGCAGTCTACGGGCTGTAGACGCCCGGGGAGGTCTCGCGCAGCCGCAGGGTCAGGGGCAGCGCGGCCAGCAGGAGCACCGCGAGGCCGATCCCGACGGCGGGGAACCCGAAGCGGTCGAGGACGACGCCGGCCGACAGGACGGCGGCGGCCCCGCACAGCGACACGACCTGGTCGTTCATGGCGGTCAGCCGGCCGCGCTCCACCGGCGTCGTCACGTCGGCGAGGACCGTGGTGCCGGCCACCCAGCTCGAGCACCAGCCGAGCCCGAGCAGGAAGAAGAACGGGAGGATCAGGAGCGACTGGCCGAGCAGGGCGGTCCCGACCGCCCCGACGGCCGTGCCGAGGATCCCGGCGATCAGCATCCGCCGCCGCCCGAGCCGGTCGGCGAGGCGCCCGAGCGGCGCCGCCAGCCCGAACATCCCGAGGAAGTGGGCCGAGATGAAGAGGCCGATCGCGGCCGCTCCGAGCCCCTGCTGGTCGAGCACGACGGCGGTGATGCCCATCACGCCGACCATCGCGGCCTGGATCAGCGCGGCGGTCACGATCGCGGCGCGGGCGGGGCCGATCCGCAGGAGCTCGCGGCGGCTGCGCGGCTCGCCCGTCTCCACGGCCGGTGCGGTCCCGGGGAACCAGTCGCCCAGGCGGCGCGCCACGTCGCGGGGATCGGTGCCGATGCCGCGCACGAGCAGGATCGCGAGGCCGGCGGTGAGGGGCACGAGGAGCCATGGCGCGGTGCGCTCGCCGAGGCCGAGCGGGACCAGCGCGAGGATCAGTCCGGAGGCGAGGAGCGGGCCGACGATGCTGCCGACGGCGCCGGCGGAGGCGACGAGGCCGACGCCGTGGGCGCGCTGCTCGACGGGGTAGAGGTCGGCCGCGGCCGCGCGGTGCATCATCGCGGGCCCCTGTCCGCTGCCGAAGACCAGCGTGCCGGCGACGAACAGGGCGTACGAGTCGACGGAGATCGCGACGCCGCAGAGGACCGCGCCGAGGGAGAGCAGCGCGAGGCCGGCGGTGAGGACCGGCTTGCGGCCGTGGCGGTCGGAGACGCGCCCCGCCACGAACAGGGAGCCGACGGACGCGAGCATCGCGAGCCCGACGCTCGTGCCGGCGAGGCTCGCGTGGTGGGAGAGCGTGGCCGCGGACACGGCGCCGACGCTCGCGTTGAGGGGGATCGCGGCGCTGGTGGCGGCCTGGCCGGCGGCGAGGCGCAGCGTCCACTGCGAGATCTGCCGCGGGACGGCCGCCGTGGTGGCCATCAGTTCAGGG
>Ga0194125_10014106_pt1 | contig 10279 bp, 13 predicted proteins | sample TA2KigC250mmetaG_FD_148626 | JGI IMG/M metagenome (GOLD analysis project Ga0194125, IMG submission 148626) | Freshwater microbial communities from Lake Tanganyika, Tanzania - TA2015034 Kigoma Deep Cast 250m | ecosystem: Environmental > Aquatic > Freshwater > Lake | place: Tanzania: Lake... | reverse complement strand
TAATATCTTCTGCAGTTTGTCTTCGGGAACATTAGTATTGATTTTCCTATTGACCCAAGTAGCCCGGCTATCAGAAACCATCACTGTACCTTCTATGAATTTATATGCCAAAACCATTGTCATAATTTTCTTTTTCCTCTAGTTACATTATACCCGCACTGTGAGTTTATAAGATTATTCAGATTTAGTACAATATAAGGAGAAAATTATGGATTTAAAATTAGCAGACAAAATTAGATTAGACTGGGGAAAATTTCTTGAAATTAGCAATGGGCCTTTAATGATGCTTTTTATGAGTAAAATTCCCCAAAGCCTACTTCCTTACCCAAAAGAGAAAATAATAGAAGCCCTAGATGTTATTACCCAACATTTTGCAGCCATAGGCAATAGCGAGGCTGTAAAAACGATTGAATCAACAAAACCACTTCTTGAATTTTATGTAGATGACCAGGAAGCTATTCAAGCCGCAATAAAAAACTTTAGCAACGAAAATTACCTTAAAGCCATTTTGCCAAAACTGCCAGAAAGACAAAAAGACCTATTGGCCGAAATAGAATTAATAGTAAATAACAAGAATAATTTATGATTAAGGATTTAATTCAAGCTTTAAGAAAAACAACTAGGGCTAAAAAGGTTTTTCTAGTTTTAGTGATTTCTGGTTATATTCTTGGAGTTGCTATCAGTTATCCAGTTTTGAACAAACAGCCAATAACTAAGAGATACTGTGTTGAAAGTGTCGGTCCTATTACCTGTCAGCCTGATGAAGATTGCGATAGAGAATGTCTCAGATACGAAAACAGGATTGAAACAAGAGGCAGAGAGGCATTTTATACTTATGGATTGTTGGGAGCTTTCCTTGGGGGTTGGGTGGCGGTTCTTGTGGTAACTTATATTCTCAAGGAATAAAAATTGCTAAAAAATGAAAAAAATAGTTATTTCTAATCCCTTATTTTTTGCTTTCTTGTTTCCTGCTTTAATTGATGGATTAGTAACACTTTTGGGTCAAGACTTTCGGTATTGGAATGGTTCAAAAGTGGTTAATGAGGCAAGCCCTGCTTATTATTTTCTTCTCGTATCTCCTTTGTTATTTTTATTAGGCTCTGTTGTGTGGTTTGTCTTTTGGTATTGGCTGTTTAAGAGGTTAAAAGAGCCTTTGAATTTATTCTTAATGTTTCTTTTCATCACTGGTCATTCTTGGGGGAGTAGTTCTTGGATTATGAAAATGTTTAAGCAAGCTGGAATTTATACACTTGGCAATCAGCCATCAATAATTTTTGCTTGGAATTTGTTAGTTTTCTACTTTATCTCAATCGCCTTTATTGCAACTTATTGTCTGAGAATTTATATAAGAACTAAAAAATAAAATGGTTCCTAAAATTAATCTTATTCAAGCTAAATCAATTTTTACAAAATCTGGTCTTCCTGGTTCTGATTGGGTTATTAATCCATACAATGGTTGTTTATTTGGTTGTATGTATTGCTATGCTGCCCAAATTGCCCGATGGAGACACCCAGATGAAATATGGGGTACTTATTTAGATGTAAAGATAAATGCTCCTGAATTATTAAAAGAAGAACTAGAAAAGTTGAAAAAGAGATTAAAAACGAAAAACTTTGGTTCTGTTTTCTTTAGCTCTGTAACCGACCCTTATGTTGGTTTAGAAGTCAAATATCAGCTTACTAGGAAATGTTTAGAAGTGTTGGCTGATTTTGGTTACGAAGGCAATGTTTCTATACAGACAAAGTCGCCATTGGTAACAAAAGATATTGACGTTCTGAAAAGACTGAAAGATGTAGCTGTAGGATTTACTGTAACAACTTTAGATGATAAAGTTTCAAGGTTTTTGGAGGTGATGGCGCCAACTGTAAGTTCAAGAATTCAAGCCCTACAAGAATTACATAAAGCAGGGATTCCTACGTATGCATTTATTGGTCCAATCTTGCCACACTTCACTAGCGATGAGGGGAAAATAAGTGAATTACTAGATAAACTCCAAGAAGTTGGTGTTAAAGAAGTTTGGTTTGAGCATATAAATTTAAGTCCCAAAATAAAAGCTAGGCTTTATGATTTCCTTGGAAAAGAAGCTCCCGAATTAATCCCTGAATTTGAGAAGGCAGACACCGAAGAATATCGGGAGAAACTAGAGGGAGTAGTTCATAAGGCGATGCGAGGACGAGGTTTAAAGATGGGATTGGGTAAAGTAATTCATCACAGAAAGTTGCCCAAAAAAAGAATATGAAACCTACTACATTTATTCGACGTTTTTACATCTTTCAATTCTTCTTCGATTTTATTTTCATTTATGCGGTAGAGAAATTGTTCTTTTTGAGTCGGGGGGTTGATTTAACCCAGATAGGCATCCTGCTTTTTCTGTGGTCTATGATGTCTTTGCTTTTTGAAGTTCCCACTGGAATATTAGCTGACCATTGGAGCAGAAGGAAGATGCTTATATTGTCTGGTGTTTTCTTTTCTATTTGCTATACAATCTGGATTTTTAGCAACTCCTTTTCTGTTTTCCTTTTAGGATTTTTATTCAGAACTCTAGGAGCAACTTTTGCTTCAGGAACATTACAGGCATATTTATTTGATTATTTAAAGTTACATAATTTGTCAAATGATTTTGAGAAGATTTTAGGAAAAGGGAATGCTTTAAGAACATTAGGGATAGGAACAGCTGTGGCTTTTGGCGGTTTCTTTAGCCAAATTTCGTATAACTTTGCTTTGATAGCATCTGCAGTATCAATCCTAACGATTTCAGTTGTTGCTTTTCTTTGGCCTGAGATAAAACCAATTACTCCCACCGGAGAAGAAAACTACTGGCATTTTTTAAAGAATTCTATAGGTACTGTACGTAAGAATAAGGTTCTATTGAAGATAGTTCTTTATTCAGCAATTGTTTTAGCAATATTTGCCAATCTTGAGGAATTTAATGATGTTTATCTTAAATTTTTAGGTTTCCCGAATTCAATAATTGGATTAATTTTTGCAGTTGCTACAATCGGCCAAAGTATCGCCAGTTTTTATGCCCATAAATTTAAAAATCATGCTTGGAGAGTTCTTAATATCATTACCATTATTGGTGCAGTTATTTTGTTACTTGCTGCCTTTGTAAAAAATCCATTAATGGCAGTAGGCATATTGTTTTTAGGTATACTTTTAGAGCTTAGCAATGTTTTAAATGAAGGCACTATTCAAAGAGAAATTGAACCACACCAAAGAGCAACTGTTGCTTCTTTAAACAAGTTCGTAATGAATGTTTTACCATTCCAGCTACTTTTTGGAATAATTGCCAACACATACAGATTACAATTGTCTTATTTATTTTTCGGCTTAGCGATATTAACTTATTTTATATTCCTCCCCTTTCTTGACAAAAAGAAGGGAAATCTTTAAAAAAAAGAAAGCCGAGGATTAGTCGGCTTCTTTCAGAAAAGAACTTCTATGGACAATGCCCATTGGGGCAGTTAAATATTAGCTGATTCTTTCGCATTTTTCTACTAAGATAGCCCTTTCTAAATGCCGCTGGATTTAGTAAAATAAGGATGCTTCGCAATTTGCGCTTCCTCGAAAATTAAGAAAATAAAGATAAGAGAATTTCAAAAAGACACCCATTATTTTTATTTTAAGGAAGCTATGAAAACTAAAAACATCACTATTGTCTTTTCCAAGCTGGATTTTTCTGAGGTTCAGCTTGAGAGATTATCAGGTTTAGGAAAAGTAACCTTCGCCAGAAGTTTAAGAGGTAATTTACCGGCAATCTGCCCGAAATACACTGAGATTTTAGTCCTGGATTCGTTTTCCCTTGGCAGTCCTGACAAAAGGAAAATCAGGCTAAAACAATTACTGGATACACTTCCCAATGTTAAATATCTGGTATTGGGCAATTCTGATTGCGATTCTATTGACAAAGATTACTGCAAACAAAGAAATATTATTGTTTCTTATGTGCCGCTTTATGATGCCGAATCAAAGGCTGAGCATATTATCGCCCTGCTCCTTGGTTCGATTAGAAGAATATTTTTAAATGACAGGTTGACTTACAGAAGGGTGTTTTATCCAGGATTAGGACACAACTTTAAAGGCAGCAGATTAGGTATTATAGGTATGGATAATGTTGGCGAGCAGGTTGCTGGCCTTGCTAAGGCGTTAGGGGCGGTAGTCAACGTCAGCGACAGGCAGATAAGGATGGAAGGTGTATCTGTCAAAAAACTTGATTCATTGCTTATTGAATCAGAAATGATTGTTCTTCGGCTTGATGACAGCCAAGAAAATATAAAGTTTCTGGGCAAAGAAAGAATCAACAGGCTAAAAGATGGAGTGATTATTGTAAATACCGGCAATCGGGAGTGGGTAGATGAAAAAGCCATGAACGAAGCCTTAAAAACTGGCAAAGCGGGTACTTATGCCTTTGAAGCGGAAACAATGGGTAAATCGCCATTAAAAAACAATGATTTAGCCTTGATGTTTAAGCCCTTCAGCACTTTTACCAAGGAAACTAAGGATAAAAACATTGAGGCGATGGTCACAAATATCGAGGGAATTGTCAGAGGAATGCCTTACAACAGGTTGGATTTATGGTAAAATGAAGGCATGTTTATACCTTTTATCCCCACGGATTTTCAGGTTCCCGAGAAGCTAGAGACAGACAAATTTAGACTTAGAATGTTAAGAGCCACAGATGTGGTAAAGGACTATGATGCAGTGATGACGAGCATTGACCATCTTCAAGGAATATTCGGTCCTCGTTCTAAGTGGCCTTCAAAAGATTTAACCTTCGAGCAAGATTTGATTGACTTGGGTTGGCACCAGAAAGAATTTCAAACTCGCTCCTCTTTTGCATACACGGTTATGAATTTAGATGAAAGTCAGTGCTTGGGTTGTATGTATATTTTTCAACCAAGGAAAGAAAACTTTGATGCCGAAGTATATATGTGGGTAAGAAAAAGTACTTACGATGATGGCTTAGACCCTGTATTTTATGAAACGGTAAAAAAATGGATTGCCGAAAAGTGGCCTTTCAAGAAAGTGGCCTATCCTGGTAGAGAAATAAGTTGGGACAAATGGAACAAATTAAAATAATATGTATCATGGAATAATTATTGACCAAGAATTTAATGATAAATCCTTTCCTGAGAGCTTTAAAGTGTTTGCCAAGAAACAGGATGAAACCTGGGGAATATTTGGAATAGAAATTGAAGATTCCCAGCTTGAAGAGTCAATAACCAAAATTCAAAAAAATATGAGGAGTGATGAGCCATGGTATGCTCATTTCTACAACGATAAGCAATTGATTGTCATTTTTAAAAACAATGTGTTTAGAGTAGAACCTCATATTTCCTCATGGAAACCAATTGTTGATTATGGAAGAGAATTAAATATCCCAGGAGAGCAACTGGATTTTTGGCCAAATAGATTTCAGGATGAAATTCATTACTTTTCAAAAGAAAATTTTATAAGTAAATAAAATTATGAAAAAGGATATACGTGTTGCTGTGGTACAAGCAAAGGTACCCAAATCAAAGGGTGAAGGAGAGGCTCAAATAATTCGATTAGTCAAAGAGACGATGAAAGAACCGGTTGATATGATTGGTTTACCCGAGGATTGTGTTGCTTCTTATGATGATATTAAGTCAGGCTATAAAGCATTGGATTTTTTATCCTCTGTAGCAAGGCAAAACAATGTATACCTATTTGGTGCGACAGGTGTTATGGAAAATGATGGTATGCACAACAGAGGATTCTTATTTGATAGGCAAGGTAAATTAATTGGTTATCACGACAAAGTTATCCTGACTCCTCCAGAGGAAAAAGACGGTTTGATTGCCGGTAAAACGTTAGAAGTTTTTGATACAGAATTTGGTAAGCTAGCTATTTTGGTTTGTAAGGATTCATTCCATCGTTATTCAGCATGGTTTTTCGATAAACTCCGAAAGTCAGGGGTTGATGTTATCCTTATTCCTTCTTACTCATTAAATATTTCAAAAAGGTCGGTTGAATTGTGGGTTGACTCATTAAAGGCACTAGCTAAATGGTTTGATGTTTATATTATTGCTCCAGGAACTATCGGACCAAATGCAACAGATTATCCTTCTTTTGGCCATGCTTTAATTATTTGTCCAAATCGTGTCATATTAGCTGAGGGCTCCTTTGATAAAGAAGAAATATTGCGGGCCACTTTGGATGTCAAATCTCTAGAAGAAATTCGCAATACCTATGGTTCCTTATGGCAACCAAAGGATATTCCTGATATTGAAGTTGTCGATTAGGGTACGTAACTTGAGATTTAAGTGGTATAAACTAGGGAAGGCTTGACCATATCAATTTCTTTCCTGATTTCGGCTATCAACTTGAAGTCTTCAAATACCTTGAAGATATGGGCTAAATAGGAGGTTATATTAAAGTTACGCTTTGAGAGCAAACTCTACGGATTTCTTCGGATTTTATTATTCTTGATATACTGTCTAGTAAATGAAGATTTATATCATAAGACACGGACAAGCCACTGGCGATATTGAGGACAGATATGGTGGAGCCTATGATGATGAGTTGACAGATACAGGGAAAACTCAGGCCCAAGAACTGGCAAGTAAGTTAAGCGACTCTGGAATTCAAATTCTCTATTGTAGCCCGCTTATACGAGCTCAACAAACTGCAGAGATTCTAAAAGCAAAATTAGATTGTGAGATAAAAACGATTGAAGATTTTAGGGAAAGAAATAAAAACGGAATCTTGACTGGAATGACCAGGGATGAAGCCAGAATAAAATATCCTGAATTAGTGGAGCAACTTAAAGATTATCGGAACCAAGTCCAAGGGGCAGAATCCCAAGATGACTTTGTAAAAAGAATAAAGAAGGCTTTTACAGAAGTCACAAATGATACACGGTATTCAACAATTGGTATTGTTACTCATGGTGGTCCTGTCTGGGCTATCTTTAGTGACATTCTTAACGATAAAGGGCTTGTTAATATCGCTGATTGTGCCTATTTTGTTTTGGATAAGGAAGGCCAAGGGCTAACTTTAGAGAGGCTGGATGGAATTGAATATAACAAAGGCTAATCAACCTTTTTGCTTTAGCTTGTCTTGAGAATGATAAGGATTATCCAAAAGCAATATTTTGACGAGAGGAGTAGTTATTCTGAAACCGCGCGCTCACATATTTAATTTAGGACAAGCACTGAAGCAGAACAAGTTCGCTTCAGTGTCGTAAAGTGAGCTTTGCTCTACTTTACGACCATGAAGTGCTTCTTTTAAGAAACAAATTAAGTGAACCTCATTTCCGCCTAATTTTGCAAGATAGCCTGCAAGGTGTATAATTCTAACCAGTCAGCTGTTCAAAATCGCCTCATTAGGTTAAAATTTTAAAAATGGCAATTAATATTACTTATTTTGTCCACGGAACAACGACAGATAACGAAAAGGAAATTTCTTCTGGGTGGTTTGATGTTGGACTTTCCGAATTAGGCGTCAAACAATCAATCGACTTGAAAGATAAAATCAGGGACAAGAAATTTGCGGTTGTGTTTTGCTCTGACTTAAAACGAGCTTTTGATTCGGCGAAATTAACTTTTGAGGGAGAGACACCGATTATCCAAGATAAAAGGTTGAGAGAGTGTAATTATGGAAAGTATAACGCCCAACCTTCGGCAATCGTTGAGCCGTTGCAAGAAAAGTGCATCGCCGAAAGGTTCCCCGAGGGCGAAAGCTACGAAGACGTAAAAGCGAGAATCGCTGATTTTCTTGGATTCTTGAAACGAAATTATGACGGGAAGTCAGTCGCAATAGTGGCGCACAAGGCGCCGCAACTCGCGCTCGACGTTTTGCTTAAAGGCAAAACATGGGAACAGGCATTTGCAAAAGATTGGCGCAAAACCAAATCCTGGAAGCCGGGCTGGGAGTATATCTTGGATTAAATTTCCCTGATAACATCGAAGCCCTTGTAGCTGCCCACAATCGCAAAGCCAATAACTCTTCTAGTGATCCCTTCTTCCTTAAGTTTTTTGGCAGTCTCATTTAGAGAAGCCCCGGAACCGACGGCATCATCGATTAGCAAAACTCGGTTGTATTTAACCGAGGCATCTTTGATAAAAATTGTCCTTCGGGCATTTTCGATTCGCTCTTCCAGTCTGCTTAATGTTTTTTGGGCTACCGGTATTTCACCGCGATAGGCTTTAACAAAGTTAATTTTAGGAAGGTTAAGGTTTAGGATTTTCTCTAATTCTTTGAGAAATTGGATTTGTCTGGGAACGGTTGGGGGAATAAAACCAATAGCGCCAATTTTATGGCTTCTGATAATTTCCCGGACCTTTGGTCTAATTTCCTGACCGATTTTTTTTATAAGATTAATTTTCTGAGCCTGTTTGGCATAGAGAACTAACTGGCCAAGGCGGGTTTTCCCATATTTTGGCAGACTGTAAAAATCCGAATAGAAAACCTTATCGATAAACCGCAAGTTAAAGGTTTTCTCGATTTTTCTCGTGGCGTCGATAAAGCCCCGACGATTAAAATAGGCATTTGCCTTTTCTCTGACTGCTATATATTCGCGGGCCAAGAAATCCAATCGCTGGCTCTGGCCGACAGATTCAGCCCAGGCCTTAAATGCCTTAAATCCGGTCAGAAGGTCTCCCGTGGGGGAGACCCAAAAATAGTGGGAATCAAGATATTCTTTGTTTGCCGCGGGAATATCAGGAGTAACGATTTTTTCTTTCGCTTCCCTCATTTCGTAGAAAACTAACGGTGACTTTCCCGACTTGACCACAAGACCCCCCCTAATAAGGTTCCGTAAGTGCCGATGGATCAACTGTCGGCTCACGCCCAAGTGGCGTCGCAGTTCCTCGACTCGAGCCTTTTTCCTTTTGCGGATATAGTTAAGGACTCTGCCCTTAGAGGTAATTCTCTCTGGCATAAGTGTTTACAGTATAGTGTAAAGTGTAAACATTGTCAATAATAGCTTCCAACCCGAAGGGTTAGAAGATAGTTAGAAGATACTTTTTATACTTCTTTTAGGACATAGTAGGTAGCCTTGCCTTTTCCTTTTCTCTCAATTAAGCCTAAGCGAATTAGCCTTTGAAAATCAAGCGCTCTGGTCGGCCTGGCTCTATCCGTCAGTTTTGCATAATCACTATCCTTGATGAAACCTTTCTTGCGAATGGAGTTTAACATCTGGTGATGATGCGCCTGCAGCTCTGTGTCGGGGCCAATTGCGATTTCAGGGAGGGTCCCCTCTACCCTTAAGAGCTCATCGATGATTCCCTCGGTAAAGTATTCCAGCCAGGAAGTAAAATCTATCGTTCCTCTTAATTCATAATAATCTCCTCTCTCCCCAACATAGAGAAAATACCGAGTGACATTTTTATTGTAATAGTTTTCAAAGCTAAAGAGATTAAAGGTGTTCACTCCCATTTGCGCCAATAAGACCTTGGTGATTAGTCTCGCCGTTCTGCCATTACCATCTATGAAAGGATGGATAAGGACCATCTGTTTGTGAAATATTCCCGAGAGAATAAGCGCGTCTATTTCTTGAGATTTTTGGTTTACAAACTCAACCAAAGCGGTCATTAACGGCCTCACTTCAGATACCTCGGGGGGGAGATAGATTATCTGCCCAGTTCGTGGATCATTGACGACCACTGGTCTTTTCCTCAAAGTACCCTCATCTTTTTTCCCCGGCAGTAAACCGGCCATGATAATCTTATGGATTTTTAGAATTAGATCTAACGAGAGCGTGATTTTATTTTCTTGTAGTTCTTTCTCCAAGTATTCTAAGGCTTCATTATAATTGAGCACTTCCTTTTCGCTTTCTCTAGCGTGTAGAGGCCTTGATTTAAGTATTTTTTTGACCTCTGTGAGCGGAAGTGGGTTGCCTTCAATACTGGTTGAGGCATAAGCGGAAACTTCGCGGGCAACGCGTTCTAGTTCATAAAGCACGACTTTGGGGAAACGTCTGTGATTAAGTTTAGAAACAAGACGATCTATTCGCTTGATGTTAGCCAGAAGTTTATCGGTAATCGCATATCGCGGAGCAAACATTAGACAAATAATAGACGATTATTAGGCGGTTGTCAAGTAGCTTCCAACTTGAAGGGCTAGAAAGCGGTTCCAATTAGGCCTAGACCTTAAGTTATGCCTAGACCTTAAGGGTCTAGCGCCGTTCTAGCGCCGTCTGGCGCCGGGGTTGGCCCGGCTTAAGCCCTCCTTCGCCCACCGGTGCCGGGTTCGTGCTATAATAGCGATGCCCAAGTTCTGGGCAAAATGAACTCACAGGTTTTGTTTCAAAAC
>Ga0194125_10014105_pt1 | contig 10280 bp, 9 predicted proteins | sample TA2KigC250mmetaG_FD_148626 | JGI IMG/M metagenome (GOLD analysis project Ga0194125, IMG submission 148626) | Freshwater microbial communities from Lake Tanganyika, Tanzania - TA2015034 Kigoma Deep Cast 250m | ecosystem: Environmental > Aquatic > Freshwater > Lake | place: Tanzania: Lake... | reverse complement strand
ATTCGCCCTTTGGGAATACTATTGTGGCTATACGCGAAAACCCGGAGAGAGTTACCTTCAGCGGGCTCAAGGTTTGGCATCACCTGTGGCTTAACTTCGTTATCGCAGGCTTTTTCGCTGGTATTGCGGGCTCCCTCCTGGTCCTCCTTAACCGGTCAGTGTTTCCTGACTTCGGCTACTGGACAAAGTCGGCTGGGGTGGTGCTGATGTGCATCTTTGGGGGAGTGGGTGTCTTCATCGGTCCCATTGTTGGGGCTGCGATTATAACTCTCTTGGAGCACTACATCTCCATTTACACCTTTTATTGGCAGATGGTCTTAGGATGTTTGATAATAATCCTGGTTATAGTTCTGCCCGGTGGGATATGCGGATTTATCCAGAATAGTCTTAGGGGAAAGGAAGAAAAGAAAATAAGGGAGGAAGTACCATATGCTTCTCAAAGTCGAGGGCCTTAGTAAGTCTTTTGGTGCCCTCAAAGCAGTTAATGATGTAAACCTGGAGGTTGAGGAGAGGGAACAGGTAGCCATAATCGGACCTAACGGAGCTGGCAAGAGCACCTTTTTCAACTTGTTAACTGGCTATTTCCCTGCCGATTCGGGTAAAGTTCTTTTTAATAGAGAAGACCTCACGAAGCTATCCTCTGACCAGATCATCCGGAGAGGAGTGGGGAGGTCTTTCCAGATCGTCAATATTTATCCTGAGACAAGCGTCTTTGAAAGCATCCAGATGACCCTGCTCGCTGCCAGGAGAAGATCTTATAATCTTTTCTCTCCGGCTAAAAAGATTTATCGAGAGGACACGGCGAGGATTCTGGAAGCGGTTGGGCTCACGAAGCTGGCGGGTGTTCCTGGGGGCTCCCTCTCGCATGGGGATAAAAAGAGGCTGGAAATGGGAATGGTTCTCGCTCTCAAGCCTAGGCTTGTACTCCTTGATGAGCCCACTGCTGGTATGGCTCCTGAAGAGACACTGGCCACAATGGCGCTGGTCAAGGAGCTGGCTGAAAAAGAACACCTTACCATGATATTCACTGAGCACGATATGAACATCGTCTTTGCCTGGGCAAAGAGGATTGTCGTGATGTATCAAGGGACGATAATCGCCGATGGCCAGCCCGAAGAGATAAAGGAGAACCCCGAGGTGCGAAAGGTCTATTTAGGAGAGAGAAGATGATCATTGAGATAAAGGGCATCCATACATTCTATGGGACCAGTCACATCCTGTTCGGAATCTCCATTGAGATAGAGGAAGGAGAGACCGTTTGCCTTTTAGGAAGAAACGGCGCCGGTAAAACCACCACCTTAAGGAGTATCATGGGCTTAACCCCTCCCCGCTCAGGGAGCATCAAGTTCAAGGGGGAAGAGATAGCGGGTAAAGCGGCTTATGCCATAAGCCGTAAAGGCATAGGGTTTGTCCCTGAAGACAGAAGGATCTTCCCCAGCCTAACGGTGCGCGAGCAGTTGGACGTGGCCAGAAAGGCAGGGATTGGAGATTGGACGGTAGAGAAAGTCTATGAGCTTTTTCCCCACCTCAAGAAGTTGGAAAAACATATGGGTAACCAGCTCTCGGGAGGGGAACAGCAGATGCTCACCATCGCCCGGACGCTGATGGGAAACCCCGAACTTCTCCTGTTGGATGAGCCCTCAGAAGGGCTCGCCCCTCTGGTGGTGGATGATTTGATGGAGCAGATCAGGAAACTTAAGAAAGAGAAGATAGCCCTACTTTTATCCGAGATGGGGCTGGGATTTGCCATTGAACTCAGCGACCGAGCCTATGTCATCGATAAAGGGCAGATTCAATGGAGCGGGACTTGCGGTGAACTCAAGAAAAATGAAGAGCTAAAAGGGAAATATCTGGCGGTCTGAATAAGGAGAGGTCATGACGGGTTTTTATGAGCAAAAACCCTGGTTAAAAAGCTACCCTTCCTGGGTTCCCCCTTTCCTGGAGGTTCCCCAGGAGAATATGGTTCAAGTCTTAAAGCGGGCTGTTGTCCAACGGGGTTCACAGCCAGCTATTTATTACTTTGGGCGCCCAATCTCCTACGAAGAGGTGGACAAAGGGTCGGACAGCCTAGCCGCTGCCCTTCAGGACATGGGCCTGCGAAAAGGAGATCGAGTAGCTTTTTACATGCAAAATATCCCCCAATTCGTAATCGCTCAGTACGCTGTCTGGAAAGCTGGGGGAATCGTCGTCCCGCTAAACCCCATGTTCAAAGAGAAGGAACTGGAGTATTATTTCCGGGATTCCGGGGCGAAAATGCTTATCACCCTGGCTTCCACGTATGAAGCCGTGGGGAAAAATATTGTTACCCAGATGAACATCGGCCCGGTGATCACCACTTCGGGTCTGGACTTCCTTCCGCCGGCAGAGCCTATTTCCAAGGTCCTGCTGGAGGAAAAGAGCAAAAAGTTCCCCGAAACTCTCGATTTCGTGGAGCTACTGAAAAAATACGACAGCCGAACTCCCCGCCCCGTAGAAGTCGCCCCCCAGGAGCCGGCCTATTTCACCTATACTTCCGGCACAACCGGACCTCCGAAAGGGGCCATGAATACCCACGAAAACGTGGTCTTCAACGCCATGCTTTATACCGTCTTCCAAAAGCTAAACGATGAGGATGTCGTTCTGGGAGTGGCGCCGCTTTTCCATGTCACCGGTCAGGTGGCTCACCTGGCCTGTGCGGCCTACGCCGGAATCCCGGTTATTCTCTTCTTTCGTTTCGACCCGGAGGAGACCCTCAAACTTGTGGAGCGCTGGAAGGCCACAATGACCGTGGGGTCGATTACGGTCTTTATCTCCCTGATGAACCACCCCGATATAAAGAAACGGGATTTCTCGACCATGAAAAAGGTTTTCAGCGGGGGGGCCCCGGTTTCCCCCGCAATTGTGGAAAGCTTCGAACAAACCTGCGGGGCTTATATCCACAACATCTATGGGCTGACCGAAACTAATTCTCCCTCCCATTTCACCCCTCTGGGGACGCGCCTGCCCGTCGACCCCGTCACTGGAGCGCTTTCCGTAGGCATGCCGGCCCCCAATACCATCGCCAAAATTATGGACACGGAGACGGGCGAGAAGGAACTCCCCCCGGGAGAAGTGGGAGAAATCGTCATCAAGGGTCCCATGGTAATCCCCGGATACTGGAACAAGCCTGAGGAGACTGCCCACGCCATCCGCGACGGCTGGCTTTACACCGGCGATGTGGGGAAAATGGATGAGAATGGCTGGTTCTACGTGGTGGACCGGAAGAAGGACCTGATCATCGTCTCGGGCTATAAAGTCTGGCCCCGCGACGTGGAAGATGTGCTCTATCAGCACCCGGCGGTTAAAGAGGCTGCGGTCATAGGCGTCCCGGACTCCTACCGGGGAGAAACCGTGAAGGCCTTCGTAGCCGTCAAAGATCATTTCCAGAATAAAATCACCCCGCAGGAGCTGATTGAGTTCTGCAAGTCGCGTATGGCTGCTTACAAATACCCACGAATTGTGGAGATCGTCCAGGAAATCCCCAAAACACCCACCGGCAAGTTCCTGCGGCGCGCCCTCCGGGAAAATCAAACCCAATCATAGGTTGCGGGGGAAACAACATTTTTAGATAGAGTGAGCGATAACTCTAAGATAAATCCTGGGGGTGTTATGGAATATTTGGGCTGCGGGAATCTCTCAAACCACGCCATTTATTCCATCAGGATGGAATCCTGAAAGGAGGAGTCATGAGCAAGAAGAAGATTCAAAATTCAACGGACTATCGGGAAAGTCTGCGGCAAATTCATCTGAACCTCTATGCCTTCGGGGAGAAAATAGACAACGTGATTGACCATCCCCTTTTTATCCCCCATGTCAACGCCGTAGCGGCCACCTATGATCTCTCCAATGCCCCGGAGTTCGAAGACCTGGCCAATGCCAAATCCCACCTGACAGGAAAGACCATAAGCCGTTTCAATCACGTCCACCAGAGCCGGGAAGATCTGATCAAGAAAGTGAAGATGCTGCGGATGCTCAACCAGCAGACAGCCTGCTGCATCCAGCGCTGCGCGGGGACGGACGGTATGAACGCCGCCTACAGCGTGACCTACGAGATCGATCAGAAGTATGGTACGAAATACCATGAACGGTTCAAACGTTTCCTCCAGGAAGTGCAGGATCAGAACCTGGTGGTGATCGGTGCCATGACCGATCCTAAAGGGGACCGTTCGAAGCCCCCCCATCAGCAGGCAGATCCAGACCTTTATTTGCACGTTGTCGAAGAACGGCCGGAGGGGATTGTCGTGCGCGGGGCCAAGGCTCATTTTACCGGAGTCACCTCGGCCCATTACGCCCTGGTATTCCCGACCTCGAATATGCGGGCCGAAGACAAAGATTACGCGGTTTGCTTCGCCATGCCCATCGATTCCCCGGGGATGACCTATATTTTCGGCCGCCAGACCAACGACATGCGCAAGATGGAGGAGGGGGAGATCGACAAGGGAAACGCCCAGTTCGCCATGGTGGGGGGAGAATGCCTGGCCATCTTTGAAGATGTATTCGTTCCCTGGGAACGGGTCTTCTTGTACAAAGAATACGACTTCGCCGGGATGTTCGTGGAGCGATTCGCCGCCGCCCATCGACAGAATTACGGGGCCTGCAAAGGAGGAATCTCGGACGTGCTCATCGGCGCAGTTGCCGCTCTGGCTGAGTACAACGGCGTGGCCAGTGCCTCCCATATCCGGGATAAATTAGTGGAGATGGTTCATCTTACGGAGACCCTGTATTCCGGCTCGATCGCCTGTTCCCATGAAGGCCACCGCACTGCCTCCGGGGCCTGGGAGACCGACATCCTCCTGGCCAATTGCACCAAGCAGAACACCACCCGCATGGTCTACGAGATTGGACGGCTGGCCCATGACATCTCCGGGGGTCTTCTCGCCACCCTGCCGTCGGAGAAGGATTATCGTCATCCACAGCTGGGGAAGTACATCGATAAATACTTGAAGGGGGTGGACGGGGTTCCCACGGAGCATCGCATGCGCATCTTCCGCCTGATCGAAGCTATCACCGGGGGAACCGCGGTGGTCGAGGCCATGCACGGCGCGGGGCCGCCACAGGCGCAACGAGTTTTCATGCTCCGCCAAGCAAACTTGTCCCATAAGATCAAACTGGCCAAGAAGATCGCTGGGATCAAGAATTAGCCCGGAGGCTGAATAAGGAAAATAGCCATTCCGTGAGGGTTCGGCATGCTTGCAGGGAACGGCCTGCTGCACCCCTACCGCAGTTAAAATTCAAAGGAGGATCAGATGCACGATTGCGATGTTTATATCATGAGCGGGGCTAGAACCGCCATCGCAGATTTCGGCGGGGCACTGAAAGATTTTTTGGGTCATCAGTTGGTGGTTTTCCCCATGGAAGAAGCCCTAACGCGGGCCAAGGTAAGTAAGGAGATGGTCGAGGAGGTCATCCTGGGTCATTGCATCCAGAGAACCGATGAGCCGAACACGGCGCGCACCGCCGCTTTGAAGATGGGCCTCCCGGTGAGCGTGCCCGCCTTTACGGTGCAGCGCCAGTGCAGCTCGGCCATGCAGGCGATGGTCTCGGGTGCCCAGATGATCAAGTTGGGTGAAGCCGATATTGTTTTGGCGGGGGGAGTAGAAATGATGTCTTCCTCCCCCTACATGCTTAAGACAGCCCGGTGGGGTCAGAGATTACAGCATGGCCAAATGACTGATATGGTTTGGGATGTCTTGACGGACCCGCTGAATGGGATGCTCATGGGCATGGCCACAGAATTGTTGGCGGAAAAATACAAGATAACGCGGGAAGAGATGGATGAGGTCTCTTACCGGAGCCATAAAAACGCCTCCCATGCCATCGAAGAGGGGAAATTTAAGGAAGAAATCGCACCCGTATCCATTCCGCAGCGCAAGGGCCCTCCGAAAAATTTCGATACCGATGAGCACCCGCGTAAAGATATCACCATGGAAGATCTGGCCAAATTGCCGACGGTTTTCAAGAAGGGCGGGACGGTGACGGCTGGCAACTCTTCCGGAATTAACGATGGAGCCTCGGCGGTGGTTCTCATGTCCGGGGAAAAGGTACAGAAACTCGGGTTGAAGCCGATGGGTCGGATTGTCTCCTATGCCTGGGCCGCTCTGGAACCAGAATTCTTTGGATATGGGCCGGTACCTGCGACTCAGAAAGCCCTGCAGAGGGCCAAGCTGACCCTCCAGGACATGGAGCTGATCGAGGTGAATGAGGCTTTTGCCGGGCAGTACATGGCCTGCGAGAAAGGGCTGGGGTTAAAAAGGGATATCGTGAATGTGAACGGGAGCGGAATCGCTCTGGGCCATCCCGTCGGCTCTACCGGGGCAAGGATTGTGATCACCCTGCTTTATGAGATGGCGCGGAGAGGGCTAAAGATGGGTTTGGCCACGTTATGCGTTGGCGGTGGAATGGGAATGTCCATGATCGTGGAGCGGATATGAGAAAGGAAAATGGGTAGAACGGCGCTGCAAGGGATTCGGGTTTTAGACCTCACTTTGGTTTATGCCGGGCCTTTTTGCGGTCTGCTCCTGGCTGACCTGGGGGCAGAGGTGATTAAGGTTGAACGTCCCGGCGGGGAGGTAGGCCGATTCCTACCTCCTCTATACAAGGGCGAGGTTCAAGGCCCCCATCGTCAAAACCTCAGCGGCTATTTTATGTCCAACAACCGCAATAAACTGGGCCTCACGCTGAACCTCAAGCACCTTAAGGGCGTGGAAATCTTCAAGGAATTGGTGAAAATATCTGATGTGGTGTTGGAAAACTTCGCTCCCGGGGTGATGAAGAACCTGGGCATTGACTATTCCGTTTTGCAAAAAGTGAACCCTAAAATTATTATGGCCTCCATAAGTGGCTTCGGGCAGAAGGGACCCAACTCACAAAAAGTATCCTACGATATTGTAGCCCAGGCCATGGGAGGGCTTATGAGTCTCACGGGCTATCCGGATGGCCCTCCCACCAAAACCGGAACTTCCCTGGGCGATTGCGCAGCCAGTCTTTTCACCGCGCTGGGAATTGTTTCTTCTCTTTATTATCGAACGGTAACCGGAAGAGGTCAATATATCGATACTTCCCAGCAGGAAAGCGTGGCTTCCCTCCTGGAAGCGGCTGTGGCCCGTTATACCGTGGAAGATGTCGTCTTGAAACGGATGGGGAGCAATAATCCCAATGCCGCCCCTTACGGAGCCTTCATGTGTAAAGACGGATATTTTATCGTGGGAGCGGTTGGGGAAGAACAATGGGAGAAGTTCTGCGTGGCCCTGGATGTGAAAGAGTGGATGCAGGACCCGCGGTACCGGACAAATGTTGACCGGCTCGCCCATGTATTTGAAATGCAGGCGGATATTGAACGATGGGCCGAAAATTACACTGTAGAGGAAATCATCCAGAGGCTGGAAAAACACCGGGTCCCCTGCTCGCCCATTCAAGATATTTCCGAACTGGTTCACGACCCCCACCTGAAGGAGCGAGAGTTTTTTGTGGAAGTGGAACATCCGATCATGGGCAAAGTCACCCTTCCCGGGGCCCCCTATAAATTTTCCGAAACTCCCCTGGCAAAACCTGAGCCTTCACCCGGGCTCGGGGAGCACAATGAATACATACTAACCCGATATTTGGGGAAGAGCGAGGAAGACATAAAACTTTTGTATAGCGGAGGGGTGCTGTGACCTTGCTCTTCGAGGAGGAACCCATGAACAGAGATGAAATCCAAAATCTGGCGAAAGCAAGAGAATCCTGGGAGGAGAATTGTTATCGTCCCGGTTTAAAACAAAGCCCGGAACGCTTGCCTCGATTCTCGACAGTTTCCGACCTGGAGATTGGAGGCTTATACACTCCCGAGAAAATTCCCCAGACTGATTTTTTGCGGGATATCGGCTTCCCGGGACAGTACCCCTTCACTCGAGGAGTCCAATCGTCCATGTACCGGGGGCGACTGTGGACCATGCGCATGTTTTCGGGCTTTGGAAGCGCCGAAGATACCAACCAGAGATACAAGTACCTTCTCTCTCAGGGCCAGACGGGCCTTTCGGTTGCTTTCCATTACCCGACTCTTATGGGGTACGATTCTGACAGCCCAAGGTCCCGGGGAGAGGTCGGGCAATGCGGAGTGGCTATATCGATACGCTCAAGGATATGGAGATCCTCTTTGACGGAATCCCGCTGGATCAGGTGACCACTTCCATGACCATTAACCCCCCAGCGGCCATTCTTCTGGCCATGTACATTGCTGTGGCAGAAAAGCAGGGGGTCAGCAAAAAAGAGATCGGGGGTACCATCCAGAATGACATGCTCAAGGAGTTTATTGCCCAGAAGACTTTCATGCTTCCTCCCCGGCCTTCGGTGCGGATCATTGTGGATACGGTGGAATACTGTACCAAGGAAGTTCCCCGCTGGAATACGATCAGTATCAGCGGGTATCACATCCGGGAGGCGGGTTCCACGGCGGTGCAGGAGTTGGCCTTCACGCTCGCTGACGGAATCGGTTATGTCCAGGCCTGTGTCGAGCGGGGTTTGAAGGTGGATGACTTTGCCCGCCGCCTTTCATTCTTCTTCGACTCCCATATCGATTTTTTTGAAGAGATCGCCAAATTTCGGGCGGCCCGGAAGATGTGGGCCAAGATCATGCGGGAGCGTTTCCAGGCGAAGAATCCTCAGTCCTGGATGCTGCGCTTTCATACGCAGACCGCGGGCTGTTCGCTGACCGCCCAGCAGCCTTACAATAATGTCGTGCGCACAGCTTTTGAGGCTCTGGCGGCAGTCTTGGGAGGGACGCAATCGCTGCACACCAATTCCCTGGATGAGGTGTATGCGGTACCGAGCCAGGAGGCGGTTACCATTGCCTTGCGCACCCAGCAGATCATCGGGGAAGAGACGGGAGTAACCAACACTATTGACCCGCTCGCCGGGTCCTATTTTGTCGAAGCCCTGACCAACAAGATGGAAGAGGAAGCGATGAAGTATATTGGAAAGATCGATGAACTGGGAGGGATCATTCGGGCTATCGAAATCGGCTACCCCCAGCAGGAGATTGCCAACGCGGCTTACGCTTATCAGAAGCAGCTGGAGCGCAAGGAAAAGATCGTAGTGGGGGTGAATAAATATCAGGTGGAGGAGGCGCAGTCCATCGAATACCTGAAGATAGACCCCGAAGTGGAACGCCGCCAGGTAGCCAGGCTTCAGGAGGTGCGCCGCACGCGCAACAGCGGCCGCGTACAGACCTGCCTGGCCGACCTGCGTAAAGCCGCTCAGGGTTCGGACAATTTGATGCCTTGCCTTCTTTCCGCTGTCAGGGAGTATGCCACTTTACAAGAAATCTGTGATGTTTTCCGGGAAGTATTCGGCGTTTACCGCGACCCGGGGATGTTTTAATGATTCACCACGGAGACACAGAGGACACGGGGAAATTTGGGTTAAGAACGAAAAACTAAAGACCCGAAAAGCTTTGAATCTGTTTTGAATATCTGATAATTTTTTATATATTCCTGTTTTCTCTATGCTCTCTGTGCCTCTGTGGTGAATGTTTTTTACCAGGAGGAGAGATCGAACGGAAGGTAAGGATCTTGATGGCCAAACCTGGCCTTGACGGTCATGACCGGGGGGTAAAAGTAGTAGCCCGGGCGTTAAGGGATGCAGGCTTTGAAGTCGTTTACACCGGCCTCCATCAGACGCCGGAACAGATTGTGAGTGCGGCCGTCCAGGAAGACGTAGACGCTGTTGGGCTGAGCCTTCTTTCCGGTGCCCATAAATTTCTTTTTCCCAAGGTAGTGGAGCTGCTGAAGGAAAACCAGTCCAGCGATATCAAAGTCTTCGGGGGAGGCATCATCCCCCAGGAAGATATTCCCCTGCTGAAGGATCAAGGGCTTCAAGCCATCTTCACCCCTGGAACCTCCACGGAAGATATTTGCAACTGGGTGAGAGAAAACATCAAACCAAGAGATTAAATCTAAGCCTAATCCACTGAGATTGTCAGTGGTGGGGGTGATAGAATGGGATATGCGACTATTTTGTTGAGGAAGGAAAATGGAGTTGGAACAATTTGTTTAAATCGTCCTAAGATTCTGAACCCGTTAAACTCCAAGTGCTTCGAAGAGATTTCATCGGCCTTGGCAGATATGAGCCGGGACTCTGGAATTCGCGCGGTGATTTTGAAAGGGGAGGGGAATGCCTTTTCCGCCGGGGGGGACATCAAGGAGATCGAATCATTTCCCCCGGGAGATGTAGGAGAATTCCAAGATTTTATGATGGTGGTGAAAAAGATCGTTCTGGACCTTCAT
>Ga0194125_10014101_pt1 | contig 10281 bp, 12 predicted proteins | sample TA2KigC250mmetaG_FD_148626 | JGI IMG/M metagenome (GOLD analysis project Ga0194125, IMG submission 148626) | Freshwater microbial communities from Lake Tanganyika, Tanzania - TA2015034 Kigoma Deep Cast 250m | ecosystem: Environmental > Aquatic > Freshwater > Lake | place: Tanzania: Lake... | reverse complement strand
GTCATCTTTCATAAAAAAACTCAAAGTCAGGTATCAAGCAAGGGTTTGCGAAGGGTTCAGTTCGATACACGTTTTAGCGGTTATCGGGGTATCAGGCTACCGGGTAGTGGATATCAGGACATCCGGGTATCAGGTTAAAATTATCTTTTTCCGTTTTTCTGATATCCTGATAGCCTGCTATCCTGCATCCTGATTTCCTGGTAACCTGATTCCCGCCTATCGAGTTTACTTCTTTTTACCTTCTTCCTTATTTCCAAGGAGATCCTTCAACTCATTCATAAATTCATGGATGTCCTTAAACTGTCGGTAGACGGAGGCAAAACGGACATAGGCGACCCCATCGAGGCGGTGGAGCTCCTCCATGACCTTCTCTCCGATTTCAGTGCTTTTGATCTCCCTTTCTCCTTTTTCCTGAAAATAGGACTCAATCCGGTTGACGCTCTTCTCGATGATATTGATGCTGATGGGTCTTTTTTCACAGGCCTTCTTAAGGCCATTGAAGATTTTAACCCTATTAAACGGTTCTCTTCTTCCATCTTTCTTGATGACCAAAGGAAGGGAATCCTCTGCCCTTTCACTCGTGGTAAAACGTTTCTGGCATTTGAGGCATTCCCTCCTGCGGCGGATCGTCTCCTTGTCTTTTCCCACGCGGGAATCAACGACTTTGCTTTCTGGATGATTACAGAAAGGGCATTTCATCTTTTATCAACGCTGTAGGGGCAATTCATGAATTGCCCCTACTCCGCCCTCCGTTTTCTGGTAAACTGTTGAACGGTGACGCCCGACTCTTTTAGCATTATTTTAGCTAATTCGTCGGCATAGCCCTCTTCATAAATAATCTTCTCAATCCCTGAATTGATGATCATCTTGGAGCAGATAATACAGGGATGGTTGGTGCAGTAAAGGGTGGCGCCTCGAATCCCTACCCCGTGGTAGGCCGCCTGAATGATGGCATTCTGTTCCGCATGAAGGCCACGGCACAGTTCGTGACGTTCCCCTGAAGGTATCTTCAATTTTTCACGAAGGCATCCGATATCGAGGCAATGTTCCAGGCGTGAAGGAGCGCCGTTGTAACCTGTGGCTAAAATCTTCTTATCTTTGACCAGGGTGGCTCCCACGTGCCTCCGGAGACAGGTGGAACGCTTAGCTACAAGATGGGTGATGTCCATGAAATACTCATCCCAGGAAGGGCGTTGGGGATGGGATATTTTTTTCTTTTTCGTTTTCAAAAGAGAACCATGATGAGGAACATATTTGAAAGGTTTAAACTCTAATGTCTATTTGAAATTCTTCTTTTCCAGGGTTTCGATCTTTTCCAATCGTCTTTGGTGCCTTCCTCCTGAGAAAGGAGTCTCCAGCCATATCCGGACGATCTCTCTGGCCAATTCTTTTCCGACGATTCTCCCTCCGATGACTAGGACATTGGCATCGGTATGTTCTCGGCAAAAACGAGCAGAGAAAAGATCATTGACGAGAGCAGCTCTCACACTGCGAAATTTATTGGCAGTGATCGACATCCCGATTCCGGTTCCGCAGATGAGGATTCCTTTCGCAAGGTCTCCCCTTGAAATCTTCTCGGCGACCAGAACACCGAAATCAGGGTAGTCCACTGACTCCTCATTGAAGGTCCCCATATCAATGGGCTCATGGCCAATCGATTTGAGATAGGCCTTTAACTCCTCTTTGAGTTCAAAACCGCCATGGTCGCAGGCTATCCCGATCTGCATCCGTTTTATCCTGTGAACTTTTTAAAGATGAGGGTTGCATTCGTCCCGCCGAAGCCAAAGGCATTCGACATCCCTATATTCACGTCTTTTTTTCTTGCTACCTTGGGGACATAGTCCAGATCGCATTCTGGGTCTGGCTCATCATAGTTGAGGGTGGGCGGAAGGATTCCGTCACGAAGGGCGAGGACAGTGAAGATGGCTTCTGTGCTTCCGGCCGCTCCAAGGAGATGACCTGTCATCGATTTGGTGGCGCTGATGGGTATCTTTTGGGCGTGTTCGCCGAAAACCGATTTGATGGCGATGGTTTCGGTAAGATCATTGAGTTGTGTGGAGGTCCCGTGAGCATTGATATAGTCAATATCCTCCGGTTTCAAACCGGCATCTTTGATGGACATCCTCATGCAGCGAATGGCACCATCCCCATCCGGAGAAGGCGCGGTGATATGGTAGGCATCTCCAGTATAACCATAGCCGATTATTTCTGCGTAAATTCTTGCATTCCTCTTTTTCGCAAGTTCCAATTCTTCAAGAATAACAATCCCGGCACCTTCTGCAATGACGAAACCGTTCCGGTTCTTTTCAAAAGGCCGACAGGCCTTTTCCGGTTCTTCATTTTGCGTCGAAAGGGCTTTCATCGCATTGAACCCGCTTACGGTGAGAGGGGTGATATTGGATTCGGTTCCACCGGCGATGATCGCGTCCGCATCTCCATAGGCAATGGCTCTGAAGGCGTCGCCAATGCAATGACCGCCTGTGGCACAGGCCGTCACCACGCAGATATTGGGTCCTTTCGCTCCAAAATGGATAGCGATCTGTCCTGAAGCCAAATTGGCAATGAGCATGGGAATGAAGAAGGGGCTGATCCGTCCGGGTCCCTTCTCCATCAGGATTTTGTGATACTTCTCAATGGTGGGCAATCCTCCCAGCCCTGTGCCGACGATCACCCCGATCCGGTCACCATTCTCGGGGGTAATGTTCAATCCGGAATCCCCCAGGGCTTCTTGAGCGGCGGCAAGGGCATACTGGATGAAGAGGTCCATCTTCTTGACCTCTTTCTTCTCAATATATAGCTCGGGATTGAAATCCTTTATCTCAGCGGCAATCCTGGTCTCGAACCCCTCCGGATCGAACCGTGTGAGATGTCCAATGCCTGACTTCCCTTCACAGACATTTTTCCAGGCTGTCCCGACTCCGATTCCAGTAGGGATGACCAATCCCATTCCTGTGACAACCACTCTTCTTCTCAAAACATCTCCCCTTCTTAAAGATCATTGCAAAACTAACATGGCAAAATTAGCAATTAACAATAGAAAGAAAAGACTTTTTTCATTGTTAACCTTGCGGGACTAATTTTCCATTTTGCAATGATGATTTGTGATCCCTATTGAGCCACGTGGGATTTAATATACTCAATGGCATCGCCCACGGTCTGGATTTTCTCCGCATCCTCATCGGAGATTTCCATATTGTACTCTTCTTCTAGCGCCATCACCAATTCGACCAGATCAAGAGAATCCGCTCCCAGATCGTCGATAAATTTGGCTTCCGGATTGACCTCGCTTTCGTTTACCCCCAACTGCTCAACGATAATTTCCTTTACCCTCTTTTCAATATCCATTGATCCACCTCCTCACATATAGATGCCACCGTTGACATTTAATACCTGTCCGGTGATATAACTCGAACGTTCTGAAACAAAAAAGAGCACGGCTTGGGCTACGTCCTCAGGCTGCCCTAATCGTTCCATTGGAATCATCTGTTTCAACATCTCTTTTGCCTTGTCGGGAACCGCTTCGGTCATGGCCGTTTGAATATATCCGGGAGCAATGGCATTGACATTGATTCCCCGAGTGGCAAATTCCCTTGCGATGGTCTTGGTAAAACCGATTACTCCCGCTTTGGAGGCTCCATAATTGGCCTGCCCTGCGTTTCCCATTTCCCCGGTCACGGAAGCGATGCTGACGATCTTTCCGCTCTTCTGCTTTGACATATAGCGGATGGCTGCTTTTGTGCAGTTGAAAGTCCCTTTCAGGTTGACGTCCAGGACTGCATCCCAGTCCTCCTCCGTCATCCTCAGGATCAACCGGTCACGGGTAATGCCAGCATTGTTGACCAGGATGTCGATCCGACCCAACTGCCCAACAATCGTTTCAACCATCTGCTCAACCTCTTTGAAATCAGCGACATTTGCCTTCAATGCGATCGATCGTTTACCCAGAGCCTGAATCTCATTCGCGGTCTCCTGAGCCTTTTCGAGATTGATATCCGAGATGGCCACATCCGCACCATTGTTTGCAAGCAACAAGGCGATCGCCTTTCCTATCCCCTGTGCCCCTCCGGTGACCAAAGCTACCTTTCCTGAAAGTTCCAATTTATTCTCCTCAGTTTAAAAAATAAAGTGTAACGGCAACGGTAATCCCGCATTTTGCGGGACCCGTATCGTTAATAAAAGGTTACGGTTGTCGTCTTTTAAGCCATTTTACGTAACCATTACCGATAACCGAAACGGGCTTCGTAACCTTAACTTATCTTTTTCAATGACTGAATATCCTCTAAATTTTCTGTTCCCACCTTTGGGTCAATCCGCTTCATCAGGCCGGAGAGGACTTTTCCAGGACCAATCTCAAGAATTCGTTCGATCCCATCCTCGGTCATTCTACGCATGGATTCCTCCCAGCGGACCGGGCTCGACACCTGTTCCACCAGAAGGGGTTTTACCCGGTCGGGTGATGTATTGGCCTGGGCTTCCACATTCGTCACCACAGGAATCCGGAGCGATTGTACAGATATTCCTTTAAGTGTCTCGTTCAATCGAACTCCTGCGGGTTTCATCAAAGGAGAATGAAAAGGGGCACTGACTTGAAGGAGCATCGCCTTTTTCCCCTTCTGTTTAATCATTTCAATCCCTCGTTCGACCGCCTTTGTATGGCCGGCAATAACAATCTGCCCTGGGCAGTTAAAATTAGCAGGAGAAAGAACCTCCCCTTGGGCCGCCTCTTCGCAGATCTTCTCCACCTCTTCCCGCTCCATTCCGAGAACAGCGGCCATCGACCCCTCTCCGACTGGAACAGCCTCCTGCATGAATCTTCCCCTCAAACGGACGGTCTGAACTGCTTCGCCAAAAGAGAGGGCGCCTGATGCGACCAGGGCACTATATTCCCCCAGACTATGGCCGGCTGTAAGCCGGGACTCAATTCCTTTCTCTGCCTGAAGGACCCTGAGAGCGGCAATGCTGGCTGTCAGAACAGCGGGTTGGGTATTTTCGGTCAATTTCAATGTCTCTTCCGGACCCTCAAAACAGAGTTTTGAGATGGAGAAGCAAAGGGTGTCATCGGCTTCTTCAAAAACTTCTCTGGCCGGTTTGAATTGGTCGTAAAACTCCTTACCCATTCCAACCGATTGTGAACCCTGTCCTGGAAAGACAAAAGCCGTCTGTTTCATTGATCCCCTACAAAGTCACCTAGTCATATCGTCTGATAGTCGAATAGTCAACCGACTATACGACTACCCAACTATAGGACTATGAGACTACTTCTTCCCGGCGTACTCTTTGCTCAACTCAAGACCAATGACATTCCTCTGGATCTGATTCGTCCCTTCATAGATCTGCAGGATCTTGGCGTCCCGCATCATCTTCTCCACCGGGTATTCCTTCATATAGCCATAACCGCCAAAGATCTGAACGGCATCAACCGTTACCTTCATGGCTGTGTCGCTGGCAAATACTTTAGCCATACCAGAGACCTTTGAGATCTCCTTGGGGTCTTTTGACTGATCAATGTATCGCGATACGGCATAGACCAGAGCTCTCGAAGCCTCTACCTGAGTAGCCATATCTGCAAGCATATGTTGTACAGCCTGAAAGGAGATGATCTTCTTTCCGAACTGTTCACGCTCTCTGGCGTATCGAACCGCTTCATCCAGAGCTCCCTGGGCTAGTCCAACGCCTTGAGCCGCTACTCCTGGTCGGGTCCGGTCGAACGTCCTCATGGTGACAATGAATCCCATCCCTTCTTTGGTGATGAGATTCTCTTTGGGCACGAAACAGTCCTGAAAGACCAGCTCTCGTGTGGCAGAGGCGCGAATGCCCATCTTATTCTCTTTCTTCCCAAAAGTGAAACCTGGCATCCCTTTCTCAAGGATGAAGGCGCTTGCTCCACGTGGTCCTTTGGATCGGTCTGTCATGGCAATGACGGTATAGATTTCTGCTTCTCCGCCATTGGTAATCCACTGTTTTGTCCCATTGAGGACATAGCCACCCTCTTTGCGGGTTGCAGTCGTTCGGATTGAACCAGCATCGCTTCCAGCGTCAGCTTCGGTCAACCCAAAGGCTGCTAATTTCTTTCCGCTGGCAATATCCGGAAGATACTTCTTCTTCTGTTCTGGGCTTCCGTAAAGCATAATCGGATGGGCCCCCAGACCAGTGGCTGCATAACTGGTGGCTACCCCCAAACAGATCCGACTCATTTCCTCAACCGCCAGGCAGTTCTCGAGGACTCCCCCTCCGAATCCTCCATATTCCTCTTCAATCGAAATTCCCATCAGGCCTGCCTCAGCGCAGACCTTGATGATCTCCCAAGGGAACTCTTCCTTCTCGTCCAGTTCCGCACGAACCGGTAGGACTTTCTCCACGGCAATCTTTCTTGCCAAATCCTTGATCGATTTCTGGTCAGGTGTTAAAAAATAGTCCAACTCTTTTTCCTCCTATCCATTGACTTTGGAGTTTCCGAACTTTTTCAAGCCGTTTCTTGACCTCTGCCCGAGTTGCATTAAGTCCTGGTTCTCTTTCAACTCCTGAATCAGATGTTCGTTCAGTTTATTCTTTGCAAGGCTAGCAGCCAGAACAATGGCATTCATAATCGCTTTGGCATTCGAGGCGCCGTGACAGATGACGCAATTTCCATTCACCCCAAGCAAAGGGGCTCCCCCATATTCCGAATAGTCAAACCTCTTCTCCAAACGGCGGATCGCCCTTCGCATAAAAAAATAGGCAACTTTGGCCCTTAAATTATCCTTTGCCTCCCATTTGAGAATCCCGTGAACGGTCTCCCACAGTCCTTCGCTGATCTTCAAAGCCACATTGCCGACAAAACCGTCACAGACGATCACATCCACTTCACCACTATTGAGACCTCTCCCCTCGACATAACCGATGTAGTTAATATCCATTTCTGATAATATCTCATGGACTTCCCTGGTCAGTTCATTTCCTTTTCCTTCTTCTTCCCCATTACTCAGGAGGCCGATCCTTGGTTCATTTTCTCCGAGGATATATTTGGCATAGGCGTCCCCCATCAGGGCGAACTGAACAAGATGGGACGGTTTGCAATCGACATTTCCGCCTGAATCAACGAGAACCGTTGAACCCTTGATCGCCGGATGAATGGTAGCAATCGCAGGCCGGTCCACTCCCTCCAGCTTCTTAAAAATGAACATGGCAAGGGCCATGGCTGCTCCAGAATTCCCTGCGGACACCACGCCACTGACCTCTCCGACTTTTTCGAGGTCGATGGCCACCTTGATGGAACTATCCTTCATTCTTCGGAGAACGGTCGAGGGCGAATCATGCATGGCGACCACATGAGAGGTATGATGAATAAAGATGGGGAGTTTTGAGGTTGGATATCGTGAGAGCTCTTTGCTCACCTGGTCTTCATCCCCCACCAGAACAACTTTCACACCGTGCTCTTTGGCGGCTTTATAGGCTCCTTCGACAATGTTCTGGGGAGCGAAATCTCCCCCCATGGCATCAACCGCAATCTTCATCGCCTTTTTCTTTCCCTCTACTTCTCTTCTTCTACCGTAACAATCTCTTTTCCCTTATAGACCCCGCAATGCGGACAGACATGGTGAGGCAGAACCGGTTCGTGGCATTGGGGGCAAAGCGTAAAGGCCGGAGATTTTAATTTATCATGGGCTCGTCGCTTACCACTTCTCGACGCCGAGTGTCTCCTTTTGGGAACTCCCATCGGACAACATCCTTTCTCTCTCCCTTTCTTTTCTCCCTTTTGAGGGAAAGCGGAAGAGTATGATTAATGAACCTTCAATTTTTCAAGAGCGTTAAACCCTGTCTCAAATTTCTCTTTTACACAATCGCAGGTTGAAAGATTTAAATCTTTTCCACAGGTAGCGCAGAGTCCCTTGCACCCTTCCTGGCAAAGGGGTTGCATTGGGATTTCCAGAAAGACCTGCTCACAAGCGATCTCCGAGAGGTGAATTTCTCCTCCTTCAAAGAAGTTCGATTCCAGTTCTTTTCTGGATAACTCGGCCTCTTCAGCAAGAGTTCCATCCTTAAGTGGATGTAGAACCAGATCGAATCCAGAAGTCAAGGGATAGGATAATTCCTTAAGGCACCTCACACAATGCATCCGAAGGACAGTCTGCATCCCTCCCTTGATGGAAACCGATTGCCCCATTCTTCTTATTTTGGCTTCGGATTGCAGAGGTTGCTCGAACTCAAAGGAGACCTCGGAAAAATCTTTAAGATATCCTGAGAGAGCCTCCGGTTCCTCTTTCCATTTCAGTTCTAAACCCTCATCGGGGATATCGTCGACTTTTATGGTTAACATTCCGTTCTCGTGAAACCGATGAATTAAATGGATAAATATAAAAGAAAACCTTTCTTTGTCAAGTGGCGTCAAAAAATTCCGATGTAGAATTCTTACGTTTCTAAAAATAATCAATATGTTAACAGATTTACAGTTTTTATCGCAAGTTAACTCTGTTAAAAAGTCTTCAACCTTTCAACGATCAGCGTTCAATAAGGGAGATGGAAAGGGATCAGGGAGATTTTGGAAACATCTTTAAAAAAAGATCAACCGGTTCGTTCGACTTCTTAAAACGGAGAAGGGCTTCAATCTCAAGGAGGTCAAACCCAGAATAGGTTTGGGTGTCAAGTTTTACACCAAACTGCTTATCGATGCGTTTGACAAGGTGATTTCGTAAAGCCAGGTCGTATTCTTTGTAGCCGGGGTCCTGTGGTCCGGTATACAATTTCCCTTCATAGGCTCCGAGAAGGGGCGATGATTCCTTTTGGCCGAAAGAAAGAGAAATACCTACCACCAGTGAGCAAGTTAGGGCAAGAAATAAAAAAATTACTATCGATTTCATAGGTTTAACTTATTCCATCGAGTCCATAAAGTCAAGTCTTTTTTATTTCTCTTGTCTCGAAATGGCTCCTGTGTTATTTTTTAAATTGGTGGAGATGAACTTTTCTATTTTAAAAGAGATTTTTGCTTCGATGGAACAGGGAGTGGTCTTCATCGATGACCAAAACCAGATCGCCTATTTCAACTCAGCCGCAGAAAAGATCCGAGATACCTCCCTTCATGAGATGCTAGGCCAGTCCATCCTGAACTGTCACCCCAAGAAAGCCCATCCAAAGGTGATGAAAATTATTGAAAATTTAAGATCAGGAAAAATTAAAGGGCATCAACGGATGAATCTTCAACTGGTCAAGGGAAAATTTTATGACAACACCTACTCGGCAGTCTGGGGTCCAGGAAATCAGTATTTAGGCGTGATCGTGGTTACGCAGGAAGTGACCAAGCGAAAAGAGGCGGAAGATGAACTCAAGGAGGCATTAGCCAATCTGCAATTGGCAAATAAGGAGTTGGTCCGTTTGGATCGGTTGAAAGACGATTTTCTTTCCAATGTAAGCCATGAACTGAAAACCCCTATGATTTCTGTGATGGGTTATATCGGGATGATCCTAAAAGAGAAAGTAGGTTCCTTGACCGAATCCCAGAAAAGGTTTCTGGAGATTTCTTATAGAAATTTACTCAAACTTGAAAAAAATATTGATAACCTTCTTGACCTGGCAGAACTCGGAATCCGGAAAGAAATTTTTACTTTTGAACCGCTCGATCTGGTGAAGGTCATTCAGTTTTCCTGTTCTACCGTTGCTCCCTTGGCTAAAGAATATCAGATCGAAGTCGAGACGGAGCTTCCTGCAGAGCCATTGATGATCGAAGGTGTGGCAGATAAACTTGACCAGATGTTCGACAATCTTCTCACCAATGCCATCAAGTATAATCGCCGGGGAGGAAAGATCGCCATCACTCTTTCCGAAAATGACCGGTTTGTCTTTGCCCATATCATGAATACAGGGCTTGGAATATCCCACCAATCCCTGAGCGAGGTGTTCACACGCCACTTTCAGGAGAAAAAAAAGCCCCTGGGAGATGCCAAGGGGCTTGGAATTGGACTCTCACTGGTTCAGGAGATTGTGAAACTTCATCACGGCGAGGTTCAGATTGAAAGCGAGGAAGGTAAGGGAACCGTCTTTTCGGTCATGCTGCCTAAGAAGGTAGTCGAGTAGTCATTTAGTCGCATAGTCTCATAGTCGTATAGTCTTCGCCATTGACTATATGACGAACAGACTATTAGACGATAAGACTATTTAGTCTCGTTGTTTTGTAGTCTTATACCCCAATTGAGCCAAAATTTTTAGAAAATCCCCTCTAACTCCCCTTTGCTAAAGGGGAGAACCCATTATTATCCCCCTTTGGAAAAGGGGGATTTAGGGGGATTTTAAAATGAAGCTTAAACCTCT
>Ga0194125_10014099_pt1 | contig 10283 bp, 8 predicted proteins | sample TA2KigC250mmetaG_FD_148626 | JGI IMG/M metagenome (GOLD analysis project Ga0194125, IMG submission 148626) | Freshwater microbial communities from Lake Tanganyika, Tanzania - TA2015034 Kigoma Deep Cast 250m | ecosystem: Environmental > Aquatic > Freshwater > Lake | place: Tanzania: Lake... | reverse complement strand
AGGATTATTCTTTTCAATAAGCTCTATTTTCCAAGAGCGGCGCCATTTTTGAATTCGTTTTTCTCTGATGATAGCGCTTTGAACGTCTGTAGTTTCTTCAAAATATACTAATTTGTTAGTCTTATACTTTTTGGTAAAGCCTTCGATTTCACCGCTTTTATGTTCATAAATTCTTCTGACGAGGTCGTTCGTAATGCCAGTGTATAGGATGCCCTCTCTTGCATTAGTCAAGATATAAACATAATACGAACCCACTTTTACCACTAGACCCCTGCTTTCGCAGGGGTGACAAGATAGAGGACTGCTAGGAGACCACTAGTAACACCCCAAAAGCGATTATTAAATGCCCTCATTATACTACTTCATTTTTGTCTGAGGAAGACCTTCCCCAGATACAATTTTTCTATTTTGCCAGTGGCAGGGTAAAAATAAATCTGCTGCCTTTCCCATATTCACTTTCTACCCATATCTTACCACCAAAGGCTTCAACGAACCGTTTGGTAATCGCCAGTCCCAGTCCGCTTCCCTCTTTCTTTTTATCAGGCAAGGTGTCCAGCTGGGTGAAGGCTTCAAATAGTCTTTCCTGGTCTTCTTTTCTGATGCCGATGCCGTTATCAATCACGCTTACCTGACACCAATCATCCTGCCTGTTGACCTTGATGGCGAGCTTTCCTCCAGCTGGGGTAAACTTAATGGCGTTGCTCAACAGGTTGAGAAGTACCTGCTTCAGCTTGGCGCTATCGGCACGAACTTGAGGCAACCCTCTCTCCACATTGACCTTAAGCTTATGCTCGTTTTTATCCAGCAAAGGTTTGACTGTTTGCGCTACATCGTGAACGACATCAGCTATATTCAGGTTCTCTATCTTGATTTCCAGCTTCCCGGCTTCTACCTTAGACAGGTCAAGGACATCCTTAATAAGACTCAGCAAGTGCTGTCCGCTGTTCAGGATATCATTAAGACACCCTCTTTGCTCCTCGTTAATTTCACCGGGTATGCCATCCAGCATCAACTCAGAAAAACCGATAACGGCATTAAGTAGAGTGCGCAGCTCGTGGGACATATGAGACAGAAAATCAGATTTAGCCCGGCTGGCTGCCTCAAGCTCTCTACTTTTTGCGATGAGTTCTTGCTCCATTTTCTTGCGAACGGAAATATCCCGGCTAATGCTAATAGCATGAGTAATTTTGCCCTCTTCCTTTAAAAGTGTATCTCTTATCTCGACGGGGAATACTTCGCCATTTTTTCTTCGAAACAGGCGCTCCGAACTCATTGTAGTCTTCCCCAGCGCCACAGCCTCTTCCATCTCTTTGCCAATAGCAAGAAATTCATCCCTATCCTTATAGAGAAATTCTGTGGTTCTGCCAATGCACTCTTGGGGTTCATAGCCCATTGACCTGACGGAAACGTTAGTCCACTCGATAACCCTCTCCGGCAGCTTTACGGAAACAATGATATCTTGCACGGAGTCGACCAGGCTTTGTATATAGTCACGGCTGGACCTGAGAGCCTCTTCCATTTTCTTGCGCTCAGTGACGTCCCTAAAAACACCAAGGGCATGAGCAAGCCTACCCTTTTCTATGAATAAGGTGACATTCATTTCTACAGGGAATATCTCGCCATTTCTTTTTCTCAATTGGTATTCGGAGACGATTAAATCTTTCCCCTGTGCCACGGCCTCTTTTGCGTCTTTTTCAAAGGCAAGGAACTCATCCCTATCTCTGTAGAGGAACTCCGTAGTCCTGCCGATGCACTCCTCAGGTTCATAGCCGATACCCCTGATAGAATCATTGACCCATTCAATTATCCTTCCCGGATGTTTAACAGAAAGCACAATATCCGGTATAGCATCAGCCAGCTTTTCAACATAATCACGGCTGGATTTAAGTGCCTCTTCAGACTGCTGGAGCGATGAGAGCATCCCGTTGATAGTGTCTGCAAGACCAGTCAATTCATCAGAGCCCGACATGGAGACTCGTGCGGAAAGGTCGCCGCTCTTGCCGATGCTGCTGACGCTTTTACTGAGCCGAAACAGCCGAGAGAGAACCCCCTTCTCTAAAAGCAGTATGGTCGCAGCGCCAAACACCAGACCGACTCCCGTTATCGCCAAAATAAGATAAGCGATACTGGCTTTGCCCTGCTGATAAATATCTCTGGGCTGGGCTATCCTTAATAGAAGGGCTGGTTCACCATAGATGTCTTGCAGGAGGGTATAGCCACCGACGGACTCTTCATCTATCGGTTTGACAAAAATCGGCGACTCAGCGGATAAGGACAAACGTGCTTCCCCGAAGTCCAGGGGCATCTGTGAATCGGTTAATTGATACACAGCGAGAGGCAAATGCACCTTCTCAGCCAGAAGCTGAACTTCGCCAGAATCCAGATAACGTCCCATAATAAGCGTTCCACGACTGGGGCCTTCGCCTTCGCTGGTCAAGATAGACCGTGCGGCAACGAGCATGAGACCTTCTGACAATAGAATGAGCCCCTCCGTGCCGCTCTCCGCATCGGTCTGGGTCAGCAGTACCGCGCCTGGGGCAAGATGTTGCTGCAGGCTTTGCGGAATTGGAACTTCCTGTTCAATTTGCAAATCAAAAGCCTTAGCGAAGACAGTGCTGCCAGCGGAGTTAATATACATTATGAGGTTGAGCTTTAAATGAGTGAAAGTGTCATCAACGAGGTTTGTACTCACATATTCCTGATTAGCGTCTTCAATGAAGGCATAAGTATCATCCCATACTGCCCAGTCCTGAGCCATGGCATCCATAAAGGAGAGTTCCCCGGACAAAGCACTCAGCGTTCGCTCAACATTGCGGCGAGTATCGTACTCTTCAAGTTTGACGAAGCTGTCCAAAAAAATGTTCTGCGCAGTGAGGTATAAAATAGCGGTCAGGCTGACGAAGACAATGCCGATAATAGTCAGTGTCCGCTTACGCAGCGTCATACTTTCGCCTCCGCTGACTTTTTATTTCTCATTAACGCACTTTGAATATCCTTGTTATCCAGACGTACAACGGTTGACAGAAGTATACCACAAAAGCCAAGAAGACGTCAGCGGGCATAAGTATTTTAACAACTCTTTAACATTGCTTTTATGGAGTATATATGCCAATACCTGTAACATTAATAAGAGATGAATAATTCGAATAAAAGCCAGAGCCGGAAGATAAAGATTATATGCGCCTGGTGCGGGAAAGACATGGGGGAAAAAGAGGGGTGGGGCATAGAGGGTGTTTCTCACGGCATGTGTAACGAATGCGCAGCCGATGTGCAGGCAAAACCAGAGGGGATTAGCATAAAAGATAGTTTTAAATACTAATAATTTCGAATTAGATCGGCAATTGCTCAACAAGAGCCACCATCACGCAAAATGTGATGGTGGCTTTTTCACAAAAATGAACAAGTTAATTTAAGCCTAGCAGAACTGCGAAGGAACCAATCAAATGAGTAAGGGGAAAAATTGCGTTCAATGCAGGGGGGGTGCTATAGTTGGTTTTCGCGAGTACTTACCCACATAAAGGGAGGTAAAATGGTAGAAAGGTTGCCGTTTTCTAAAATCGACCAAATCGGAATCGTAGTAAAGGATATGGAGAAAGCCGTTGAGTACTATCAATCCTTGGGCATAGGGCCTTTTAAGCCGTTGAAAAATGTGGTGCATATAGAAAGAATAATACGGGGCAAAGCTGCCAACGATGTCAAGAACGAGGTAAGAGTAGCCCAAATGGGTTCGGTACAGTTGGAATTGGTGCATACTCTTGAAGGAGAATCCCTGCAGAAGGAGTTTTTGGAGGCCAGGGGTGAAGGCGTTAACCACCTGGGGTTCTTCGTGGATGACCTCGATAAGGAAACGGTCAAGATGGAGGAGAAGGGGGTTAAGATTCTTTCCCGCTCAAGATATAAAGGTGGTGGCGGTGCTGTGTACCTAGACACTGCCAAGATAGGCGGGGTTATCCTAGAGCTCATCCAGTGGCCTTCAGAGCAGGATGGCTAAACTCTCCTCTGAGATTGGTAGGAGGGAAGTACAAAGCAGGCTGGTAAGAAACTGACGTCGGAAGTTAGTTGGAGTCAAGCCACAGCCGACTTGAAAAGGAACTCGCCCTGATGGAAAGCGGTCGGGAAGTCTCAATGACATTATCCAAAGACTTCAACGGTTAATGAAACTCATCTACGTCCTTCTACCCAATCGAAATTGAACGAAACGATGCTGTTCACTGTCCTTCTGCGAAGAGAACTGCGTATAGCCATATAGCTTGTCTCATCGATACTTAGAGCGTCTAACCTCCAAAAATTAGCATTCTTGACAAGCAGAAAAAGTTAATGTAATTTAAGTAATTGGTTTGGATAAATTCACACTAAGGAGGACAGGAAAATGGCAATAAAAACTACACATATCAATCCAGGGTTGAACTGGTATAACCAATGGCCACGTAATGTCACCTGTGCAGCAAAAAAGGTAGAACCAGACCTTGTTTTCATTGGTGGGCAATTGCCTTTTGATAGCGATGACCACATTGTTGGGTTGGGAGACGTTCAGAAACAAGCCCACTTCGCATTAACGAAATTTAAGGAGTGTGTAGAAAAAGCCGGGGGGTCAATGGATGATGTATGCGAGGTCTGGTCTTATCACACAGACGCTCGTGATATACCGGCTGTGCTAGAAGTGGCTAAGGATTTCTTTAAAAAGAGTAAGCCGACGTGGGCTTCGGTTTCTACTACGGGTCTTTACAAAAGAACAGCTAGAGTTGCATTTAGTGGTACAGCAGTGCTGAATGCAAAAACTAAGGATATTAATCCAGGATTAGAATGGTATAATAAACCGCCTTGGAATGTGGCAGTACCGTGTAAAGTGGCTAATGACCTCGTGTTTATAGGGCAGATGTGCGGTATGGACGAGAAAGGTAAAATCGTATCCACCGGCGACCTTATGGCACAATCACGTTATGCTTGTAAAAAAATGATAGAGTGCATTGAAGAAGCAGGGGGCACCTCTGATAACATTATCGACATAGTGATGTATTGCAAAGACCAGCGTGGTCATGATGTTATGTTCGCAGCCACTCAGGAGTTCATGATCAAAGATTGGAGGGCCATGGCTCAGAGTAAAGAGCGATATGGTGGCACTTCGATTACACAGAAGGACATGTTCCATCCCGACATTATAGGACAATATCACGCATATGGAGTGCTTGGAGAAAAGAAACAAATACCACTTGGGAAATGGATTCCCTATTGTTTCAAGTATCCACTAGATGTTATATGGCCATGTATAAAGGTGGGTCGATATGTCTTTATCGCGGGACAAGTCGCACGGGATCCAAAAGACGAAATCAATGACCCCACTGGCGAATTAAGTATACCAGGGATAAAGCCACAAGCCAGATACGCCCTGCGTGAAATGAGCCAGCTTATGGGCTTTTTAGGTGCCAGCCTGGACAATGTTGTCTCAATTACAGCTTACCATAAGGATTGCCGTGATATGTATCAGGTATTGGAGGTGGCTCACGAATTCTGGCATAATGAGAAGCCCGCATGGATTTCGGTGGGGCAGACAGGTCTACACGTAAGGCAGATGCTAATCGAGATTTATGGAATTGCAATTGTAGATGAAGATATATACCAACCATATAGTGATTAGGCAGGTTCTGCCTTTGTGGTGGGTTGCAACGGTGGCGTATTGACAATTGCTAAAAAGGGAGTAGAATACGAGGCTAGCATCTGAGTTGATATTGACATTGTAGGAACCTTGTTTTTAATGGAAAGTTAGATCGGATAAAAATGTCTAGGAGGTAGACTATATGGTAGAGAATACTGAAAGCAGGCTAGGTAATCGGCAGGGCGTAGCTAATATATTTGTCGGAGTTCTGGTATTCGGCTCAATCTGGGGCTTTCTGGAAGCCACTCTGGGCGGTTATCTGCATATGATTATATTCCCCAATAAGGGCGCTATTATGGCTGGCATCGGCGTGGCGATTATGTCCTCAGCCCTCGCCATCTATAGGAAGCCGAGCATACTGCCGTGGATAGGCGTTGTTGCCGCCCTGTTCAAGCTACTCGACGTCTGGTTTTTCGCCCAGCCCATTACCAGCATCCATATTGTAAATCCGGCTATGGCAATAATTTTTGAATCTCTTGTCTTCAGTGCGGTAATAGCATTAATGCTCAACAAGATACCGAGGAGCGCTGTTGCCAGTGTTGGTGCTGGAGTTCTGGCGGGCATTATCAGCGCTGTTGGCTGGGTTTACTTTGCCATATACGTGATGAATGCTCCTGCCTACGCTCGTGTTGTGTTTACTGCACCGGGATATATCTCAAATCAGGGCGTAGTTCAGGCTGTTTTCTTCGGCATATTCGTGCCGCTGGGCTATCTTATCGGTGAAAAGCTGGCAACTCAGAGGTTCCCGGTTTTAGCGAGAAAGCCTCTTTACTTTGGTGCGTCAGCCGCTATCATCGTTTTTTGCTGGGTAATAGGTGCGATGGCGATACTCATGCTTTAACCGCGAATGGTCATTATTGTTACCGGTGCTATAGGTGTCGGTAAGACTTCGGTCTGCCGCAAGCTTATTGAGATAGCCCTAAATCAGGGTTTTACCTGCGGCGGAATTCTAACCGACAAGGCTACTAGCAGCAGTCTTATTGTAGAAGATATTTCCTCGGGCAAAACGGAGACCTTCGCCAGCACTGATAATGTGTATGATGGCCCCCGGACTCCTAAATATTCCTTCAATCCCAGGGGTATTGACTTTGGTCTTCAGGCAATTGCTAAGGGAGTTTCTGCCGACATCCTTGTTGTGGATGAATTTGGTCATCTTGAGTTGCGTGGCGAGGGCTTCGCTCGGGCTCTTGACATAATCAAAGCAGGTAAAATTAAGAATTGCATTCTGGTCATACGCACCGAATTATTGCCTGCCTTTTTGCCTCTTTTACCCCCAAATCCGCTGATATTTGAAGCAACGTTAGAGAATCGCGATCAGCTTCCTGAGGAAATAGCGAATAAAATTATAAAGCGCAAGCAGTAAACCTAGAGTGAGACTTCCTTTAAGTCGGGGGCAACAATCAGTTTCGGCTCGGTCACTGCTTGAATCTCGTCAGGAGTCCATCCTGATGCAACCTCTTTAAGAACGAGTCCCTTTTTAGTTACTTCGATAACCCCAATATCGGTTACAATCAGGTCCACACATTCGGGCGCAGTCAGGGGAATAGAGCACTTCTTGACAATCTTCGGCTTACCGTCCTTGGTGGTATGCTCTGTGGCACAAATAACTCTTTTCGCATTGAAAGCCAAGTCCATCCCGCCTCCGATATTGCCCACTCCTCTCCCCGGAAACATCCAGTTAGCTAGGTCTCCCTTCTCTGAAACCTCTAATACCCCCAGCACGGCAATATCTACATGCCCCCCTCTAACCATCAGAAAGGAGTCAGCATGATGAAAAAAGCACATGCCGGGGAGTGGAGTTACATACTGTCCGCCGGCATTAGTTAAATCAATGTCTGCCTTCTCTTTAAATTCGTCCGGGGTTACTATGGGTCCGAAACCCAGAGCGCCGTTCTCGGTATGAAAGATGACATCAATCCCTTCGGGAACAAAGCCTGCAACCAGTGTTGGAATGCCGATGCCAAGGTTGACCACCGCCCCGTCAAAGAATTCCTTAGCTACTCTCATGGCGATAAGCTCTCGACTCAGTCGCTGTTTCATTTTTGTCTCCTCAAGCCTTCTTCACCCAGAAGTTTCGTTCCAGATGTCGGGGAAATCCGGGGTCTTCTTTAACTTTCACGATGCGGTCCACAAATATGCCTGGAGTAACCACCACCTCCGGGTCAATGTCTCCGATTTCCACTATCTCATCAACCTCAGCAATTGTTATTTGCGCTGCCATTGCCATTATCGGGTTAAACTGACGCTGCGTGCCGCGGAATATCAGATTGCCTAGCTTATCCGCTTTGTAGGCTCTGACAAAGGCATAATCAGCCTTAAGGGCGTGTTCCAGAAGACAGGGTCTGCCATCGAACCGTCTGACTTCTTTGCCCTTGGCAATAACCGTATCATACCCCGTTGGAGTATAGAAGGCAGGTATGCCTGCTGCCCCGCATCTGATTCTTTCCGCCATTGTCCCCTGTGGCAGTATCTCTAGCTCCACCTCTCCCGCCAGGATTTGCTTCTCAGCCGGGCTTGGTCGTGACGGTGAGGTGGAAAAGGGGAAATTGGCGATTATCTTCTTGACCTGCTTGGTTTCAAACAGAATGCGGTGGTCTTCATAGTCTAAGGTTAAACCGTTGCCTCCTGCGCCGCTGGCTATCAAGGTAAGATTTTTAGCTCCATGATCCCGCAGGGCGTGAATCAGGTAGTAAGGCGTTCCGCCGGGCCCAGCAAAATTGCCAATCATGATGGTGGCACCGTCGGGAATATCAGCGACTGCCTCTTCAAAGGTACCAAATATTTTGTTCTTCATTGCCTGTCCCTTTATTTTAAGCCGAGAATTTTTCTTGCTTCATCGGGAGTTGCCACTTCTCTGCCAACTTCTTTGGCAATTCTGACATACCTTGACACTAGTTCGGCATTGCTTTTTGCCAGAACACCTGCCGAATAGTAGATATTATCTTCAAGCCCGGTTCGGACATGACCGCCGAGGATTATCGCCATAGAGGTTATCGCTAGCTGGGATTTCCCAATCCCTGCAGCAAACCAGATGCTTTCTGGCGGAAGATGGTCAATCATAGTCAGCAATGTCTGAATATCCGCCTGTGCGCCGGTGGGCGTCCCCAGAATGAAGCCGAAATAGTATGGTTTGCGCAGCAGGTTTTGCCCGATTAGCCTTTTGCAAAGCTCAATCATACCGAGCTCGAAAATCTCCATCTCGGGCTTGATGCCCCTTTCGTACATTTCCTTCATTGCGCGCTCAACAAACTCTGGCCTGTTTATAAATAACAAATTCCCTATATTTATTGAGCCACAGTCAATGGAGCCCAGCTCAGGTTTCAGGGCAAAAGCAATCAACCGTTCGTCGTCAGGCAGGTTTCTTCCCGGAATTCCACTGGTCGTGAGACATTGTATAACATTGCTACGCGCATTAATACCTTCTGCGACTTCCTTGAAAATATCTAAATTCTGGACTCCCAAACCGGTTTTTGTGTCTCTGACGTGAATATGGACAACTGCTGCACCAGCCTCAGCTGCCTCAACCGCCGAGTTGATAATCTCTTTGGGAGTAACCGGGATATAGGGTGTTTGGTCGCGTGTGATGCGGCTCCCCGTAATGGCACAGTTTATAATCAGCTTATCCATAGGCTTATTCTCCTAACGTTTTAGTTGAGGATAGTCTTTAGCAAGGGCAGCCATAGAGGATTCCATAGCGGCGAGAAAAGTGTCTATTTCTTTGCTGGTCATCGGTGTGGAAAGGGCACCCATTCCCTCGGGAGCGAGAAAAATGCCCGCTTCCAGAAGCTTGAAGAACAGGTGCGACATCATCTCCTTTTGCAGTGAGTCCGGGAACGAGCTTCTGTAGTCGGTTAAAGGTTTTTGGGTCAAATGAATGAGGAACAGGGAGCCGGCGCCGGTGACCTGAGCTTTTATCTTCGACTGGGCGAAAAGCTGGTTGAGATTTTTAATCAGCCTCTCGCCCATAGCATTCAATTTTTTAATCGCCGGGCGGTTGAACTTCTCCAGTGTGACCCTTCCCGCTATCATGGTCATGGGATTGGCGTTAAAGGTGCCAGCATGCGGCACTCTGGGATGGCCCTTTGATGGGTCGAAGACTTGCATAACCTCGGCAAGTCCGCCCACTGCTCCTGCAGGGAAGCCTCCGCCGATGAACTTACCCAGAGCGGTGAGGTCAGGCTCCAGTCCGAACATCTCCTGTCCTCCACCATAAGAAAGACGGAAGCTTTTTACCTCGTCGGAGATGAGCAGTATGCCATATTTCTTGGTTATTTCGCGCAAGGATTTGAAAAAGTCTTTTTCTGGCGGAACGAGTCCAGCCCGTGAGGGCAAAGGGTCGGCGATGACCGCAGCCAGAGTGTTGCGGTTCTTCTTGATTATACGTTCCGTTATCTCGATATTATTGAAGGGCATTAAAACCACATCCTGCAAAACTCCGCTGGTTATTCCCTCGCTATCCAGAACGGGAATAGGATTTGTGGCTCGCCCCATTTCTTTGGGGGAGGAGGCTACGCTTACTTCCATGTAGTCGTAGCAGCCATGATATGCGCCTTCAAATTTGGCAATCTTATCTCTACCAGTGTAGGCTCGCGCGGCACGAATAGTCATCAATACCGCTTCGCTTCCTGAG
>Ga0194125_10014098_pt1 | contig 10283 bp, 6 predicted proteins | sample TA2KigC250mmetaG_FD_148626 | JGI IMG/M metagenome (GOLD analysis project Ga0194125, IMG submission 148626) | Freshwater microbial communities from Lake Tanganyika, Tanzania - TA2015034 Kigoma Deep Cast 250m | ecosystem: Environmental > Aquatic > Freshwater > Lake | place: Tanzania: Lake... | reverse complement strand
TCGCTCGTGGAGATGAACCGCGTGCTCGGCGCGCGTCGGCTGCCCGACGGACGGTGCTCGGTGTGCGCCGAGCCGGGGATCCCGCTTGCGGATCTCAGAGCGCGCATCGACCGCAAGGACATCCCGGCCCTCGACGACTGCGCCGAGGGCGGCGCCGGGCGGGACGACGCGCGAGAGGCCTTCCTCGCGGCCGGCGCGCTCTTCTATCCGCCCGATCCCACCGAGGACACGGCGCAGCTCGGCGCGAGCGTCGCCACGAACGCGTCCGGGGCGCGGAGCTTCCGGTACGGCGCCACGCGGGCGCACGTGCTGCGGGCGAGGGTCGTGCTCGCGTGCGGCGAGGCGCTCGACGTCGAGCGCGGGGCCTGCTGCGAGGAGGGCGGGCTCTTCGAGATCGAGCGGCTGGACGGGACCGTCGTCGAGGTTCCCGCGCCGCGGTACCGTGTGCCGGCGACCAAGAATGCGGCCGGTTACCACTCGGCGCCCGGCATGGACCTCCTGGACCTCTTCATCGGAAGCGAGGGCACGCTCGGCGTCGTCACGGAGGTCGAGGCGCTGCTGTCGCCGCGGCCCGCGGTCGTCCTGAGCGCGCTGGCGTTCTTCGGGTCGGACGACGACGCGGTCGCGTTCGTGCGGCGGGCGCGCGGCGATGGGCCTGGCGGTCCGCCGCCCGTCGGCGTGGCCCCGATGGCGCTGGAGTACTACGATCCGCGCAGCCTCGAGTTCCTGCGCGAGCGGAAGAGGGAGCAGGGTGCGTCCTCCTCGATCCCGGAGCTCCCGGCCGACGCGGCTGCCGCGGTGCAGTTCGAGCAGGGCCTCGACGGCGAGGAGGAACTTCCGGAGGTCTACGAAGCGTGGGAGACAGCGCTCACCGCGTGCGGGTCGTCCATGGAGCGCACGTGGGGCGGCATGAACGAGGCCGACCTCGCGAGGCTCAAGGCGCTCAGGCACAGCCTCCCCGAGGAGGTCAACGGGGCCGTGGCCCGCGCGAAGGCCGTGTACGCGGAGATCCACAAGGTCGGCACCGACCTCGCCGTGCCCGCGGACGCTCTCGAGGCCATGCTGACGGTCTACCGCGAGGGCCTCGCCGGCACGGGGCTCCGGTACGTGATGTTCGGGCACATCGGCGACAGCCACCTTCACCTGAACATCATCCCGGGCACGCCTGAGGAGCTTCGCCGCGCGAAGGCGCTCGCGCTGTCGTTCGCCGAGCGGGCGGTCGCCCTCGGCGGGAGCGTGTCGGGCGAGCACGGCATCGGCAGGCTCAAGCACGAGTTCCTGCGCGTGCAGTGCGGTGAGGACGGTGTGCGGCAGATGGTCGAGGTCAAGAGGGCGCTCGACCCGGGCGGCGTGCTCAATCGCGGTGTGATGTTCGGTTGGGATGCGGCCTGAGGCCCGACGGGGCGGAGGCGACGTGATCGAGATCGTCGAACACCGGTCTCTCGACGCGGCGGACCTGACGCGGGCGTGGGACGATCTGACCGACGCGGGCTCGTGTCCGAGCATCTTCGTGAGCCGGCCGTGGGTGGCGGCGTGGGCCGCGGCGTTCGGCGGCGGGCTTGAGCCGCTCGCGCTCGTGGGCGTGGACGCGGGCGTGCCCGTCGGCCTCGCGCCGCTCTTCGCGCGCGGGCGCGTCGTCGAGTTCCCCGTGAACTTCCTCTCCCTCCGCGGCGAGGCGCTCGTCTCGGAGTGCGACGCGCCCGCGTTCCTCGGTGCGGCGCTCGGCCACCTGAGGCGGCGCGGCGTCGCGGCAGCGCTTCGCAGCGTCCCCCGCGACTCGCCGACCTACGGGGCGCTCAGCGCGTGCCGCGACGCGGGCTACCTGCCGCTCGAGACGCCCGGGCGCGTGTCCCCGCACGTGGACATCGCCGGGTCGTGGGACGAGTACCTCGCGTCGCGTCCCCGGAAGGTCACGCACGAGTGGGAGCGCAAGCTCCGGAAGGCCGAGCGGGAGGCCGGGTTCGTCTTCCGCGAGCTCGCCCCCGACACCGACCTCGACGCCCTTGTGGCCGGCTTCGTGGCGGTGGACGCGCGCAGCTGGAGAGAGGGCGAGGGGACGTCCATCGGAGGGCGTGGGGCGGAGGGGTTCTACGGGGACGTCACGCGCGTCCTCGCGGGCGCCGGCCGCCTGAGCTGCTTCTGGCTCGAGGTGGACGGGCGGGCCGTCGCCTTCGTGTACGGCGCGGTCTTCGGCGGCGTCTACTACGCGCTCAAGACCTCGTTCGACGAGGCGTTCTCGAAGCTGTCGCCCGGCGTCGTGCTCTTCCACGGGGCGATCCGCCGCGCATTCGAGGCGGGGCTTTCGCGCTTCGACTTCGTGGGCGAGACGGCGCGCTGGAAGGAGGAGTGGGCGACCGGGCGGCGCGAGCACGCGTCGGTCGTGCTGTATCCTGCCGGGCCGGGCGGGCTCGCGGGCTACGCGCGGGATGCGTGGCTCAAGCCGGCCGTGAGGCGTCTGCGCGGGGGCCGGCCGTGAGGCGCCCGCGCGGCCGAGGACCCCGGGCCGCTGCCTGGGCATCGAACAGCGCCCGTCGGAGCTGCGCGGGCGAAGCGGGGCGGAGATCGTGAACGGACAAGGCGACATCGACGAGCGGGAGTACCAAGGCTATCTCTCCACGGCCACGAGGCAGGCCGGCTTCACGTTCGCGGGCCGCGTCTTCGGGCTCGCGCTCGGGTTCGTTGTGCAGGCGGTCGTGGCGCGGCTTCTCGGCGCCGAGGCGCTCGGCGTGTTCGTGCTCGCGTGGACGATCGTGATGGGACTCGGGGTTCTCACGACCTTCGGGTTCGAGGGGAGCTTCTGTCGCTACATCGCGATGTACGTCGGCCAGGGGCGCGAGGACCGTGCGCGCGCTGTCCTCGCGTACGGCGTGCGCTTCGGCCTGCTCGCGAGCGTCGTCGCGGCCGTGGCGCTCGCGCTGCTCCGCCGCCCGCTCGCCCTCTCGGTCTTCAAGGAGCCGCGGCTCGAGCAGGCACTCCTCGTCATCTCGCTCGCGATGGTCCCGTACACGCTGAGCCTGCTCTACGCCGCTGCGCTCAGGGCCGTCAAGGACATGAAGCGCAGCGTGATCGCCTCGGAGATCTCGTTCCGCGTCTCCCGTCTGGTCATCTTTCTCGCGCTCTTCTTTCTGGGGATGCGGCTTCAAGGCATCGTCACGGCGACGGTCCTCGCGTACGCGGTCTCGATGGCGATCGGGATCGTCTTCGTCCGCAGGCGAGCGCCGTACCTCGTCGCCGGCCCGGCGGGGGACATCCCGAGACGCGAGTTCACAGGGTACTCGGCGTCCATGCTCGCCGAGACGACCACCGCGTTCGCGCTCACGCAGAGCGGGAGGCTCTTCCTCGGCTTCTACATGAGCGCGGCCGACGTCGGCATCTACAACGTGGTCGCGCTGCTCGCGAGCCTCGCGATGCTGTTCACGATGTCGTTCAACGCGATCTTCTCGCCCATCATCGCCGACGTGTACCACCGCGGGAACGAGAAGCTCATGGCCTCGCTCCTGAGGGCGATCACGCGATGGATCGTCCTCCTCACGTTGCCCGTTCTCGCCTGGCTCATCGTCGCCGGCAGAAGCGTGCTCGGCCTGTTCGGGACGGAGTTCGTCGCGGGCTATGCGGCGCTCGTGGTCCTCACGGCGGCGCAGGTCGTCGACTCGATGTGCGCGTCGGTTTCGAGCTGTCTCGCGATGACGAGGTTCCAGCGCTTCAACGTGGTCAACATCGTGGCGATGGCCGTCGTGAGCGTCGCGCTCAACGCGACGCTGATCCCCAGAATGGGCATCGCCGGAGCGGCCGTGGCGACGGGCATCGCGATCGTGCTCGTCAACGTCGCTCGGCTCGTCGAGGGGAGGGTGCTTCTCGGCGTTGTCCCGTACGACCGCTCGACGCTCAAGGTCGCCGTCACGGGCGCGGTGCTGATGGGACTTGCGGTCGCGGCGCGCCGCGCGCTGGCCGCTCCTGAGGGCTGGCCCTGGTCGGTGGCCGTCCTCGTCGCCGGCTACGCCGTCACGGCGGGTCTGACGCTCGCGCTGGGCGTGGGCGCCGAGGACCGTGCGGTCCTCGGCGGCGTGCTCCGGAGGCTGCGGCGGTCGGAGGGCGGGACGTGAGCGGGCGGCGACTCCTCTCGCTCTCACCGGGTCACGGGTTCCTCGGCCGGTCCCACTTCTCGTCGAAGTAATCCAGCCGGTGCATCGGCATCACGACGCTCGTCGCCACGTTCGAGAGGTGCGAGCAGATGCGCTTCAGGTGCCTCGCGAGCAGGGTGTAGAGCACCGCGAGGCGGCAGGGCAGATCGTCCTCCAGAAGATCCTCGATGATGGCCTCGCAGTCCTTCGCGAGCTTCCGCCCGCGCTCCACGGCGTCGCGACCGATCTCGGCATCGGACTCGCAGAAGGCCCGTACCGTCGGGCCGAAGAGCGCCTCCGTCTCCGCGAGAAGCGTGCGGAACCGCTGCCCGTACCGCCCGTTCTCGAGCGGCCCGCCGAGCGCCTCCGCCACCTCGAGGACGTTCTTGCACATGTCGCCGATGCGCTCGGCGTCCTTCGAGATGCTCATGAGGACGAGCGAGATGGAGACATCGGCTCCCGTCGAGATCGTGAGGTGCTCGACGAGCTGCTTGCGGATGTTCCGCTGGATGTGGTTGATCCGCCTGTCGGTCGCGTAGATCATCTCGTGGGTCTCGCGCGAGAGCTTCGCCTCGCCCGTGAGAAGGGCCGCGATCGGGCGGAACATGTTGACGCCTTCCGCCAGCATCTGCTCCATCTCCGTGTACATCTGGTCCAGAAGCGGGCGACGCCTGAATGCCTCGATCAGATCCCTGAACACGGCCGTTCTCCTTGCTAACGCAGCCTGTCGATCAGAATGAGCGCGAGGGGGACGGCGTAGAAGACCCCCACGACGAAGAACACCACGTTGCGTCTCGAGCGAACCGCGGCGTCGGCGAGTTGCCGCGCGAGGAACATGGGGATCCGGCGGAGCGGGCGCGCGGGATAGAAGATGAGGACCCCCACGACGTTGAAGATCGTGTGCGTGAGCGCGACCGCGAGTCCGCGGACATCGCCAGCGAGCGACGCGAGGAGCGCTGTGACAGTGGTCCCGATGTTGGCCCCGAGCGCGACGGGGTAGACCTGTTCGAGCGACACGATCCCGGCGCCGGCGAGAGGAACAAGGAGCGACGTCGTAACCGAGCTGCTCTGGATCGTCCCCGTCACGGCGAGTCCGACCAGGATGCCGAGCGGCCCGCCGCGTCCCAGGATACGGTCGAGCGCGGCCTCGGCCCGCCCCGTGGCGAGCGCGCGCGTGTGCGACACGAGGAGCGTGAGCGACCCGAAGAGCAGAGCGAACCCGAGCACCACGGCCGCGGCCGGCGCGTGGCCGCTGAAGGCCTGCTCCAGAAGCGCGAAGACCCGCTTTGCGGCGGGGTCGATGAGGAGCTTGATCGGGCCGCCGAACTCCAGGGACCGTCCCCCAGCGAGAGCGTTCGCGAGGGCGGTCGCGGCGCGCGACACCCATCCCGTCGCAAGCTCGAGAGGGAAGATGCAGAGCACCGTCAGGATGTTGAAGAAGTCGTGGACCGTGGCGGCCGCGTAGGCCCTCCGAAACTCCGCCGGACGACCGATGTGGCCGAGGGAGACGATGGTGCACGTCACGGTGGTTCCGATGTTCGCGCCCATGATAATGGGCACGGCGTTGCGGATGCTGAGGAGCCCCGCGGACACGAGACCGACCACGGTCGAGGTGGTGATGGACGAGCTCTGGACGATGCTCGTGGCGAGGAGCCCGACGAAGAGCGCCACGAACGGGTGGGAGGTCGTGGCGATCAGGTTCTGCGAGAAGCTGCCTCCCAGCCGCTCGAACCCGAACCCGAGCAGGCGCATGCTGGCGAGGAAGACATAGAGGGCCGCCACGACGGCGGCGAGGCGCGCGACGGTCCGGAGCGTCTCGCCGCGCGCGCCTTCGGGGGCCGGGCACGCCGGCCCAGGATCTCGGGTCTGTGTGATGATGGGAACCACCGTTCCGGAAAGCGCGCGTCCACCCTCAAGACACCGGGGCGGATTGTACATGTCGGGAGGCCCCTGTCAACCTCGACGCCCGCGCGGCCGGAGTCGGTGGCGGCCGAGGCGCGACTGAACGCCGGTCACGGATACTGAGTGCCGGCTCGGTTCTCTTTGACGCCCGGTCGCGAGAGCGGTAGAATCGGCCGGCGTTGTCGAGGTTCCGCGGAGGCCGCGGGACCACCAGCAGGGACCCGGAGGAGCTCATGGGCAATGAGACGCTGAAGGACGCCTTCCTCGAGCTCATCCGTCGGGCGGCGACCGATCTGAGGCCCGACGTGATGGACGCCATGAGGAAGGCCGCGGCCGCGGAGGGCAAGGGGACGCCCGCCGCGTCCGTTCTCGAACAGAAGATCGAGAACGTGCGGCAGGCTGCCGAGGGTTCGACGCCGGTGTGCCAGGACACCGGCGCGCTCGTGTTCTACATCGACTACGGTCCCGACCACCGGCAGAAGGACATCGAGGAGGCCGCGAAGGCCGCGACCATCGGCGCGACGGAGAAGTACTACCTGAGGCCCAACGCGGTCGACTCCATCACGGGCAAGAACACCAGGAACAACGTCGGTCTCGACGCCCCCCACTTCTCGTTCAACCAGCGCGACGAGAAGGGGCTGCGGGTTCGCCTTCTCCTCAAGGGCGGGGGATCCGAGAACTGCGGCGCGCAGTACAAGCTGCCGGACGGGAAGCTCAAGGCCGGACGCGACCTCGAGGGCGCGCGCAAGTGCGTCATCGATGCCGTGTACGCGGCGCAGGGCAAGGGCTGCCCGCCGGGCATCGTCGGCGTGTGCGTCGGCGGCGCCAGGGACACGGGGTACGCCTGCGCAAAGGAGCAGTTCCTCCGCGCGCTGGACGACAGGAACCCCGACCCGAAGCTCGCGGAGTTCGAGACCAGGCTGACAGGCGAGCTGAACGAGCTCGGCGTCGGGCCGGCGGGGCTGGGCGGCAAGACGACGGTGCTCGGAGTGAAGATCGGTGCGCTGCACAGGATGCCGGCGTGCTACTTCGTGTCCGTGGCGTACTGCTGCTGGGCGTACCGTAAGGCCTTCATGACCGTGAGCGCGGAAGGGGAGGTGACCCACCATGATCGAGCTTAAGCTCCCCGCTTCCGATGCCGACATCAGGAAGCTCAAGGCGGGGGACGAGGTCGCCATCACGGGAACGCTCATCACCGCCCGCGACGCCGCGCACAAGTACCTCATCGACACCGATGGCGCGGAGGTGCGCGACATCCTGAACGGCGGCATGGTCTACCACTGCGGTCCCGTCGTGAAGAAGGACGCGAGCGGGAAGTACTCGTTCGTGGCGGCCGGCCCGACGACGAGCATCCGGACCGAGCCGTTCGAGCCGCCGGTCATCGAGAAGTACCACCTGCGAGGCGTCATCGGGAAGGGCGGGATGGGAGCCGGCACGCTCGCGGCGTGCAACAAGTTCGGGTGCGTGTACCTGTCGGCGCTGGGCGGCCTCGCGACGACGCTCGCGCGGTCGGTCGTGGAGGTGCCGGCGGTGTACAAGCTCGAGGAGTTCGGCGTCCCCGAGGCCCTGTGGGTGATCAAGGTCAAGGGGTTCCCCGCGGTCGTGACGATGGACTCGCACATGAAGTCCATTCACGACGACATCGAGACCGCGTCGAAGAGGAACTTCGAGCGCCTCATGGCGAAGTAGGCTCGGGATCGTGACAGGCGACCATGGTGAAACCCCCTTCCGGCACGGCCGGGAGGGGGTTTCGGTTGTTCGAGCTCTGCCACTATGGTACAATCTGTGTGTGGGCTTCGGGAGCCGAAGCCCCGTTTTGAGTATCGGCGGCGGTCGCTCCGATCGCCATTCCGTCTTGCATGGGTCCGCCAGGACCCCTGCAGAGGAGGGGACAATGCGGTTTCCGCGAACCCTGATCGTGGCCATCCTGGCCGTGCTTGCGGTGACGCCGTCTGCGGCGTCCGCGAGGTGGATCGACTTCGGTTCCGTGGCCCCCTACGCCTCGCCGGACGTGACCCTTCTGCGGTCCGGTCCGGACGGGGCGACGCTCGCCATCGAGATCCCCGGCCTCACGGCGGAGGACATCTCCACGGAGGCGGGCGCCTTCACGCTGGTTTCCATCCCCGGCGCCGGCGTCACGACGGACATCGGTGCTCCGCTGCTCCCGGTGATCCGCCGGCACATCGAGATCCCGCAGGGCGCGGTGCCGCGCCTCCGGATCATCCGCGCCGACTATGCGGAGTCGAGCCTCAGTGATCTCGGAGTCACCGCGCGGCTCTACCCCGCGCAGCCCTCGATCCCGAAGGTGCCGGGCGCGATCGAGTCGGCCGAGTTCGTGATCGACGAGGCGGCGTATGCGGCGAGGGGGTTCCGGCCGGACGCAGCCGCCGTGCTCGGTGAGATCGGCGACGTCCGAGCGCATCGGTTCGTCGAGCTGAACGTGCATCCTGTGCAGTACGACCCGGCGGCCGGGACCGTGCGGTACCTTCGCAGCATCGAGGTCGCCGTGGAGTTCGACGGCGCCGACTGGGCGGCGACGGAGAGCGCGCTCGCGCGCTACGCCTCGCCCGACTTCGACGAGTTCGCGCGGCGCCAGTTCGTCAACGCCGACGCCTTCCAGAGCAGGGCGCTTCTCACGCTTCCGATCGGCTACCTGATCATCGTGCACGATGCGTTCGCCGAGGAGATCGAGATGCTGGCCGGGCTCAGGCACCGCCTGGGCTACCGGACGACGGTGACGAAGACCTCGCAGATCCCCGGCGGCGTCACGACGACGGCGATCAAGGCGTACATCCAGAACGCGTACGATACGTGGGATGTCGCACCGACCTTCATCCTGCTCGTCGGCGACACGCCACAGGTCCCGTGCTTCACCGGAAGCTCCTCGTCGTCCGGGTCGGACCTCTACTACACGACGATGGGCGGGACGTCGGACTGGCTTCCCGACATCTCCATCGGCCGCTTCTCCTGCCAGACCGAGGCGCAGGTGACGCTCCTGGCCGACAAGACCGCGAAGTACCTCCGCTTTGCCCTCTCGAGCGGGACCGACTGGATCAAGAAGGCCACCTTCATGGCCTCGATCGACAACTACACGATCTCGGAGGGCACGCACAACCACGTCATCAACACGTGGCTCAACCCCGCGGGGTACACCTCCTACAAGCGCTACTGCCAAACGTACAGCGCGAATATCTCCCAGGTCATCGGCGACATCAACGGCGGCATCTCGCAGCTGACGTTCTCGGGCCACGGCGACGTGAACGCCTGGTCCGACGGCCCGGCGATGAGCCCGAGCCAGGTCAACGCGCTCACGAACGTGGACAAGCTGCCGATCGTGCAGTCCTATTCGTGTCTCACCGGGAAGCTCGAGCAGGCCTGCTTCGGCGAGACCTGGACGCTCGCGCCGCACGGCACGGCGCTCTTCTGGGGATCGTCCACCTACTCGTACTGGACCGAGGACGACGTGCTCGAGAAGGGCGTCTACAACGCGTGGTTCGGCAACGCCTACAACTGGGCCCGCGGGATGTTCAACGAGGGCCTCTGGGCCGTGTACCAGTACTACTCGGGCGGCGGCCGCACCAAGGCGTACTACGAGCAGTACACCCTGTTCGGCGACCCCGCGTTCGACACGTGGACGAACCCGCCGGCCGAGATGGTCGCGACCTACAACTCGGTGTTCCCGGTGGGCGGCGAGACCTTCTCGATCGACGTGACGACCTCGGGCAGGGCGCCGGTCGGGAACGCGCTCGTGTGCCTGTACATGGACGGCGAGGTGTACGAGACCGCCTACACGGACGCGAACGGGCACGCGGACATCGTGCTGTCCACGCCGCCGGCCACCGTAGGGACGATGGATGTGTGGGTCAGCAAGCACGACTTCATCCCGCACTCGGGGTCGGTGGACGTGCTGGTTCCCGTGACCTACACGATCGTACCGTCGTCGGTTCCGATCAACGAGGCGACGGAGGTGGTGGTGACGGTGTGGGACAGCGAGTCTCAGCTGCTGCCTGGGGTGGTGGTGACGATCGACGGGTGGGGGATCGGTGCGGTGGTGGACACGACGGACGCGTCGGGCGAGGCGTCGCTGGTGGTGCTTGCGCCGTACGGCGAGAACCTGACGGTGGTGGGCCGCGAGCCGGGTCAGAGCTACAACTGCCTGAACGACGTGCTTCCGGTGACGGGCGGCCTTCCGTTCGGGACGGCGGACATTGCGGCCGGTGTGCCGCTGATCGGGCTTGTGGGCTCGTTGACGCCCCACTA
>Ga0194125_10014092_pt1 | contig 10288 bp, 9 predicted proteins | sample TA2KigC250mmetaG_FD_148626 | JGI IMG/M metagenome (GOLD analysis project Ga0194125, IMG submission 148626) | Freshwater microbial communities from Lake Tanganyika, Tanzania - TA2015034 Kigoma Deep Cast 250m | ecosystem: Environmental > Aquatic > Freshwater > Lake | place: Tanzania: Lake... | reverse complement strand
CGTTTTTAACCCTGGAACCGATATTTCAAGATTATCGAAAGCCCTCCGTGACATTGTGATGACTGCGTCCAACTCTCCGGCGATGAATAATGTTGGCAGTTGAATTTTCGCACCGATCAAGAAAGATGTGAGTTCCCAATTTCTGTCAGCGTTCCTGTACCAATTAAGCCCGCCACGGAAACCGGTATTTTCAAATTCATGGGTAAAAAAATCAATATCTTGATTTGTTAACCATGAAGGTAATACATCCGGTACGAATCCTGTATCTATGAACCTCTGCGACTTATCAAACAGAAAACTCCAACGCTTGTTTGGCGGTGGGTCTCCAGAAGCAGAGTAGAGAAGCTTCAACATGGTATGTCTGACATTCTCCTGCAACTCACTCTCAGCTTTTCCGACTTCCTGAAAGTAGAGCTGATAGAATTGAAGTTCTCCTGCCATTTGTGCCATTGCCTCAGTCGGCCGTGTGCTTCCCCAGAGACGAGTACGGTATGGGACACTCATCAATACCAGTGCTTTGAAGATGTCAGGCCTGAGCAGGGCACAATGCCAGGCAACCGGGGCTCCCCAGTCGTGTCCTACGATAGTGGCACTCTCTTCCCCCAGAGCATGCACTAAACCCACAATGTCGCCTGTCAATTTCAGAATATCGTACTCCTCAACCGTTAGCGGGCAGTCGGTCTTACCATAACCACGCTGGTCTGGAGCCACGACGCGAAACCCGATTGCTGACAGTGCTTCTAACTGGAAGCGCCAGGAGTACCATAATTCAGGGAAGCCGTGGCATAATATCACCAGTGGGCCTTTTCCAGATTCAGCAACATGCATCTTAATGCCATTTGTCTCTACGATGCTATACGTTACGTTTAACATTAACCCTATCCTGAAATTACTCCCCGAAATATACTATCATATGCTCCAAGACATGCAGCAAGAATTTATGCCACTCAATGCCCACTTCTCTGCATTATTTCGTATCCATGGTGTCTCTATTCGAAGGTTCTTCAATCCGCCAGTTACGTAAGCAATACCTCCTTTATTGTCTCTAGTGCGCGCCCTGGAAGACGCGCTGTTCCTGTCATCTCAGCCTTACCAACTGGTCCAGACTTGTTCACAGCGATGGATTTTATAATGAAATTCGCTTGTTGTTCCGCGTATTCTTCGGCTTTTAATGCACCTTTTAATAACCATCTCCGCATTGACCATTCTTGTTGAGATATATAAATGTTGAAAGCAACCAATTTGGGATTATCTGATTCAAACTCACCTGCTTTGATCCCTTCGTCTACCAGGTGTTCAAAAAAACTGATATATTGACGGACCGTGTCCTGAAGTTCACTGGCTCTGATGGGAGAAAGTGAGCGGTATTCCCGGTTAAAGAAGAGGATTCTATCTGGATCAGCACTCAGTATCATCTGTTTTATGCATTTGCATAGAGTTTCTGTGGGACTAATATTACCAAGACTCCGGTAATAATCTCGAGTTGTGCTTACCGCACTCGCGCCCACCTCACCGACCCTGTCTATTATCTCGTCCTTTGATTTAAAGTAATAATATAGATTGGCTACAGAAGTGCCACAAGCTTCCGCGATGTCGCGCATGCTGGTACCTTGCACGCCATGTTGTAGAAATAGCTTTATGGCAATCTCTGCTATCTGACGCTTTTTTTCATTGGACTTCCTTCTCATATCATCCTCTTCTATTCTGTTTTCATCTTACCAATCAGAACAATCTATGTAACTAATTGTTAGCATTTGCTTGTAAAAGTGTACTTTCATCCACTCGAGTTGAACCTTCATAATGTTGAACGTGCGTTTAATAAATTCCACATTAATATCAATTTCTGCCTACCGTAACACCTTTATAACATAATAGCTCATATTGACAAATAATAAATACCATGATACCATACAAAGCCAGATATTTTATCGAACGTTCACGTAATTTTATCAAAAGTATATCCGATACAAACTGGTATGAAAGGTTACATTAAAGGAGGGGCAGTATGAAAAGGAGAGTATTACTTACGCTGGTAGCTTGTACAATTATCGCATCTCTGGTATTCACAAGCTGTCAGGGACAAACCGCTTCGCCCAGTGAGGGAACGACCGTATCAGGCAAAACGACTGCCACAGGTACTACACCTTCTACCACGAAACCAACAGCCACTACAACTCCTAGCGTGGATATGGTTACGGTAGCCTTAAAGAAGCGCGACGGTACCACAATACAAAAAACCGTTGAGAAACCACAATATGGCGGTACTATCGTAACATATAGTAGCAACCCGTTGTACATTGATGGCATCTATGGACTGAATTATGGCGGACCCTGTAAGTGGACCATGGAAACCTTGAACGAAGACAAATGGATTTGGGGTCCGTCCGGTACTAAGGAGTTCCAATTTATGTGGAACATAATGACCCCACCATTTGATGCCATGGGCGGGGGCGGTCTCGCCGAAAGCTGGGAGATAGTTAATAACGAGACCGTCATTTTCCACATACGCAAGGGGATTCGCTTCCAGAACAAGGCTCCCGTCAACGGCAGGGAAGTTAATGCCTATGATGTGGAGTTTAGCCTTCTGCGCTATTGGAACGCTCCGAAGTCATATCACTATTCTGGCGTTCCCTGGAGCGTTTTCATGGAATCCATCAAAGCGATCGATAAATGGACGCTTGAAGTGAAATCCAAGCCAGGCAAGATTTTAATACCGTTTACAATGGTTACCGGTGCTTCCTATGTGTATCCACGTGAGGTGATCGATAAATTTACAGACATGAACGATTGGAAGAACGTTTGCGGCACGGGTCCATATATTCTTACAGATTTTGTGGCAAACGGGTCAGCGACATATAAAAAGAATCCAGACTATTGGATGAATGATCCCATGTTTCCCGGAAACCGCCTTCCCTATGCAGATCAAATTAAAGAGCTGTATATAACAGACCGGTCGACCATAATTGCGGCAATGAGGACGGGTAAAATTGACCAGGGGGGGCTTTCACTTTGGGATGACGTTCAGGCTTTGCTCAAAACCAATCCTGAAACGAAATATACAAGTTACATAGCTGCCACTGCTACTACCATAGACATGAAGCTGGACAACCCTGCCCTACCGTGGTATGACAAGAAAGTCCGGCATGCGATGTTTATGGCAATTAACCACCCGGAAATCAAAAAATCATACTATAAAAATCAAGCTGAATTAGTAGCCTGGCCGGTAGCACCTGTGGGCGATATAGATATATTTGGAGATATGTATACACCTTTGGAAAAACTGCCGGAGTCGACACAAAAGCTTTTTGGATACTATCCTGATGAAGCAAAGAAGCTGCTGACTGAAGCTGGGTATGCTAAAGGTTTCAAGGCTGAACTAATCTGTTTAGAATCAGATGTGGACTTGATGTCTATTGTAAAAGCCGACCTGGCTAAAGTCGGTATTGAATTGGATCTTCAGGTTAAAGAGCCGGGTACATACAATGCCATCGCGTACGGAAGAACCTTCCAGCAATTGATACGGGGTACAATCGATTGTACTGTCGAATTCAGTTACTGGCCGAGGCTGGGAGCAGGAGTGTCACAAAACTTTGGTAATTTCAATGACCCAGTTATTGAAGCCGCGCGAGCCAAAGCGAACTTAGCCGGGCTTGACCAGCAAGCCCTAACACGTCCAATGAAGGAAGTATTCCCCTACGTTCTTGACCAGGCATACAAGATCACACTGACCTCACCGTATATATACGTAATATGGCATCCGTGGTTAAAAGGCTATAACGGGTCGATCTTTTGCATGCAACTAAATACTTTCAAGGGTTGGGTCAAGTACGCTTGGGTTGACCAGAACCTGAAATATAAGATGACCGGTCAATAATAACCCTTGGGAGCAGAGCGAATAAACCGTTTGGCATAGACGTGGACAAGGTAGCTTGAGTTTGAATAACTTGCGCGAACCGTGATCAAGACGGTTCGCGCAAGTTTATAACCAAAACTGATTGCTAAGTGGATGGTAGTGAGTGTGTCGGGGTAGCTGTGGTATTGACTCTAATAGCTGGTAGAAGCTTTCCCCCGCAATTCAATCTATGAAGAGGTATGTGGCATGGGAGCCTATATCGTTAGAAGAATAATGCTAACTATTCCCACTCTATTATTAGTTACGATACTTGTCTTTATGCTTGTGCGGTTCATTCCCGGCGATGTGATAGACCTGATGGTAAATGAGAGACAATTAGGGGCATCACTGTCTGGCGTTGATCAGAAATTGACCGCCGAAACTCTCAGACACGCCCTTGGTCTGGATGTACCTGTCCATATCCAGTATGGCAGGTGGGTGTCCGGCGTAGTCCGTGGTGACCTGGGGCTGACTTTGTGGGGACAAAAAAGCGTTATCGAGCTGTTGAGTGAAAAGGTTCCGATATCATTGGAACTCGGTATACTCGGATTAATTATTTCTTTATTGATAGCCATTCCAATCGGGATTTATTCAGCGACCAGGCAAGATACATGGGGTGATTACCTAGGTCGTACCATTGCAGTGCTGGCGATATCAGTTCCCAGCTTCTGGCTGGCGACGATGGTGATCGTCTATCCAGCCAGATGGTGGAATTGGACGCCCTCAATGGAGTATATTCGTTTCATCGATGATCCGGGTGCGAATCTCCTGCAGTTCATAATCCCATCTGCCATAATGGGCATGGTTATGTCAGGAACAATCATGAGAATGACCCGCACGATGATGCTTGAGGTTCTGAGGCAAGACTACATCAGGACAGCATGGTCGAAGGGGCTCACTGAAAAGGTAGTCGTGATTCGGCACGCCTTGAAGAATGCACTTATGCCAGTAATAACCATTATCGGGATGATGGTCCCCGGGCTAATTGGAGGCTCCGTCATCCTGGAGCAGATATTCGCTCTACCAGGGGTAGGCCGCTGGGTGCTTGATGCCGTTAATACGAGAGACTACCCAATAATCTCCGGGATAAACCTGGTTATAGCAACTATAGTCTTAGTTTGTAACCTGTTAGTGGACCTGTCGTATAGCTGGATAGACCCAAGAATTCGGTATAGATAGGGCGGACATCGAAAATGGGTATAAAAGCGAGGTTCGCTACACAACAAGCAACGGAAAAGAAACATCATTCTTTTGCTGTTAATGTAATATTGAGAATACTCAAGGAAAAGCCGCTTGCTACAGTGGGGGGAATTGCAGTTTTATTGTTATTTTTTACTGGTGTCTTCGCTGATGTCATCGCTCCTCACGGATATAACGATGTGGTGCTGGCAGACCGCCTGTTACCACCATCAGGACTTTATATTTTTGGAACAGATCAGCTTGGCCGGGACCTTTTTAGTCGAGTAGTCTACGGAACCCGCATATCCATATATGTTGGTCTCGGTGCACCCGCCATCGCTTTGGTGCTGAGCACAATTCTTGGTTGCATATCGGCATACTTCGGCGGCAAGACTGACATGGTGATACAGAGATTCGTCGATGCCGTAATGTGCTTCCCGGGAATAGTCATTATGCTCACTGTGATCGCCCTCACCGGGCCTGGACTTGTGCAAATTATCCTAGTCTTGGGCATACTCGATGGGATTGGTGGTCGGGTACGAGTGGTGCGGAGCGCAGTGCTAAGCATCAAGCAATCGATGTATGTTGAGGCTGCTAAAGCTGTTGGTTCTCCTGATGCGAAGACGCTTATTAAGCATATCCTGCCCAACATTACAGCGCCATTGATAATATTGTTTACAGTGTCAATGGGGGGTGCCATTTTGACCGAGGCCACATTGAGTTTTCTGGGATTCGGAGTTCCGCCCCCTTACCCCAGTTGGGGAGGAATGCTCAGTAAAGAAGCACGCGTATATATGGACCAGGCGCCATGGCTAGCGCTTTGGCCAGGACTAGCCCTAGCCCTAGTTGTTTGGGGTATAAATATGCTTGGTGATGGATTAAGAGATATACTTGATCCAAGGCTTTCAGGTGGGAGGAGCGGGCGTTACAATACAAAGATATTGAAACGTCACGAGAAGAAATGAAAAAGGAGTAGACTATGATTTACTTGGAAGAAACGATTAGCCTTTCGCCGGCAAGCCCCGAAAATCTGGATAGTTTTGTAGAGTTTGCTAAGTTGCAGTTCGTGCCGGTTTATCGGCAGCTTGGGGCCAGGCTTGTCGCGGCGTGGTTCAGCCATGCTGAAATATTTTCTCAAGTAACGCATATCACTGAGTTTGATGATATTGGGGCGCTAAAGTTATTTCGTAGCAAAAGCAGCCAGAATTCGGATTGGGGAAAATACCTAGCGGGCCTTGAGGATTTTGCGCCCGAAAGGCGCTCCCGGATATTAGAACCGCTGGGACCTGTACCGCCAGAGACTCTTCACCAGGCAATCACAGAAAGCCAAACTACGCCTCTAGGCGCGTATTACCTGGCAATCCTCGATGTCTCTGATATGCCCGTTTTCATGGGGGAGTTAAAGGAGAGGTCCAAGGTTCTGCCAATTGCAGCCAGCTGGCGTCCGCTTGCGTTCAAACGCAACTTGGTAATAGACCTGTGGAAAGGTCCGGTACGGCAGTCCGCTTACCAGCCAGCCAACGATTCTTCCAAATCGTTTTTCAGGATGTTACGGCCTATAGCTCCCCATGAATATATCGTTCCAATTTTCACCTTGCCCTATTCGCCATTACGCTAGTGGTATCCAATCCGGTATTGTATTTAAATAGGAAGTATATCAATAGGATGCATGAGTTACCAATTACTCAGGGTATTTTGTCGATCGTACTCCAACACGCAAAGAGTGTTCAAGCAAGAAGGATTACCAGTATTAACGTCAAAGTAGGTGAAATATCCGGTGTTGTCCCTGATTACGTTCGACTCCAGTTTGATTTACTGAGTAAAGATACGATTGCTGAGGGGGCAAATTTAATATTTCTCCCTTCACCAACCAGTTTACGATGTCGTAGATGCGGCAGGATATATACTCCAGAAAATCCAGATTGGATATGCCCTGAATGTGGTAATAATAAATTTGAAATCATGTCGGGGCGAGAATGCAGTGTTGAAAGCATGGAGATAGGATAAATGGAAGTTAAGGTTCTCACAATTAAAGAAGATATCCTGGGCATCAATGAAAAGAGGGCGAAAAATAACTACGAAAGGTTAAACGAAAAACGCATTTTGACGATAAACATAATGTCGTCTCCGGGAGCCGGCAAAACCAGCCTGATCCTTCAAACGATCGACAGGCTTCATCCAAAGCTGAGAATTGGAGTCATCGAAGGGGATGTTGCTTCCCAGGTGGATGCTGACAAGGTGCATCAGCGAAAAGTGCCGGTAGTGCAAATAAATATTCCTGGTGGCTGTCATTTGGATGCTAATATGGTTGCGAATGCGTTAAATAATCTACCCCTCATGGAGATTGACCTGCTTTTCATCGAGAACGTGGGTAATCTCATCTGCCCTGCGGATTTCGACCTTGGCGAACATAAAAGAGTGATTCTCGCAAGTACACCTGAAGGCGATGACAAACCTTACAAATACCCGACAATGTTTACCGAAGCAGATGTAGTTCTGGTTACTAAAATCGACCTGTTACCCCATCTGGATTTCCAATTATCACGTTTCAGTGAAGGAGTTACCAGACTGAATGCCAATGTCAAGATATTCCCGTTGTCCTGCAAGACCGGTGAAGGTATGAGTCAGTGGTTCTCTTGGTTACTTTACCAGAGAAGGTATTTAAAAACGCGACTTATCCGTCAAAGCAGTCAACCGTAACATAAATGGGATTCATATTTGAGCAGCTTAAAGGCGCTATCATGAACAACCGTTGCTTAAGGAAATCGTGGCAGAATATGCATAATCCGAGACGGCTATGACCAGCACTACATAGAAATTAATTAACATATGCACGGAGGAAAGGATAACGATGGAAAACAAGGAACAAATAGTACGAACACTGTTTGAGAAAATGCTCAAGGATGGGGAAGTATATGCCAAAACATACAAGCATTATGCTAAAGACATGAAGGATTTCCGGTCCAAAGTGCAATGGAAATTCGGTCCCGTCAAGGGTTACCAGGTATACACTGAGACCGAGTACTCATACGAGATGGATGCAGAGATCGAAAACCCGGATATACTAATTGAATGCAATAACCTTGGTCATGCTAAACAATTCCTTAAAAATGAGTTTGACGACATGCGTGATCTTGCTAACACTGATTTTGAGATTACCGCGCCGCAATTTGCAGATTTTGCTGGCGCAGATCCATGGGCATTAGCGAGTGCGCTTGTAACAAAACTTCCATCTTTCAGACCGATTGTGGAAAAAACCCAGGGCACTGAACACTCGACTGCCGTAGTGATCCCAATCAACCAGTCTCTGGGAACATTGAACAGTCAAGCAATACCATACGCAGTTTTGGAATATTTCATCAACAAGGCAAAGTATATTTTCCTGTATGATATTTGCCCTTGCCGAGTAAACCGGGACTGCAAGAACTACGACCATGATAAGTTCGGGTGTATGGTGCTGGGCAGGGGAGTTCTGAGAATGAAACCCAATATACAGGGACACAGAGCCACAAAAGAAGAGGCGCTGCAGCGCGCCAGGGATGGGATTGCAGCCGGACTATTACCGGGATTCGGTAGACTCCGAAGCGATGCCATTAATCGTATTGGTGGACCTGTGCCAGATACGGGAGACCTTTTCAATATGTGCTATTGCTGCCCGTGTTGCTGTGTTGTTGGTGGTATTAAACACGCACCGAGCTATGTAAGAGAAATCTTTAGGAGATTCGAAGGATTAACAGTTTCCGTTGACGAAATGCTCTGCACGAACTGTGGCAAATGTGCAGAGATGTGCATTTATGGTGGTAGGCAAATGGCAAATGGTAAGCTTCTCATAGACGATGAAAAGTGTTTTGGTTGCGGGAGATGCGAGACAGTATGCGAAACCGGAGCGACGAGTATCACCTTGGAGCCAGGAAGCGTTGAGAAAATGATTGCCCGCATCGAAGCCCAAGTCGACGTGACCTAACCAGGGAATGGTCTCTTTTGGCTGGAGACAGATTTTCATTTAACGTTATTAGGATCGGAAATTTACCCGATAATAAAGAGAAAAAGACTCCTTTGTGAAAATGAAAAAATAAGGAAAGGATAACGATGGAAAACAAGGAACAAATAGTACGAACACTTTTTGAGAAAATGCTCAAGGATGGGGAAGTATATGCCAAAACATACAAGCATTATGCTAAAGACATGAAGGATTTCCGGTCCAAAGTGCAATGGAAATTCGGTCCCGTTAAGGGTTACCAGGTATACAATGAGACCAAGTATTTATACAAGATGGATGCAGAGATTGAAAACCCGGATATCTTGGTTACATGCGATAATTTGAATTTTGTTAAGCAATTCTTTAAAAATGAGCTTGACGATATGCGGGATTTCGAGAAAGGGGATTTTGAGATTACTTCACCGAAAGCTGTAGGACCTGGGACTTCCAGTCCACTCATACCGGTAAGAGCGCTTATCACAAAACTACCATCTTTCAGACCGATTGTGGAAAAAACCCAGGGCACAGAACACTCAACTGCTGTGATGATTCCGATCAACCAGTCTCTGGGAACATTTAACAGCCAAGCAATACCTTACGCAGTTTTGGAATATTTCATCAACAAGGCAAAATATATTTTCCTTTACGATTTGTGTCCCTGTCGCGTAAACCGGAACTGCCAGCATCATGATCATTATAAGTATGGATGTATGGTATTGGGTAGGGGAGTTCTGCGAATGAAGCCTAATGATGGCTTGGTTGTACAGGGACATCGGGCTACAAAAGAAGAGGCGCTGCAGCGCGCCAGGGATGGGATTGCGGCTGGATTGATACCGGGGTTCGGGAGGCTCAGAGGTGATGCCATTAACCGTATTGGTGGCCCAATCCCTGATACAGGAGACCTTTTCAATATGTGTTATTGCTGCTCATGTTGTTGTGTCATGGGTGGTATGAAAAACTCACCGAGCTATGTAAGAGAAATCGTTAAGAGATTTGAAGGACTATCGTTCGTAACAGATAATAAACTTTGTAATGACTGCGGCAAGTGCGCTGAAGTCTGTATTTTTGGCGGAAGGGTGTTGGTGGACGGCAAGGTGATAATTGACGACGAAAAGTGTTATGGCTGTGGAAGATGTGTAGGGGTATGCCCAACTGATGCGATAAGTATGACGCTGGAGCCAGGTAGTGTTGAAAAAATGATTGCTCGAATTGAAGCTCAGGTTGACGTGACCTAGTAA
>Ga0194125_10014091_pt1 | contig 10288 bp, 9 predicted proteins | sample TA2KigC250mmetaG_FD_148626 | JGI IMG/M metagenome (GOLD analysis project Ga0194125, IMG submission 148626) | Freshwater microbial communities from Lake Tanganyika, Tanzania - TA2015034 Kigoma Deep Cast 250m | ecosystem: Environmental > Aquatic > Freshwater > Lake | place: Tanzania: Lake... | reverse complement strand
CAGGGCAATAGCGACCAGGGCGATGGGGAATACGCAACGATGTTTAAAATTCATTTCGGGAGTTCTTTTATACCACAGGAGGCAGGGGCCGTCAAATCGCGCCGCCGCGGAGCATCAGCAAATGGCCCGGCGATGCCAGTCCCAGGCGGTTCCGATGATCGTCTCGAGCGACGACAGCCGGGGCTCCCACCCCAGGCCCTTTTCGGCCTTTTCCTTGGACGCCAGGAGCACGGCCACGTCGCCCTGGCGCCTCGGGCCGACGGTGTAAGGGATGCTCTGTCCGGTGACCTTCGCGGCCGTCCTGACCACCTCCAGAACGGAGCGCCCCTCCTCAGTGCCGAGATTGAAGACATCGCTCGAAGCTCCCGTGAGGAGGGCCTTCAGGGCCAGGACGTGGGCCGCGGCCAGATCGGTCACATGGATGTAATCGCGGACGGCCGTCCCGTCGGGGGTCGCGAAATCCCCTCCGAAGATCTCCAGGCGGGGCCTCTTGCCGAGGGCGCTGAGGAGGACGTTGGGAACGAGGTGGGTCTCCGGGTCGTGGCATTCCCCGGTCCGGCCTTCGGGGTCGGCCCCGGCGGCGTTGAAGTAGCGAAGGGAGATCGACCGCAGGCCGTGGGCCCGGCCGTAATCCTCGAGGACGGTCTCGATCATCTGTTTTGTCCGGCCGTAGGGGTTGACCGGCTTCGTGGGATGGGTTTCGGGAATGGGCGTTTCGAGCGGGTCCCCGTAAACGGCGGCCGAGGAGGAGAAAATGAACTTGTCGACCCCGGCGTCGAGCATGCCGTCCAGCAAGTTGAGGCTGCTCAGGAGGTTGTGCGTGTAGTACTTGCGGGGGTCGAGGGTGGATTCCCCGACCTGGATGAGGGAGGCGAAGTGGAGAACGGCCGAGACCTTCCGGGAGCGGAGGACGTCGCGGACGGCGCTCTTGTCGAGCAGGTCGGCCCGGACGAACGGGGCGTCCCCGACGTGCTCCCGTCTTCCGCTCGAGAGGTTGTCGACGACCACGACGTCGAACCCCTCGCGGACCAGCTCCCATACCGTGTGCGATCCGATGAAGCCGGCGCCCCCGGCGACGAGGATGCTCATGTCTTGGTCCTTTCCAGGATCTTGCGGGCCCTTTCGAGGCCGCGGGCCTTGGTCTCGAACCCGTTGTCGAGCTGCATGCGGTAGAGCTTTTTCAGGATCCGTCCCATCTCCGGGCCCGGCGGGAGGCCGAGCTTGAGAAGATCCCGGCCCATGACGAGGGGCTTGATGGTCTCCCTGTTGACGCGCAGGGTCTCGAACTTGCGGAGCAGCCAGCGGGCTTCGCGGTCCAGACCCCGTGTCAGCCGGGACTTGCGCCCGGCGCGGTCGGCGGCGTCGAGGGCGACGACGAGCTCGATCTCTCCCCGGACCTCGGCCGCCAGGCGGTTGAAGGCCTTTTTCGTGACCTCCTCCCGGTTCTGCCAGAGTTCGGCCGCCCGGTGGTGGGTCCGGATGAGGAGCGGTACCATGCGGCCGAGATCGTAGCCGCCCCAAGACCTTATCCCGAGCCGCATCAGGGCTTTGCGCGCCGCCCGCTCGCTCTGGATGTCGTGGCCGCAGGAGGTCACGGCCATCCGCCCCCGTTTGAACTCCCAACGCGTCGTAGAGGCCTTCCCTAGGTCGTGGTAGAGGGCGGCCAGGAGAAGGGTCAGCTTTTTCGCCGCCGGCAGTCCCGTCAGTCCGGCCAGGGCCGCCGCCTGGTCGACGGCGAGCTTGGTGTGGGCCCAGACCGTGTGGTGGCCGAACGCGTCCTTTTCCGGATGGAAGACGGAGTCCTGGATGACCAGGGTCAGGGCCTGGAGCTCCGGGAACCACTGTTCGAGGACCCCGAGCTTGAACATCTCCTCCAGGCCGACCGAAGGACGAGGCGAATGAAGAAGGACCTTGAACATCTCCTCGTTGACCCTCTCGACGCTCAGCCCGGACAGATCGACCTCGCGGGCGAGGGGGTAGATGGCCGGGTCCACCCGGAACTTGAGGACGGAGGCGAAGCGGGCCACGCGGAGGACGCGCAACGGGTCCTCGGGAAAAGCCGCGGCGTCGGTCAGCCGGAGGCGCCCGGCTAGAGTGTCGGCCCGGCCCTCGAACGGGTCGATGAGGGCCCCGTCCTTGAGCCGGAGGGCCATGCTGTTGGTCCGGAAATCGCGCCGCTCCAGGTCTTTCTCGACGGGCAGGTCCGGGTCGGCGAACACGAGGATATCCTTGTGGCCGCGGAGCGCGCCGTCCCGGGGGCGGTCCGTCCGGGGCAGGGCGACGTCGTAGGTCTTTCCGCCGCGCGTGAACTTGATGATCCCGAAGCTGCGGCCGACGAGGTCGACCCGGCCGTGTTTCTCGAGCTGGGAGACGATCGCTTCGAGCGGACGGCGGGCGACCAGGAGGTCGACGTCGGGCGAGGGGTGGCCGCGGACAAGGTCCCGGACGTACCCTCCGACGGCATAGACGTCCCCGCCGAAGAGACGGACGAAGAGCCGGCGGTCGGGAAAGTCGAAGGAGAGGTTGGTCATGTCCGGATCATTTTCCCTCGTCGAACTTGTCGAGGACCTCCTTGACGGCGTCCTTGTGGACCATGAACATCAGGCCCTTCAGGCGGACGTAGTCGTCGGAGTAGAAGAAGTAGCCGTCGTGACGGCCCTCGTAGGCGTTCTCCCAGGAATCCTTGATCAGGAACCAGAGGCCCTTGCCGGTCTCCTTGTATCCGACGCAGTGGACGGCGTGGTCGTCGGTCGTCGTCTTGTTCCAGAAACGGTATTCCCGGCTCGACTGGTCGATGAAGCTGCGGGGGAGGTCGAAGGTCGGGACGACGGCCACGTCGTTCTCGCCGCTGTAGCCGGGCTCCGAGAAGTCCACGGCCAAGGTGGCCGTGTAGCCCTTGCGCAGGGCCCTCAAAAAAGCCATCTGGAACTCGTAGAGCGGCAGGTTGTGGTAGTCGGCGCCCTGCCACCAGTTGTCGGGGACGCGGAACTCCCCTTTGGTGTAGAAGGGGAGGTACAGGAAGCTGACGAAGGCGACGTAATCCGACGGGACGAGCTTGAGCTCGGCCAGATATTGGAGAGGCGTCAGGGACCGCCCGTCGACGTCGATCCTGTCGGGCGGCCGGCCCAGATGGCGGTCGAGGATGGCCCGGGTCCCGGCCAGGGCCCGTCCTTCGTCCCAATCGTCGCGCGCTTCGAGGCCGGAAAGGTGCTCTTTGAGCTCACGGAAGAGAGCCCCATGGTCGTGCTGGGTCCGGCCGCCGATGAGCCCGGGGTAGTCGGAGGCCCGGACCAGCCCGTATTGCCGGACCCGCTCCAGGGCCGAGTTGGGTTCGGAGCCTTGGCCCAGGAAGGACTTGCCCTTTTCGCGGACGAAGCGCCGGGCCTTCTCGACGTACTCCCAGTAGACCGTGAACATCTCCGAGAGCTTGACCTCCGGTTTGCCCTGCCGTCTGAGCTCGGATTCGAGGAGCGAGGTGGCGGCGAAGGACCAGCAGGTGCCGGTCTCTCCCTGGCGGACCGGGGGAAGGTGGAAGAACTTGGTGAATTCGATGGGACTGCCCGGCCTCTCGAGGGCCGAGAAGTCCATGCTCAGGGCGCCCGGTCCGCCGCCGGCCCCCTCCGGGACATAGACGGCCTGGTCGCGGCTGACGAGGCCCAGGGCGCGCTCGCCGGCCGGGACTTCCTGCCTCTGGCAAGAAACGGCGAAGACAACGGCCGCGGCCGTCAGGATCATCGACAGCGTCTTCAGGGTTTTGGTCATCGATATCCCTCCTCGCCGGCGCCTTGGCCGGGCAGATGTTCATTATAGGGTTTGCCGGACCGGAGTTCAACCGGGGAGAGGGGGCGTCTTGTCTCCGGTCCCGGTTTGCTGTATCCTTTAGGGGCGAAGATGGACAAGCGTGGCAGGGATCGAAAGCTCGCGGCCGGGGCCGCTTTATCGATGCTCCTGCTGTCCCTCCACGCAGCCCCAGCGGGGCCTCAACGGTCGTCCAGGGACGACGTGGTCCTGTCTTTGAAGGACAAGGCCGTGCGCGACCTGAGCTCCAAGGGCCTTACCCTGGCCTTCCACATCGGTGTCGCCAATCAGGCCTCAGCGGCCCGCGACCTCGTCCGTTACCGCTATCGCGTTACGGTCAACCAGAAAGAATTCCTCAATATGACCGTCGAGCTCCCGGCGCCGCTCTCGGCCCCGCCGGGGAGGGAGACCCTCATCGCCCTGCCGGTCAGGATCTCCTACGAGCTGCTCTTCGCGGCCGTGGGGCCGATCGAGGAGCGGGCCGCCTGCGACATCGTCGGGGACATGTACTTCCTGACGGAGAGGAACAGGGAACAGCGGGTGCCGTTCGCGTATTCCGGCGAATTCCCCATCTTCAAGGACCCGGAAGTCGAGATCCTGCCCCTCAAGGTCAACGACCTGACCGTCGGCGGGGCCGACGTCGTCTTCAGCGCCGTGTTCCGCAACCTGAACGGCTATGAGCTGCTCGTCGACCGGATCGGCTTCCGGCTGGCTTTCGCCGGGCTCGAGGTCCTGTCGGGTGAGGTCCCGGGCGACAAAAGCCTCCCCCGAAACGCCGATAAGGTCTTCACGATCCCGTTCCTCATCGATTTCTTCGAAGCGGGCGACAAGATGAGGGGGGAGTTCCAGAAAGCGGAGCTTGCCTGCCTCTTCGAAGGAGAGATCGAGATCGCCTCGGCCTGGGGCCGGCTTCGCGTCCGATTCGACAAGGCCCAGAGCCTGCGCTTCGAGTAAGCCTACTATTTTTTAAAACCAGTAGTTGAGACCGGCCGTGAGAGCCAATCCGCTCAGGTCGAAGTCCTCGAATCCCAGGAACCATTCTTTGAACGCCGGCTTGGAGTAGTGGTAACGGACCTCCGCCATGAGCGTGAGGCGATAGCCGATGGGGAAATCGAAGCCTCCGAAGGCGTGATAGGAGAATTCGGCCCCCTTTTCCCGGCCGTTCACGAAGTCGATGGGATAGATCTGGACTTCTCCCAGGACCGGGTCGTCATACACCCAGCTGTCGTCGGCGAAATTGACCATCTCGCCGTAGAGCTTGACGCTCCAGAAATTGAACCCCACGCCCCCCCCGAGGTAGGGGATAAACCGTGTTTTGCGGCCCAAGGGCGCGATCTTGAGGGAGACCTGGACAGGGATGCTGGAGACGCCGAAGGCATGGGTGATGCTGGCCCCGTCGTAAAACTCGTAAGGGAACGCGAAGTCGCCTTCCTCGAAGGCGAACTGGACATAGTCCAGGTAATAGCCGGGGCGGCTTTTGCTGTAGGTTTCGACGGTCAGGGCCATGCTGATCTGATTGGAGATGAAGTATTCGTAGCTCAGACCGTAGAGGCCGCCCTGGTAATCGGACATCTTGAAGCTCATCTGGTCGAACTCGATGGCCCAGAGACTGTCCGGATTGGTCAGGATGTCGGTGTTGGCCCGCGGCCAGAAGTACCCCATCCTGAGCGAGAAGATATCCGCGAAAGCCAGGGAGGGGACCAGAACAAGGAAAGCGATGGCGAGAACGGTCAGTTTTTTCATTTCAGACCTCCTAACGCCCTCTATTATAGCAAAAATTATGCCAAGACCCGTCGCTTTCTTTCAGGGAGGGGGGGACCGAGGCCCTGTGCCCAAAACAGGGCAGGTGTCCTCCGGCCCTGTCCTCGGGCATCCGGTTGACAATCGGCCCCCGAGCCCCTAACATGGGCCTGCCGGGCACCCCCATGAAAACGAGGATCCTGCCGATAGAACCCTCCGCGGTCCCCTGGGGCCTCGTCCGGGAGCTCGCCGCCGGACTTGTCCGGGGCGCTATCATGGCCTACCCCACGGAGACTTTCTACGGTCTGGGGGCCGCGGGCTTCTCGCGACGGGCGGTCAAGAAGATCTTCCGGATCAAAGGCCGGGACGCGGCCAAGTCCCTTCCCGTCCTGGCTTCGGACATGGACATGGTCCGGGCTCTTTCCGCGGACCTGCCGCCTGCGTTCCTGGCCCTGGCCGGGGAGTTCTGGCCGGGGCCCCTGACGCTCGTCGTCAAGGCCTCGTCCCGGCTTCCCGACCATCTCGCCGGCCCGGGCCGTTCGATCGCCCTCCGCATCCCCCCTGTCGCGTGGCTCCGCGACCTCGTCGGCGAGATGAACCAGCCCCTGACGGCCACGAGCGCGAACCGGGCCGGGCAAAAGGCCCTGTCCGATGCCGAGGACGTGACCGATCTCTTCTCAGGGAAGGTCGACATCATCGTGAACGGAGGACGGACACCCGGCGGGCAACCCTCCACCGTCGCGGACCTGACCGGCGAGCGGCCGCGCATACTCAGAGAGGGAGCGGTCCCGACGGACCGGATCCTGGCCGCCCTCAAAGCCTGAGGTCAGACCCGAGGCGTCCCTTCCGCCCCCCTCTGCCGAAAGGCCTACTTGACCGGGGTGCCGGGCGGCAGGTCCCGGTCGAAGAAGGGGATGAGGGCCTTGTTGTCTCCGGTGACCGCGGCCAGCAGCATGGCTTGGGACTCGATGCCCCGGATGACGGCCGGCTTCAGGTTGACGATGACGATGAGGCTCTTGCCGACGATGTCCTCGGGCGCGTAGGTCTCGGCGATCCCGGCCACCATCTGGCGGGTCTCCGTGCCGATGTCCACGTCGAGCTTGAGGATCTTGGTGGCCCCGGCCACCCGCTCGGCCTTGAGGATGCGGGCCACCCGAAGGTCCATTCGCCTGAACTCGTCGTAGGTGATGATATCCACGTTCCCCTCCTTTTTCGGTCCGGTCCCGGCCGCTGGCGCCGCCGGGGCGGCCGCCGCGTCCCCGCCCAGGAAATCCTTGAGAGCGACTCTCGGAAAAAGGGCCTCGGGCATCCCGACCTCACGGCCGGCCTCGAAGCCGTCGAATCCCATCCGCGAAAAGGGCACCTCTCCGGGCTTGCTTTCTTCCCCGAGGAAGCCCCATATCTTTTCCATCGAACGCGGCATCACGGGAAAAGCGAGGTAGCTCAGGCCCCGGATGGCCGCGGCGGCCTGGAAAAGCACGCGGGCCAGCCGTCCCCGGCGGGCCGGGTCCTTGGCCATCATCCACGGCTCGTTGCCAGCCAGGTACTTGTTGACGGCGCCGATGTAGGCCCAGATCTCCTCGAGAGCCTTGTTCATGAAGCCGTCCCCGTAGAGGTCGAAGATCCTGGCCTTGAGGTCCCCGAAGTCGGTCCGCAGCCGGCGGTCCTCGTCCGACTCCTCCGCGGGGTGGGTGATCCGTCCGTCGAAGTAGCTCCGGATCATGGTCAGCGTCCGGTGGACAAGGTTCCCGAGATCGTTGGCCAGGTCGGAGTTGACCCGGTGGATGAACGCTTCGTGGGAGAAATTGCCGTCCTGGCCGATGGGGATCTCGCGGAGCAGGAAGTATCTGATGGGGTCGGGCCCGAAGACGCGCAGCAGGACCTGGGGATCGAGGACGTTGCCCTTGGACTTGGACATCTTGGTGTCATCGCGAAGCCACCAGCCGTGGCCGAAGACGGTTTTCGGCAGGGGCAGGCCGGAGGCCATCAGGAAGGCCGGCCAGTAGACGGCGTGGAACCTGAGGATGTCCTTGCCGACGAGGTGGACCGTGGCCGGCCAGAACTTGCGGAACAGCGGCATGTTCCAGTCGTACCCGGCGCCGGTGACATAATTGTGGAGGGCGTCGAACCAGACGTAGATCGTGTGCCGGGGGTCGTCCGGCACCGGCACGCCCCATTTGACCGTGGTCCGGGTGATGCTCAGGTCCTTGAGCCCGCCGCGGACGAAGCTGGCGACCTCGTTCATCCGGCTCGGCGGCCGGACGAACTCGGGGTTGGCCGCGTAGTGGGCCAGGAGCCTGTCCTGGTAGGCCGACAGGCGGAAGAAGTAGGTTTCCTCCGAGACGGCCGAGCAGGCCTTGCCGCAGTCCGGACAGGTCTTGTGGCCCGCGGCCTCGAAGGGGACGTCCTCGGCCAGGAAATTCTCGTCCGAGACGCAATACCATCCCTTGTACTCGCCCTTGTAGATGTCCCCCTTCTCGACGAGCGCCCGGAAGAGCTTCTGGACGCCCTTCTCGTGGAAATCCATGGTCGTCCGGATGAAAAAGTCGTGCGAGATGTCGAGGGCTTTCCAGAGATCCTGGGTCCGGCCGACAACCGAGTCGGCCAGGGCCATGGGCGTCAGGCCTCTTTCCGCGGCCGCTTTCTCGATCTTCTGGCCGTGCTCGTCGGTCCCCGTCAGGAAGAAAACCTCCTTGCCGGCCAGCTTCTGGAAGCGGGCCAGGGCGTCGGCGATGATCGTCGTGTAGGCGTGCCCGATGTGGGGCACGTCGTTGACGTAATAGATCGGTGTCGTGACGTAGAACGTGCTGTCAGAGCTCTTTTCCACTGAACGAACCTCCTCGGATGAGCATCATGGCCTCGGCCCGGGTCGCCGGGTTCCGGCGGAAGGACCCGCGGACGGCCGAAGTCACGGTGATGGACTTGGGCTTTTTCGCCCCGCGCATGGACATGCACATGTGCTCGGCCTCGATGACGACCATGACGCCCAAGGGCTTCAGGTGGGAGTCGAGGAGGTCGGCGATCTGCTTCGTCAACCGCTCCTGGACCTGAAGCCGCCTGGCATAAGCCTCCACGACCCGGGCGATCTTGCTCAAGCCGACGATGCGCCCGGCTTTGGGGATATAGGCCACGTGGGCCACTCCCGCGAAGGGCAGGAGGTGATGTTCGCACATCGAGTAGAGAGGGATGTTCTTGACGAGGACCATCTCGTCGTGCTTCTCGTCCTCGATGATCCTGAGGTTGCGGGTCGCCTCCCGGTCGGTGCCGCCGAGGATCTCGGTGAGCATCCGGGCCACCCGCTTCGGGGTCGCCCGGATGCCGGGCCGGCCGGGGTCTTCCCCGATGCCTTCGAGGATGAGGGTCACTCCCTTTTCGATCTTCTTGATGTCCTTCATGGCTCCTCCGCCCTTGCCGGCCGCTCGTCAGCTCTTCTTCGCGTATTCGCAGACGGCCCGGTGGGCGATCTCCTTGAGAGGCCGCCGGGTTTTCCGGGAGGCCTTCAGGCAGTCTTCGTACTCGGGCTGGACGTTGACCGTTCGTCCCGCGAACGCGGCGACCTTGACGCCGATCTTCTGGCCGCCGACGCGCACGGTCCGGATGTCCCTTTCCAGGACGCGGCGCTCGACGGGATAGGTGCGGACCCCGATGGAGGTGGTTTCCCTGAACACGGCCTCGATCAAGCCCTCCATTCTATCGACCGGGGCCAGCATGGTCAATTTCGTGCCCAGGCGGTTCTTCTTCATCACGACCGGGGACAGGGTGGCGTCCAGGGCGCCCTCCTCGAGGGCCCGGTCCAGGAAATGGGCCAGGAGCTGGGGGGAGGCGTCATCGATCGCGGCCTCGATGATGTGGACGCGCCGGGCCGGTTCGAAGGCCCGGGCGTCCCCATAGAAGGCCCTGAGGACGTTGGGTATCTCTGGGAATTCCCGGGTCCCGGCCCCGCACCCGACCCGGTCGTAGACGATCTCGGGGAATTTCGTGTACCGTCCGGCGAGGGTGGCGATGATGGACGCTCCGGTCGGAGTGACGAGCTCGGCCTCGACCCAGGCCGAATAGACCGGGGCCGCTCTGAGGATCTCGGCCACGGCCGGAGGGGGCACGGGCAGGACGCCGTGGGAGGTCTTGACCCACCCGGAGCCGACGTTGAGGGGCGAGCAGGAGACGGCGCCGGCCTTCAGCTCCTCGAGCAGAAAGGAGGCCCCGACGATGTCGACGAGCGCGTCGTCCGCGCCGGCCTCGTGGAGGTGGGCTTCGCTAAAGCGGCGGCCGTGGACCCGGGCCTCGGCCTCGAACAGGCGCCGGAAGATCGCCAGGGCCCGGTCCTTGACGGCCGGGGCCAGACGGCTCTTGCCGATGACGCGCTCGACGTCGGCGAATTTTCTCTCGACGGGATGGCCTCTCCGGACGCGGACGTCGACCTTGAGCGCCCGGAAGCCGCCGCGCCGCACCGTCCGGACGGCGATCTCCACGGGCAGCCGGAGGCCGGCCATCTTTTCCTTGAACAAGGCGGGGGGCACGCCCAGGTCGAGGAGGGCGCCCAGGATCATGTCCCCGCTCAATCCCGACGAAGCGTCGAAGTGCACGTATTTCATGGTCATCGCGTTTCCCTTAAAAGGCGGTCCAGGGCGGGCAATATCTCGCCCGATCTTCCGGCGAGGAAGACGTCGGCGTGAGGCGTGAGAGGCGTGGGCTCCGGATTGATCTCGACGATCTTGGCCCCGGCCCGGGCGGCGGCGAAAGGCAGCGAGGC
>Ga0194125_10014090_pt1 | contig 10288 bp, 9 predicted proteins | sample TA2KigC250mmetaG_FD_148626 | JGI IMG/M metagenome (GOLD analysis project Ga0194125, IMG submission 148626) | Freshwater microbial communities from Lake Tanganyika, Tanzania - TA2015034 Kigoma Deep Cast 250m | ecosystem: Environmental > Aquatic > Freshwater > Lake | place: Tanzania: Lake... | reverse complement strand
AAGGGCGTGGCCGGCCACGTAGGTCAGCGCCGTGAGGGCCGTGGCCCCGATGAAGGTCAGGCCGATGGCCAGGCCGTCGAGACCGTCGGCCAGATTGACGGCGTTGGAGGATCCGACGAGGATGAATACGATCCACGGCAGATAGAACCAGCCGAGGTAGGGGGCCCACTCCTTGAGGAAGGGAAAGGCCAGGTTCAGGCTGAACCGTCCGCCCGTCCCCATCCAGATGAAGACCAGCCCGACGCCGGCGGCCAGGAGGAACTGGAGGGCGATCTTCTGACCGAAGCGCAGGCCGAGGGACCGTTTCCGGCGGACCTTGAGGATGTCGTCCCAGAGGCCGATGAGACCGAAGAGGACCATCGACAGGCCGGCCACCCAGACGTAGATGTTCCCCAGGTTCCCCCAGACGAGGGTCGGGACGAGCGTCGAGACGATGATCAGCAGCCCGCCCATCGAAGGCGTCCCTTTCTTGGCGTGATGGGACTGCGGTCCATCCGCCCGGATCTCCTGCCCGATCTGATGCTTCTGGAGGAGCCGGATCAGCCGGGGGCCGAGAAGGAAGCTCAGGACGAGGGCGGTGATGCCGGCCAGGGCCGTGCGGACCGTGATGTAGCGGAAGACATTGAAGAAAAAGAGGTCTTCCCGCAGCGGGACGAGCAGCCAGTACAGCACGGTTACTCCTTTCCTCTCGGTCTCAGCCCGGCGATGATCTTTTCGGTCCTCATCCCCCGGGATCCCTTGACCAGGACGAGGTCGCCCGGGCGGACGATGGCCGCGATGCTGGCGGCGGCCGCGTCCGAGTCGGGGAAGAGGTGGATCGCCGCCGCGTCCATTCCGGCCTTGGCGGCTCCTTCGGCGATGAGCGCGGCCAGGGGGCCCACGGCGACCAGGACGTCCCAGCCGCTCTCGGCCGCGGTCTTGCCGGCCTGCCGGTGAAGCGCCTGCTCTCCCTCACCGAGTTCCAGCATATCGGCCAGGACGGCCACCTTCCTCCCGGCCGGCAGGCCCGCCAGGCTCCGGAGAACCGCTTCGAGGGCCGGCGGGTTGGAGTTGTAGGAGTCGTCATAGAGGCGGATGCCGCCCGCTTCTTCCAGGACCCCCCTCATCGAGAAAGGCTTGAGGCTGGGGATAAGGGGAGCGATCTCCTGCCATCCGAGCCCGAACGCCAGGCAGACCGCGGCGGCCGCGAGCAGGTTCGGCACGAGGGCCTCGTTGACGAACGGGAACAGGACCCGGCCCTCTTCCCGGCCGTATCTCAACGTCAGGTCCGATCCCTCATAGCCCCGCCGCCGGACGTCGGAGGCCCGGACATCGCAGGACCGTTCGAGGCCGAACATCACCGTCCGGCCCTTCCATCCGGCGGCCATTTCCCGGACGAGCGGGTCGTCGCCGTTGAGGACGGCCACGGCCCCCGCGGCGGCCCCGTCGAGGATCTCCTTCTTGGCCCGGGCGATGCCCTCCAGAGAGGAGAAGAATTCCATGTGAACGGGGCCGACGCTGGTGACGACGGCCACGTCGGGCGGAGCGATCCGGGTCAAGGCCGAGATCTCGCCGGGCGCGCTCATGCCCATCTCCAGCACGGCCGCTTCGTGCTCCGGCTCGAGCCGCAGCAGGGACAGGGCCAGGCCCAGATGGTTGTTGAAGTTCCCCTCGGACCTCAGGACGCGGTAACGGGAGGAGAGGAGGGCCGCGGTGAACTCCTTGGTCGTCGTCTTGCCGACGCTGCCCGTTATCCCCACGATCTTGACGGGCCGGCGGAGCAGGGCCGCCCGGGCCAGGTCCTGGAGGGCGGTCACGGTGTCCCGGGCCTCGACCAGCCCGAAGCCCGGGTCCGGGCCCGCCAAGGGGCGGGAAACGACGGCCCCCGCGGCGCCCTTCCCTGCGGCGTCCCGAACGAAATCATGCCCGTCCCTCCGCCCGGGAACGGCGAAGAACAGCTCTCCGGGGACGATCGTCCGGGAATCGATGCTGTAGCTCCGGAAGGTCAGGGACGGGGGCCCCTGCAGGAGCCGGCCGCCCGTGATCCGGGCGACCTCGTCCAAGCGGAAGGCGGCCATGGTCACGCGGCCTCCATCCTCTCGAGGATCCCTTTGATGACCTCGATGTCGCTGAAAGGGACGGTCCGGTCCTTGAAGATCTGATAGTCCTCGTGGCCCTTGCCGGCGACGAGGACCGTGTCCCCTTTGTTGGCCGTGGCCAGGGCCCTGGCGATGGCCTCTCTCCTGTCCGGGACGACCTCGTAGGTTCGGACCCCTTCCTTCTCGAAGCCTTTCTCGATGGCCGCGATGATGTCCATGGGCTCTTCGGACCTGGGGTTGTCGGAGGTCAGGAGCGTCCAGTCGGCCAGCCGCGCGGCCACCCGGCCCATCCGCTCCCTCTTGTCCTTGTCCCGGTTGCCGCCGGCCCCGAAGACCAGGATGACCCGGCGGGGCTTGAGCTCGCGGGCCGTGGTCAGCAGGTGCTCGAGGGCGTTGTCCGTGTGGGCGTAGTCGACGACGACCTGGAAGCCCCGCCCATTGGGGACCTTTTCATAGCGGCCCGGGACTCCCGCGAGCGCCGCGATGCCCTCGACGATCGCCTGCGGCGGGACGTTGAGGGCCAGGGCCGCGGCGGTCGCCGCGAGGATGTTGTAGACGTTGTGCCTGCCGACGAGCGTCGAGCGCACGGCCAGCACCCCCCCGGGGTAGGCGATCCGGGCGTCCGTCCCGTCCTCGGCCATGAAGTAACTCAGGGCCCGGACGATGGCCGCCGGCCCGAAGCCGAAGGTGACGGTCTTGAGGGGCAGTTCGGCGATCAGCTTCTGACCCCAGGGGTCGTCCATGTTGACGACCGAGGCGCTCCGTTTGTGGTTGAGGGTGAACAGCTTTTTCTTGGCCTCGAAGTAGCCCTCCATGGACGGGTGGTAGTCGAGATGCTCTCCGCTCAGGTTGGTGAAGACGGCGACGTCGTAGCTCACGCCCCAGACGCGCTTCTGCTCCAGGGCGTGGGAGGAGACCTCCATCACGCAGTGCGAGACCCCGGCCTCGAGCATCTCCCGGAGAAGGGCCTGGAGATCGACGGACTCGGGTGTCGTGCGCGGGGCCTTGGCTCTCGCGCCGGGCCGGCGGTATTCGATCGTCCCGATGACCCCGGCCGAAAAGCCGGCGGCTTTCAGGATCTCTTCGAGCAGGTAGGTGACCGTCGTCTTGCCCTTGGTCCCCGTGACGCCGACCACTTTCAGCTGGTCGGAGGGGTGGCCGTAAAAATTGGCGGCGGCCAGGGCCAGGGCCTCGCGGGCGTCCGCCGCTTGGACCCAAGGGACATCAACGGACTGGGGCTTGGGCCATGACGACAGGACGGCCGCGGCGCCTTCGGCGACGGCTTCGGCCACGAAGTCCATGCCGTTGCGGGCCGCCCCGCGCAGGGCCGCGAACAGGAAGCCGGGCTTGACGGCCTTGGAGTTGTAGGCGATGCCGTCGATCCCGATGTCGCCGGCCGCGTCGCCGGCGATGACCGGCACGCCGGCGAGGATGTCCCGGAGCGTCACGGCCTTCCCCCTCTCTTCAAGTCCGCCGTCATGGTCCGCCCCTCGAACGGCTTTTCGGGGGGGATCCGGAGATACCGGAGGACCTGGCGGGCGATGTCCCGGAAGACCGGGGCGCAGACCTGGCCTCCGTAGTAAAAGCCTTCCTTGGGTTCGGCCAGGACGACGACCATGGTCAGGGCCGGCCGGCCGACGGGCGCGAAGCCGACGAAGGAAGCGATATATTTCTTGGACGTGTAGGTCTTCAGGATGGGATCGTAGACCTGGGACGTTCCCGTTTTCCCGGCGATCCCGTAGCCGTCGAGGCGGCCGGCTTTGCCCGTGCCCTCCTCGACGGTTCTTTCGAAGGCCAGCCTGACCAGCTCCCGGGCGGTCCTTTCGCTGATGACCCGCGGGGCCGCGTCCGGACCGGCTTCCGCGGCCGGCCGGAGGTCCGGAGCGTTCTTGACGACCCGGGGCCGGACGGCCAGGCCGCCGGTCGCGTAGGTGTTCATGGCCCGGAGGATCTGCAGGGGGGTGGCCATGAGCTCGTAGCCGATGGCGATGTGGGGCAGGGAGGATCTCTTGTTCCAATCCTTGACCGGGAAAACCCGCCCGTTGACCTCGCCCGGAAGATCGACGCCCGTCTTCGTGCCGAAGCCGAAGCCGGTGATGGCGGCGTGAAATTCCTCCATGGTCAATCCCAAGGCGAATTTCACGGTGCCGACGTTGGATGATTCGATGAGGACCTCGGGAAAGGTCAGGATGCCCATCCGGACGTGGTCGCGGATGGTCAGGCCGCCGAGGGTGATGGAGCCCTCGCGGCAATCGAAAACATCGGCGTAATCCACGACCCCCTTTTCCCGGGCCGCGGCCGCGGTGACGATCTTGAAGGTCGAGCCCGGCTCGTAGCTGAGCTGAACGGCCCGGTTCATCCAGGCGTTCTGCGGGCCGGGGAAGGCGTTGACATCGTAATCGGGGTAGCTGGCCAAGGCCAGGATCTCTCCCGAGCCGGGGTCCATGGCGATGACCGTCCCCCAGGCCGCGGAATGATCGGAGACGGCCTTGGCCAGTTCCTTTTCGACGATGTACTGGATCGTCGCGTCGATGGTCAGGACCAGGTCCCGGCCGGGGACGGCCGGTTGGATGACCTGGAATTGATAGCTCCGGGCCCGGTTGTCCTTGTAGGAGACCTGCTTGCCTTCCCGGCCCTTCAGCACGGGGTCGTAGAAACGCTCGACCCCGGCCTTGCTGTCCTCGGTGAGGTTGACGCCGCCGAGGACATGCGCGGCCAGGGACCGCAGCGGATAGTGCCGCTTCTTCGTGGGTTCGAAGCCGACCCCGGCCAGCTTCAGGGCCTTGACCCGGTCGGCCTCCTCCTTGGAGACCTTCTTCTTGACGTAAGAGAAGGGAACCTGCTTCCGCAGCCGGTCCCGGATGAGCGACGCGTCCTTGTCGGCGAGGCCGAGGGCGGAGCGGAGGGCGGATATCTTGCGCTGTTCGTCGGCCGGGGTTTCGTCGTCGACCGGGTTGATGTAGACCGAGAAGGCCGGCAGGCTGCAGGCCAGGATCTGGCCGTGGCGGTCGTAGATGTCGCCCCGCTCGGGCTCGATGGTCAAGTCCCTCTGGTTCTGGTTGAGGACCGCGGCCTTGGCCCGGGCGTGGTCCTTGACCTGGAGTTGGACCAGGCGGAGGGCGATGGCCGCGGACCAGGCCACGAGGACGAAGCTCAGGGCCAGGATCCTCCGCCGCATGTCGGTTTCGTAGAACGTCCTCATCGAACGCGCCTCAGCGGGCCGCCGCCCGCTCCTCGTAGATCGTCTCCTCGTCCCGGGGATCGACCAGCCCCAGTTTCTCCCGGGCGATCTTCTCGACCCGTCCCGGGTCGAGGAGAGCGGCCTTGCGGAGCTCGAGGGCCCGGATCGAGTCCTGGAGCTCTCTGATCCGGGCCTCGCACTTTCCGACCTCGATGCCCAGACGGACCGACTCCGTCTGATACCAGACGTAGAAGGTCAAGATGCCCACGACGGCGAGCAGGAAGGCCGCGCCGAGCGCGATCTCCTTGCCGCTCCATTTCCGGCGGACCATTCAGAGCCTCTCCGCGGCCCGCAGCTTGGCGGAGCGGGACCTGGAATTGCCGGCCACCTCGTCCGCTCCCGGGATCACCGGCTTCTTGGTCAGGAGCGTCAGCAGGGGAGGGACGTCGCCGCGGGCCGCCAGGCCGGCGAAGGCGCGCTTGACGATGCGGTCCTCGAGCGAATGGAAGGAGATGGCGACGAAGCGCGTTCCGGGCCGGGAGGACCGGACGGTCCGCTCGAGGAAATCCCCGAGCCCTTCGAGCTCCTGATTGACCTCGATCCGCAGGGCCTGGAAGGCCTTGGCCGCCGGGTGGATCCTGCCCTTCTGGGGGCGCCAACGATAGATCCGCTCGACGAGCTCCCTCAGATCGCCCGTCGTCTCGAGGCGGCCGAGCTTGCGCAGATGGACGATCTCGCGGGCCAGGCGGCGGGTCTGCGCGAGCTCTCCGTAGGCGGCGAACAGCTCGGCCAGCCGGGCCTCGGGGTAAGTGTGGAGGATCTTTCCGGCCGTCGTCCGGGTCCTCAGGTCCATGCGCATGTCCAAGGGCCCCTCCTGGCTGAAGCTGAATCCCCGCTCGGGTGAATCCAGCTGGAAGGAGGAGAGGCCCAGGTCGAGAAGGACGCCCCGGACCTCCCGGAAATCGATGCCCAGCGAGTCCAGGGACTTGAAGTCCGCCTGGAAGAGCTTGATCCTCGAGGCGAAGGGCTCGAGCTTCTTGGCGGCCTCCCGCAGGGAGCTCTCGTCGCGGTCCAGGCCGATCAGCCGGGCCCGGGGGTTCTTTTCCAGGATGGCCAAGGCATGCCCTGCCAAGCCCAGGGTGCCGTCGATGTAGACGCCGTCCCGCCCCGCCTCCAGGAACTCGAGAGCTTCCTTCAGGAGGACCGGGCGGTGTCCTTTCTCCGTCATTCCTGTTTTCCTCGAGGGATGAGGCGGGCGACGCTCTCGAGATCCTGGTCCGAGAGCGGCTTCTCCTCGAGAACTCCGTCGAGGACGTCCTTGTTCCATACCTCCAGATGATTGGAAAGGCCCACGACCTCGACCTCTTCTCCGAGCTTGGCCTTGTCCCTCAAGGCTTGGTTGATCAGGACCCGGCCCTTGGGATCGAGCTCGAGGCGGACCCCGTTGCGGTTGACCCGGAGCATGAACCTCCGGACGTCGGGCCGGAGGTGGACCGCTCCCTCGGCGGCCAGGCCGGTCATCTCGAGCCAGACCGAGAGAGGGTAGATCTGCACGGACTCGTCCGAAAGCGAAGTGACGAAGAGGTCCCGGCCGTATTTCTGCTCGATGGCCTCGCGGAATTTGGCCGGGATCTTGATGCGCCCGCTGGCGTCGAACCTCGCCGAGTAGCTGCCTATGAGAACGTCCGGCATTGTCCTTTGTCCCGATTTGTCCCGTTTCGTCCCAAATATAGGCAAGCTGACGCTGAAAGTCAAGCAAAAAAACCCAAAAAAGAAGAAAAAACGGAGGCCCCAAATATGGGTTGGGATCAGGCGGGGAGCACAGGGGATAGTGGCCGGCGTCTGAGGCGGGTCGTCAACCGTAGGCCGGGGACTCGAGCGGACGCTTCGGCCGCGGGCGCCGGGAGCGGAGAAAAGCGGGCGTCAGCCGTTTTCGCTGGGGCCGTCCTCGCCGCCCGGCGAGGGGATCGCGGTGATGAGATCCCTGGCTTTTTCGAAGTCCTTCTCCTGGACCAGGATCTTGAACTCGGCCATCCCGTCGACCGTCAGGGGATAGACGAACGGGGCCGCCCGGCCCCGTATGACGCAGGAGATGCCATGGCTCCCTAGGAAATTCTTGATGAGGTCGGCCTCGAACGGGCCCCAGACCCGCTTGACTTCCCTGAGGTCCGGGCTGTCCGTCGGCCGGTCTTTCTTTTCGTCCGGGTCGTCCATGGGTCGTGTCCTTTCCTGGATGCAATGTAGTCGTCGAGGAACTTCATGTCGTCGGGCGGCCAGGCCTATTGTAGAGGCCCCCCTCCGGCCCTGTCAATCCGCGTCGGCCCCAAGGACGCCCTGGAGGTCGGCCCGACCTGCGGGGGAGACGGCTGTCCTCTGCGCCGGACAACGTCGGTCCCGGGCCTCGAGGGCGTCGGGAGAGGCCCGGGCGATCCGATTGGCATGAAAAATGCTATATAATAAGGTGCGGTCTCAGCACGAGGAGGGCGCGATGAAGCAAAAAGTTTTTTGGGTGGTCATCGTCGGAGCGGCCTTTCTGGCCGGGGCGCTTCCGCTCAGTCCGGCCGAGCATTACAAGGTCCTGAACTACCCCGGGAATTTCTACTTCGGGCACGTCAGTTACATCGAGCCCGGCGAAGAGGGCGAGCTGCCTGTCATCCTGAAGGAGGGAAGGGACGCCCCCGAGCCCGTCCTCCTCAATCTTCCCGTGGGGCCCGGAGACGTCCTCCGGACCTCGTCCGGGCGTCGCTTGGAGATCCAGTTCGACACGGGGACCATTGTCCGGCTCGACTTCGCGACCGAAGTCAAGGTCGAGACCATCCTGGCCCGGAGCCTGAGCAGCCTCGATGAGCTGTCGAACCTGAACCTCGTCGCCGGCCGCGTCTATGTCATGTACAAGGAATACAACCGGCGCGAGATGTTCCAGATCCTGACGGCCAACGCCGCCGTCAAGATAAGGCACAATTCCGTATCCCTCATCAGCTCGGCCGCCGACGGGTCCACCGAGGTCCAGGTCGCTCTGGGCCGGGCCCGTGTCCTGTACGGCGAGGATGTGAAGCGCCTCTCGGAACAGGAGGTCCGAAAGACGGAGCGGTTCGTCGTTCAGGAGGATCATCAGTCCCAGCTGGCGCCCTCGATCGACGGCACAAATTTCGAGCTCTGGAACCGGGACGTCAACGCCCGGTTCGCCGAGCTCCACGAAGGGCAGACGCCCCTCCCCAAGCCCGTTCAGAAACTGTCCCCGGCCGTTTTCCATTTCGCCCAGAACTACGGCAACCTCTACGGGGAATGGCTGTGGGACGATTTCCTCGGCTATGTGTGGAGACCGTTCATCGACAACGCCAGATACCCCTGGGGGTGGCAGCCTTACTATTATGGGCAATGGATCTCGGAGGGGGGTGGGATGTTCTGGGTCCCCCAGGAGCCATGGGGCTGGATCCCTTACCATCTCGGCATCTGGCACTGGGACAAAAAGAAGGGCTGGGTCTGGATCCCCGGGTCGCTGTTCGCTCCGGCCTGGGTCGATTGGGCCTTCTATTTCGGCTACGCGGCCTGGCGCCCCTGGGGGCTTTACGATTGGTGGGGATACGGGATGAGCGGCTTCTATTATCTGGACGGCAACTGGAGCTACGAAGGTCCCGTCCCTCTGAGGACCGTCACCAAGGACCGGCTGAAGAAGCCGGCCGCGGCGCCTTTCCCCGTCCCCAAGGAGATGCGTTCGGTCCTCAAGAACGTCCAGACGGCCTTGTCCAAGCAGGATCCCCGGATCATGGACTCCATGAAGGAGATCCCCCGCCACCTCGTCCTCGTCCCCAAGGGGGACCTGAACGCCCGGGAGATCCACGAGAGGGCTTTGAGCTGGGACAAGGTCCCGAAGCTCAGCGGCGTGCCGCCCGCGACATCCGGCCCCGGCGCGTTCCGGCGGTTCGACAACCCCGGCGCGGAGGCGTCCCGGATCTTCCGCGGGGTCGAGGCGCCGCCCAGCCTGCCCCAGCGGAGCGGGAAGCCGGAGCCGCGTCCCGCCGAAGCCGCGTCTTCCGAGGACGCGCCCGGGACGGAGGGCCGCCCCGGTCCCGCGGTCCGGCAGCGCGAGGGAACCCCGGGGAGACCGGAAGACAGCGGCACGAAACCCGGCCCGGCCCCGCGCTTCAGGGACTGGAACCCCGATCTCAAGCTGGCCCTGGAGCTGGGCTTGCGGATCGAATATTCGAGCCGTCGCAACGAAGTCCTCTGTCCCGAGCTAAATCTCTCGTCGCGGGACAGGTCCCGGGGCCCCGTCCTCAGGGACGCCCATTATGGAGCGTCGTCGGGGTCCGGCGGATCCTCGGGAGGCACCCCCAGTTCCGGTTCCTCTGGTTCGTCGGCCTCCTCCTCCCGCTCCTCGAGCGGAACGGAGAGGAGCGCGGAGAAGGGCACGGCCAAAGGCGGCGAAAGCGGGAAGATCAAAAACTGAGTCCCGGGGTGACGATCCCCACGATCCTCGCGGGGTCGAGGAGGAGGGACAATCGATCGACTTCCCTGCCGTAAGCCTCCAGGAACTCCGCCCGGAGCGGGTCGGCCGGCTTGAACTTGTGTCCCAGCGGATTGACCGGCTTCCCGTAGTGATAGATCCGGTAGTCGAGGTGGGGGCCGGTCGAATCCCCCGAGGAGCCGACGTAGCCGACGATGTCCCCGCCCTTGACCTGGGCGCCCTTGCGGACCCGCGGCCCGAATCGGCTCAAGTGGAGATAGGCCGTCTCGTATTGGTTCTTGTGGCGCAGCCGGACCATGTTCCCCGCCCCGCCGTCTCGGCCGGCGAAGAGGACCTCGCCGTCGGCCGTCGCTTGGATGGGGGTCCCGACAGGGGCCGCGTAATCCACGCCGTAGTGGGGCCTGTAGATCTTGTGGATAGGGTGGAAACGGCGGCTCGAGAAACGCGAGGTGATCCGGGCGAACTTGATGGGCGAGCGCAGGAAGTCCTTCCTCCGTGAGCCGCCGTTCTCGTCGAAATAGTCGGACGCCCCCGTGTCGGGATAGGTGAAGCGGAAGGCGC
>Ga0194125_10014089_pt1 | contig 10288 bp, 2 predicted proteins | sample TA2KigC250mmetaG_FD_148626 | JGI IMG/M metagenome (GOLD analysis project Ga0194125, IMG submission 148626) | Freshwater microbial communities from Lake Tanganyika, Tanzania - TA2015034 Kigoma Deep Cast 250m | ecosystem: Environmental > Aquatic > Freshwater > Lake | place: Tanzania: Lake... | reverse complement strand
TAATTACACGAATCGAAACAAAAGAGGTTTTTTTCGTGTCATTCGTTATCATTCGCGTCATTCGTGAATTACAAAAGGAGGAGAAGATGGACAAAGAGACTGTGTTGAAGGTGGCGAAGGAGAATGATGTCAGATTCATTCGGCTCTGGTTCACGGACATTCTTGGTTCTTTGAAAGGGTTTGCCATTACCATTGATGAGCTGGAAGGGGCCCTTGAGGAAGGCATGGGGTTTGATGGCTCCTCGATTCAGGGCTATGCCCGTATCGATGAGAGCGATATGATCGCAAGGCCCGACCCGAAGACATTCCAGATCATCCCCTGGAGACCCAAAGAGAATGCGGTGGCCAGGATGTTTGCCGATGTCTATGAGCCGGATGGAACCCCCTATAAGGGAGACCCCCGATGGGCTTTAAAAAGGGCGCTTAAAAAGGCACAGGACTTAGGCTACACGCTTTATGTCGGTCCAGAGTTAGAGTATTTCTATTTCAAAGGTAATGATGGAACAGAGATACTCGATAAAGGAGGCTATTTTGATCTTACTCCCCTTGATGTGGCAACCGAACTCCGTCGTGAGACGATCCTCACATTAGAGGCCATGGGGATTCGGGTGGAATACAGCCACCACGAGGTCGCTCCCAGCCAGCATGAGATCGATTTACGTTATGCCGAAGCCCTGGCCATGGCGGACAATGCCATGACCTATCGGCTTGTGGTCAAGGAGATTGCATTGAAGCATGGTGTTTATGCCACGTTCATGCCTAAACCGATTTTTGGGCAGAACGGAAGCGGGATGCACACTCATCAATCTCTTTTCAAGGGTGACAAGAATGCTTTCTTCGATCCAAAAGATGAATTCCATCTTTCAAAAATCGCTAAGTCTTATATGGCCGGAATCTTAAGGCATGCCAAAGAGATTACTTCGATCACCTCTCAGTGGGTTAATTCTTATAAAAGGCTTGTCCCGGGCTACGAAGCGCCGGTCTATATTTCATGGGCTCGTCGGAACCGATCGGCGTTGGTCCGGGTGCCCATGTATAAACCCGGCAAAGAAAAGGCAACGCGCATGGAATTGCGCTCCCCTGATCCGGCCTGCAATCCCTATCTGGCATTCGCTGTGATGCTGGCTGCGGGGCTAAAGGGGATTGAAAAGGGATATGAACTTCCTCCTCCGGTCGAGGAAGATATCTTTGAGATGTCCGAGGAGGCAAGAAAAAAGCATGGGATTGACTCGCTTCCCGGAAATTTATACGAAGCGATCCAACTGACGGAGCAAAGCGAGCTGGTCAGGGAAACATTGGGAGATCACATCTTTCATAAATTTATTGAGAACAAGAAGATCGAATGGGATCAATATCGGACCCATGTCTCCCAGTTCGAATTAGAGAAGTATCTGCCTATTCTTTAGACGGTTGCGTCGAAATAAAGATCTATCGGTAAGGGTAACGAGGCCCGGTTCGATTGCCGGTAACGGTTACGTAAAAAGAGAATTAAAGACGGTAAACGTAACCTTTTATGAACGATACGGGCTTCGTCACCGTAACCTCAAAAGTATTTCCGAATACGAATCAATGTGAGGTTGGCTAAAGTGAGTCAGAAAAAAGAAAAATTAGCCTGGAGAAAATATCTTGAGGATTTTTTACAGCGAACTTCCGGGCTGAAGGCCATTAAAGACCCTGAGAAACTCGAATACTACCGCACCGACCTCAATGTCGATCTTCCGCCCCTGATCCGCGACCTGATGCTTAAAAGCCTTCCCGATTTGATTCTCCAGCCTGCGACCGAAGAACATCTCATCGAAATCTTCTCTTTTGCTCGTGAACATAAGATCCCTTTGACCGTCAGGGGGGCTGGAACCTGGGGATATGGCGGCGCTGTCCCCACCCGCGGAGGGATCCTCATCGATCTGGGGCTTATGGACTCGATTGAAGTCAATCCGAAAACGCTCCAGCTAACCGTTGGACCTGGAGCCCGGTTTCTCGATATCCAAAAAAAACTCGAACCCTATGGATTGGACCTTTACACCATCGCCTCCGGAAAAGGCGGAACCCTCATCGGCTGGATAGCAACAGGAGGAATGGGCATCGGCACCTTCCGCCACGGTCCGGTCAAAAATCAGATTATTTCCCTTCGTGTCATCACGCCTGATGGGACGATCAAGGATCTCTCCTCAGGGGACCCTGAGATGAGTTACTTCCTCTCCACGGAAGGACAGATGGGAATCATCATCAAGGCCACACTCCAGGTCTCCAAACGTCCCTCCCGATGGTTCCCTGTCATCCTTTCCTTTGAAACCTCTTCATCGGCTTATGACTTTGCCAAAAAAGTGGCCTCCCATCCTTCCATTAAACCCGAAGATATTGTCGTCTACTACCCGCACTTTATTTCCACCCTCGATCTTCCATCCGATTCCAAGCCATCCATTGAACATCGTTACCTCGTTCTGCTGTCCTTTACAGAGGAGAAGGAGGCCAAAAATTTAAACCTTTATCTCAATGAACGTCAACTCGTCCCTGTTGATGAAACCCTTGCCGATGGACTCTGGGAAAAACGGTTCCTGCCGATGTCCATCAAATCATTGGGGCCGTCCCTGCTCGCAAGCGAGATGATCCTTCCCATCGAGCAGGTCGCTCCCTATGTTGAGAAACTCCATGAGATGGGAAAAAGTCTGGCAGTGACGCTCTATCCGATCGCCCATCTGGTCAACCCGAAAGAAGTGCTCTTTCTTGCCATGTTGGCCACGGACAACCGGAAAAATATTTTTTATCTTGATCTGATGTTCATTCCGATGATGCTCAAGCTGGCCGTCCAATCTTACGGCGGGAAGCCTTATGGGATAGGGATATGGAATACGCCCTTTCTGCGCCATCTCTACGCACGTGAGGAATTGAGACAGCTCCGTCAATATAAGAAAAAAGTGGATCCGGGAGGGATTCTCAACTCGGGAAAATTCTTCTCCACCTCAGGACGCTGGGGTTCTTTTCAGAAGGCGTTGTTTCAGTCCGACATCTTTGACCTGGGGCTCAGCGCTTCCCAGTGGCTCATGTTCAGGCTTCTCTCTTTTTTTCCGGCGGAGAAATTGAGGCTTCGCACCCCCATCGTTTCCGAAAAGCTCGAGGGGATCGCCAAAGAGATCCTTTCCTGTGCCCAGTGCGGCGCCTGCGTGGCTGGTTGTCCGGTTTACCGCGCCACGGGAGATGAAACCCTGACGGCCAGGGGAAAATTTCTAACCATCAAGAAAGCTCTTGAAAAAGGGGAGCTGGAGTTATCGAAAGCCCTGCCCCTTTATTTCTGTCTCCGCTGCGGCCGCTGTGATGAAGAGTGCCAGGTCCATTTGAAGCACCTTCCCCTTTTCGAGGGGTTGGAGAAATATCTGGCGGACAGCGGCGATTTTCCGATCGAACAGATAAAGGAATTTATCCGGGAGGTGGAAAACAGTCCCGACTTTCACCGGTTCCTCGATACCATGAGAACCGGTTTTGACCAGAAGATCCACGAGAAGCGCAATACCTTTCCAAGATACCGTGTCCGCATCGATGAAGCCCACTGCATCCATTGCGGGACCTGTGTGGACGCCTGCATCTACAGCGTCCGGAAACGGGGTGAATCCGATCCCAGGTCCATTCTGATCGAGGATGAAGGGCTCTGCCGTGGATGCGGTGCCTGCCTGGAACGATGCCCCCAGGTGGCTGCCGGCCTGCCCGCAACGACCGTGGAACTCCATCCATATTTTCTCCAGATAGACGATCCCTACTGGACATCCCAGGCCGTCACCCGCATCGACCTGGAGGCAACCACAGGCAAAATCCCTGTTTCGGGGACGGGTCAGGGAGATCCGCATCGCGGCTCGGGTAATGATGGGGTTCGCTTCGGCCATTTTCATATCGTCGGCCCTGCCCAGAACCTTCTCTACGAAAGCACGGAAGATGCCATTGCCATTCAATTGGGCAGGCGGCCAAAGTATCTCGAGTTCGACGGAGAAAAGATCAAAAACCCGCCCCCCCGCCTCATCGCCTTAAAAACCCCCATTCTCCTCGATCTTCTTCCCATGAATGGAGGAGAGGATTGGCTGGAGGCCATGCTGGAGGCGTCTGTGACCATGGGGACCCGCATGACCCTCCGTCTCGAAGATTTCGAACGCTTTCGATCAAGGATTGGAAACAGGACGAATTCCCTCATCCTCAGGCTGAGTCCTGATGATTTGGAAAAATGGCCCGGCCGCTTAAACGGTCCGCTATTCAACCTGATCGAAATCGAAGTTGATGAAACGGTATTGAAAAAGGGAGATGGGATCAGGAGTCTCTTCGGGGAATCTACAGTCCTCTGCGCCGTATTAAAAATCGGGAAAGAAGATGTCAGCGGAGAGCTTCAGCCCTCGCTCTCCCTTTCGACAAGGTTTGAATCCCTGGTCCGATCCCCGTTCGATCTCCTCTGCATCACTTCGGATTACGACCCGGAAAAAGGTTATTACCCGACCACCGATGGTGTGCCCGCAGTCCACCGTTGGCTTGTTGAGAGAAAGATCCGGGACCGGTTTTCTATCGTCGGAGCCGGGGGCATCCGCTCTGCCGCAGATGCGCAGAAGACGGTCCAGCGGGGCGCCAACGGAGTCAAAATCGATTGGCCGCTTCTCCTCGTCGGAGATCCCCAGGCCCGCCAAAAATTTTCGAGGGGAGAACGGGTCAACTTCCCCCAGGATATCCCAGTGTTGGCAAAACGCATCGCCAATCTCATCCGAGTCTGGAACATCCAGGTCATCGAGGTTCTCGGCGCCTCCGGCTTCAAGGACATCAAGAAGACTGTGGGCGAGGAGAATCGCCTGGTCATTTTTGACGACCTAGAGGAAAGGGTTTATGACATCTTCCACGATCCCGTTCGCCTGAAAAGAAACGAAGAGGCAAACAGGGAACGAATAAAAAGGGAGGGCCTCATGGCCGGCCTTGGATGGCGGTATCGTCAATTAAAAGAGATGATCCATCCGACCCTTCTCCCGCACCGCTTCTATGATGCGAAGATGCCTCCTGCCTGCTACCGCATCTTCGACCAGGACCATGTCTGGCCGGCTTCGCTCATTTCCTCTGTGGGTCGGATGGCCGCCGGCGATCAAGAAACCCTGCTCCTTAAAAACACGGAATCATCGGGCAATTTGGGAGACGGCTTTGACGTCATCGGTATCCGGTTGAACAGGGACCCCGACGAGATCCCTGAAGAGAGGTTGGATGAAGTTTCGACGGCCCTGCAACTGGCGCCATCGCTTCGCCTCCAGACCCCTCTGGTCGGAGCCGGCATGTCCGTTGGCTCGATCGGGCCCGGAACCTGGCGCGCAAGGGTTCTGGCAACCCGCGCCCTTAAAACTCAACTTGACACAGGAGAAGGAGGATATCCCACCTTCTATATCCTTGATTCGAAGTGGAACCCCCTTGAGCTGACAGAACGACAGGTCATCCTTTTGGGCCGGGTGATGGAAGAAAGAAAGCTCATTACCGTCGAAGAGCTGATCCGGCGCTCCCAAAAGAAAGGAGCCCTCTTCCCCGAATATCAGGAGATTGGTGAGATATTAAAAAGATATCCCTCTTCCATGCCGGTCCAGTTTGTTCCCATTGTCACCGCAGAAGAGGAGCCGTATGTCTCAACCCAGCTCAAGACGGGCCTTTTCGGAGTCACCAAAGAGACCATCCGACGCGCAAGGCGCGTGGTCATTACTTATAGCCAGGGAGCCAAACAGGGCGTCGGCGGACACCTCCTTGGAAGAAAGGTTTTCGGCCTTGTCTCAAGGCTCCGGGGTGTGCCCGAGGGCGTAAGCCTCATTTCCCCTTTTCCTTTCCATAACTGTTATTCGATTGAGGATGTCAAAGCCTTTATCGATGCCGTTCGAATGATCAACAGAAAAGCAGCCATCTGCATCAAGGTTTCTCCTTCCCCTGATATCGAGTTCATCGTTTCGGGCCTGGCCCGGATTGCCAAAGACAATCAGATGGCGATCGAGGTCTGGCTGGACGGACCCCGAGGAGGAACAGGCGCAGCCCCTGACATTATCAAGGGCCAGATGGGAATGCACATGGAATATGCGATCCCCATCTGTCATGAGAAATTGATGAACTCCAACCTGAGAGAATATGTCGTCTTCATGGGAAGCGGCGGGATGCGCACCTGGGGAGACATCATTAAAGGAATTGCGCTCGGGCTCGATGGAGTTGTCCTTGGAACGGCCGACCTGATCGCCATTGGCTGTGTCAGGGATCGGAACTGTGAATCCGGTTGCCGAAGCGGCATCTCCACGGTCAACCCGAAGATGCAATTGCTTCGCAATGTGGAGCTGAACACCCGCCAGATCATAAACTTCCGCGCCGCCTTGCAGGCGCAGATCATACGGGCGATCGCCGCTTTGGGGATGAAGGATATCCGTCAACTCCGGGGCCGTTATGACTGCATCAGGTGGTCTTTGCTTGAGGAGAGGGTGGAGAGCCATCGCCGCAACAGGAAAGCCATAACCGCGGTTGATTCCCAACCCCGGCACGAAACCCGAGAGACTCGCCCTTTGCGCCCTCCACGGGTAGAATCTCCGCCTCCTCCGTCCGATTGCGGAGTTGCGGCCATCGTATCGAACCATTTCATCCCGAGCCATGTGATGGACCTCATGCTCGACCGCATGGCAAACCGTGGGATGGACGGCGTGGGAATCTGGAAAGGAGGGTGTTATCCGCTTCACCTCGATCACTATGCCCTTCACGTATTGGTCAAAGGCATTGCTCAAGAGGAGGTTGAGTTAGAACACCTGACCCGAAACCTCGGCCTTCATTTCGGGAAGATCCGCCAGAGAGCAAGAGAGGAGGTCCTCGTCATCCGGCTAAAGATCATCAAGGAGGTCTTTGAAAAACATTTTCAAGGCCTCGAAGTGGCTGAAGACGATGGCGACTTGGAGAAACGCCGTATCCCCTACCGGCTGGACTCCGGGGGACACGAGCAACATTTCCGCCTCTTTGGCGAAAAGGATCCAGGAGATATCTATCGATTCTTTGTGCGGGTTCGCCGGGAAGAGCTTCACCGCTTTATAGAAAAGGACTTGCTGACGGATGAGATCTGGCCTCCCCGGCAGATGCGTTACCGGGATCTGACCCTGGAAAACTACAGCGGGAACAAGGATTTTTTACGGGAGGCCGAAGATGAATATATCTACCGGCTTTCCCGCAGGGTCACCAAAGAGAATTACGTGGACCATCCGAAGAAGAACGCCGCCGTGCTCTCCTGCGGAAAGAATTCCGGCTGCTGGAAGAGCGACGGCTCCCATATCCCCTGGGAGCTTCCCGATGCTCCGGTCAATATCATCCACCGCAGGCTTGCAACAGGCTCGGTCGTGGATCAGATGAATTCTCATCCTTTTTCAGAACTGCATACGGCCCTGACCCATAATGGGGAAATCACGAATTATCGCACCATGCTAAATCGCGTCGCCCAATTCAACCTGACCCCGCTCGCCCAGACCGACACAACGGTTGCCTCACTCAAGCTCCACCTGCTCAGTCAGTATCTCCGATATCCCTTTGACGCTCTCGTAGAATCTTTCTCTCCAACCACGGGATGGAACCTCACCCAATTGCCCCCCGAACTCAGAGAGCGTTTTGAACGCGTTCAGGAGGTGGAATTAGAGAGCGCTCCGGACGGTCCCTATCAATATCTCTGCGGTCGCATCGACCCTTATGCGAGGTCGATCGAACGGCTCGATATCATCGATCCCTCCCTGCTCCGGCCCAATGTGGCCATGCTCTATGATGACGGAGAGAATTTCGCCAGCATCATCTGCTCTGAGAAACAGGGAAGTGATGCCGGACTTCAAGAACTCTACCGGCTGGGATTGATTAAAAGTCCTATTTCACCTTTAACTTTTACGGTCAACCCAGGCATGGTGAGCAGGGTCTTTTATGATGAGAAAGGAAGGGTTACAGGCTACGAGGTGCGGGATAAATTCGGGAAGAAAATAGAGATCCCTCATGGGGAGTTTCCTGCCTCGAGGAATGTTAACTTTGTCACCGGGCTTGAAAAGAAGGATTTTGAATCCAAAGAAATGCTGAAATACCCAAGGCAGACCCAGCATGTCATGCTGAACTCGTTTCAGCATCTAATAGAACCAATAGATCATGAGACCCTGAACCAAGTTCAGGGTGACAAGGAACGATTTTCTCGGGATCCATTTAATCTGTCAAGCTTCATCCGGGAGCGACTGCCCCGCTGGAGTTTCAGTGAATTTAAAAAGACATTGGAGCAAATCCCCGAAAACCTCCCTCCCTTACGGGCAATCGAGGAATTAGCCCGGATTCACGATCACCTGGCCGGATGGGATACGGGAAATAAGGACAGGGGAGCATTGACTCATATCGTGCGCCAGCAGATCGATTCATGCCTCGATCGTGTGAGGGATGAAGGTGGGATGTCCAGGATCATCCTGGTCAATGCTAAAAAACTGAATCCACCTGAAGAGATGGGGCGGGCGCTGGTGGTCGATGCCCGGGGATTCCGACCTGAGGGAATTGATCCTTTCCAGGCGCTCAGTCCTTTCCTTGATCATGCCCATCGAATAGGATGGCGGAGATTCATCGTCTATCGGGCAGAGGGACAGCGGGGCATCGGCATGGGGATGGGCTCCGGCGATACCTCGGATACGATGATCGATGTATTTGGAAGCCCGGGCGAGTATTGCGGAGCCTTCAACATGGGCGCCCTGGTCCGCGTTCATGGACACGCACAGAATTTTACCGGGATGGTGATGCATTCCGGGACACTCGACATTCACGGTGATGCGGGCAAGGTGACAGGATACTCAGCCAAAGGCGGCACGTTTAACATCCTCGGCAATGTCGTAGACCGGGGTTGGGTCTGTGCGGTGAGCGATCCGCGGGGCCCTGGACTGCAGGTCAACATCGTTGGGACCGCTTATGAACACCTCTGTCAGGCCCTCATGGGAGGCTCGGTCATTATGCTTGGCCTTCGCCGGGGAAGTGACGGAACCCTTCACCGAATGGAATCTCCTTACAGCGGAGCAAAGATCCTCGCAGGCGCCTCTGCCGGGGAGGTCATCTTCTATGACCCCAAAGGGAAGTTAAACGAAGCTCAATACAAGAGTTGTACAGCAAAACCCATCGATCATCGGAAATGGGAAGAGATCATCAACCGCCTGATGGGACTTGAGAAGATTTTTGGCCTCGGCATCTCCCGGGAGAACGGCCACCTCACCGTCCGTATCGACGGACGACCGGAGAACATGGCGCCCGAGGATTTTAAGTGGATTCGGCCAAAGGGAGAACTGGAGGGCTATCATTAAAATAGCATTGCAAAATGCAAAATTAGCAATGAGCAATTAGCATTAAAAGGCTTTAAATCAGACATGATGGTCTCATAAAAAGTCTGAAAAGCCCGTCATCAGTCATTCCTGCCCCGATTTTCATCGGGATAAACTCCAGCAGGAATCCAGTGCTTACAGGGGGTTAGAATTCTCTGGATTCCCCTGCCTACCGGCAGGCAGGCGTTTTCACGGGAATGACGACTTTTTTCGATTTCATCAGACATGACGACACTAGAATAAATTTCCTCTTGAAATACACGAAAAGAATTGGTAGGATGATATAAAAAAGAGGAGGTGAGCGGTTATGGCAGTCAGGATCATCATCGATCGGAAGGTGAAGAAGGGGAAGGAAACGGAGTTTGCAAAACTGCTCAGAGAGTTGAGAACAAAGGTGGTTCCCTCCAAGGGGTATATCTCGGGAGAGACGCTTCGGTCATTGGATGACCATCACAATTATATTGTAATTACCACCTGGCAGAGCGTGGATGACTGGAAGACATGGGAGAAACATCCGGAACGGAAGAAGGTTCAGGCAAAGATTGAAAAGCTGATGGCTAGACCCACAGAGACAAAAGTTTACGTCCATGCCTGATTAGAATATCTGATGACAGCGATTATGAAACGATTACACCGAGAGGTTTCGGGGCATTTTCAGAAACCTCGAATCTTGACAATCGGAATCGGGCATGTTAATTGGATGAAGGTTTTTTAAGAAAGGTTTATGGCCAAACGGGTAAGAGCTAATGAAAAGACCCTCGACCCCTCCACAAGGGATCGGGGGTCTTTTTTTGTGGGGTGATAACCCTAACTCCCCCTTTACCCCCTCTTAATCTACGAGGGGGATATTCCTCCCCTTAAATTAAGGGGAGGTAGGGAGGGGTTAAGGGGAGATAAGGTGACCTCAAGTAAGGAAGTAAAACCCTATGAAGCCGATTCAGAAAGCCATCCTGGCC
>Ga0194125_10014088_pt1 | contig 10289 bp, 7 predicted proteins | sample TA2KigC250mmetaG_FD_148626 | JGI IMG/M metagenome (GOLD analysis project Ga0194125, IMG submission 148626) | Freshwater microbial communities from Lake Tanganyika, Tanzania - TA2015034 Kigoma Deep Cast 250m | ecosystem: Environmental > Aquatic > Freshwater > Lake | place: Tanzania: Lake... | reverse complement strand
TGCCTGTCGCTGATCGTACCGTCCGGCGCCAGGACGTTGATGACGGGCAGATCGTGCCGGCGGCCGATCTCCCAGTCGTCCGGGTCATGGGCGGGCGTGACCTTGAGAAACCCGGTGGAGAAGCGGGCTTTCTCGTCCTCGCTCTCGGGATTGGGCAGCACGACGTGCTCATCGGCGACGATGGGGATGATCCGCCCGACGATGGGCAGCCGCACCATTTTGCCGACCAGGTACTGGGCCCGCGGGTCCGCGGGATTCATGGCCACCGCCGTATCGCCCAGCATCGTCTCCGGCCGCGTCGTGGCGACCGTCACGTGGGTGACCGTAATCGTGGCGAGGGCGTCCCGCCCGCGTGTGTCGAGGGCATCTTGCCATCGCTCTTCATTGTGCACCTGACTCCTCACGGCGCACCATGGCCAATCCTGCAAACCTGCCCTCTCAGGGTTTGTGGCGGTGTAATTGACTTGGTTCGCAAAATCCTTCTCGTCGCGAATCAGGTGGTCGTAATACTCGTCCATCCATAGAGGACCTTGGCGATTGAGTAATCGGTTGATTTCTTTGGACGTGAAGGACTTCCACGATTGAACGATCTTGGGCAACTGCTGTCCGGCGAGCGGCTTAAGCACGACGTGAACGTGGTTCGGCATGACTGCCCAGGCAATGATCTCATATCGCTCACCATCGAAGTGCTTCAGCGCGTTCTGCACGATCTGCGCGGGCTGCGGGTCCTTCAAGAGGCAGTCGCCATATCCCGCATCGAGGAACGCCTCGATCTTCTCCGAGTGGAGTCTCTGCAGTTCGCCTCGTTCAGCGTAGCTGAGCGGGCGTCCTTGTTGCTCGGCACGCTGGAGGATCTCCTGGCGTTGGCGGCGCCATGCCTCGGATATCTCGGCCGACACGGCGTCAGCCAAACGGAAGGTAACGCTGTAGACGGCGTCCTCTTTTGACCAGTGGGGCAGATAGCGACCCATTCGTCTATTGATGGTTGACTCGGACTGTCTTTCCGAGGGCGGGACGCCCTCGCCACGCGCGGACGGGACGTCCGCGACACGCGCGGGCGGGACGCCTGCGTCACGGGGAATCTCGACGGGCTCGACGAGGGGGTATTGCAGGTACCAGAAGTGGCCCTGGACCGTCTCGTGCTCGACTTCGTCATCGGCGAGAACGGTTTGCGTGGCGGGGTCCCAGTTGACGAGGCGCTTGCCGCGGTAGATCAGGCCGTCCTGGAAGAGGTTGAAGAAGTTCGCGCGAACGGCGCGGGCGCAGACCTCGTCCATCGTGAAGCGGGTGCGCTGCCAGTCGCAGGAGCAGCCCATCGCCTTGAGCTGCCCGAGGATCGTGGCTTCGTATTCGTCCTTCCAGGCCTGGATGCGTTTGACGAACTCCTCCCGCTGGAAATCCGTCCGCCGCTTGCCTTCCTCGGCGAGGATGCGCTTCTCGACCACGGTTTGCGTGGCGATGCCGGCGTGGTCGGTGCCGGGCATCCAGAGCGTCTCGTGCTGCTCCATCCGGCGAAAGCGGATCAGGATATCCTGGAGCGCGTTGTTCAGGGCGTGGCCCAGGTGCAGCGCCGCGGTCACGTTCGGCGGGGGAATGACGATCGTGAACGGCTTTCGCCTCGCGCTGACGCGGGACGGATCGGCATGGAAATACGATCTTGACAGCCAGAGTTCGTTGACCTGTCCCTCGACTGTCTTTGGCTCATACACCTTGGATAACTGCTCAGTCATCGCGCATCCAACTCGAGTGTCGGCAAAAAGAAATCCGGCAGACGCGTATCTGCCGGATCTGATGTTAATCGCAAAGAGGTGCTCTGTAAAGAGCGCCGCGAGGCACGACAGGGCCATCGCACGTAGGCATGGTAGGGGCGTGGAAGGCAGGACGATTCAGACCCGCGTAAACGCGGGACTCCAAACGACGCCTGCGTCAAACATGCGATTTCCCTGCGGGGCGTGACTCTTGCCGGGCCGGACCGCTTAGTCGAGGTTCATGGTCATGAGGAACTCGGCGTTGCTGCGGGTCTTGGCCAGGCGGTTCTTGAGCAGCTCGACCGCTTCCACCGGATTGAGGTCGCTCAGGACGCGGCGGAGCCGATAGACGAGCTCCAGCTCCTTCGGGTCGAGCAGCAGCTCTTCCCGGCGCGTGCCGCTGCGGCTGATCTCGATCGCCGGCCAGACGCGCCGATCCACGAGCCGCCGGTCCAGGTGCAATTCCATGTTGCCGGTCGCCTTGAACTCCTCGAAGATCACTTCGTCCATCTTGGAGCCGGTGTCGATCAGGGCGGTGGCGAAGATGCTCAGCGAGCCGCCTTCTTCGATCTTGCGGGCGGCGCCGAAGAACTTCTTGGGCATCTGCATGGCGCCGGCGTCCACACCGCCGGTCAGGATGCGGCCGGAGTGCGGGGTCTCGTTGTTGTAGGCCCGGGCCAGACGCGTGATGGAGTCGAGCAGGATCACGACATCCTGGCCGTATTCGACCATGCGCTTGGCCTTCTCGATGACGATCTCGGCCACCTGGCAGTGCCGGGCGGCGGGCTCGTCGAACGTGGAGCTGATGACCTCGACGTTCTCGGCGGTCTTGCGCTCCATTTCCGTCACTTCCTCGGGCCGCTCGTCGATCAGCAGCACGATCAGCTTCACTTCCGGATGGTTCGTGCTGATCGCGTTGGCCATCTTCTGCAGCAGGATCGTCTTGCCGGTACGCGGCGGGGCGACGATCAGGCCGCGCTGGCCCTTGCCCACCGGCGTCACCAGGTCGATGATCCGCATGTTCAGCTCATCGCCGGACGTCTCGAGGATCAGCCGCTGCTCCGGGTGCAGGGGGGTCAGATCGCTGAAGACGATCTTGTCCGCCAGCAGGTCGGGGTTCTCGAAGTTGATGGCCTCGACGCGCAGCAGCGCGAAATACTTCTCCGAGTCCTTGGGCGGGCGGATCTGTCCGGAGACGATGTTGCCCGTCCGCAGCCCGAAGCGTCGAATTTGTGACGGCGAGACGTAAATGTCGTCCGACGACGACAGGTAATTGTAGTTGGGATTGCGCAAAAAGCCGTAGCCGTCCGGCAGGACCTCGAGAACGCCCTCGCCGTACATCAGGCCGCTCTGACGGATGCGCTCCTTGAGAATCCGGAAGATCAGGTCCTGCTTCTTCAGGGCGGTGTACTCCGTGATCCCCTCCTTCTTGGCCATATCGTGCAGCTCGGCCACGGTCAGCCGCTGCAAGTCCGTCAGGTAGAGGTTGCCCTTCTTGATCCGCTCGTACTTGGCGTGCGTGGACTCTTCCTCGGCCGGCTCAACCCCTTCTTCCTCCGTGGCTTCCCGGGCCTCGGTGACGTCCGCGGCCTCTGTCTCCACGCCGACCGGCGGATCGTCGTCCTCGACCGCCACGGGAGATCCCGGCGTCTTTTCCGGCTGCTCCGCCTGCTCGGCCGCCAGTTCCTCTTCCACCGGCTTCCTCTTCGTGCTTTTCCGCTTGGTTGTTCTGGCCTTCGCCATGATGACTCCTTTTTTCTGTTCCGCCGTTCTTTTTGTCACCCTTGCCCTGTTTGTGCAGATATGCGCCTGCTTCCCACAGAGGTGGGCAAGACGCCGGTGGTCGGCGTGTTGCTTCTTCTCCTGGTGTTTCGTGGAAATGGGCCTCGAGCTACACCACTACCGCTTGTGGCTCCACTGACCGTCCCCGGCGACGGGACAATGAAATGAACCACACTACCTGCTTCAAGTTATGTCAGAGAAGATATCTTGGATTTGCCTGACCAACGTCGAGAAGTCAGAGTTGTTGTCTACCGTATTATCGGCCAGCTCTTCCTTCCTGTCCAGCGAAATCTGAAATTTTTCGCGAATTTTGATCTCGTGCTCGTCCAGGAGCCCGGCCTGTGCGGCACGGCGGGCGCGCTGCGCCCGCTCGCATTTCACGAAAATCAGCCGGTCGCATCGGTCCGCCCATCCAACTTCCACCAACAGGGGCATATCGAGTACGATCGCTCGGACATGGGTACACCGATTATACTGGGCAATCAGCTCTTCGGTTCGCGCCAGTACGTGCGGGTGAACCACTTTGTTCAGCGCACACAGCTTCTCGGCGTCGGCGAAGACGATCCGCGCCAGCTTGGCGCGATCGATCTGCCCCTGCGGGTGCAGAATCTCCCGGCCCAACTGGCGGACGATCTCGTCCCGAACCGGCGGTTCCGTCAATACCTCATGCGCGATCGCGTCGGCGCGGATGACCGCACAGCCCAGCTTGCCGAACTCCGCGGCCACGGTGCTCTTGCCGGAGGCGATGCCGCCCATGATTCCGATGATTGGCTTTTTCCCGGGATTGCTCACGGTCAAGCAGTCTGACGGGGTATTCCCACTTAACATCCTGATTCTACCCGCGGCCTCGGATCGTGTCAAGAGGCGCGCGCCGGATCTTTGTCTGCTTCATGGCAAGCGGCTCCAGATCGCCTGGAGCAGGTCCTCCGGCACCTGGGTCCCCAGCTTCTTGGCGGTGTTCGCGTGGTTCCAGGCCAGGTCATATTTCTCGAGCCGGTAGAGCCCGTAGGCGAGCCCGTGATGGGCGTCGCCGAGGTTGGGATCCAGGCCGACTACCCGGAGATACGTGTTGACGGCCCGCTCGAAGTCGTCCCTCTTGAGATAGGCCGACCCGAGGTTGAAGAGGATTCGCACATCCTGCGGCTTGGTCACCGCGGCCCGCTGGTAGTACTGGACGGCCAGATCGTAATTGCCCAGGTCGAAGTACGCCGTACCCAGATCGACTAGGGCGGCCAGCATCCCTGGCTTGAGCACCAGGGCCTGCGTGAACGCCTGGATCGCCTCATTCATGCGCTCCAGCTTGCTCAGGCAGATGCCCAGCCCGTAATAGGCCTCCGGCAGGTCCGGCTGGAGGCTCTGGGCCTTGCGGAAGTGCTCGAGACCACGCTCGTACTGATCCATCCGATAGTACAACTCGCCGATCTGGAGATAGATCTGGGAGTTCCGGCCGTCGAGCGCCAGCGCCCGCTGCAACTGGGACAACGCCAGGCCGTACTGCTCCTGCCGCGTGAGCAGCAGGGCCAGGTTGCGGTGCGCATCCGCAAAATTGGGATCGAGATACAGCGCTTGCCGGTACGAGGCGGAGGCGGCATTCCATTCGCTGAGCACCATGTACGCGTTGCCCAGATTGTTGTGGGCCTTCGGATCCCCGGGATTCAATTGCAGGGCGGCGCGATACTGCCGGACCGAATCCTGCGCCCGGCCCTTCTGCAGATAGATGTTGCCCAGATTGGCCCGCGATTCCGAGAGAGCGGGATTGATCGCGACCGCCCGCTCCAGCGCCACCTGGGCCGTATCGACGTTGCCGATCTCGCTGTAGACGTTGCCGAGATTGTTGAAAAAGCAGCCGATCGTCTGGCGTTTCGTCAGGTTCTTCAGGTACACGGAGTCGCGGCTGTCGTCGGGAACGTTGAACTTCGTGATGTAGTGCTCGTCCGGCGGGCTGACGCCCTGGCTGGTCGTCTCGATGTTGAAACGCGTGCGCCCGCGCTCGTACCGCACGAAGAAATGGCCGGGGACGACCACGCCGTGGAGGTCCAGGCCCAGACGCTCGCCCAGGGCCAGGTACAGGACCGAGAGGCTCAGGCAGTAGCCCTGGCGGCGATCCATCACGGAGTGCAGGAACAGGTCGTTCGGGTCGTTGGCGTGCGCGATCGGCTTGAAGCCGAGTTCCTCGAAAAGATACTGGTTGATTATGGGAATGGCCCGCTGGTCCGGCGGCAGCCGCAGTTGGCGCAGGCGCGTCTGGATCACCAGGGCCATGGTGTCCAGCCGCTCCAGGTAGCGACGGCCCTGCACGAAGTCGCTCCAGTATTCCGAGGAGATCAGGGTGGCGGTCGCCAGGTCGATCTGGTCTTCGGACAGACGCAGGACCTCCTCGAGCGACGTGACGCGCAGGCCCGCCTTGCCCGCATTGGCCAGCCGGGCAGACTGCCCGAAGGCCGCCCCGGACGTCAGAGACAACAGAAAGGCAATAGCCAGAGGAATTCTCTTCATGGACTCCTTTCTACAATTCCCTCTTGTGCGATTGTAGCCCGGCGCGTAGTCTATTCCAACAAAAATCCGATTGCCAGGAGGACACTATGAGAGTGACCGGTCTTGTTGTCATGGTCGTAGCAGGCTTGTGGTTCGGCGGGTGCCGGTCCGCCACGACGCCGGCCCAGAGCCCGCCGCAAAGTCAGCCCGCCGCCCAGCCGGAGCCGGGGCTCCTCCAGCTTGCGCCGGCCGTGACCCCGGCGCGACCCGAGACGCCGATGGTGACGGTGCAGGAGGGCGACGGGGAGATCAGCCTCTTCGACGGCCAGACCCTGGGCCAGTGGAAAGCGACGGATTTCGGCGGCCAGGGCGACGTCGCGGTCAAGGATGGCGCCATCCACATGGCGATGGGCAGCTACATGACCGGGATCACCTGGACCGGTCCGGTGGTCCGCATGGACTACGAGATCACGCTGGAGGCGATGCGGGTCGAAGGACACGACTTCTTCTGCGGCCTGACGTTCCCGGTGGGCGAGAAGCCGTGCACGCTGGTCCTGGGCGGCTGGGGCGGCAGTCTGTGCGGCCTGTCGAGCATCGACAGCTTCGACGCCTCCGAGAACGAGACGACGAAGATGATGAGCTTCGAGAACGGCAAGTGGTACCGCGTCCGGCTGCGGGTCGTGCCGGACCGGATTCAGGCCTGGCTGGACGATGAAGACCTCGTCGACGTGGACATCACCGGCAAGACCCTCAGCATCCGCCTGGAGGTCGAGGAGTCGCAGCCGCTGGGCATCGCCACCTGGAACACCGCCGGCGCCGTCCGCAATATCAAGCTGAAGAAGCTGGCGGATGAAGCACAATAGCCGTTTGTAGTGACGCCGCAAGGCGTTTCCATAGCATGGGCATCTTGCCCCTGCGCATCATGGGCAAGACGCCCATGATGCGATGCCCTTGCGGGCACACTACAAACGCGATCATGGGCGATTCGGCTGGTTCAAGCCAAGCTTCGCTAGCAGGTCCGCGGCGGTGATGCCGGCGACTCTCACCTGCTTGACGGGGTGGGTGTGGCCGGAGAGGATCTCCACCGCGTTCTTCTTCACGCCCAACTGCTGGGCCAGGAAGGCGATCAGGCACTGATTGGCTTTGCCCTTTTCCGGCGGGGCGGCCACGCGGATCTTGATCATGTTTTCTAGCATGCCGGCGACCGCTGTGCGGCTGCTGCCCGGCACGATCTTGACCGGGAAGACCACGCCGTCGCCATTCTCCGTGATGGTCGGCAGGGGGGCGGTCATTCGCCATTCTCCCGCAGGTTGGAGCCGATGGCCTGCTGGACGTACTTCTCGATCTGCTCCGCCAGTTCCCCGAGCACGGGCAGTTGGAAGTCCTCGTAAAAGCCCGGAATGAACTCGCCGCTGAGGGCCCGCTTGGAAATCCGCACCCGGATGGTGGAAGGCTGGGAGGCGCCTTTGCTGAAGTCGCCGTCCTTGTGCTCCGTCAGCTCGACCCGCCACTCTTCACTGATGAAGACGAGGCACTTGCCCGTGTAAATCGCGGTGGGAAAGTAATCGCGCAGAAGTTTGAGAGTATCCATCATTTGTCCGATCTGTCCGATCGGTCCGATCAGACGGATCGGACTTTGCTTCGATCATGGCGACCTCTTCGGTGCGCCAAAGGGCGTCACGTCGCCGCGCAGGACCTGGGAGTGCTTCTCCCAGGCCGTCATCGTGCGCCGGAGATTGTCCTGCGCATCGCCGCCGATGCCGTAACCCTGGAACCCGATGGGGCCGGTGTAGCCGGCGTCCCGCAGGGTCTCCAGGAAGCCCTTCATATCGAAAGTACCGCGATCGAGCGTCTGAATCAAGGTCTTCCAGTCCTTGCCGTCCGTGTCGGCGCCGTTGATGCTGACCACGAACAGCCGCGGCAGGGCCTTTTCGATCACCGCCTTGGCGTCCCGGCTCTGGCTCACCCGCAGCCAATGGCACAGGTTGAACGTGACCCCGACGTTCGGGCGGTTCACCTTCTCGGCGATGCGCACGGCGTCCTCGACCGTCTCCAGCCAGAAGGCATTATGGGGATACAAGGCGATCCGCACCCGGTGCTTGGCGGCCTCGTCGGCCAGGTCCTGGAGGATCTCCACCGCCCGGGCGTCGCCCTGCGGGTCCGAGAGCTTGTGCTGCTTGCTCTGGGCGAAGATCCAGAGCATCGCGTTTCGCCCGGCGAGGACTTTCATCCCTTCCTTCAGAGTGGGATCGTAAGGTTGCGCGCCGGCGTCGAGGTTGATGCCGGTATAGGCGGCGAACATCTGGAGGTCGTTCTTGTCCAACTCGGCCAGCAATTCTGTGAGCGGGCCGGGTCCGGTGTAGTGCGGGCCAATCCCGGCGTAGCCGAGATCCTTGAGCAGCTTGACCTGCGACTCGATCGTCTTGTGCTGGGCGTCCGCGACGGCGTTGTCGAACGCGAAGAAGGGATTCGGCCCCGCGGGGGCGACCCAAATGTTGCAGTAGCCGACCGGCCCGTGATCGCCCTGGAGCATCAGCGGCCCCAGCGGCTTCTCATCATGGTAGGCGCTGGCCCGGGTCGGTCCGGTCAGCTCGACGTCGCTGTGGACGAGAACGCCGTTGTGGACGACCTTCTCGAAGCGGGCGTTGGCGATCTTGCGGCCGGTCCCGTCGAAGCGCGGCGCCCGGAACACCACGTCCAGCGTCTGCCATTGGCCCGGCGGCCGTGACGCATTGACCCGCGGCGAGTGGCCTTCGAAGCCCTGGGGCTTTCTCTTGTCGTCCCAGCGCTCGTAGATCCCGCCGCATTCGATCCCCGGGTAGGTGGAGGGCTTCCGCCAGCTATCGAAGATCTGGATCTCGTAGCGGCCCTGGAAGTACACGCCGGAGTTCGAGTCCTTCGCCACCACGAACTCGAGATGGGCACGGACGTCGCCGAACTCCTGTTGGCTGAACAGGTTGACGGTCCGGCCGGTAGGCCCGTTGACCAGCGCGCCCGATCCGGACCGGGTCACGAGCAGCTTCTCGTTCTCCGGGTTCAGTTGGGCGTCGCCCGCGTTCTGCCAGTCGCCTGTGTCGCTCCGCCAGGCGGAGAAATCGCCGCCGGTCAGGTGCAGCTTGTGGCACGCGCTGCAATCCCGGCCGGCTGCTACACCCGTACCCGCCACAACAACGGCCAGGATCGCTCGCCTTGCCCACATCGTTCTTGCCATCGTATCTACCCTCTCATGTCGTTCTCGACTGTGTTCTTGTATGCTAAGCCAATGTTCGGGTGGCATCGCCAAGGCCTCGGGCCTTGACGATGGTTCTCTCTAGGGGGTGCAGCCATCGCGTTTCGCAAGTCTTGAGACCAACGCGAGGAGATTGCTTCGTCGCTGAAGCTCCTCGCAATGACATACCCCAGCATGGTATGTCATTGCGAGCGAGGCTGGCCGAGCGCGGCAATCTACTACCGATGGTCGCGGAGTCTGCAAAATGCGGTACCAGCCATCGCCAAGCTCCGAAGATTCCGCTTGACGATGCCACCCGGATGACAGAACTCTCCACGATGCTCTGTGTCATAGCAAATGCCAGGGGCTCCGCATGGCCCGGCCCAACATGCGGTTGGCCTCGTCGTCATTCGTGAACCGCTCGGCCTGCGGGTCCCAGCGGAGCGTCCTGCCCAGGAGCATGGCGATGTTACCGATGTGCGCGATCGTGAAACACCGCTGCCCGATCTCGGGCGGGAAGTAGCACTCCCGGCGGGATTTGACGCAATCGAGGAAATTCCGCTGCTCGCCCTGGGGGCAGGTGTACAAGTGGATCTCGTCCGGCCCGATGACGGAACTGAGGATCGAGGCGGGCTGGGCCTGGAGCTTGGCCCGCCAGCCGCGATTGCCGATCCAGCCGTCGGAGCCCTCGAACCGCAGGCTGGGCGTGCCGGAATCGACGAGCAGCTTCACGCCGTTGGCGTACGTGTACTCGAGGTGGAATTCCTTCGCGGTGTCGTACAGGCCGTCCCGCCAGAAGACGCCTTTGCCCTCGACTTCCACGGGGCCGGTATGCTCGGTGTCGTTGCCCCATTGGGCGCCGTCGAGCAGGTGGGCGCCCCAGTCGGTCAGCATGCCCCCGGAGTAATCGGAGATCCAACGAAAGTTCCAGTGGCAGCGGTCTTTCGTGTAGGGAGCCCAGGGCGCGGGGCCGAGCCACAGGTCGTAGTCAAACCCCGGCGGCACCGGCATGGGCTTGGGGTTCCCCGCCTCGGCCGGGCCGCTGGGCAGTTCCACTTTGATGGTGTGGGCCTTGC
>Ga0194125_10014085_pt1 | contig 10291 bp, 7 predicted proteins | sample TA2KigC250mmetaG_FD_148626 | JGI IMG/M metagenome (GOLD analysis project Ga0194125, IMG submission 148626) | Freshwater microbial communities from Lake Tanganyika, Tanzania - TA2015034 Kigoma Deep Cast 250m | ecosystem: Environmental > Aquatic > Freshwater > Lake | place: Tanzania: Lake... | reverse complement strand
CTCTTTCCCATGAGTGATCGCTTCCTTACGGCCGATGACCAGAAGTCACTCGAGGATTCCTTCAAGCACATCGAAGAACACGAAGTCGGCAAGGACGTCCACGAGAAGTATCACCGGATGGCACATGAAATTGCGGAGTGACACACGCATTTGACCGAAGAAAGCCCCCGTGGCGTCCAGCGCCATCAGGCCTCCCCCGCCGGAGGTTCAGATCAACCTGACAGCCGGGGGAAGCAACCCCCGTCTAAAAGGACGTAAGAGTTAGATTCTCCGTCTAGGGCCGATCCTCTCTCGCTCCGCACACAGTGCTCGCGGTGGCACGTGCTGACTGTACCAGCTGTCGCTCTAACTCTCCGTCGCGGGAGCTGGTGGGAGGTGACCCCGAGAAATCAGTCGGGGTGAGCTGTGCGCGTCCCTCCTCCTGTTGGTCTCGAAGTCTGCGTAAAGGGGCACGCCCGGTTGTCTCCGGCTGCGTGTCAGCCTAGATCAACGCCCCCTCTTTCCATCCCAGCCTCACGATCTCAATCTTGTTCAAATCCGCAACGCCGATCCCGTGCTTTCGCTCCGCTGCAGCGATGTGTGTCACCGGCGGACGCATCGGTGACTCCTCCTTGAAATACTCCTTCCGCCGTGCTTCGATAATCTTCAGTCCGACTGCATCCACCGCAACCGGATCTGTTCCCACAATCATCCCTTTGTACAGCCATGTATGCTCTTTGTCAAAGTGATGCGGCCCCGTGCAGTGAAACTGCGGGGTGAGCATCAGCAGGACGTTCAACCGTGTCTTCCCATGCACGTGAGGGAGCTTCCACAGTGCCCCGAGGTTTACGCATGAATCCGAGTGATAATCGGGAGGGCTCTGCGTGAACATGATATAGTTCTTCAGGCATCCACCGACTCCGGACCAGTTGTGGGCGCGCATCGGGCGGACGTTGATCAGAGCGGTGGCTTGAGTGAAAACGGGATTGAAAAGGACCCCGCGATCATCAATCCCGATGTTCTTCTCCTGCACTCCTGCAGCAACGAGCCGGGATTTCATGGTCTGCTCGAGGTCTTGCGGCGTGCGGAGGTATCGCCAGACATTTGTCTTGATGCCGACGATGTCTGACGGATTCACCATCTTCTTCCAGGCGTCGCCGGGTGTCTTGACGTCGAACAGCACGGTCACCGCCTCGTCGATCATCTCATCGATGATCTGCTTGTTGAGCTCCCAATCAGCGTCGACCACGTTGCGGTGCCGGGTGAGAACCACCTTCGCCTCTTTCTTTACGGCTTGCCGGCCAAGGAACGGCATACCGGCACTCCCAACGACGGCTGCAGCAGCAGTCGTCCGGAGAAAATCTCTTCGGGTCATTGTGGATTCGCTCATGGCAGTTTCCTCCGAACTGATTCGAGGAGAGCTCGCGCTCCTGATTGAGTTCGAGCGTCAAAAACAACCGCTATACATGCGCCTTGCCTGATGGCAGCTGTCCACCTCTTGTTCTCCGTCTTCACCGCTCCTGTCTCTGCTGCATCGGGCATGTAATGCGCGGTAAATGTGGCATACGCAGTGACGGCCTCTGCGACATTGGGATACTGAATGAGGAGAAGGCGACTCTTGTCGCCGGTGATGCGGACGAGCACCGCATCCGTCTTCTCGTTCAGCGATAGGAGATTCGCACTGGCAAGATAAAAATGGATATTCAGAATCTCGTGGCGGTAGAAGTAGCGGAGCGTCGCCGGTAGATATTTACCTTTCGGAAGCAGATCGAGGATCCCTGGTTTTGCGCCTTCTTCTCTGATCGCATCTGCGATGTGTCTGCCGAGTGCAAGCACCGCCTTGGTGGCCTCATCGTTCTCATGATCGATCATCACGCAGACGAAGAAGCGCCCCTTCCAGAATGTCAGCAGGCCATTCTTATATTCCGCCTCCTGCCCGATCCTTCGCATTGGTGCTCTTCCCTGCATATTGGAGTACGCTCCAAATGCGTTGCGGGGGAGTCCCATATCGAAAATCTCAACGAGGATCTCTTCCTGGTTGGGCCGGGCGTACCGTTGAACAAGGAGACGTCTAAATCCGTAAGCGAGGTACACCTCGCCGGCCCCGTCCATATAATCGAAGATCTCCGTACCTGTATAGAAGCGGACGGCCTCAGAAACAGCCCACTGACCGATTGTCGGCGGAACAAGGCTCTGCATGGCGGATTGCCTGAGCGTATCTGGCTGAGTCATAGCAAGCAAGAAGAACGCGATTAGTGGCATTGTCAGAATGGTCGAGTTTACCGTAATGATAGCATATTCTCAGGTGAAAAACCCACCCGTCCGGTCGGAACCGTGGCATTCCCCGGCTGTTGCCATACAGATTCTCATTGTTGCCACAATGTTTTGAAGCCGTAAAAGTCCAGTTGCGTTTGAGAGCAGGCTGGGTTAGCTTTGTACGTCGAAATCCGTCCTCTTCCGCACCGCAACTGTCCCGAATTATGCCCGAGGAGGTGATGATCGTGGCGACCAAACCGCACGTTGAACACACCAGGCACGTCTTTCGCTTCCGGAAGTGTACAAACAAGGGACGGGGGATGAATTCGCCGAGAAGGGATCAAACTCGAAAATAGCAGTCAATGGTTTTTGTCCTGCTTTTCGATTCTGCTCAATGCGGTTTTCTCAGATGCCGAATGAGCGGATTGTGCTTTAGGTAGCATCGGATCAAAACAACTCAAAATGTGGAACAGACAATGGAGGCATTATGTGGAACAGACGTGATTTCCTTCGGGGCTGCGTGGCTGGTGTCGGCGTGCTGACCGGCACGGGTGAGAACGTTCTCGCACGGATTCTCGCGGCGGGACGCGACACGGCGCATCTGAGCCCCGAACAGCTTGCTGACGACGAGGACTTCTGGTTCGAAGTCCAGCAGGCGTTCACCGAAGACCGCAATATCATCAACTTGAACAACGGCACCATCCAGAACGGCCTTCGCATCGTCCAGGACGCGGTACGGCGGCACAGCGAATTTTCAGGCAACGCCGCATGGCACTCGATGGCCATCTTGGCGAGAGAAATCGAGAGCTGCCGGCGGCGGCTGGCATCCCACCTGGGTTGCGATCCCGAAGAGCTCGTTATCTGCCGCGGCGGAACGGAGGCTGGCCAGATCCCGATCATGGGACTCGACTTGAAGCGCGGTGATGAGGTGGTCATCACGAACCAAGACTACCCGCGGCTGATCAGTTCGTGGAAACAGCGTGAGAAGCGCGATGGCATTGTGCTCAAGATCGTCCCGCTTCCTGCCCCGCCCGTGCCGCTCGACAAGTTCTATCAACTTGTGGAGCAACAGGTGACTCCACGGACGAAGCTGATCCACGTCTGTCACATGACGCATTGGACGGGCCAGATGGCGCCAATGCGCAGGATCGCGGACATGGCGCACCCGAAAGGCATCGAAGTGCTCGTCGATGGTGCGCACGGCTTTATGCACGTGCCGTTCAAGCTCGCGGACTTAGGGTGCGACTATTACACGGCGAGCTTGCACAAGTGGCTGATGGCGCCGCCCGGGAACGGCTTCGTGCGGATTCCGACGGACCGGATCTCGAAGGTGTGGCCGTTAACGCCGCCATGGTCAGACGACCCGAATAACATCCGCCGCTTCGAAGACGTAGGGACGCGCACGCCGTCGAACCGTGTTGCCATCGCCGAGGCGATCACATTCAACGAAGGGATCGGCATCGAGAGGAAATCGGCGCGCATCCGGTACCTCAAAGAGCGCTGGGCCAACCGGCTCCGCACCCTCTCGCGGGTGCGATTCTACTCGAGCTCGGAACCCGCCGAATCCTGTGGGGTAGCCACCTTCGGCATTGAGGGAATGGACATGGCGAAGCTTGCCGGGCATCTGCTCGACAAGTGGGGTATCGTCGTATCGCCGATGAAGCACCCTGATGGATTGATCGACGGAATTCGGATCGTAGTGAATGTGTCGCTGTCAGCGAGGGAAATCGACTACTTCGCTGACGTCATGGAGGGCATCATCAAGAAGGGCTCGCTCATGTGAGCTTGTGAGCGTTGAGATGACTTTGTTTGGCGATCACTAGAGCCAAAGGCTCCTTCCCGAACCCTGCCCCGACTACTTCCCCGCCTGTCCCGCTCAAGGCAAAATTGCCAAAGGGCGGGATGCCGTACAGCGGCAAACGACACAGTCGGGCAGAATTGCCTCAGCGCAGTCACACGGGCAGATGGTTCAGAAATCCCCAATCTAAAACCTGTCCTCTGCCAAAGGATAGGTTGACCCAAATGTGTCCTTGATAAAATGACACACAGCAATCCCAGGCAAGGTCCACGCAGTCATAGGTATGCGTCGCGCCGGCAAAACAACGTTCCTTCATCAACTGCGATCTGAGCGGCACAAACTCCATCCTCCCGAGAGGGCCGTCTACATAAGCTTCGATGATGACCGGCTGATGGACTTGCCAGCGGGACAACTGAGCCAACTCCTCGAGGAATATTATCGCCGATATCCTGAGCTTCGTGGCAAAGAGACGGTCTTCTGGTATCTCGATGAGATTCAACTGGTCAACGGCTGGGAACGGTTCGTCCGCAGGGTGCTTGATTCCGAACGGGTTGAGGTGGCTGTGTCCGGCTCATCTGCCCGGCTTCTCAGTCGGGAAATCCACACCTCACTGCGCGGCCGCAGTGTGGAAACTGTCATCCGGCCTTTCAGCTTTCGGGAATTCCTGCGGCATCGCGGTGAAGAGCCAGCAATGTCCGTTGAACGGTTGACAGCGAATGAGCGCTCTCTCATCGAAAAGCGTTTTCGTGAATATCTGCAGGAAGGTGGATTTCCAGAAGCTCAGGGGCTTCCGGGAAGCTCGCGGACAGAACTTCTGCAGGGCTACGTAGACACTGTGCTCTTCCGCGATATTTTGGAACGGTATCGTATCACCCAAGTGTCTGCGCTACGATGGCTTGTGCGACAGTGTCTGCGCAATCCCGCTGGTGCGATAAGCGTGCATCGACTGTACAAAGACCTGAGATCCCAAGGCCATGGTGTGTCGAAGGACGCGCTCCACGCAATGTTTGCGCATCTCTCGGACGCTTTTCTTATCAGCGCTGTGCCGCTCTCCACTGACTCGGAACGGAAACGGAACTCCAATCCGCGCAAGATCTATCCTGTCGACCCGGCGTTGATCCACGCGTTCGATGTCACCGGCCGTGCGAACGAAGGCCACGCGTTGGAAACTGTCGTGCTGGGCGAACTCGAGAGACGGAAAGCGGAAGTCGGATACGTGAAGTCCACTTCCGGATTCGAAGTAGACTTCCACGCGCGTTTCCTGGATGGCAAAGATGAGCTGATTCAAGTGTGCGCCGATCTCTCTTCTGCGCAGATACGAGAGAGAGAGCTCAGGGCCTTGCGGGAAGCGTCGCATGAACACCCGCGAGCCCTCAAACGAGTGCTCTTGTTGGACCACGAGCAGGCGATACAAATGCAGCAGCTCGAGGTCAGTGTCCAGACTGTATATGAGTGGCTGAAGAGATTTTTATCATTTTTCTTTCCCCAAAGGGTGATCGTGGCATGAATATTGGCAGAACCGTCTTCTCGCAGTTGATGGACTTTATTCCCGTGCACGAGTTCCGGTCCATCGTCAAGCGCCACCATGGCGAGCATCGCTTCCGAAGCTTCTCATGTTGGGAACAGTTTCTCTGCATGGCGTTCGCACAACTGACCTATCGCGAGAGTCTGCGCGACATCGAGACGTGCCTTCGTTCACCGGGAAGCAAGCTCTACCACTGCGGCATTCGTTCTCGCATTGCTCGCTCAACACTCGCTGATGCCAACCGCTTTAAGCGGGGCACTCAGGCAGGAAGGCGCGTTCAAAGTAGCGACACGAGTCCGCGATCGTGCTCTCAAAAGGAGTGTAGGTGAGGGAAAACGCATCCATGCTCTTCTTATTGGAGTAGTAGACATGCCATCCGCTCAGCCTCCCGTACGCAAAGGTGATGAGGGGCCGATTCTCTGAAAGAAAGCTCGCAAGCTCCATTATCCCGCCTGCAATCGAGAGAATCATTCCCGGAATCTTGATCGGCCAGACGTGTGAACGCTTGCCGGCATAGGCCGCAATTGTCTCGATGACTTTCGCGTATTCCACGTTCGCCCCCGTGACTAGGTAGATGCCTGTGATATCTGTTCGATCGACGGCCGACCTGATAGCTGCGCAGACGTCGCGAACATCGACTATTCCAAGACCTCCGGCAAAAGAGCCGAAGAGGAACCCCCGGTAGATTCTGTCGTAGATTTGATTATGCGGCGTTGAGATGTTCGGATCCCCGGGCCCCATGATGGAAGCCGGACAGAGAATAACGGCGTGAAGCCCATCGTCGCGCATGGCCTTCCGTACAATTTCGTGACCACAGCGCTTGGACTGCATGTAATGAAAGGAGGACGGCCAGTTAAAGGGTGTTTCTTCGGTGGCGAGCATCTGACGCTTCTTGTGGAAGCCGACTGCGCCTACGGAGGAAATATGGATCAATCTCTTGACGTTGAAGCGAAGGCAAGCTTGGACGATATTCTCAACGCCCTGAACGTTCACACTGTAAAGACGCTCTTTGTCTCTTCTCCAATAGGAGATCAGACCAGCCAGATGAATAACGACATCGCTGCCGTCTACCGCGCGGAAGATGTCGTCGCGACACTCAACGTGTCCCTCTACAACACGAAGGTCATATGCGTCGATAGTTCTTCGAAACGGGTCATCAGGCATCACGAAGACTGTGATCGATTCCTTCCCGTATTTGGCAACGAGCAGAGGAAGCAGGACTGAGCCAACGAACCCAGTCGCACCGGTAAGAAGTATCCTCATGAGCGGGTATTCCGATTACCTTTCCGTACCAATCTTCAGCGATCTGTGCCTCCAATATACGCGAGATCGGTGTCACCCAAAAGCGGAGGAAGAGGAAAAGCTGAATGCTTACCCACAACCTGCTACGGAAACGTCCTCCTTGGTGCGATCAGGCGGCGGTTCCAATCTTGGACCCAAAATCGTCAAGCGTGCTGCCTTACCCCTCCAGCAGTGGGACAGAAAGTTTGGCGCATTTGCCTTTCAACCTGAACTGAAGTAGCTTTGTGTCGTAGAATCTACCTGCCGTTAGCGCAAGTCCCGATACTCACCGAAGGAGATCACTATGATTGGGGCAACAATCTCTCACTATAAGATTCTTGAGAAACTCGGTGGCGGAGGCATGGGCATCGTTTATAAAGCCGAAGACACCCGCCTCAAGCGCACGGTCGCCCTGAAATTCCTCCCACCTGATCTCACCCGTGACCCCGAAGCCAAAGAACGTTTCGCCCACGAAGCCCAGGCTGCCTCCGCGCTCGATCATCCCAACATCTGCAACATCCATGACATTGGCGACACGGATGACGGGCAGTTCTTCATCGTTATGGCCTGTTACGAGGGAGAAAGCCTCAAGGAACGGCTCCAGCGAGGATCGCTTGGGATTGATGAAGCTCTCGAGATTGCCGGTCAGGTGGCTTCCGGGCTTTCGAAGGCGCACGAGAAGGGCATTGCTCACCGCGACATCAAACCGGCAAACATCATGCTCACGAGCGATGGCGGAGCGAAGATTCTAGATTTTGGTCTGGCCAAACTCGCGGGACGCGCCCGGCTCACCAAGACAGGAACAACCGTTGGCACCATCGCCTACATGTCGCCGGAGCAGGCCCGCGGCGAGGAGGTTGATGGAAGGACAGATATTTGGTCGTTGGGGGTGGTTCTCTACGAGATGATGACTGGCCGGCTGCCGTTCGAAAGCGATTATGACCAGGCGATGATCTATTCCATTCTCAATGAACAACCGAAGCCGCTGAAAAGTGTACGGCCGGATGTTCCGGCCGAATTGGAGGAGGTGGTGAGGAAGGCTCTGCAGAAAGATTTTCGGGGACGCTTTCAGCTTATGGACGAGTTGCTCACGGATCTTCGTGCTGTGAAGAAACACCTTGAGGCCAAGAGCAGCAAACTCCATCACGACGCGAGGATGTCTTTGCCTTCGATCGCTGTCCTCCCTTTTGTCAACATGAGCGCGGATCCGGAGAATGAATACTTCAGCGACGGCCTGGCCGAAGAGATTATCAACGCGCTGACGCGGATTCCCGGGCTCCGGGTGATCGCCCGGACGTCCTCGTTCATGGTGGGGCGCTTGGGGCTCGACGTCCGGGAGGCCGGAGCACGGCTCGGTGTCGAGAGCATCCTCGAAGGGAGTGTGCGCCGGGCGGGCTCCCGGGTGCGGGTGACGGCGCAGCTTGTCTCGACGCGCGACGGCTCCCACCTGTGGAGCGAGCGCTACGACCGCGAGCTGACCGACCTGCTGGCCCTCGAGGATGACGTGGCGGCGGCCATCGCCGAACGCCTACGGGGCGAGTTGGGCCGGGCAGGGGGAGAGCGAAGGCGCCAGGCGGTCAACCACGAGGCCTACGTGAGCTTCCTCGAAGGGCGGCACCACTTCGCGAGGGGAACGCCCGAGGCCTTGATGAAAGCAACGGTGTGCTACCAACGCGCGACCGAACAGGACCCTGGCTTCGCACTGGCGTACGACTCGCTCGCGGAGCTGCACTGGTTTCTGGGGTTTTTTGGCAACGTGCCCCCGCGCGATGCATTTTCCAGGAGCACTTGGTACGCTCTGCGGGCGCTGGAGCTGGACGACACACTGGCCGAGACCCACGCCCTGCTGGGCATGCTCCGCAAGGAGCTCGACTACAACTGGCCCGAGGTTGACCGCGAGTGCCATCGGGCCCTGGAGCTGAACCGCGAATCGCCGCTGGTGCGCCTGCGGTACGCAATCAGCGGACTTATGCCGCACGGTCGGGTCGTCGAAGCGATAGGCGAGCTCGACGCCGTCGTACGGGTCGACCCGCTGTCGATCCCCAGTCGCTGGTGGCTCGCCGTGATGTTGTACTTCTCGCGGCAGCTGGAACGTATGGCCGAGGAGGGCCAGCAAATCATTGCGCTCGATCCCAACCACTTCCTTGGTCACTGGGTTGTCGGTATGCAGCGGGACGCGATTGCCGCCGGTGCCAAGGCGGTAGCCGCCCTAGAGAAGGCGCACGAATTGTCGGGCGGGAGCCCATTCACCATGGGCTTCCTAGCCTACGCCTGCGGGCGCGCGGGACGACCAGACGACGCCCGCCGTCTGATTGAGAGCGCGCGCGCAATCGCAGCGAAAGCCTACGTTCCCCCGTCGACCTTCGCGCTCGGTCACGTCGGTCTGGATCAGTGGGACGCCGCCTTCGACTGGTGGAACCGGGCGATCGAGGTTCGCGACCCGCTCGTCATGCCGGTGAAGAGCTACCCGTTCTTCGACCCGGTACGCGGTGACGCGCGTTACCAGGAGATGCTGCGCCTCATGAACCTTTCCGAGGGCTAAGCGAAGACCGACAAACGCGCGCCTGTGATGCTGCGGAAGTAGTTGCGCCTACTGATTGCTAACCTCTAGGCTATGCTTCACCTTTCAATCGGCAATCGAAAATTGAAAATTTTCCACTCCCGCCAAACAACGGCGGGATGCTCAAAGTTTCAACCACTCACTGAGAAGCGTTCGTGGGAAACTTTGGCAGTAGCCCCAAAGGGAACCTTGTGCACCCAGTACAATTGCTGGTGGTTACTGAACTGCAGTTATCATAGCAGCCCAAAGGAATCCCTCGTTTCCAACCACTTTCAGAAAAGGGCCAAAAACCGAGCTATTTCGATAGCCGCGTTCTACCTAGGGGGCGAGATCATTCATGTTAGGAGATAGTAGGTGTCATCCTCGATGGTGAAGTAGAAACGCCAGTCGCGGGTGACCCGCGCTTGCCAAATTCCTCGTGCCTCGTCATATTTCTCTGCCCCCAAGGAAGGGTGACGGAGATTTGCCAGCAGGAGAGGAACCCGACGGTCGAATGCAGCTTGGATTGCAGCCGGGGCCTGCCCGTAGCTCTAGGTAGTCACCGGCACGGAGGTAAAGTTCGTCGTGAATCTTTTTCGGAATGGCTACCTGACGGCTTGCACCGATTTTGACAGCGGCCATAACGTGTTCTCCTTCGCACATTTGCCTTTGAGTCTGAACTGCCGTAGCTTTGTACCGCTAGATTTGCCCGCCGACACTGTGGAAACACCATAGCCGTCATTTCTCCCGGTCTCGATTCCCACCGGAGGAGGTCACTATGGTCGGGGCAACAATCTCACATTACAAGATTCTTGAGAAGCTGGGTAGTGGAGGCAGGAGCCGCCTCCAGTAGCTGAAATTCGTGCAGGAGTGACCGTGAAGATATGTGTTGGTATTGATGTCGGCTCAGTAG
>Ga0194125_10014079_pt1 | contig 10292 bp, 9 predicted proteins | sample TA2KigC250mmetaG_FD_148626 | JGI IMG/M metagenome (GOLD analysis project Ga0194125, IMG submission 148626) | Freshwater microbial communities from Lake Tanganyika, Tanzania - TA2015034 Kigoma Deep Cast 250m | ecosystem: Environmental > Aquatic > Freshwater > Lake | place: Tanzania: Lake... | reverse complement strand
GATTTGTAAGAAACATTAAGTATACAACACTTATTGAACCTACAAAGTTGCCAATGTAACTGAATACCCAATTTTTTAATACCTGCTTATAGTTAACTATTCCTGAAGCAAAACCAATTATGACCAGATTATTACCTGTAAAAAGTTCTGCCCCTGCAACAATTACAAGTATAAGTCCCAATGAAAAACAGAATCCTCCGATAAGTCTTGTAAAACCAACACTCAATGTGGAATCAAAAACTGCAAGAGTATAAAATTCTGCACCCAGAGCAATAAAGCTTCCAGCTATAACTGAAAGCATTAACAAGCTAAACCATGAAAGCCCTGCTTTTCTCTTGCTTGCCTGTTCCACCCTTTTTTCCATATCAGATGGAGAATAATCATCAAAATTGAATTCATATATTTTTGGCAATTTATACCCCCTCCCTTATGACAGATTATAATATTTTAGACCTTTTTTTAACTTTAGCAACAAAAATCTTTGTTTTTTTCCGCTTATTTGACAATATGGATTTTAACTTATATACTCATATACATAAAAATGTAAAATAATTTATTAAAGAATTAAAGGGGTAAGAATAATGGAAAGAAAACAGGATTATTTTAGAGTACCAATAACAATGCCTTCAGAGATGGTTTCTTTTTTAGAAAATCTGGGTATCGAATGTAAGAAATCAGGCGGACATAAAATAGCAAATACAGAGATAGTCAGATCACTTATCAGGCTTCTTATGGACATGGATATAGACCTGTCAAGAGTAAAAACTGAAGAAGAACTTGAAGATAGAGTTAAGGAAGCTGCAAGAAGGTATAAATAAACTTAAATATTAATTAACTGCAAAAGACTAAAGAACAATTTATTAATTTATAAAAGTTATATCCGAGCTATCAAGATACAATTTTACTGAAATTGTGCATTAGGTATCTTTTCTATACTTTCTTTGGAATAACCTCCCTTCTACCCTTTATCAAGGAATCTACAATAGAGGGGTCAGCAAGTGTAGTTGTATCTCCAATTTTTTCAATTTCACCACAGGCTATTGCTCTTAGAATCCTTCGCATAATTTTTCCAGAACGTGTTTTTGGTAAAACATCTGTAAATTGGATAATATCAGGAGTAGCAATGGGGCTTATCATCTTTCTTACATGACCAATTAATGTTTTTTTTAATGATTCCAGAGGCTTATATCCATTTTTTAAAGTTATAAAACAATAAATTCCCTGACCTTTTATATCATGCGGAAATCCTACTACTGCTGCTTCTGTAACGCTTTCATGAGATACAAATGCACTTTCGATTTCAGCTGTGCCAAAACGATGAGCAGATACATTAATTACATCATCAATTCTCCCCATTAACCAGTAGAATCCATCATTATCCACCCTGCAGCCATCACCTGTAAAATATTTTTCTTTAAACATTGAAAAATACAAATTCTTAATAAGTTTGTTACTTTTGTCTCCATATACACCTCTTATCATTCCCGGCCAGGGCTTTTTAATTACAAGCATACCACCTTCATTTACATCAGCCTTTGAACCATCTTCTCTTAATACTTCCGGTTCAACTCCAAAAAACGGTTTTGATACTGAACCCGGTTTTGTTGGAATAGCGCCAGGAAGAGGTGTTATTAAAATACCACCAGTTTCAGTTTGCCACCATGTATCCATTATAGGGCAGCGCTCCTTACCAATAACTCTATAGTACCACATCCATGCTTCTGGATTTATTGGCTCTCCTACAGTGCCTAAGATTCTAAGGCTTGAGAGATCGTGAATCATTGGCCACTCTTCTCCCAACCTCATCAGTGCTCTTATTGCTGTGGGAGCAGTATAAAATATATTTACCTTGTAGTCTTCTATAACTTTCCAGAATCTATCAGGTTTTGGGTAAGTGGGTATACCTTCAAACATCAGGGTTGTTGCTCCATTTGATAGTGGACCATAAACAACATAAGAATGACCTGTTATCCATCCAATATCTGCCGAGCACCAGTATATGTCAATATCTTTTAAATCAAAAATATATTTGGTAGTTAAATGGGCAAATAACAAATAGCCGCCAGAAGTATGCAAGACACCTTTTGGTTTTCCGGTACTACCACTTGTATAAAGAATAAATAAAGGTTCCTCCGCTTCAATTTCTTCCGGCTCATATTTATCTGTAATATCAGGCTGACCCATCTCTTCATGCCACCATAAATCTATTCCAGGTTTCATATCTATTTTTGTATTTCCTCTATTAAAAACAATTACTTTTTCAACATTTCCACATTCATGCAGTGCTTCATCGGTTTTACTTTTTAAATCAATAATTCTACCTCCATGATAACCAATATCAGCAGTAATTATAATTTTTGAGTCACAGTCTAAAATTCTATCTTTTAAAGCATTGGAGCTAAAAGCCGAAAATACAACTGAATGTATTGCGCCAATTCTTGCACATGCAAGCATAGCAATGGCTAATTGTGGAATCATTGGTAGAAATATAGTTACAACTGTACCTTTTCTTACTCCGTGTTTTTTTAAGACATTTGCGAATTTACACACTTCTGTATGAAGCTGCTGATATGTTAAGGTTTGTTTCTCCAGATCATCTTCACCCTGCCATATTATTGCAGCTTTATTTCTTCTCCATGTATTAAGGTGTCTATCAATACAGTTATATGAAACATTAAGTTTCCAATCAGAAAAAAATTTGACATATAGGCTTTCAACTTCACCAATTTTTGAAAAATCGTATTCCAGGATGTTTTTCCCTTTAACAAACCAGTTAATGTTTTCTAATGCCTGCTTTTCCCAGAATTTTTTGGGGTTATCAACAGATTCTCTGTATAATTTTTCGTAATCTTTATAGCTCTTTATATATGCGTTTTTACTTATTTTTTTTGGTGGTTCAAAAATTCTATCTTCTTTCATCATTGAAGTAATTTTAATTGTCATTGCTGTCTCCCCTTGAAAAATTTTTAAATTTTTATAATTTAAAAAAATTTTTGTGTATATTAAAATTCTTTTAGATAGCTAATAAAAATATTAATTTTTTTGCTTCTAAAAAATTTTTGGTTTCTTAATACAATTAGCAGAATTAAGATAAAAAAGTTATTTATTCTTTTTTATGTATTTATCATATTAAATTAATATTGAATTAACTGTAATAAGTATAAAGCAATAAACTTAAAAATTCACTTAGTTTAGGAAAAATAGTTTGAAAGGAAGAATGTTTAGCATTTACAATTTTGTAATTGAAAGTAAATTACTGGAATATGCTGGGTGATTGATAAAACCATTTAAAGGTTGAAGCAGGCGGTTTTCCTCCTTTATGAGTAGAACAAAGACATAAAACACGAGCAAGCTTTAACTCGCTAGGGTAAAGGTAGCATGTTTTCGAAACATCCAGTCTGATTAATTTGGTCTTACTTTTTCATCTATCAAGAAAGAGGAAATAATTCTAAAAAAAATATTTTCAGGTACAGTTTATTTATAAGTTTGAGATATTGTAAACCAAAAAATTATTCAATTTTATAATGTGAAAAATTATAATGTATTTAAAAATGTTTTAAAATAATAGAGTACAGGAAAATATTAATATTTTAAGAATACCAAAATTTATAAAATATATTATGATCTGAAAAATAGGACCGTCTAAAAATATAAGGATTTGAAAGAGAAAAAATTGAAAGAGATAAAAATAGGTTTGGTAAAAACAGATTTATTAATAATAGGGGCGGGACCGGCCGGCCTTGGTGCAGCAATTTATGCTGCAAGGTCAGCGCTTGATTTTAAAATTGTTGAAAAGTTCATGGCTGGCGGACAGATAGTAACTACCGAGTATATTGAAAATTACCCCGGTTTCAAAGAGGATATCTCAGGTTATGATCTAATGCAGAATATAATTGAGCACTGCAGGAAGTTTAATATCACAGTTGAAGAAAATTTTTCTGTTGAATCTGTAGAATTTAATAGAAGAAGAATGTATGGAAACAAAGATAACAGCAGCGGCAGTAAAAATGATGAAAAAAATGGTAAAATCAGCAACGAAAGTAATAATGCAGGTAATATTAGCGGCAGTGACAGCAATAAAAAAAATAATGGAGATAAAAATACATTAAAAAAAAGTGATATTAGCAGAGACTATCAGTTTTTAGTTAGAGGGCAGAATGCCGCAATTTTAGCAAAATCATTAATAATAGCAACTGGGACAAGTCCGAAAAAATTAAGTATCGAAGGTGAGGGCAAATTTATAGGCAAGGGTATTTCTTTTTGTGCAACCTGTGATGGTGCACTTTATAGCAATAAAGAGGTAATGGTAATTGGTGGTGGAAACACGGCAATTCAGGAAGCTCTATTTCTTACAAAGTTTGCGAAAATCGTATATATTGTTCATAGAAGGGATGAATTAAGAGCAGTTAAGCTTCTTCAGAGAAGAGCTTTTGAAAATTCAAAAATTGAATTTATCTGGGATAGTATAATAGAAAAATTTACAGGTAAGGAAAGACTCGATGGAGTAATCATAAAGAATGTAAAAACAGGTGAAAAATATGATAAAAAAATTGATGGGATTTTTGAATATATTGGGATAAAACCAAATAATGAGCTGGTAAAAGACTTTATTGAACTTGATACGGATGGTTTTATAATTACTGATTTCAGGATGCAGACATCTCTTCCTGGTTTATTTGCGGCAGGGGATGTTAGGAATACAGCACTGCGCCAGGTTATAACTGCTGTGGCAGATGGAGCAGTAGCAGCAACTTATGCAGATAAATTTTTAAACAATCTTATTTAAAATATTATAAAGAATTTAATAAATGGCTAATAAAGAATATACAGGTTCCAATGTTGTGGATGTTCAGAGGAGGTTAAGGCTTCTTGGATATGATCTGGGAATAAGTGAAATTGACGGGATTATTGGACCTAGAACAAAAGAAGCAGTAAAAAAGTTTCAGCAGGACAGGGGGCTTGTTGCAACTGGTTTTGTGGATGAGGAAACATGGCAGGAATTGGTGGATGCTGGATATAAAGTTGGTGATAGGCTTCTTTACTTGAAGCAGCCACCTTTCAGGGGGGATGATGTAAAAACTCTTCAACTCTGGCTAAAAACCCTTGGTTTTTATAAAAGTGATGAAAATGGTATATTCTGTAATAAAACACAGAAGGCCCTGATAGAATTCCAGAAAAATATGAATATTCCTGTGGATGGCATATTTGGTGAGTCTACATTGCAGTATTTCAGGAATCTCAGACGAATCCTGGATTCTCAGAGGCCATCGAATTATCCTTTCATTAAAGAGAGTATGAGGAAAAAGGAGCTGGGCGGCATTAAAGTAATGTTAGATTATGGCGGTAATATAAATAATACAAAAAATGATATAAAATTTTTTAAGGATAAAATTTACATATGTAAAAGCATTGTGAACTTCTGTAAAGATTTCCTGCTTTTTTCCGGAATAGAATCTGCTGTAACTGTAAGTGAATTTGATAGTTCAAGTCTTTTTCTGCGGGATAGGATAACATGTGCAAATAAAAGCAACGCTGATATTTTAATAAGTATAAATCTGGGTTTTTCTCTGGACAGCGATGCTAATGGAAGCAGCTGTTTTTATTTTAGGGGAATCAGGTCATATTCAGAAACAGGCAAAATTATTGCAAATTTAATTCAGGACAGACTTGTATCAAATTTAAATGCTACTGACTGCAGGGTACACGGAGCAAGCTACTCAATATTGCGGGAGACAACCATGACAACGGTTGTTGTGGAACCAGCTTTCATTTCAAATTTAAAAGATAGGGAAAATCTTTTAAATACTGAATATCAGATGAAAATAAGCGAATCTGTTGGAGAAGCTGTTATTGAATTTTTAAAAGATTAAATTAGTTTAATTCTTAACATCTTAGTGTTTTATTATGTATATTATCTATGATGACTTCTACTTAAAGCATAATACAGGTTCTTATCATCCGGAGAATTCCCAGAGGCTATTTTATATAAAAAATGCCTTAGATAATTTTGAACAAAAAGAAAAAATAATACTTACAGAACCAAGAAAAGCTGAAATTGAAGAAATCTGTTTAGTTCATTCGAGGGGATATATCGAAAAAATAAGAAACATTTCAAAAACTTATAAGAGTTATAATCTGGATGCCGATACTGTTATCTCTTCTGATACTTACGAATGTGCCTTACTTGCAGCAGGCGGTTGTCTTAAAGGTATAGAATTGATACAGGAACCTAAGGTAGCTTCTTTTTTTGCAGTTGTAAGACCTCCTGGTCATCATGCATTCAGGAATTGGGGAAGTGGATTCTGTATTTTTAATAATATAGCAATTTCAGCTTTATATGCCCGGCAGAAATATAATATTAAAAAGATTGCAATTATTGATTTTGATATTCATCATGGAAACGGCACACAGGATGTTTTCTACAAGGATGATAGTGTATTTTATGCATCATTGCATCAGTTCCCTCATTATCCCGGAACAGGTTGGTGGAATGAAACAGGAAGTGGTGCAGGTAAAGGTTTTAATCTAAATGTACCAATGGTTGCTTTTTCAGGGGAAGATGATTACATTTCAGCTTTTATGGATTTGATAATACCTCTCATACAGAAATTTTGTCCTGAGCTTATTCTTGTAAGTGCTGGCTTTGACGGCCATATTGAAGACCCCCTTTCAGAAATTGAACTGGCCGACAGCTCTTTTTACAAATTTGCGGTTATTATTATTTATCTATGCAGGACATTTTCATGCAGTGCAGGGTTTATACTTGAAGGAGGTTATAATTTTGGTGCCACAGCAAGGAGTATACTTGGTATTATTGGTGCTTTTTTAGACAGCAATTTGTGGAATAATATAAAGGATCTTGATAAATTGATAGAATTTTTAAATATAGATAGAAGAGCTGTAGAAAAAGTAAAACCCCAAAATTTAAAGAATTTTGAGAATATAAAAAAGATCTTTAATATTTAAAATCACTGAATATTTAATACCATGGGAAAGAATTATAAGAAAATAAGAAAGTATCCTTTTTTAATTTTTTCTATTGTTTTATTTTTAATTACAATTTTATGCTTTTTTTGCCTTATTTCTTTTTCTGGCTGCAGAAATTATGATAATAAATTTGATATTGCTTATTTTTTTAAAACAGAACCAGAGCAGACTGCACTTGATTTTATATATTCAATGAATAATCATGATGCAGATTATATTTATAATAACCTTCTTCTGGATAGGGATAGGCGCAACATCAGCAGAGAAAAATTTTTAAGGGAGTTAACATATATTCTTTCTGATATTGAAAGCATTGAAGTTAAAAGTATAGTTTATCTTGGTTATGAAAATGAGGTAAGTAAGGTTCTGGTTGAGTTTGATGTAAATTATTTAAATGATTCTATAAGCAGGTATAAAAAATATATTTATCTGGAGCAGGAGAACAACAGATGGAAAATAGTTTTTGATAAGACTTTTATTTAGACGATTTTTTTTATATAGTATTAACGTTTTTTTATATTATTATATTAAAATTATTTTTTGATTTGACCTTGTTTCTTATTTCTGAATTCTATTTATTGGAAATTTAGTGGAAAGAGGGTAATTTTTTTATGGAAGATAATAAAAATGATAAAAAAGATTCTGGAAATGGTGAGGACAGGTCTGATGAAGTATCTCTGGAGCATGAAAAAGGATATTTTAAAACAAGGAAAAGACCGGAGAGAAGGATTGAGAAATATGATAATGAAGTTGAAAATGAGATAAAGGAATTAAAGGAAGAGATTCAACTTTTAAGAAAGGAACTTAACCATTATAAAAAGATAGAAGAGGAGTATTTAGACAGGTTAAAAAGAGTACATGCTGACTATGACAATTACCGTAAAAGAGTTGTAAGAGACCAGATTGATACCATAGCAAGGGCAAATAAGGATTTGATAGAAAAAATGCTTCCTGTAATTGACAGTTTTGAACATGCTCTCTCAACAGGGGAAGACTTAAGAAGCGGTGATGATGAATTTTATAAGGGTGTTAAGATGATTTTTGAAAAGTTGATGGACACTCTAAAAAAAGAAGGTATAACGATAATAGATCCAATGGGGGAGGAATTTAATCCTCAGGACTGCGAAGCTGCGGTGACTGAAAATGTGGAAGATAAAGAAGAAGGAACAATTCTTGAAGTCCTTCGTAAGGGTTACAGGTTAAATGATAATCTGATAAGACCTGCAGTTGTTAAGGTTTGTAAAAAGACTTAATTTTAAAAAATTTTAATTGCTTTTTCAGTTTTTTAAATTACCTTTTACAGGAAGTTAAATATTACAGAAATATAATTTTTTTTGATATAAAAATTGTATTTATAAATTTTATTTTTTATCAGGAGGTAATAAATTGGTAGTAAATAATAAAATACCACCCAGGCCACAGGGGCCTCAATCTGTACAACCGGGTGGAAGAAGGTTTTCTGCTGGCTGTATAGTTGGGGTGATAGCTGCTGTTGTTGTTCTGATATTAATAATAATAGCAGTGTCGGTAATTTTTGGTGGAAGAAATAACATGGTAACCAAGGAGACTGAAGTAGAAAAAGCATGGGCACAGGTCCAGAATGTCTACCAGAGAAGACTTGACCTTGTTCCAAACCTTGCAGAAAGTGCAAAAGCATATATGAAACTTGAAAAAGATATTTTTGAAGCCATAGCTTCTGCAAGGGCAGGTATACAGAGTGCAGAAAATCCAGGTCAGCTTGAATCTGCTACCAGGGAAGTAAATTCTTTAATCAGGGATATAAAAGTGGTTGTAGAGGACACCCCTGAACTTAAAGCAAGTGATGTAGTAAGAGATTTAATGACCCAGCTTGAGGGAACTGAAAACAGAATTGCGGTTGAAAGGATGCGGTATAATGAGGCAGTTCAGGACTATAACAGATATATAAGGCTGTTTCCAAATAACTTTGTGGCAGGGCTGTTTGGATTTACCGCAAAGGAGTTTTTTGAAGCTGAACCGGGTGCTGAAACTGCTCCATCCATAGATCTTGAGATTGAATAATAAAAAATTAAAAAAATGTAAGTTCAAAAATAGGATATGCACTTTTTTAGATTAAACTTTCTTGTTAAGAAAACATTATTTTATTTCTTTTTTTTATTTTTATTATTTTTTTTTATAAGCAGCATTTTATTCTTTGTAAGCCCACAAGGGATTCTTCCAGATGTGGATTATCCTGAATATACTTCCTTTGTTAATGACTATGTGGGAGTAATTGAATCTGATTTGAAAAATCAGATTGAACAACTGTGCATAGAAGTAGAGCAAAATACAGGTGCAGAAATTGCGGTTGCTGTAATTGATAGTCTACAGGAAATAACAGTAGAAGAATATGCTGTTAAACTTTTTGAGAAATGGGGAATTGGTAAAGCAAAAGAAGATAATGGAGTATTGTTATTAATAGCCATTCAGGACAGGAAACTGAGAATAGAGGTTGGTTATGGGCTTGAGGGAGCAATAACAGATCTTGAAGCAGGGGATATTATAAATGATGTAATTGTTCCAAGGTTTAAGGAAGATAATTACAGCCTTGGAATTTATGAGGGTACAACTGCAATTGCAAATGAAATATATAAAGAGTACGGGCATGATACATTAGAAGAACCAGTCGAGACCACCGTTAGAGGAAATTTTTTTACAGATTTTCTCGATAATTTTAGCTGCAATTCCTTTTTTATATGCTGTATTCCTGTCTTTTTAATAGCGGGTCTGGTTTCAGGAATTAGAAATCTCTTCAGAAGGAAATGCCCGAAGTGCAGGAAATTTAAGCTTAAAATTAAAAGAACAGTAATTCAGGAACCCACCTATACTTCAAAAGGGAAAATGCTTGAAGAAAGAACATGCACCTACTGCAGCTTTCATGACCAGAGGATAATAACTTTACCCAAAAAGACTAAAAGCTCAGGAGGCGGATTTTTTGCCGGCGGAGGAGGAGGATCCTCTGGCGGTGGTGGTTTTGGTGGTTTTGGCGGCGGCTCCTCAGGGGGCGGCGGTGCCAGTGGAGGATGGTAAAATCATACAGTAAATAAAGGCAATTTATAATTTTTAAATATTTGATATGGTTTTTAAGGGGAGTGAGTGCATTGTATGAGATATTGAGAAAAGAGGTATTAACAGAAGATATAACGGGTTTTGATATTTACGCCCCGGCAGTTGCATCCAGAGCCAAAGCAGGCCAGTTTGTCATTATCAGGGTAAACAGTCAGGGAGAAAGGATACCATTAACGATTGCAGACAGTAATCCTGATAATGGTTCCATTACTATAATT
>Ga0194125_10014076_pt1 | contig 10293 bp, 5 predicted proteins | sample TA2KigC250mmetaG_FD_148626 | JGI IMG/M metagenome (GOLD analysis project Ga0194125, IMG submission 148626) | Freshwater microbial communities from Lake Tanganyika, Tanzania - TA2015034 Kigoma Deep Cast 250m | ecosystem: Environmental > Aquatic > Freshwater > Lake | place: Tanzania: Lake... | reverse complement strand
CTCCGCGACCTGGTCGAGGCCCAACTGGCGGTCTACACGTTTCGGGGAACCGCCTTGGCGAAGGCGCGCGAGCTGGCGGCGGCCTCGACGAACGGCGGCCTGGTGACGGACCTCGACGACCGGGACCTGGCGATTTACTACCCGGACCCGGGATCGGTGCGGCTTGGGATCCCCCAGGGCAGTGCGCTTTCGGGTGTCCTTGCGAACCTCGTGCTTCACGAGGCGGATGAGGCGGTGATGGCATGCGGCGACGAATCGCCCCCGTTCTATGCGCGCTACTGCGACGACATGATCCTCGTGCACGAGGATGCCGGGGTGTGCCGTGCCGGCCTCGACCGGTTCATGCAGGCGGCCCGGGGGCTGAAGCTCGTGATGCACCCGCCCTGCGCGGTCGACCGGTACGATGCCGGTTTCTACGCCCTGAAGTCCAAGCTCCCGTATGCCTGGGGACGCCAGGAGGAGGGCGCGGTCCGGGTCCCCTGGGTGTCCTTCGTGGGCTACCAGGTGCGGCATGACGGGCGGCTTCGGGTGAGGAAGTCCTCGTTGGAGAAGGAAGCCAGGTGGCAGGCGGGCAAGGTCGGGCAGGTGATCGACATCATCCGCCGGTCCGGCCCCGGGCTGCGGAGGAAGCCGCGGAGCGCGGTCCTGAAGGTGGAGATGCTGCTTGCCGCGCACGCGGCCGGGCGGGCGGACGTGCGGGCGCGGCACGGCGACGCGGGCGTGTCCTGGATCCGGGGCTTCAAGCTTCTGGAACAGCATCCCCATTTGGCGGCTCAACTCCGATGGCTGGACCGGCTGCGCGGCCGTCAGATGGCGCGACTGCGTGGTGCGATTGCGGCGCCGGGCATGAAAGCCTCCGGCGCGTGGAGTCAGCCGCTCCGTCCGTCCTACTGCGGGGCGCCGTTCAGCTACAGCGGTGCGCTCGGTCGCTCCTCGCCCCTCGCGCGACTGCCACGGAAGTTCGGCCTGATGGAGTACGGCCATTAAGATGAACGGCGGGCGGGAGGGCGTGGAGGTCCGAAGACGTCCCGTGGATCGACGGATCGTCGCCAGTGGAGTAAGAGAGAGGCGTGAATGACCCGTCGCCAGCCAGCGGAGCTCCGGGAATCCGCGTCGTCATCGCTCGCGCCTCTGTTGAGGAAGGCGAAGCCCCGGGCGTTCGAAAGTCCGCCGGCCGGTCCGGTCAGGGTATTGCGCCACGAACCACGATGAGCAAGGAGCAAGAGGGAGGGGCCATGAAGAGAACCGCGAGGAAGAAGCCCGCCGTTTCCAAGTCCGCGTCGCGGGCTCCCGTATCGATCCGACCTGCCCAGGGAGGGGATGTCGTCCTGGTCGCTGTCACCGGCATGTCGCCCGCCATCCTGACCGAAACCGTGTGGGCGCTGGCCCACGAGGATCCCCCTGTCATCCCGAGCAAGGTCGTGGCGTTTGGAACCTCGCGCAGCAGGGACCACCTCCGCCGGGACCTGGTCGCTTCGGGGGTCTGGGAGAATCTCCGAAGGGCCCTGAAGGCCGGCCCCGACGCCTTGGTCTTCGGGGATACGGGCGATCATCTCCGGGTCTTCTCCCACCGGGGGCGGGAGTTGGAGGACATCCGATCGCCGGCCGACAACGCGGCCGCTGCCGATTTCGTTCTCGAACACCTGCGCGCCTTCACCGACAACCCTGATCTGCGGGTGATCGCCTCGATCGCTGGCGGCCGCAAGACGATGGGCGCGCTCCTCTATGCCGCCATGACGCTGATCGCGCGAGAGACCGACCGGATCACCCACGTTCTCGTCGACCCGGAACTGGAGTCCCGCCGGGATCCGCCTTTCTTCTTCCCCGCAACCCCCGCCGAGGCCAAGGCCGTCACCCTCGCCGATGTCCCGTTCGTTCCGCTTCGAAACCGCTTCTCGGAACTGGGGCGGATGCCGGGCAACTTCTCCTCGCTCGTCCGCCGGTACTCGGAAGACCTGCGGGCGGACGCACGTGGCCCTGTCCTGGTCGCGATGACGGCAAGGGGTATCCGGGTCGGTGATGCGAGCGTGCTCCTCGCGAATCGTTCCCGATGGACGATCGAGTTCCTGCTGCACCTCAACCGCTCGGGGGGCACCGTGCCGCGCCAGTTGGAAGCCGTCGATGGGTTCCGGGAGTTTCTGGCGGCGCATCGGGATTCCGGCGCCAGGGAGTGGTCGAACAGCAGTGTGCTCGGAGACGACCTGAAACGGGAACTCAACCACCTGCGCACGGCCCTGACCCGCGAGGGGCTGGCCTGGATGCCAGGGCTGAGGGCCGACTCGCTACGGCTTCCGCCTTTCAAGGTCGTCGGCTGACGTCCGGCGACGTCCCTCGTGCTGATATTGGGTGAGGCCAGACCCATGCTGGCCTCATGCACGACACCAAAACGCAGGTCGCGGCGCTTTCCGCCCCCGCTTCCGCCAGGGCGTGCCGGCATCATGACGGATGACGGGGCCCATCTGCTGTTGAACCTCGCCGGGCCCTGCGAAAGGGGCGGTCGGCGATTCCGCTTCACGCCCGAGAAGGCGTGGGTCGTCGGACGCGGCGCGGACTGCGATGTGGGGCTCGACGGCGACGCCGAAATGTCGCGGCGGCATTGCGAGTTCCGGTGGACTGGGGCGGAGTGGCGCGTTCGGGATCTTGGAAGCGCCAACGGGACCGAGGTGCGCTCCTCCGGCGATCGGGGTGGGGAGGGGAGGTCCACCGCGGCGGGGGACGGGGTTCCGCTCCGCCCGGGCGACGAGATCCGGGTGAGCCGTCACGTGTTCCGCGTCGAGGCCGTTGTCTCCCCGGGCGGCGACCCGACCACCGGGGATCTCCCGGGCGGCGATGGGGCCGAGCGCGGCCCGGCCGGAGGACCGAGATACCGCGGCTACCGCACCCTGCGGCCCCTCGGCGAGGGTCGGTTCGCATCCGTCTGGTTGGTGGTGCGCGACGAGGACTCCCGGACGCTCGCCCTCAAGGTCATCAAGCGCGACCGCCATGTGAGTCCCTATGCACTGGCCGCCTTCCTGCGGGAGGCCGGCACGTTGCGCGCCCTGCGGCACCCGAACATCGTCGGTCTCGAGGAGGCCGGCGAGACGGACGACGACCGTGCGACCTGCCTGGTCATGGAGTACTGCGCGGCCGGAAGCCTCGAGGAGTTGCTCCAGGCGCGCGGCGGACGCCTGTCCGTTTCCGAGGCGGGGCCCCTGTTTCTCGAGGTGCTTGACGGCATGGCGGAGGCCCATCGGCGCGGGATCGTCCACCGGGACATCAAGCCGGGCAACATCCTCCTGCAGCCCGCCGGCCCGCGGTTGCAGGCGAAGGTTGGCGACCTGGGTCTGGCCAAGAGCTTCGTCGAGGCGGGGATGAGCGGGATCACCCGCAGCGGCATGTCCGCCGGCACGCCCCAGTACATGCCGCGCGAGCAGCTGGCGGACTTCAAGTACCTGCCGCCCGCCGGCGACGTGTGGAGCTTGGCCGCCACGTTCTATCGCATGCTCACCGGCAGCGTCCCCCGCGAATTCGGCGACGGCTGCGACCCGGTGGGCGTCGTCCTTGAACAGCCGCCGATCCCCATCCGCCAGCGCGATCCCTCCATCCCCCGCGCCCTCGCCGAGATCATCGACCGCGCCCTGAGCCAGAAGCCCGAGCAGCGATACGCCGATGCCGGCGCGTTCCGGCAGCTCCTCGGCCGGGCGCTGGGCGGGTGAGGGGCAGTCTTCGCAATGCGGGGTGGGACGTTGGGAGCCGGATGAGGGGACCCCGGTCTGTTTCTGCTTCTACTGGCAGCGTGGGGTCCGTATTGTCCTCTTCAAGAGGTGACGAGCCATGGACCCGCTGGATGTTGAGAGGACTGTGATGCGCGACACTCCCGCACCACCGCAGTCAGTTCTGCAGCCCGGTGCGGTGCTCGGTCAGTACTGCATCATCCGCCTCCTCGGCCGCGGCGGGATGGGCGAGGTGTACGAAGCGGAGCATCGGGTTCTGGGGCGTCGGTTCGCGATCAAACTGCTCCCGCAGGAGCTTGTCCAGAGGTCGGGCTCGATGGAACGTTTCGAGCGCGAGGCACGGGTGATGGCCAACTTGGAGCACCCTCATATCGTCCGGGTCGATGATTTTGGCGAGACCGAGGGCCGTTGCTGGTTACGCATGGAGATGGCTAGCGGCGTGAAGGTGCAGGGCTCGGTGGCAGTCACGCTTCAGGATCTCGCCGCGGCATACGGCGGTCGCATCGAGCAACGGCTCCTTGCCGGAATCCTGGAGCAGGTGCTGTCAGGCCTCGCCTACGCCCACGGGCGCGGGGTCGTTCACCGGGATCTGAAGCCGTCCAACATCCTGATCTGGGCCGACGGCGAGGGGGCCATCTTCAAGATCGCCGACTTCGGCCTTGCGCGCCTCGTCGGCGAGGACTGGCTCCGCAGTCGCGCCGAACTGACGGTGCGCGCGTCGATGTCCCTCGGCGGACAGCCCACCGCGGCCGGCGATTCCGAGGGCTCCAGCACGCGCTCGCTGCTGGGCACCTACGAGTACATGAGCCCCGAGCAGAAACGCGGCGAGGAGGCCGATGCTCGGAGCGACATCTTCGCCGTTGGCCTGATGGCGTATCGCCTGCTGACCGGACGTGGGCTCGGCGTGAAAAGGCCGTCCGAGATCGTCAAGGACCTCGACCCGAGATGGGATGCACTTGTGATCGGCGCGATGGAGGAAGATCGCGTGGAACGGACCGGGAGTTGCGCGGAGTTGTTGGAGGCGGTCAAGGCATTAGCGGTGGAGGATCCGGGCAGTCGAAAGGAATCCAGCGAAGCGGGCCGCGGGGCCGCGGCCCCTCCCGGGCCTCAACAAGAGAGCGTGCAGGTCGTCACGGAGCGCAGGCCCGCCCCGGCGTCCCCGGTCGAGAGCCGCAAGGCCGGGGACCCGATGTCCATCGACCTCGGCGACGGCGTCAAGCTGGACCTCGTCTGGATCCCCCCGGGCGAGTTCGTGATGGGAAGCCCGCAGGAAGAGCTGGGCCGGTCGGGCGACGAGATCCAGCATCTTGTGACGATCACCCTTGGATTCTGGATGGGGAAGTTCCCGGTCACGCAGCGGCAGTATCAGCAACTCATCGGTGAGAACCCGTCGCAGTTCAAAGACGCCGGCCCCGACGCGCCGGTCGAGAGCGTGGGTTGGAATCAGGCGAAAGCGTTCTTCGATTGCCTTCAGGCGCGATTGCCGCCAACGATGAACGGTCTGACCGCCCGGCTGCCGACGGAAGCGGAATGGGAATACGCATGCCGTGCGGGGACGACCACGGCACTGAACAACGGCAAGCCACTGACATCCACGACCGGTCGATGTCCGAACTTGGATGAAGTCGCGTGGTACGATGAGAATGGCGACGGAACAACACATTCTGTCCTATTGAAGAAGCGCAACGCATGGGGGTTGCACGACATGCTGGGCAACGTGTGGGAGCGGTGCGAGGACGGGTATGAGACATATCCGAGCGGATTCGTGGCAGATCCTAAAAGAATCTCGTCGGGGTCGGTCCGCGTGATCCGCGGCGGGTGTTGGCTCAGCTACGCGAAGTTCTGCCGCTCGGCGATTCGCAGCTGGTGCGACCCGGCCTGCCGCCTCAGCGACCTGGGCTTTCGGGTGGTTGTGGGTCGCTGAGGGCTCACGGATTACCCTTTTGTTCTTTACCCACGCCGAGCAAGCGGCGCGGCGGCGTTTGAAGAAGTCCCTGACGGGACGATGGACGACGTTGCGGGGGCGAACATGGACGATTCCTTGGGCGGCATGAAGACGCGGGATGGCGGGGTGGACGGGCCGGCTGCCTATGGGCTCGCCGCGGGCGACACCCTCGGCCAGTTCCGCATCCTGCGTCCGCTGGGGCGTGGCGGGATGGGGGAGGTCTACCTCGCCGAGCACGCCCAGCTCGGCACGCGCATTGCGCTCAAGATCATCCGGCCGGAGTTCGCCGCCGATCCGGGGTTCGTCGACCGGTTCCGTCGCGAGGCCCGGCTGATGGCCCGCCTGAAGCACCCGAACATCGTTCCCTGCCGCGACGCCGGTCTCGACCGCGGGATGCCTTGGCTGGCGATGGACTACATCGAGTCTCCCCGCGGCCAGCCGATGGACCTGTTCGAACTGCTGGCCGAGCGGCGCGAGAGCGGGAAGCTCTTCGACGAGGACGAGGCGATCGCCGTCGGGCTCCAGATCTGCGATGCCTTGGCCTACGCCCACAGCTACCGCGACGACGAGGTGCCCGCCGGCATCCTGCACCGTGACCTGAAGCCGGGGAATATCCTGGTCGGGCCCGACACGCGCCTCTACGTGGCCGATTTCGGCCTCGCGCGGATCATGGGGAAGGGGTTCGAGAAGAGCGTCATCGAGCAGTCCCTCTCCGGCCTGCGCTCGCTCGGCGACCGGAACACGATGGGCGCGGCGAAGGTCGCCACCAGCAGCGACCGGGTCGGCACGTTCGACTACATGAGCCCCGAACAGCGCGAGGGCAAGGAAGCGGACGCTCGCAGCGATGTCTTCGCTCTCGGCGCGATCCTCTACGAGTTGCTGACCGGCCGGAAGGTGGCCGGCGTCCCCATGCGCCCCTCCAAGGCGCGTCCCGGACTCAACCCGGTGTGGGACGGGATCGTCTACGAACGCTGCCTCACCGCCGATCCGGCCGAGCGCTACGGATCCGCGGCGGAGTTGAAGGCGGCGATCCTCGCCGCGACCGCGTCGAAGCCGGCCGCGCCGCCGCGGGCGTCGCGGGAGGAAGACGGGCACAAAGACGCCAAGATCCTGAAGGGACGGGGTCCGGCATGGATTGTCTACGCTGCCGTGGCCGCACTGCTGGTGATTATGCTTCTGGGAGTGATCCGGGCGTTGCGTTATGAACCGGGCCGACAGCCCGAGGCGGAGAGAGTTGCAGACTTGGAGCCCCCGCCGCCGCGTGTCGTCCCGCCGCTCTCCGCCCCCGCGGTTCCGGCCGGCTCGATCCGCGTTCTTGCCACGGTGCCGCCCGAGGCCGAGATGCACTTCCAAGGATTGGGAAAGCGTATTCGAATCGGTTCCAATCCTTGGACGGTCGCAAGTACCCTGCCGTTCGTCGTGACGGGCATTCCTTCCGGGAGCATCGACGTCGAGATTGAGGCCATCGGCTACGAAGCGACTGGAGGGCCGCGCTCCGTCGCGGCCGTCGGCGACGCCACGTCTGACGTCGCCTTCGCCCTCTCGCCGCGACCGGCAAGGCTGACGGTGTCCTGCAACGCCCCCGATGCAACGGTGCAGGTCGGGACGGGCGGGCCGCCCGTCCGCCTGTCCGGCTCGGCGGTCGAGGTCCCAGCGTTTGTGCCTGTCTCGTTGACCGTGTCCGCCCCCGACCATACGCAGCAGACGGTGAACCTTGGCGCCATGAACCCCGCACAGGGCTACACGAAGAGCGTGACGCTGGAGAAGCAGCGCTTCCCTGACTTGAGGAGCCCGTGGGAGAACAGCCTCGGATTGAAGTTCGTGCCGGTGCCCGGAACGGAGGCGCTGTTTTGCGTCTGGGAAACGCGGAACATGGACTACCGGATGTTTGTACCGGATCACAATAGCGGGTCCGCCCCCGGCATGTCGCTGAACTCCGACTACCAGCCGGTGGTCAATGTATCGTGTGAAGACGCCGAGGCGTTCTGCGCATGGCTGACGCAGAGGGAGCGCGGACTGGGGCTGATCTCGTCCGATCAGTCCTACCGCCTGCCCGCGGACTGGGAGTGGAGCGTGGCGGTGGGCCTGCGCGAAACGAAGGGCGGTTCGCCAAAGGACAAGGATGCCAAGACACCGGATGTGTTTCCGTGGGGCAATCAGTGGCCGCCGCCAAGAGGCGCGGGGAACTATGACGACAGAACGGCGAAGCGCGCATTGTCCAACCTGAACGTAACTGACGGATACGATGACGGATTTGTGGTGACTGCTCCAGCCGGTTCCTTCGGTGCGAACTACTTTGGTCTATACGACATGGGCGGAAACGTCTGGGAATGGTGCGAAGATTGGTACGATATGTCACGAGCGCACCGGGTGTTGAGGGGCGGCTCATGGCGCTTCTACGGCCGCGAGAGCCTGCTCTCTTCGAACCGCGACTACGGTCTTCCTGGGAACCGAAATGACTACTACGGGTTCCGAGTGATCTTATCTTCGTCCTCTCCCCAGATCAAGACAATGCAGAATGCAGTGCGGGCGGCATCGGCAGTCGCTACGCCCAAGCCGACCGCCGGAACCGGTCCGGCCGGAGGTCAGGACTGGACCTCGCCTGCGACCGGCATGGAGTTTGTGTGGATTCCGGCACTCAAGATCTGGGTCGGCAAGTACGAGGTGACCAACGGCGAGTACCGCAAGAAGATCCCGCACCACGACAGCAAGGACTACCAAGGCAACTCCTTGAACGGCGACCGGCAGCCGGTGGTGTACGTGAACTTCGACGACGCAAAGGCGTTCGCGGAATGGATGACCCAGCGCGACCGCAGCAGCGGCGAGTTGCCGGCGGACTGCCGCTATCGGCTCCCCTCCGAACAGGAATGGCAGGCGTTTGCCCAGTGCGGGGACAATCGGAACTATCCGTGGGGCAGCGCGATGCCGCCGAAGAATGGGAACTACTGTGGGCAGGAGACCAAAGGAATCGCCGGAAGTATGATTGATGGCTTCGACGACGGCAGTGTCGTGACCTGTGACGTGACGAAGAGCGGCAAGAACGACTGGGGCCTGTACGGTGTAGGCGGCAATGTGTGGGAAGCTGCGGCAAGTGATAGCTCCGGCGGGTCGTTCGGGGCGTGGCGCGGCGCGTCGTGGGGCCTCAGCGCTCCCGTCGGCTTGCGTTGCGGCCTCCGTGTCGACGGCGGCGCGTCGGATCGCGACGACGACCTCGGGTTCCGGCTCGTGTTGGCGCGTTGATCCGCCTTCGCCCCCCGGGGGGGGCTACGGCGGACGAGGGGCTTGAATTGCGCTGTGCCCTTTGTGCCGGTTCCACTGGCGAGGGCGGTTGAAGCTCGGCGAGGCGGTGCCGCTGCTTCTGAATGCCTTGGACGGCATGGGTCTCGTTCTCGAGCAGCCGCCGATCCTGATCCGCCAGCGGGATCCATCCATCCCCCACGCCCTCGCCGAGGTCATCGACCGCGCCCTGAACCAGAAGCCCGAGCAGCGATACGACGATGCAGGCGGGTTCCGGCACGCTCTCGGCGGCGCGCTGGTGGGATGAGGGGGCGGGCCGCGGCGAAGGGGCCAGGTTTCCTTGGAGGCCGTTCTTCCTTCACTTGGACGCATGCGGCACGTAATGTCTCGGGCAGAGGTCATAAGGAGCAAGGATGCGGCTGGGCGATTACGAACTGATCGAGAGGATCGGCGAGGGCGGAATGGGGGAGGTGTGGCGTGCCGAGAACGCCCACACGCGCGTCGCGTATGCCGTCAAGCTGTTGCCCGTGGCCGCGACGTCCGATCCCGGCTTCGTGAAGCGCTTTTTCGACGAAGGCCGGTTAATGGCCGAACTGGAGCACCCCGGCATCGTCCGGGTGCACCATGTCGGCCACGACCCTTCGACAGGCTCAGGGCAGGCGGGGCGCTACTACCTCGTGATGGTTCTCGTCCGCGACGCTCGCGGGCGCTCGCACAGCCTGCACGACGCCCTGGCCGCCGCGCCGGAGGGCCGCCTGCCCGAGGCGCGCGTGCGCGAGTTGGCCATCCAGATCGCCGAGGCCCTCGCCTTCGCCCACGGCAAAGGCGTCGTCCACCGCGACATCAAGCCGGCCAACGTGCTGATCGACGCCGCCGGCCACGCGCGCCTGACCGACTTCGGTCTCGCCAAGGCCCTCGGCGGCGAGTTCATGAGGACGCAGATTCACCAGAGCCTGGCCGCCTCCATGTCCGGCCGTCCCCGCTCGGTCAACTCCATGCGCACCGCCCGGCCCGTGCCCGGTGCGGAGAAATCGCTTGGCGACGAGAAGACACTCGGCAACGAGGAGGGCCACGGCTCGTCCAGCGAGAGCCTGATCGGCACCTACGACTACATGAGCCCCGAAGCCCGCGGCGAGCTGCCCGGCGTCGAGGTCGGGGCGCGGGCGGACGTGTACTCCTTCGGCGTCATGCTCTACCGCATGCTCACCGGCCGCCGGCCCGCCGGCATGGCGAAGCCGCCGTCGGAGCTGATGAAGGGGCTGTCGAAGTCCTGGGATGGGTTGATCGCCCGCTGCCTTGAGCACGACCCGAGGGCGCGCTTCGCCGACGGACGCGAACTCCTCGCCGCGCTGCGGACCGGAAAGGGCTTCAACGCGAAGGTCGCCAAGGGCAGGGGCG